>Ga0209150_1000032_pt1 | contig 73331 bp, 71 predicted proteins | sample WorMetTyACAVOLI3_FD_187424 | JGI IMG/M metagenome (GOLD analysis project Ga0209150, IMG submission 187424) | Marine gutless worms symbiont microbial communities from Max Planck institute for Marine Microbiology, Germany - Olavius algarvensis... ... | reverse complement strand
CGACTCTATTCCAGCGACCCAGACTCGAATTCGAAGTACTTAAACGACGACGAAAATGGAAATCCGATTTCCAAATACATCAAGCACAGTTGGCATTATGATTTATTCCGGACAGCAGTGCGCTTGTGCGGGAATGACTGTAGACACTGGATGACTATAAACCAGGAGACAACTCAAAAAATTACGGCTCTCGAACGTCTAGGAAGTAAAGGTTTCGCCATTCTCGTCCGAGACCGCACTCATCAGGTAGAGAAAGGTATTGACATGGTCTTGCGGTGTAGGCAAGCGGTCGTTTTCATCGGCGGCAGGGTAGGCGCGCAGCTGTAAGCCGGTTCGCGTTTTCCCGGGATTGAAACTATTCACGCGCAAATTACTACCGGCGTATTCGCAGGCCAGCAATTGCGCCATCGCCGCGAGGCCCCGTTTGCTGACTTGGTAAGCATCCCAGTAGGCACCGGATTTGTCATCGACCATGAACAGCACCGAAGCCTGTTCCGCTTGCGTCAGCAACGGCAGGCAGGCGCGCGTTAGCAGATAGGGTGCGTGCAGATTGACTTGATGCACCTGGTACCAGGTTTCGGCATCGCTTTGCGCGAACACGGTGGGTGCGCCCAGCAGTGCGGCACAATGGATCACGCCATCCAAGCGCCCCAGCCGGGACTCGATATTGCTGGCGAGTTCGTTGTAATCATGCTCGGCGGCGCCTTCCAGGTTCATCGGGTAAATCGCCGGCGTCGGGTAACCCGCCTGCTCGATCTCGTCGTATAGCGCTTCCACCAGACGCAGGTTGCGCGCCAGCAAAATCACTGTCGCAGCCTGGCGCGCCAGCGCCAGCGACACGACCTTGCCGAAGCCGCCGGTAGCACCGGTAACCAGGATGATCTTATCCTTTAACAGGTCGGCTGTGAGACTAAAGTTATCGGGAATACGGGTCATATCGGCCTCATCAATGCGTGTTGCAACAGGTCGCCCGGACAATCGATGACGCCATCCGCCTGCCAGCCCCGGATCGCGTCGATATCCTCGATATAACCGTATGCCGCCACCAGGGTTTTCATATTGGCGGCCTTGCCGGCAACGATGTCGCGTTCGTCATCGCCGACATAAACACATTGCTCGCAGTCCACACCGAGACGCTCGGCGGCCACCTGCAGCGGCAGCGGATGCGGCTTGCGTTGCGCCAGCGTATCGCCGCCGATGACTACGCCGCAACGCTGCGCGAGGCCTAGCTGCTGCAGCAACGGCTCGGTTAGCCACTCGGGTTTGTTGGTGACGATGCCCCAGGGAATCGAACGTTCATCCAGACGGTCGAGAATTTTTGCGTAACCGTCGAACAATCTCGATTCGTCGGCGACGATGGCGCGGTAGTGCTGCAGGAAACGCTGCCGTAACGGTTCGATTTCAGGCTCGGACACTTTGCCGGAAAACCCCAGTCGGGTCAGCACCAGTCCGCCCTGCGAAACCAGCGGGCGAATCGCCTCCAGCGGCAACGGATCTTGATTTTCCTCGATTAACAAATTGTTCAACGCGCCGCCCATGTCCGGTGCGGTGTCAATTAGGGTGCCATCGAGGTCGAACAGTACGGCTCTAATCATTAGCAATCATCGAAGCTCGCGGTCATCAGGTAATTGACGTCGATATCCCGCCCCAAGGAATAGTTTTTAGTCAGCGGGTTGTAACTGATGCCGGTGATATCGCGCGGCTGCAGGCCGTTGGCGCGCAATACGGCAGCCATCTCCGAAGGTTTGACGAACTTTTTGTATTCGTGGGTGCCGCGCGGCAATAGCCGCAGGATGTATTCCGCACCCAACACGGCCAGCGCGAAGGATTTAGGATTACGGTTAAGCGTCGACAAGACCAGGACGCCGCCGGGTTTCAGCATGTGACTCGCCGCAGTTATGATAGACTCCGGATTGGACACATGTTCCAGCATTTCGAGGCAAGTTACGATATCGAATGCAGCCGGGTTGTCCGTTGCAAACTGCTCCGCCGTCGCAAGCCTGTAGTCGATGTCGAGCCCGGATTCGTGCAGGTGCAGTTTTGCTACCTTGAGCGATAGCTCGGCCATATCGATACCGGTTACCACAGCGCCTTGCCGCGCCAGACCCTCTGTCAATATGCCCCCACCGCAGCCGATATCGAGGATTTTCTTGCCGTCGACTTTCCCCGCTTGCTGCGCGATATAGGCGAGCCGCAGCGGATTGATTTCATGCAGCGGCTTGAACTCGCTTTCGCGATCCCACCAGCGGCTTGCTATCGATTGAAATTTTTCGATTTCGGCCGCATCGACATTGTGCTGGAGTGACATAAGTTAACGCCTGATTTTTTGCGCCCAGGACGCGGCTTTGGCGATCAGTTCGTCGCTATCGATTCGACAAAATTCGTAATCCCAAAGCTGCGCGATGCCGTCGATCCAGACATGCGACACTTGGCGACTCGAGGCCGCGTAGACGATCTGCGCGACCGGGTCATACAGCGGCTGGGTGTTCAGATTGTTGAGGTCGAGGGCGATCAGGTCAGTCTTTTTGCCCGCCTCGATACTGCCGATCCGGTCCGCCAATCCCAAGGCTCGAGCGCCGTTGATGGTTGCCATCTCGATTGCCTGGCGCGCGCTGCAGGCGCTGGCATCGCCGCTGCTGCCCTTGGCCAGCAGCGCGGCGGTGCGCATTTCGCCGAGCAGGTCGAGGTCGTTGTTACTCGCGGCGCCGTCGGTGCCGAGGCACAAGTTGACCCCTTTGTCGAGCAGGGCGGCAACCGGACAGATGCCACTGCCCAGCTTCAGGTTGGACTCGGGACAATGGACGATATTGACGCCGGCTTCGGCCACCCGCTCGATCTCGAATTCGTCGAGTTCGGTCATATGCACCGCGATCAGATTCGGATTCAACAAGTTAAGCTGATCCAGCCGCTGCAATGGTCTCAGCCCCGTTTTTTGCTGGGCTTCGGCGACCTCGCTGGCGGTTTCATGCACGTGCATATGCACCGGCAGGTCGAGTTCGTTGCTGTACATCGCGATTTGTCGTAGCGGCTCATCCGAAACCGTATAAGGGGCATGGGGAGCAAAGGCGCCGGTGACCAGCGGCAGTTCGCGAATCTCATCGTGCACCGCGAGCGCTTTGTGCAGGTATTCGTCGGCGTCGCGCGCCCAAACACTCGGAAAATCGAGCACGATCAGCCCGATGACGCTGCGCATGCCGATCTGTTGGGCTGAGCGTGCGGCTTCGTCCGGGAAGTAATACATGTCGTTCAGGCAGGTGGTGCCCGAGCGCATCATTTCAGCGGCGGCCAGGCGAAAACCATCGGCAGTGAACCCGGCATCGACCCAGCTCGCTTCGGCGGGCCAGATGTGATCGGTCAACCATTGCATTAACGGCATATCGTCGGCGATGCCCCGGAACAGGCTCATCGACGCATGGGTATGGCTATTGACCAGTCCGGGCAACAGGGCGCATCCCGGCAGCCGAATGACTTCCGCTTCCGGGAAACAAGGCAGTTCGGCAATTTCATCGTTCGCGATCAACGTCTGGATGCGGTCGTTCTCGATCACGACGGCGAAGTCGCGCAGTACTTCGAAGTTCGGATTAACGGTGACCGTCCACTCGGCCTGGATGATTTGATATCGATGCAGCATAGCCGAACCTTACAAGATTTGGACACGACTTAAAACGGATATTGCAGCATTCAACGCGCGTAGGTGAACTTTCGTCGCGATCGGCGGCAAAAACCCGTAAATCGCCTTATTTGGACGCAGGAGAGGCGATCTTAGCGGTAGTCCTAACCCCACGGTCTGTGATAAAATTGCGTAGATCGTGATTGACTCATTCCTGCGTCAATTCTTACCGTTGAGTTGCTAGTTTTATGGCAGATATCGCCAAGGAAGTATTTCCTGTAAATTTAGAAGACGAGATGCGTCAATCGTATCTCGAATACGCCATGAGCGTTATTGTCGGCCGTGCCTTACCCGACGTGCGCGACGGCCTCAAACCCGTGCATCGGCGCGTACTCTACGCGATGAGTGTGCTCGGCAACGACTATAACAAGCCCTACAAAAAATCGGCGCGTGTGGTCGGTGACGTGATCGGTAAATATCACCCGCACGGCGACACTGCGGTTTACGACACTATCGTGCGCATGGCGCAGCCCTTCGCAATGCGGCACATGTTGGTCGATGGCCAGGGTAACTTCGGCTCGGTCGACGGCGACTCACCGGCGGCGATGCGTTACACCGAAGTGCGCATGTCGAAAATCGCGCACCAACTGCTGGCGGACCTGGAAAAAGAAACCGTCGACTATCTGCCGAACTACGATGAATCGGAATACGAACCCATGGTATTGCCGACGCGGGTTCCCAATCTGTTGATCAACGGATCTTCCGGCATCGCGGTTGGCATGGCGACCAATATTCCGCCGCATAATCTGAGTGAAGTGGTCGACGCCTGTATTTTGCTGGTGGACGAACCGGAGTCGGGCATCGAGCAACTGATGGCCTGTATTCCGGGGCCGGATTTTCCAACCGCCGGGTATATCAATGGCGCCAGGGGTATTCGCGAAGCCTACCGCAGCGGCAAGGGCAAGATTTACCTGCGCGCGAAAACTCATTACGAAGAAGACAAGAAAGGTCGGCAAAGCATCATCGTGACCGAATTGCCTTATCAAGTTAACAAAGCGCGTTTGCTCGAAAAAATCGCCGAGCTGGTCAAGGAAAAACGGCTCGAAGGCATTACCGGATTGCGCGATGAATCGGATAAGGACGGCATGCGCATGGTGATCGAATTGCGGCGCGGCGAAATCGCCGACGTGATCCTGAATAATTTGTATAAGCAGACCCAGATGCAAAACGTTTTCGGCATCAATATGGTAGCTCTGGTCAACGGCCAGCCGCGGCTGCTCAATCTCAAGCAAATTCTCGAAGCCTTCATCCTGCACCGCCGCGAAGTCGTAACCCGGCGCACCCTATTCGATTTACGCAAGGCGCGTGACCGCGCTCATCTGCTCGAAGGCCTCGCTGTTGCGCTATCCAATATCGATGAAATCATCGCAATGATCAAACAGTCGCCGAGTCCCGCGGTCGCCAAGGCCGCCTTGCTGGAAAAGGATTGGTCTCCGGGGATAGTCACGAATATGCTGCAACGCACCGGCGCCGATTCGTCGCGGCCGGAAAGTATCGGCGAAGACGTAGGTCTGGTCGGCGATCTGTATCGATTGACCGAGAAACAGGCACAGGCGATTCTCGACTTAAGACTGCACAAGCTCACCGGGCTCGAGCAGGACAAGATTATCGCCGAGTATCGCGAAATCCTCGACAAGATCGAGGACTTGCTAGACATCTTGAACCGCGACGAACGCCTGAAGCAGGAAATCCGACGCGAACTGGAAGTGGTTAAGCAAGAGTTTGAAGATCCGCGCCGCACCGAGATCGTGGTCGATCATTCCGACTTGACGGTCGAGGATTTGATCAGCGAAGAGGATGTCGTAGTCACCATTTCGCATCTGGGATACGCCAAGGCGCAACCGCTGGAATCCTATTCCGCACAACGCCGTGGAGGCCGCGGCAAGGCGGCCACCAAGGTCAAGGGTGAAGATTTCGTCGAACAAATGTTTGCCGCCTCGACTCATGACACGCTGCTGTGCTTTTCCACCCGCGGCAAGGTGTACTGGCAAAAGGTTTACCAATTGCCAATCGGCAGCCGCACCTCTCGCGGCCGACCGATGGTTAATTTGTTGCCGCTCGAAGATAACGAACGCATTACCGCGATTCTGCCGGTACGCGACTATCCCGAGGACCAATTTATTTTCTTCGCGACCGCCAGCGGTAAAGTCAAGCGCACCTCGCTGTCGAATTTTTCGCGCCCGCGGGCGAATGGTATTATCGCACTCGATCTGCGCGACGAAGACAGCCTGATCGGGGTTCAACTGACCGGCGGCAAATCCGACCTGATGTTGTTTACCAGCGCCGGCAAAGGCATCCGCATCGATGAAAACGACGTCCGTGCGATGGGTCGTACCGCGGCCGGCGTACGCGGCATAAAAATCAAAGGCGGCGACGAAGTGATATCATTGATAGCGGTCGATTCCGACGAGGGGCAGATACTGTTCGCCACCGCAAACGGTTACGGTAAACGGACCCGCGTCGGCGATTTTTCGACGCAAGGCCGCGGTGGTCAGGGCGTCATCTCGATTCAGACTTCGAAACGCAACGGCGCCGTCGTCGGCGCGATCAAAACCCAGGGCGACGAAGAAATCATGCTGATCAGCAACGGCGGCACCCTGGTGCGCACGCCGTCGGAAGATATTTCGATACTGGGGCGCAACACCCAGGGCGTCACCCTGATTCGGCTGGGTGAAAACGAACAGCTGGTGCAAATCGAAGCGGTGGCGGCCAGTGTCGAGGACGAACCCGAGACGGAGAGCTGAAGCAGTCATGAATGACGCCGCCCTGGTAAAGCTGCGCGCACAAATCGATGCCATCGACGAGCGGCTGCTTGGGCTGTTCAACCAGCGCGCGGAATGCGCGGTGAGCGTGGCCGAGATCAAGCGCGAGCTCGGCGAGGGCGCTGATGACAGCATAAATTTTTTTCGCCCCGACCGCGAAGCCCAGGTCATCCAGCGTTTGAAATCGCTAAACCAGGGCCCGCTTAGCGATGACGAGGTGGGGCGCCTGATTCGCGAAGTCATGTCGGCCTGCCTGGCACTGGAACAACCGCTAAAAATTGCCTATCTCGGTCCCGAAGGCACGTTCACCCAGAGCGCCGCGTTAAAACATTTCGGTCATTCGGTTTCGACGGTGCCGATGAGCAGTATCCCGGATGTGTTCAACTCGGTTGGAACCGGTCACGCCGATTACGGCCTGGTGCCGGTAGAGAATTCGACCGAGGGCGTGATTAGCCATACCCTGGATATGTTCATCGATTCCGATCTCAAGGTATGCGGCGAGGTGGAAATTCTCGTGCATCACCATCTGGCGCGGCAATCGACGGATGCTAGCGGGATCAGATACATTTATTCGCATCAGCAATCCTTCGCCCAATGCCGTGGTTGGCTCGATCAGAATTTCCCCGGCGTCGAGCGTATCCCGGTCAGTAGCAACGCCGAAGCCGCACGTCTTGCGAGTATCGAGAAGGATGCGGCGGCAATCTGCGGATTGCCGGCGGTCGAGGTCTTCGAATTGAAGATTTGTTACCAAAATATCGAAGACCTTTCCGATAACACCACACGCTTCGTAATCATCGGCAACCAGGATGTCGACCCCAGCGGTAACGACAAAACCTCGCTCCTGATTTCGACCCGGAATATACCGGGCGCCTTGCTGGGGCTGTTACAGCCGCTGGCCGATAACGGCATCAGCATGAACAAAATAGAATCGCGCCCGTCGCATGGCGGCAAATGGGCTTATGTGTTTTTCATCGATATCGATGGGCATCAACAGGACAAGGATGTCACCAAAGCTTTAAATGAGCTGAAACATCAGGCGGCGTTGTTTAAAATACTGGGTTCTTATCCAAAAGCTTCGCTCTAATGACCATCATCGATAGCGCACTGGTGCAAATCAAACAGTTGCACCCATATTCCCCTGGCAAACCCATCGAAGAACTCGAGCGCGAACTCGGCATCAGCAACGCCATCAAGCTTGCCTCCAATGAAAATCCGCTGGGATGCTCACCGCTGGTCAGAGACGTGCTGCAGCAGGCCGGCGAACATATCGAGCTTTACCCGGATGCCAATGCCTATTACCTAAAACAGCGGCTCGCTCAGAAACTTGGAATCGACGAAAATCAGATTACCATCGGCAATGGCTCTAATGACGTGCTCGACCTGATCGCGCGCAGCTTTCTCGAGACCGGCGCCGAAGCGGTGTTTTCGCAGTATTCCTTTATGGTATACGCCATGGTGACCCAGGCTTGCGGCGCCACCGCAAAAGTCGCCGCCGCCTTGGGGCCCGACCGCGAATCTCCCTATGGTCACGATCTCGAGGCCATGGCGGATTCGATTAGCGACAAAACCCGGGTCGTATTTATCGCAAATCCGAACAACCCCACCGGCACCTGGTTAGGCCGCGACCGGTTGCGCGCCTTTATCGAGCAGCTGCCCGAAAATATTGCCATTGTTATCGACGAAGCTTACTTTGAGTACGTCGATTTGGAGCCATATCCGGACACGCTGCAGTGGCTCGATCAATTTCCCAACCTGATCGTCACACGTACCTTTTCGAAGATTTACGGGCTCGCCGGACTACGCGTCGGCTATGCGGTTTCGAGTCCCGAACTGTGCGACTTGTTTAACCGCGTCAGGCAGCCATTTAACGGCAATAGCCTGGGGCTGGCAGCGGCGCAGGCGGCGCTCGAAGACGATGCCTTTGTCGAACAAAGCCGCCTCGTCAATGCGCGCGGATTAGAGTCCATGCAGCGCTGGTTCGACGCTCGGGGTATCTCCTATATCCCATCGGCGGGTAACTTCTTGACGGTTTGTTTCGGCGATAGCAGCCAACGGGTCTATCAGGAGCTGCTGCAGCGCGGCATCATTGTCAGGCCGGTCGCCAACTACGGTTTGCACGAACATCTGCGCATTAGCGTCGGTACTGAACCGCAGCTGCAACAAATGTACCAGGCGCTGGGAGATATTTTGTGATCGAACGACTTGCCATTATCGGCGTCGGACTAATCGGCAGTTCACTGTCGCTGGCGTTAAAGCAGGCCGGTGCGGTCGGGCAGGTAGTGGGTTATGGCCGCAATCGGCGCAACCTGGAAAAGGGTATCGAACTTGGCGTTATCGACCGGTTTGAAGCATCGATCGCGGAATGTGTCGCCGACGCCGACGTTATCGTGGTCGCGGTACCGCTGGGTGCGATGCAGCCGGTGTTCGCCGAGCTCAAATCGAATATCAAAGAAACTGCGGTGATCACCGATGTCGGTAGCTCCAAAGCATCGGTGGTGGCCGCGGCGGCCGCCGAACTCGGTGACGACTTTCCCCGATTCGTACCCGGGCATCCGATTGCCGGAACCGAACAAAGCGGCGTCGAAGCGGGTTTTGCCAGTCTGTATCAGAATCGGCGCGTCATCCTGACGCCGCTGCAGCAAACCGCCGCGGACGCGGTCGAGATCGTCGACCAAATGTGGCGCCACGGCGGCGCTATCCTGGAATATCTCAGCGTCGAACACCATGACAAGGTGCTGGCGGCGACCTCGCATTTGCCGCATATGCTCGCCTATGCGCTGGTACACCACCTGTCGCACTTGAACGACCATGACGAAATCTTTCGTTATGCGGCTGGCGGCTTTCGAGATTTCACCCGTATCGCCTCCAGCGATCCGGTGATGTGGCGCGATGTCTGCCTGTCAAACGGCGATGCCTTGGTTGTGCTTATCGAGCAATACCAGCGCGAGCTCGACCGGATCGCCGTCGCGATTCGAGATAATAACGCCGATGAACTGCTCAAGCTCTTCGGGAGAGCCAAAACGGAACGTGATTCGTTAATAGGAAATTGCTAGCCCTGATATTTCACGAAGGCGGTACAAACTCTTGAGAGATAAAATGAATTTCAATAACTTGAACGGTTTTTTCAAGAATGTTAACGGGTACAGTTTTTACCCGAACGAAATCAGGATAAATCTGGCTGCCAATCTCGGACGATCCTCCTTAACCCATAGCTACGGCTATGGGTTAAGGAGGATCGTCCGAGATTGTTGTTTGTTCGCGGTGCGCCGAAACAGCGCGTCCTTGCGCCTCACCCCTGCGGGGCCGCGCTTACGCGCGTCCAAAATCGCTCCGGGCGATTTTGTGCCGGATTTCCCCTGAATTTCGTTCCCTTCATGAAGTACCCGGGCTAGTGACCGAGTTTATCTGCAAGCCCGGCGGCAGTCTGCGCGGCGATATTCGGGTTCCCGGTGACAAATCGATTTCTCATCGCGCCATCATTCTGGCATCGATCGCCGAGGGGGTGAGCCGTATCTCGGGGTTTTTACAAGGCGAGGATAGTCTTAACACCGTTCTCGCGTTTCGCCAGATGGGCGTGGAAATCGAACGCGATCGAGATCGGGTAACTGTAACCGGGGCGGGATTGCATGGCCTCAAACCAGCGCCGGCCGATCTGGATGTGGGCAACTCGGGCACTGCGATGCGGTTACTGCTTGGGTTGCTCGCCGGACAAAAATTCGACTCGCGCCTGATAGGCGACGCTTCACTGTCGTCGCGTCCGATGCAGCGAGTGTTGTCGCCGCTGCAACAAATGGGCGCCGTGATCGAAAGCGAACCCGGGGGTCGGGCGCCGCTGCAGGTCAGGGGAGGGCAGCCGCTGGCGGCGATCGACTATGACATGCCGGTCGCTTCGGCGCAGGTCAAATCCTGTCTGCTACTGGCGGGGTTGTACGCATCCGGAGAAACCCGCGTGCGTGAACCGGCGCCGACACGAGATCATAGCGAACGCATGCTGCGCGGCTTTGGTTGCGAGGTGAAATCTGCCGACGGCGAGATTTGTATGCATGGCGGACAGGTTTTGCGCGCTTGTGATATCGACATTCCGGCCGATATATCATCTGCGGCCTTTTTTATGGTCGCCGCCTCGATTGCGCCGGCGAGTGATATCAGGCTACAACATGTCGGTATCAATCCGACGCGCACCGGCGTAATCGATATTCTGCGCTTAATGGGCGCCGATATTGAAATTATGGCGCAGCGCGTGATCGGCGGCGAACCGGTCGCCGACATCCGGATTCGCAGCGCCGAGCTCCGCGGGATAGATATTCCGGCAAGCCTGGTGCCGCTGGCCATCGACGAGTTTCCGGTGCTGTTTGTGGCGGCGGCTTGCGCCGGAGGCGTCACGCGCTTAAGCGGGGCCGAGGAGCTGCGGGTTAAAGAGAGCGATCGGATCCAGGTGATGGCCGATGGCCTCGCCGGGCTCGGAATTGAAACCGAAGTGTTACCCGACGGCATTATCATTCAGGGCGGCCGCATCGGCGGCGGTACGGTCGATTCGCGCGGCGATCATCGTATCGCAATGGCCTTCAGTGTTGCCGCGCTGGCGGCGACGGAAGCAATTCGCATCCTGGATTGCGCTAATGTGAATACTTCATTCCCGGATTTTGCCGGGCTGGCACAACTTGCGGGACTCAGAATTGGAACCAATGATGGATGAGGGTGCATTTGTTATCGCAATTGACGGTCCGAGCGGCTCGGGCAAGGGTTCACTCGCGCTCAATATTGCCCATGAATTGAGATTTCACCTACTCGACAGCGGTGCTATCTATCGTTTGCTGGCGTTAAAGGCCCTGCAGCAGGGCATCGATCTCGACGCTGAGAAACAGGTCGCCGAGCTGATCGATGCGCTCGAGATTCGATTTGAAAGCGGTGACGAGTTATCCATTCCCTACCTCGACAATGTCGATGTATCCGCCGAGCTGCGTCAGGAAGCAACCGGTGACGCGGCGTCCAGAGTGGCGCGCCATAAGCGCGTGCGCAAGGGTTTACTGAGCTTACAGCGCAGTTTTTTCAAACCTCCCGGGCTGGTCGCCGACGGGCGCGATATGGGTACTGTGGTGTTCCCGGATGCCCGATTTAAGTTCTTTTTGTACGCAAGCGTCGAAATTCGTGCTCAACGACGATATAAGCAGTTGATAAATATGGGGCTATCCGCTAATATCGCCCAGCTTCAAGCGGACATAGCAGAACGTGACGAGCGCGACCTGAATCGTAGCGCCTCACCGCTCAGGCCCGCAGAAGATGCGTTGGTTGTAGATTCTAGCCTGCTCGACCTGGCACAAGTGACGGAACTCGTGCTGAGTCATGTTAGAGAGGCATAGTCGATACCACCCGAAGGTCCCTGCAGATGCACTATCTCCAGGGTTTTTTAACTAACCTGACAGTCGATTTTATCCAGATCGACAGTCTTGAAACTCTTTTAGGATCTATCCATGTCTGAAAACTTTGCAGAAATGTTTGAGCAAAGCATTACCCAAATGAATATGCGCGTCGGTGAGATCATCACCGGTGAAGTCGTCAATATCAACCGAGATGTTGTCATCGTCAACGCAGGCCTTAAGTCCGAGGGTGTAATCCCGGTAGAACAATTTTATGATGCAAACGGCGAACTCGATGTCAATATCGGCGATACGGTCGAAGTTGCGCTGGATTCATTCGAAGACGGTTATGGCGAATCCCGTCTGTCACGCGAAAAAGCCAAGCGTGCGCGGGCATGGACCCGTCTCGAACAGGCCCAGGAGGCCGACGAAATCGTAACCGGGCGTTTTACCGGCAAGGTCAAGGGCGGTTTTACCGTCGATATCGGCGAAATTCGTGCTTTCCTGCCCGGTTCGCTGGTCGATGTGCAGCCGGTCCGCGATACCGCTTATCTCGAGGAAAAAGAACTCGAATTCAAAATCATCAAACTCGATCAAAAACGCAATAACGTCGTTGTTTCACGCCGAGCCGTGGTGGAAAAAGAATTCAGCGAAGAGCGCGAAAAACTGCGGGAAACATTGAAAGAGGGCGAACGCGTCCGCGGCATCGTCAAGAACCTGACCGATTACGGCGCCTTCCTCGACCTGGGTGGCATCGACGGCCTGTTGCACATTACCGATATGGCCTGGAAGCGCGTCAAGCATCCTTCAGAAGTGGTTGAAATCGGCCAGGAAATCGATGTCGTGGTACTTAAGTTCGATCGCGAAAAGAACCGTGTTTCCTTAGGCTTGAAGCAAATGGGTGACGATCCATGGGAAAACATCATGCGGCGTTATCCGGAAGGGCAGCGTTTGTTCGGGCATGTCAGCAACATTACCGATTACGGTTGTTTCGTTGAAATCGAGGACGGTGTCGAAGGCCTGGTTCACGTTTCGGAAATGGACTGGACCAACAAAAACGTCAATCCCAACAAGGTGGTAACGCTCGGCGATGAAGTCGAAGTCGTCATCCTGGAAATCAATGAAGAACGCCGCCGCATTTCGCTCGGCATGAAACAATGCAAGGCGAATCCCTGGGAAGAATTTGGGACCACCAACAACAAGGGCGATGTCATTGCCGGCAAGATCAAATCAATCACCGATTTTGGTATTTTCATCGGCCTGGAAGGTAATATCGACGGCCTGATTCACCTGACCGACCTGTCATGGAACAAGCTGGGCGAAGAAGCGGTGCGCGATTATCAAAAGGGACAGGAGGTCGAAGCCATGGTATTGTCGATCGATCCCGAGCGCGAGCGTATCTCACTGGGCATCAAGCAAATTGAAAAAGATCCGTTTGCGAGCTTTATTGCCGACAAACCCAAGGGTAGTATAGTGTCGGGCACGGTGGTTTCGGTTGATGCCAAAGCGGCGGTAGTCGATCTGGGCGACGGCATCGTGGGCCTGCTAAGGGCTTCCGAGATGGCCAAGGATCGGGTAGAGGATGCACGCCAGTTCACCAATGAAGGCGAACAGATCGAAGCCAAGATAACCGGAATGGATCGTAAGGGACGCAGCATTTACCTGTCGATCAAGGCCAAGGACAGCGATGAAGAACAGGAAGCGCTAAAAGATTATGCAGCCAGTAGCGATGCCCGGGCGGCCACCACCAGCTTTGGTGATCTGCTTAAGGAAAAAATGGACTCATGATCTACAATCGGGTGACGGCTTGGCCGTCACCCAACCCGATTATTGGACCAACTAATGAATGAAGCCGAATTTGTACCCTCTATGACCAAGTCAGACCTGATCGATAATTTAGCTAGAAATCAGGGGCATCTCGCTTACAAGGATGTCGAGCTGGCGGTAAAAAGCCTGATTGAAATGATGAGCAGCGCCTTGTCCAATGGCGAACGCATTGAAATTCGGGGATTTGGAAGTTTCAGCCTGCATTATCGGCCGCCGAGAACAGGGCGTAATCCCAAGTCGGGAGACAAGGTAGACCTGCCCGGGAAGTACGTGCCGCATTTCAAACCCGGCAAGGAGTTGCGCGATCGCGCGAATAACCAGAAGTAGTCTCGGCATCCTGCACGCTCAGGATTGAGGGTTACCCATGGATATCTGGTTTTTTCTGCTAATTCTGGCCGCCATTATTATCGGTTGGTTGCTAGGGCGCTGGCAGCCGTTCAGCAAGAGCGCCGGTCGACAACAGGCCGATCCATTTTCCGAACGTTATGCCAAAGGCTTGAACTACCTGCTAGCGGAAGACTCGGACAATGCGATCAAGATTTTTACCGATCTGATCGAAGTCAACAAGGATACGATTGAGATCCATATTGCTTTAGGCAACCTGTTCCGCTCCAAGGGCGAAGTGGATCGCGCCATCAAGGTGCATCAGAATCTGCTGGCGCGTCCAAATCTTACTCGCAAGCAACGCCATATAGCGATTGCCGAGCTTGCCAGCGATTACCTTAAGGCGGGCTTGCTCGATCGAGCGGAAAAACTGTATCGGGAAATGATCGAACTCGATGCCGATGCCATCCTCGCCTATCGCCGTCTGCTTGATTTATACATTACCGAAAAGTCCTGGGCCGAGGCGGTCGATTGTGCGCAAGTGCTTTACCGCAAGGGTGACGCGGAGGCAGCGGTCACCTATAGCCAATGCTTGTGCGAAATCGCCAATGACGCGATCGAGGGCGGCAACAACCGCCTGGCGCGCAAAAGTCTGGACCGTGCGCTCGAGGTCGACCCGGGTTGCGTTCGGGCAGCTTTGTTATTGATTCAATTGCTTTTGCATACCGAGAATCTTACCGCGGCGAAACGTATTTTCCAGCGTTTGATCCGTCAAAGCCCGGAATATATGCCCTTATACATCGAACCGGCCCGGCAAATTTACCTAAACCGGGAATCCCGCGTATATCAGGACTTCTTGCAGAATCAGTATCGGGAACATCCATCAGCCCGGCTGGCTATGGCGCTGCTCGAACATTATGCGCGTAACGATGAAATCGGAACGGCACGGCAGTTTCTCTCCGATATACTGCACAAGTCTCCCTCGTTCGAGGCGTTCGAATTTGCCCTGCGTTTTCTGAAATCGAATCCCGACCAACTCGGCGAAACCTGGGAAACCCTGTCGCATTTTCTGAAATCGATTCAGGATAAAAAGATCGAATATACTTGTGCCCGCTGCGGTTACGAGAGTCACGCCATTCAATGGCTGTGTCCGAGTTGCCGTAACTGGGCGTCGATGAAGCCGGTAAGATTGTGATCGATCCTAAAATTATCGTTGCGCTCGATTTCCCCGATCAGCGGCAGGCGCTTGAATTTTCCCGTAAAATCACACCCGAGCAGTGCCGCCTTAAGGTCGGCAAGGAACTGTTTACCAGCGCCGGGCCGGCGTTGGTCGAGGCACTGGTCGGTAGCGGCTACGACGTCTTCCTGGACTTGAAGTTTCACGACATCCCAAGCACGGTTAATAAGGCTGTCAGCGCAGCGGCGAAACTGGGAGTCTGGATGTTGAATGTGCATGCCATGGGCGGTGCCGCCATGATGCAGGCGGCGCGCGAAGGCATAGAGGTTGTTGCCCGACGTCCGTTCCTGATAGCGGTTACCGTGCTGACCAGCCTGTCGGCTGACGACCTGCACGCCCTGGGGATAACAATGCCGTTAGACCAGTTGGTCGATCGGCTGGCGCGACAATCCATCGACTGCGGCCTGGACGGCGTCGTTTGTTCCGCCCGCGAAACATCCGGTCTGCGCGCCAACCTTGGCGCCGCGGCATTGCTGGTGACACCGGGTATTCGGCCGGAATGGGCGGCCGCGAACGACCAGCAACGCATAGCGACGCCGCAACAGGCGCTATCCGACGGCGCCAGTTATCTGGTGATCGGGCGACCGATTACCCGGCACGAAGACCCGGCAAAAGCGCTCGAATTGATAACGGCAGAGATTTCTTAGTCGCCGGATAGCGGCGTTGATGACAGCCATATGGCGAATCGTTAAACTACCACCAGATTTGATAATTCCAACGGATATCGATGGATCCTAACTTCCTAGATTTTGAACAGCCGATCGCCGAACTCCAGGCCAAGATTTCCGAGCTGCGATATGTTACTGACGATTCGGATATAAACATCAGCCAGGAAATCCAGACGCTGGAGCGTAAGGCCGAAACCCTGACCAATTCGATTTTTTCGAAGCTTTCGGCCTGGCAGATTTCACAGCTTTCGCGGCATCCGAACCGGCCTTATTCCATCGATTATATCGAGCGGGTTTTTTCCGATTTCGAGTATCTTCATGGGGATCGAAACTTTGCGGACGATCACCCCATAGTCGGCGGTATCGGACGGCTCGATGGCAAGCCGATCATGGTTATCGGCCAACAAAAGGGGCGCGATACCCGTGCCAAGATCAAACGCAACTTCGGCATGCCGCGCCCCGAAGGCTACCGCAAGGCGTTGCGGCTGATGAAAATGGCGGAAAAGTTCAAGATGCCGCTAGTAACCCTGGTCGACACACCGGGCGCCTATCCCGGTATTGGCGCCGAGGAATGCGGACAGAGCGAGGCGATCGCTAAAAACCTGTATACCCTGGCCGAATTGAAAACGCCCATCATCTGTACCGTCATCGGCGAGGGTGGCTCCGGCGGTGCGCTCGCGATCTGCGTCGGCGACCGCATCAACATGATGCAATACGCCACCTATTCGGTGATCTCACCGGAAGGCTGTGCGTCTATTTTGTGGAAGAGCGCCGACAAGGCTTCGCTGGCCGCCGAGGCCATGGGTATTACGGCTGAGCGCCTGTTTTCGTTGCAATTGATCGACAACATCATCCAGGAACCGCTCGGCGGCGCACACCGCGAGTATGATCAGATTGCCGCATCGTTCAAACAAAGCCTGGTCGAGGGTCTCGAAGCGCTCGAATCGATTTCGATCGACAAATTGCTCGATCAGCGCTACCAAAAGCTGATGTCCTTCGGCAAGTACCGGGAAAGCTGACCGGGTAAGTTGCGCGCTCAAATGCGATCCTGCCTGGAATCGATTCCCGCAAGCTGCCAACGCGTGTTTGTGGCTTTTAGCGGCGGTCTCGATTCTAGCGTGTTGCTGCATTTGCTGGTATCGCAGGCGCATAGGTTCGAATTGATTCCCTGGCATATTAATCATGGCCTGATCGAGAATGCCGCGCAGATGGAGCGCTTCTGTATCGAGCAGGCCCGCGGCTACGGCCTCGAAATGCGACTGGATCGGCTCGATCTCCACGCGCTCGACAGCAACATCGAGGCGGTAGCGCGCCGTCATCGTTATCGACTGTTCGAACAAGGAACGCGGGCGGGCGATTGCATCCTGACCGCGCATCATGCCGACGACCAGGCTGAAACTTTGGTGCTCAACGCCTTGCGTGGATCGGGGGTCGCCGGATTGCGCGGTATCGCGAGCCGGCGCTATCTGGGCGAAACGCTATTGTTACGCCCCTTGCTTGGCGTTAGCCGCGCCCAACTCGAAGCCTACGCCAATGAACATGAACTGGCCTGGTATAACGACCCCAGTAATCAAAGTCTCAGGTTCGATCGCAATTATTTGCGCCAACAGGTTCTGCCAGCGATTAAAACACGCTGGCCCGGTTATCAAAATGCACTTTCGACCTGCAGCGAGATCCAGTCTGAAACGCAGGAATTGTTGAGTGAGATTGCGCTTCAGGACCTAGAGGCGATACAGGATACAGCGGAGCAAGGCGGGACCAGGCTCGATCTGCCCGGGTTACTCGCGCTGTCGCTCGCGAGACGCAAAAACCTGATCCGCTACTGGATAGAAAGCGCGGGCTTGACGGCGCTGCCGCAGGCGCGTTTGCAAACCTTGATGCAGCAACTGCAGGCAAGCCCCGATGCCGTGCCCGAGATCGCCATGCCCGATTACTCGATCCGAATTTACGATCAGCGGCTCTTCCTGGTAACGGCGGCTCGCTCGGTCCAATGCGGCGGCGAATTCGAGTTCGGCCTGCGGCAGGATATCGAAATCGAGCAATTCGATTTGAAACTGTCGCGCCAGGAAGTTTTCCAGCGGTTAAACATCGAAGATCGAGAGCAATTGTTGACGCTCAAATTTCGTCGGCCAGGAGAGCCGAATAGCGATGCGCACCGACTCAAACGTTTGTTTCAGCGACACCGTGTGCCACCCTGGGAGCGGGCAGGGACTGCGCAGGTATATCTCGATGGCCAACTCGAGGGTTTACTGCTGTGAGTGACGACGACCAACGGGACCGCGTGTTTTCCCGGCGTCTGAGCGAGGTCAAGGCTTTCGAATTCAATGAAACCGTCGCCGGCGTGTTTAAGGATATGATTGCGCGCTCGGTGCCGGGTTATTCGTTATTGCTGCGCATGATCGGCCTCTACGCCGATATATTCGTTACACCCGGCAGCCGCGTATTCGATCTGGGCTGCTCGCTGGGCGAAGCCAGCCTGTTGATCGCCGAGCAGACGCGCGGCGTCGACTGCCGCATCGTCGCCGTGGACAACTCGGCAGCGATGATCGAGAAATGCCGCCGGCACCAGACGCCGGGGCACAGGATCGAATGGCGCTGCGAGGATATTCGCCGGGTACCGATCGACGGTGCATCGATGGTAGTGCTGAATCTGACGCTGCAATTTCTGCAACCCGAGGAAAGGCAGGGCTTGCTGGAAAACATTTATCGCGGCCTCAATCCCGGCGGAGTGCTGGTTTTGTCGGAGAAAGTAGCGTTCGAGGACGAGGCGGAAAGCGTGCGCATGATGCAGCTATACCAGGGATTTAAAAAGACCATGGGCTATAGCGACCTCGAAATCAGTCAAAAGCGCAATGCCCTGGAAAAAGTGTTGATTCCTGACAGCGAGCAACAGCATTATCGGCGACTTCAGCAGCTCGGTTTCGACGAAATATACCAGTGCTTCCGGGGCTTTAACTTTGTCTCCTTCCTGGCAATCAAGGCGTGAATTGGGACCCTCTGTTCGCTAGCCTGCGCCGCCAGGGGTTCGATCAATGGGCGCACCAGCTGCAGGCGCAGAGCCCATCTTGGTTGGTGGGGCATGGCGATTACCCGCGTTGGTCGCAGGCCCTGGACGGGTTACCCGAATTGAGCGATATCGAGGCCCGTTTCGACTTGCCTGCTGTCACCGTGCAAGCCCTATGCCGGGAGCCGCAAGCCTTGCACCAGGCGCTAAAGGGGTTGATGCCGTGGCGTAAAGGACCATACCGGATAGCGGCGGTGCAGATTGATAGTGAATGGCGTTCCGATCTCAAATGGGATCGCATTCTGCCCCATCTGTCACCCTTGAACGGCCGGCGTATTCTCGATATCGGTTGCGGCAATGGCTACCATTGCTGGAGAATGCTGTCGCAATCCCCGGCCATGGTGCTCGGAATCGAACCTTCGGTTTTATTCAACCTGCAGTTTTTGGCGCTGCAAAAATACCTGCAACGCAGCGAGATAAACCTGCTGCCGCTCGGAATCGATGATCTGCCGGCGGAGATGAACTGCTTTGACAGCGTTTTTTCGATGGGTGTTTTGTATCATCGCAAGAGTCCGGTCGACCATCTTTACCAGCTCAAGAGTTTGCTCGCCGCCGGCGGCGAACTCTGCCTTGAAACGCTGGTAATCGAAGGCGGGCCAGGCCGGGTGTTGCTGCCTCCAGGGCGTTACGCGCGCATGCGCAACGTCTGGTTTATCCCGTCGGCAGCGGAACTCGTGACCTGGCTGGAGCGTTGCGGATTTATCAATGTCAGAGTCGTTGACGAAACAATAACCAGCAACGTCGAGCAGCGTGCCACCGAATGGATGCAATTCGAATCGCTGGCGCAGTGCCTGCATTCCGAGAACCAAGCCTTGACAGTCGAGGGCTTACCCGCGCCCCGACGCGCCGTAGTTCTGGCGCAAAAACCTAGGGGTTAACCTGCATATTGCATGAAGGGAACGAAACTCAGGGGAAATCTGGCAAACAAGATCGTTCGAGATTGGCAGCCAGATTATTGATGTGCGCCGTCCATGGCGCACACCCCTTCGGGGTTGCTGCGCATCGCCAATCCGCATCCTGCGGATTGGTCCTGATTTCGTTCAGGTACAAACTGTAACCGGCCATTTTCCGAAAAACTGACTTAACACTTTGATATTTATGTGATTTCTCCGGAGTTTGTACCGCCTTCATGCAATATGCAGCTTAAGCCACATCGATGTACACGACCCGATTGCGGCCGCCTTCTTTGGCGGCATAGACGCCTTCGTCGCCGGCGCGGAACATGGCCTCGAAATCGCCGGTGGCGCCAACTTCCAATGAAGTCACACCGATACTGGTGGTGATTTGCAATCCTTCCGGCTTCAGATTTTCGATCTCAAGCCGCAATTTTTCAGCTTTAGCGCAGGCGTTTTTGGCATCGCAGTGGGTCATTAGCACAACGAATTCCTCACCGCCGTAACGCGACACCAGGTCGCCGTCGCGGAAACTCTCGGTCAGCAGCGCGCCGGTTTTTTGCAACACGAGATCGCCGACGGCATGGCCATGATTGTCATTGACCGCCTTGAAATGATCGAGATCGATAACCAGCAGGCTGACCGGGTACTCGTGGCGCCGCGCCGTGGAAATGAATTTATCGGAAAACTCCATCAAACTATGGCGGTTATGGCAACCGGTCAGATTATCGATGGTCGCCAAGGCAAACAGCTCGCGGCGAATGTCGTGTACCTTGTCGAGTAAGCGTTTATTGGTGATCAGGTTACTGATGCGGATCAACAGTTCTTCGCGCAGTATCGGCTTGGGTAAAAAATCGCTAACCCCGGAATGGTACAGCGCGATGCGGCGCTGATCGTCGTCGCTTTCGGTTATCGCGATAATCGGGATAAACCCCCGACCGTCTTCGTAGGAACGGATCGTTGTCACCAGATCTTCGCCCTGCATTTGGCCCATCAGATCGATTTCGGTAATCGCCAGGTCATAGGCTTCGGCATGTGAACCGTATACGGTTACCGCATCGAATTCCTCGCTGGCCGCTTCCGCCGTGGTGAAATGGGATACCTGGTAGCCGGTTTCCTGTAACTGGCTCAGTATGTCGGTTGCCACCGCCGCATCGTCTTCGACGAACAGGATGCGACCCTCGAAAAACACCGGATCCAGATGCAAATCGATAAAGTGCACGATCTGGTCTTCGATCTGGTGTTCGTTCAGTTCGTGTATTACGCTATCGACCCGCACCGAGAGTTGTTCGGCTTTGAGCGCTTTATTTTCACTCAAAAACAGGATTGGCGTGCCGTTTTGACTGTGATGTCGATTGCAATAAGCGACGAACTCCTCACCCGGCCCGTCCTTCAGCTTCTGATTGACGCAAATAATGTCATAGGATTCGGAGTCTACATAGAGCCGGGCCGACTCGATACTGTCGCCGCTATCGGAGTTAAAGCCCTGCTCAGCCAGGGTATGCGCCAGCAAATCCCGGTAAACGCGGTTATTTTCAACTATCAAAGCTCGCATCGTCGTTGTGCACAGAAAGCCGTCATTGTTTTAAACTATCGGCTGCACTCCACTATTCTTTAGTAAGCTTCTTGACCCTCGATTGAGGGTTATTTTTAGGCCCGTCGATTGTCTTAAAAATCGGATTCTGCTATCGTTTCCGTCCAACCTAAGCACCTTAAATTCACTTAACTCGGGGCCTATGAGCCGATTCATATTTATTACCGGTGGTGTTGTTTCATCACTGGGCAAAGGCATTGCATCTGCCTCACTGGCCGCTTTACTGCAGGCACGCGGACTCAGCGTGACCATGATAAAGCTCGATCCCTATATCAATGTCGACCCGGGAACCATGAGTCCGTTTCAGCATGGCGAGGTTTACGTTACCGATGACGGCGCGGAAACCGATCTCGATCTCGGCCACTACGAGCGCTTTTCCGGCGTGCATTGCTCAAAAAGCAGCAATTACACGACCGGCCGGATTTATGAAAGCGTAATTGCCAAGGAACGGCGCGGCGACTATCTCGGCGCCACGGTACAGGTGATTCCGCATATTACCGATGAAATCAAAAACTCGGTGCTCAACAGCACCAACGGGGCCGATGTCGTGCTGGTCGAAATCGGCGGTACCGTGGGCGATATCGAATCGCTACCCTACCTGGAAGCAATCCGCCAAATGGGTTTCGAACTGGGTCACGATAACGTGCTCTACATGCACCTGACCTTGATTCCGTATTTGCCGGCGGCGGGCGAAATCAAAACCAAGCCCACCCAGCATTCGGTCAAAGAATTACGCTCCATCGGTATCCAGCCCGATATCCTGTTATGTCGCGCCGACCGTGTCATTCCGATCGAGGAGCGCCGCAAAATTGCCTTGTTTACCAACGTCGCCGAGGAAGCGGTTATCTGTGCGATCGACGTCGACCATATTTACAAGATCCCGCGTGAACTCAACCAGCAGGGTCTGGACGATATCGTGGTTAAACGTTTCTCGCTGGATTTGCCGCCGGCCGATTTATCGGCATGGGATCGCGTCGTCGAAGCGTTGGAAAACCCCGCAAACGAAGTGTCGATCGGTTTCGTCGGCAAATATGTCGACCACACCGATGCCTATAAATCGCTCAATGAATCGCTGGCCCATGCCGGGATACATACCAACACGCGGGTTAACATCGTCAAAATCGACTCCGATTCGATCGAATCCGACGGTATCGATGCACTCAAAGGCCTCGACGCGATCCTGGTGCCGGGGGGCTTCGGCAGCCGCGGCATCGAGGGCAAGATTGCCGCGGTCAATTATGCGCGCACTAATAACGTGCCTTATCTCGGTATTTGCCTCGGCATGCAGGTAGCGGTCATCGAGTATGCGCGCAACGTACTGGGTCTCGGCAAGGCGCATAGCTCCGAATTCAATCCAAAAACGCCGCATCCCGTAATCGCTCTGGTTACCGAATGGATCGATCGCGACGGCTCGGTAGAAATGCGCGATGAAGATACCGATCTCGGCGGTACCATGCGCCTCGGCGCGCAAACCTGCAAACTGGTGCCCGGTACCCGCACCCGTCGCGCCTATGGCGCCGAAGAAATTCATGAACGCCATCGGCATCGCTACGAATTCAATAACAACTACCTGCAACAATTGCAGGATGCCGGCCTGGTGATTTCGGGCCTGTCGGTCGACAACGAACTAGTGGAAATGGTCGAATTGTCTGATCATCCGTGGTTCATCGGGTGCCAGTTCCATCCGGAATTCACGTCGCAACCGCGTGAAGGTCATCCCCTGTTCAACAGTTTCATCAGCGCCGCGCTCGATTATCACAAGGCCCACTCGCAATGAAACTTTGCGATTTCGAGGTGGGGCTCGACCAGCCTTTGTTCCTGATAGCCGGTCCCTGCGTGATCGAATCCGAGCAGATGGCGCTCGATACCGCCGCCGAACTGCAGCAGATATGCCGGCAGTTGAATATTTCGTTTATCTACAAATCATCCTTCGACAAGGCCAATCGTTCCAGCAGTCAGAGCTTTCGCGGGCTCGGCATCGATACCGGGCTCGCGATCCTGGAAAAGGTGCGCAGCAGCCTTAAGCTTGCGGTTATCACCGACGTGCATGAAGACAGCCCGCTGGATGAAGTCGCCAGCGTCGTCGATGTGCTGCAAACGCCCGCCTTTTTATGCCGGCAAACCAATTTCATTCAAAACGTCGCCGCGCAAAACAAGCCGGTTAATATCAAAAAGGGCCAATTCCTGTCTCCCTGGGACATGCAGCAGGTCGTCAACAAGGCGCGCGAAACCGGTAATCAACAGATCATGGTATGCGAGCGCGGCGCCAGCTTCGGTTATAACAATCTGGTATCCGACATGCGCTCGCTTGCGGTTATGCGGCAAACCGGCTGCCCGGTCGTATTCGATGCAACGCACTCGGTGCAATTGCCGGGCGGGCAGGGCACGGTCTCGGGCGGGCAACGCGAATTCGTGCCGGTGCTGGCGCGCGCCGCCGTCGCCGCGGGTGTGGCCGGGTTATTCATGGAAACCCACCCCAATCCCGAACAGGCGCTCAGCGATGGCCCCAATGCCTGGCCGTTGGCGCAGATGCAATCCTTGCTGCAGGTATTGATCGAAATCGACCGTGTCGCCAAGGCCGTGCGATTGCATGAAAGCGACCTGCTTTAAAACGCCATTTATTACGGAGCAACTATGAGTAAAATCGTCAAGGTTATCGGCCGCGAAATTCTGGATTCGCGCGGTAACCCGACCGTCGAAGCCGAGGTGAGTCTCGACAACGGCGTGCTCGGCCGGGCCGCGGCGCCCTCCGGCGCATCGACCGGGGAGCGCGAGGCGATCGAGTTGCGCGACGGTGATCGCAAACGCTACCTGGGCAAGGGCGTAACCCGCGCCGTGGGTCATATCAATAACCAGCTCGCCGAGCTCGTAATCGGGCGCGATTGCGACGATCAGGCAGGACTGGATCAGGCGATGATCGAGCTCGACGGTACCGAAAACAAAAGCAACCTGGGCGCCAACGCCTTGCTCGCGGTTTCGCTGGCCAACGCCCAGGCGGCAGCAGCTGCTGCCGAACAGCCCTTGTTTCGTTACCTCGGCGGAGCCGATGCCAGTAAGCTGCCGGTGCCGATGATGAATATCATCAATGGCGGCGCGCACGCGGACAACAGCGTCGATTTACAGGAGTTCATGATCCTGCCGGTCGGCGCGCCCAGCTTCAGTGAAGCCTTGCGCTACGGCACCGAAGTTTTCCACGCGCTGAAATCGGTGCTCGCCGCCAGGGGTCTGAATACCGCGGTTGGCGACGAGGGCGGTTTCGCCCCCGATCTGTCTTCCAACGAAGAAGCGATCGAAGTGATACTGATCGCGATCGAAAAGGCCGGTTACAGCGCCGGCAGCGATATCTGCCTGGGACTCGATGTCGCCAGTTCCGAGTTTTACCAAAACAATCAATATGTGTTGAGTTCGGAAAACCGTTCTTTCGACGCCGCCGGATTTGCCGACTACCTCGCCAATTGGGTGGAGCAGTATCCGATCATCAGCATCGAGGACGGCATGGATGAAAGCGATTGGGACGGGTGGGCGATACTAACCGAGAAACTCGGTCATAAAATTCAACTGGTGGGCGATGATTTGTTTGTCACCAATACCCGTATCCTGGCGCGCGGCATCGAGCAGAATATCGCCAATTCGATACTGATCAAATTCAACCAGATAGGCACTCTGAGTGAAACGCTGGCCGCGATCTCGATGGCCCACGCGGCGGGATATACCACGGTAATCTCGCATCGCTCGGGCGAAACCGAAGATGTCACGATTGCCGACCTCGCGGTGGCGACCGGTGCCGGCCAGATTAAAACCGGCTCGCTATCGCGCTCGGATCGAATCGCCAAATACAATCAATTGCTGCGCATCGAAGCCGCCTTGGGCGACGCCGCAACCTATCCGGGAAAATCGGCGATTAAAAACTTTTAACCCGATATCGATGTACCGATGAAGATGCTGCTGGCCGTTTTGATCCTGATTTTGTTCGGCCTGCAATACAAGTTATGGTTTGGCGATGGCAGCTTGTCGGAGGTCGTACAGCTGTCGCGCGAGCTCGAAAGCCAGAAACAACGACTACGCGAGCTCGAGGAACGCAATAAAATCCTCGAGGCGCAAGTGCTCGATTTGCAAAACGGCCTTGACGCCTTCGAAGAAAAAGCGCGTAACGATCTCGGTATGATCAAACAGGGCGAAACCTTTATTCAACTGATCCCGCCGGCGGCGGACAGCGGCAATGAGCGTTGATATTCCGGTCTGGGCGGTGATACCGGCGGCCGGCCGCGGCAGCCGGATGCAGCAAGATATACCCAAACAGTATCTTCGGTTTCAGGGCAAATCGATTCTCGAACACTGCCTCGATCGCCTGCTGTCCCATCCCGCCATCGATGGCGCGGTGATTGTGCTAGAGGCGGATGACAGGCGCTGGGAAGAGATAAGTTACAGCTCGAACAAGACTGTTTTTATCGCCGACGGCGGTGTCGAGCGCCAACACTCGGTCTACAACGGACTGACGATGTTGCAGTTTCGTTACGGCAACGACGTCATCGTACTGGTGCATGACGCAGTGCGCCCGCTGGTCGAACATGACGATCTCGACCGGGTAATAGCCGCCGCCCGCGCGCACACCGCCGGAGCGATCCTGGCGGCGCCGCTGAACGATACCCTCAAGTTGCAAAACGAAGACCTGGAAATCGCCCGCACCCTACCGCGGGAGGGGTTGTGGCGCGCGTTGACGCCGCAGGTGTTTCACCTGCAAGTGTTGCTGAATGCATTGCGGCGGGTAATCGACGACGAAATCGCGATTACCGACGATGCACAGGCGGTGGAACTGGCGGGTTACAGCCCGGCGCTGGTGGCCGGAAGCGGCGAGAACCTGAAGATTACGATGCCGGGCGACCTGGCGCTGGCGGAGCGAATTTGGTTAAACCAGCGCAATCAGCAGGATCACGAATAAAACGATTGCAAGAATTGGTATGACAAAGCCCATCCAGTCCTTGGCGTCGCCCTTGGGGGCTTCCTTCACCATGCGCTTGGCGCCGGGTAGTATCATGAAAAACATCGCTACCAGCAGGACGGCGGAGCCGATTTTGATCCAGTCCATATCAGTTTCCCAAAAAATTAAGCCCCTGAGGACAGGGGCTTAATTGCACAACATAAAGCAAGAATTAGTCGTCGCCGCCAAAGGCACCCAGTATGTGCAGCAAACTGGTGAAAATGTTCAAAATGGCGATAAATAACCCAGCGGTCGCGGAAATATAGTTGGTTTCGCCGCCGCTAATCATCATCGAGGTTTGCATCAGGATATAACCGCTCATGATCATGATGACGGCAGCGCTAATAGCCAACGCCAGGGCCGGAATGGCCAGGAAGATATTGGCGATCATGGCCGCGATGGCAACCAGCAGTCCGACAAAAACAAAGCCGCCGAGGAAGCTGAAATCCTTGCGCGTAGTCAGGGCGTAGCCGGAAAGTCCCAGGAAGATAACGCCGGTGCCGCCCATGGCGACCATGACGATACTCGGATTAACCGACAGGTAGTAACTCAGCATCGGCCCCAGACCAAAACCCAGTAAACCGGTTATGCCGAATATCACTGGAATGCCGGCTGCTGAATTCTGAGTCCGCGGAAGTACAAACCAGAGCAGCAGGATACCGACGATGGTCGCGCCGAAGGCAATGCCGTGAGAGGCTTGCATAGCGATACTGACAAACGCCAGCAGGCCGCTGAAAATAAGCGTCATCGACAACAGCATATAGGTATTCCTGATGACTTTATTGGTCTGCAGAATCGCTTCTTGTGAGCGGGTTACAGCAGTATTCATTTGCATTGCTATCTCCGTTATAGATATGTCAATTGGACAGTTGCGCAACATTCTAAGTTCCAGCCCTGGGATTGGCAAGCGATTCCAGCATTGCTCGACCTAGCTGTGGCGTGACTGTAATGATAGCCTAAATATGGCTGGCCAGGCCGATTTCAAGCCGAAATTCTCGACATAAACTGATGACTAGCGAGCGTAAATGTTTATAATACGCAGCGTTTCGGGCCTGTTGCGGGCCGCGTAACCTATACACGTACCGAATTATCAGGAGAGCTGGCTGAGTGGTCGAAAGCGGCGGTCTTGAAAACCGTTGACCCGAAAGGGTCCGGGGGTTCGAATCCCTCGCTCTCCGCCATCCATAAAAAAGCCCCCGCAAGGGGGTTTATTTGTTGTGCATCCATATTAGTTTTTTACAAATAGGGATAGATCGTAGAGCTAGATAGACCCGCCAGAGCGAATCCTAGAGGTTTAGTCGGCCGCCTGCCTGCGTTCGAGATAACCAAGGATATTGGGTATTTGATTTGTGTCACATTCCGTCGCTAAACAGATTTACTTTGCATGAGTGATCGGCTATAAATAGTGATCGGCTATAAATATTTTAAGAGCGTTTGCTCTTACTAAGACTTGGCCGGAGCTTAATTTGTAGTTTGTTAGCGAACCCTGCCAAGTCTTTTTAATGGGCGATTGGTTTATCGGGTGCTGAGATTCGTGAACTGCGTCGCTAAATTCCGGGAACTAAATCGATACGATGGTAATACCCTTAGGTCAGTTATTCGACCTAATTAACCCGCCGATTCCTGGTGGGTTTCTTTTGCCGATACATTTGCGATTTTGAGTTTGGATAACAGCGCATCATGTTCCAGAATTCCCTTGCCTGAGAGGGGTTTACCCCATTCGTATATTGCATGAGCTTGCATCGAATAAGTGCCTTAACGCGCTCGTCCTGCCTAATGCTCAATTGTCTACATTACGAGAGACGCGTATTTGAAGGGTTGGAATTTCGATCGTCAGCCTTATCAGGGCTGCCTAGGACCCGCAGCCTCGGTTCAAGGTATCCGTCCCGTCGCTGCCTTAATTTTGCTCGCAACGCAGTGGGTTGTTGTGACTGTTAGGCGTGATTTTGGCTGACAAAGGGTTAAACTGCATGCAGGCCGCACGCGATATCCAATGATCAATATTCTGACTTACAACATCCATAAGGGCTTCGATCGATACAACCGTGATTTTGTTTTACACAAGATCAAGGGGCACTTGCGCAACGCCGAGGTCGATGTGGTCTTGCTGCAGGAAATCCAGGGACGCCATTTCCATCATGAAACCCGTATTTCCGCCTGGCCCGAGGTTAGCCAGTTCGAATTCCTGGCCGACAGCATCTGGCCGCATTACGCCTACGGTAAGAATGCGATCTATCGCAAGGGTCATCATGGCAACGCCATTTTGAGCAAGTATCTGATCGTAGAATGGAACAATCTCAATCTATCGCGCTTTCAGCGGGCCAGCCGCAGCATGTTGCACGGCAGAATCGAGTTGCCGGACGGGCAGGGCCCGCTGCATTTGCTTTGCGTGCATCTCGACCTGATCGGATTCGAGCGCAAACGGCAGATTCGGGAACTACGGCGTTATATCGAATCCACCATCGACCAGGACGAACCGCTGGTGCTGGGCGGTGATTTTAACGACTGGCACGGGGGTATTGGTAAAACTCTGGAATCGCAGCTGGGGATGCAGGAAGCGTTTCGCAAGTTAAACGGCGCCTATGCCAAGACCTTTCCGTCGCATCGGCCCATGTTGCGCATGGATCGAATCTATTATCGCGGCATCAACCTGGTCGACTCGTTCTGCCTGCAGCGCCAGCCCTGGAACGAACTATCCGACCATCTGCCGCTGTACGCGCGATTCGCTTTCGGTTAAACCCGGACGTGCGGGAAGGGCAGCAACTATTCTTTACACCCGGATCCTATTTCGACGGGTTACTGGCGGATATCGATGTTGCAGACAGCCATATTGGCCTCGAAATTTATATCTTTGAACTGGATACTATCGGTGAGCGTGTGCTGCAGGCGCTGGAACGGGCGATCGCTCGCGGGGTAAAGCTGCAGCTGTTAATCGATGGCGTCGGTTCCTACCGGGATGCCAATGCCATTGCCGAACGGCTCGACCGGACAGGGTGCGAATTGCGCGTATTTCATCCGCTGCCCTGGGACTTCTCGCTCTATCGTCGCGCGTTAAGCGCGGGGCGCTGGTATTCGAAATTCCTGCATTTCTTTGCCGCGATCAATCATCGCAATCATCGCAAGCTCTGCCTGATCGACGGCAAGTACGCCTGGCTGGGGAGCTATAACATAACCGACGATCATTTCAATCGGCCAGTGTCCGGCGCCGACGATTACTGGCACGATACCGGACTCAGGGTGAGCGGACCGATGGTTAACACACTGTCGGATAATTTTGCCGAAGTCTGGAAACGCAAGACGGTCAATGTCGGTAAGCGCTCACTCTACTATATGGCAAGCAGGGAAAGGTCGCATCGGCAGCAGCGAAAACTGCAACCGCTGCAAGTTCTGGAACTCGCACAGCGGCGAATCTGGATCACCAATGCCTATTTCAATCCGACCCACCGGCTGCTGCAACTGCTGAAACAAAAGGCGAGGTCCGGCATTTCAGTCCAATTGATCGTGCCCGCCCGCTCCGACATCGTTTTCTTTCCGTTGCTGGCGCGCAGCTTTTACGCCGATTTACTGCAGGCCGGCATTCGCGTCTACGAATACGATGAACGGCTACTGCATTCAAAAACCATGGTGATAGACAACCAGGGCCTGGTAGGTAGCACCAATCTCAACTACCGCAGTCTGTTTCACGACAGGGAGCTCGATCTGCTACTCGACGACGCGGAGCTGGTCGCGCGCTTGCGGCAGCGATTCGACGACGATATTGAAAACAGTATCGAAATTACCTTGCACACACCACACAACGGCGGCTGGCTGTTGCGTCCCCTGGGCTGGCTCGCGAGATTTTTGCGCTACTGGCTGTAGGGCGCCATTCCCGCAGCAGCCTGGCAGCGCTTTACTCTGGTTTGTAATTGAAGAATAAGTTACCTTAACTATACTTAATAACTTATTGAATTTATTATATTAAAGAGAAAAGGATTTACGGCTAGCATAAATCTCCGGATAATCGGCGACCCGCTATACTTGGTTGACTATGAGTAACACTGAAAACGGCTTCACCTGGCGCTCACGCTCCGCATTCGTCATCGTTGCGGCCGGTGCTACCCTGAGCCTGAACGATTTTCTGACCTTTCCGGTACTGGCCGGCCAGAACGGCGGCGGTGCATTCCTGTTGCTTTACCTGCTGTTCCTGTTTGCGCTCGGTTTACCGCTGCTCATGGTCGAACTGATGCTGGGCCGCCTGACCAGAAGCGATCCCGCGGCCTGCTTGCGTAGCCTTTCGGAACAGTATAAGGCTTCGGTTTACTGGAAGTTGGCCGGGATCGGTTCGATGTTAGCCGCATTTCTGATCGTGTCGACCTTCAGCGTCATCGCCGGCTGGTCGCTCGCTTATGCGGTACGCGCCGCTATCGGTCTGTTCGATGGCGTCACCTTGGAGTCCGCCAAACTGTTATTCGAAGAATTGACGATCGATAGCGAACGCACGTTGCTGTGGCATACCTTGTTTGTCGCCGGCCTGGTCGCTATCTGCGCGCAACCGCTTAAAAAGGGACTCGAAAGAATGATGCTGATACTGGTGCCGACGATGATTCTGTTGCTGGTGACAGGCCTGATTCTGGCACTGACTTCCTCCGGTATCACCGACAGTATCCGCTACATTCTGTATGCAGATTTTTCGGCAATTGATTCCAACACGCCGATACTCGCTCTGCAACGCGCTTTTTATACGCTTGCGCTCGGCATCGGCGTCATGATTGCCTTGGGGCGTTATCTGCCTGGCGAGGTGTCGATTGGTTATTCTGCCGTGCTGGTAATTACGGTCGATTTCCTGTTTTCGGTTTTTACCGGCCTGTCGATTAACGCGCTCATACTTTCCGCCGGTTACGAGCCCGGGGCCGACAGCCAGTTTGCCTTCCGCATCATGCCGGTTATCCTGGACCAGTTTTCATCCGGCTACCTGTTCAGTACCTTATTCTTTTTGTTGATGACGATCGCGGCGCTGACGACTTCGGTCGCCTTGCTGGAAGCGCCGATTACCTATTTTCAACGCAAAAGCGGGATTTCGAGACTGAAGGCCGCGGTATTGCTCGGCGTCGGGGTCTGGCTGTTTGGTTTAGGTGTCGTGCTGGCGCATAGCGTATGGAACGGCGATGGGTTCACGATCGCCCTGTTTTTCGGGGATCAAGCGGTGCGGCTGATCAACAATGCGGGATTTCACGATGTACTGGTGTTTCTATCCAGTCACCTGATTCAGCCGTTCGTCGCGTTGCTCCTGTGCTTGTTCGTCGCCTGGAAAATTCCGCAGGAAGTCAGCCACAAGGAATTCGCGCTGTCGCGGCAACTGAGTTATGAAGCCTGGAATTACTTGATCCGATATATCGTTCCGGTACTGTTACTAATTGTTATACTCGCTGCATTTGGACTGATCTGAAGTGCCGCAAATATCTCGCAGCGCATTGCTGCCGTATCCCGCCCGATTCATGTACGACCTCGTTAATAAGGTCGAGGCCTATCCCGAGTTTTTACCCTGGTGCGGGGGAGCCAGACTCCATCGATCCGATGAGACTTCGTTGGAGGCCTCGATCCAGATATGTACCGCGGGCCTGGATCAGTGGTTCAAGACGCGTAATTCGATGATACCCGGCGAGTCGATCGAAATTAACCTGGTGGACGGCCCCTTTAAGCAACTGCAAGGTCACTGGCAGTTTACTGCGCTCGACGGCGAGGGCTGCAAAATCGAACTGCTGTTGCAGTTCGAGTTTAAACGCGGTCTCGCCGCGGCCGTCATCGCACCCGTTTTTACCCGCATTGCAAATACTATGGTAGATTCGTTTTGTGAGCGCGCACGCGAATTGTATGGCTGATAAAACATTAATTGAAGTAGCTTATGCGACGCCGGCAAAGCAGCTTATCGTCGAATGCAGCGTTGCGCAGGGGACCCCTGCACGTGAGGCCGTGCGCCAGTCGGGTATCGAAGAGCATTTTCCTGAAATCGACGCGGGCAGTTGCGAACTCGGTGTTTTCGGCAAGGCCATAGCCGCCGATTACGAACTACAGGATGGCGATCGCATCGAAATATACCGGCCGTTGATTGCGGATCCCAAGGAGGTTCGCCGCCAGCGCGCGGCGCAGGGATTAAAAATGAAAAAAGGCGGCGGGGCGGTTAACCCGGAATGAGATCGCCATCGATCCGCGCCAGCAAATCGCCGCTGAAAGTAAGTCTCATGACACTCTTCTCGACCTTGCCGTCTTTGCTGGTTTTAAGATAAAACACGTAATGCCATAAATCGGGGTGGTGCAAATCGACAATCGACGGCGTCCCCAGCAAAAATTCGACCTGTTTACGAGACATGCCGATCTCGAGCTGGTCCACCAGCGCCGGATCGATGCGCTGCCCCTGGGGTATATCCATTCGATACACACAGCCCGACAATGCTACAATGGCCAGTCCGATTATCAGGACTGTTTGTAATAGTCGTAGAATCATATTTCCGACAGTTGCTAATCAAGGCGCGATAATACTGACAGGATCTAATTGCTGCAAACATTGAGAACAAAATAAATGGAATCGGCTGACTTAAAAAACGCGGGATTGAAAGTAACCCTGCCGCGTATGAAAATTCTGGAATTGCTGGAAAGTTCCGCGAATCGTCACCTGAAGGCGGAAGACATTTATAAGATGTTGCTGGATTCGGGTGAAGAAATAGCGCTGGCTACGGTCTACCGGGTCCTGACTCAGTTTGAAACCGCCGGTCTGGTAACGCGCCATCACTTCGATGGCGGTCATGCCGTATTCGAAATCGACGACGGCGAACATCATGACCATCTAGTCGATATTTCAACCGGCCGGGTGGTCGAGTTTTATGATGAGATTATCGAGCAACGACAACAAGAAATTGCCGACAGCTACGGTTTCACCATCACCGAGCACACCATGGTGCTTTACGGCCAATTCAAAGAAAAATGACGATCTCAAGTCGACGCGGCGTTTTGCTCTTAGATGCCTGAATTTAATCACAACGGATTATAAATTTCAGACCTGCGGTGTGCGGTGTAATGGTCCTAATTCCGGCTAATCTCGCGACGAAATCATTTCGCTGGCATGGGCCCGCGATTGCTCGGTAATCTTTACCCCGCCAAGCATGCGGGCAACCTCTTCCAGGCGTTCGGCCTCGTCGAGCGCGGCGACGGCGGTCGTGGTGGCGCCTCCGGCGCTGGTCTTCTCGACGCGAAAATGGTGATGCGCCCGGGAAGCGACCTGGGGCAAATGGGTGACGCATAACACCTGGCGATCCTGACCCAGCAGACGCAGCTTGTTGCCGACAATTTCAGCGATACCCCCGCCGACGCCGCTATCCACTTCGTCGAATATCAACGTGGGTATCTGTGACGACTCGCTCATGATCACCTGTATCGCCAGGCTGATGCGGGATAGTTCGCCGCCGGACGCCACCCTGGCGAGGGATTTGGGCGCCTGTCCGGGATTGGTGCTAACCAGATAACGAATGTGGTCGATACCGTTGGCGGTCGGCTCCTGGTCAGACTCGATATCGATCGCAAAGCGGCCGTTCGCCATCCCCAGCTGCTGCATCACCTGGGTTATTTGTTCCGACAGGCTGGCCGCCGTCTGCTTGCGTTTGAGCGACAACTCCCCGGCGCTGAATAGAAAATCCTCGCGCGCCTTTTCGAATTCCGCGGCAATCGTCTCGAGGTCAAAGCTATCGCCCCGCAGCAGCTCTAGTTCCTGTTCCATGTCGCGTCGAAGCGAGGGCAGGGCAGATACCTCGACATGATGTTTACGCGCTAGATTTTGCGCGCAGGCGATACGCTCGTTGGTGGCTTCGAGGGCTTCGCCATCGAGATCGATGCCGTCACGATAAGCGCGCAACTCAACGGTCGCCTCCCGCACCTGGATCAAGGCCGCATTAATCAATTCATGACTGGCGGACAAGGCGCTGTCGCCGGTCGATAACTCGTCCAGCCGCTGCTCGCACAGGCTGAGTGCCGATTGCAGGTTGTGTTCTTCATCGTCATACAGCAGTTCAAGCACCTCGCCGGTCTTTGCGATCAGATTGCCGGCATTCGCCAAACGCCGATAGTCTTGCTGCAGGCGTTCGAATTCACCCTCGGCGAAGTCTAGTTGCTGCAGTTCGCTACAATAAAGCGCCAACAGGTCGACGCGTTGTTCGCGTTGCTGGGAACCCGAGCGTACCTGCCGCAGACGTTGCTGCAAGTCGTGATACTCCCGGTATTTTTGCGCCACCTCGGCGATCAGCCCGGGTTCGCCGAGAAAAGCGTCCAGCAATTGTCGCTGTACCTGCGATTTCTGTAGTGACTGGTGCTCGTGCTGGCCGTGAATGTCGATCAGCAGGTCGCACAGGCTGCGTAACTGTATCAGGGTGGCGCTATAACCGTTGATGAAAGCCTTGCTGCGGCCGTTGGCATAGAGTACGCGGCGGATGACGCATTCGCCGTCGGCGTCCATTTCGTTAGCCGCCAGCCATTCTTTGGCGGCAGCGTGTTGGTCGAGCCGAAAGCAGACCGAAATATCGGCGCGTTGCGAGCCGCTGCGAATGCTGTCGCTCTCGGCACGGTCGCCCGCGGCCAGTTTAAGCGCGTCGAGCAGAATCGACTTGCCGGCGCCGGTTTCTCCGGTCAGCGCGCTCAAACCCGTGTCTAAATCGAGCTGCAGCGAATCGATAATGGCAAAATTTTTGATCTGGATCGAATCGAGCACTAGTAACTTGCGCTCCAGAAAAGTTTTTCGCGTAACACTTCGAAATAATCGTAATCCTCGGGATGCAGCAAGGTCAGAAGTTCGCCGTAGCGCGTGATAAGAATGCGGCAATTCTGCTTGACCAGCCGGGTCGAATGTCCGTCATAGCTGACCTTGGCGAGCTGCGTATCCTGTCCGAGCCGCACTTCGATCGGTTGATCCGCAGGCAACACGATCGGCCGGTTACTCAGCGTATGCGGGCATATCGGGACGATGGCCAAGGTCTCGAGCGAGGGGTGCATTATCGGACCGCCACCGGACAGGGCATAGGCGGTCGAGCCGGTAGGCGTGGTGACGATAACCCCGTCGGAACGCTGGATATGGATCAATTCGCCCCCGCTCGAAATTTCGTATTCGATCATGTTGGCCGATTCGGGGCTATGCAGAATGATGTCATTGAGCGCGATATTGGTCGCTACCAGTTTATCGTTCTCAAAAAACTTGCCCTCGATGAAAAATCGCTTCTCGACGCTATAGCGCCCGGCGACCACCTCGTCGATATAGGATTCGAAATCATCAAAAGACACGTCGGCGAGAAAGCCCAACCGGCCGAGGTTAATTCCGAGCAACGGGGTGTTCTTGTCGGCCAGCGCGCGCGCCGCGGTCAACAAGGTGCCGTCGCCGCCCAGCGAAATGACCAGGTCGACGTCCGCGACCACCCGCTCCAGGGGCAGGCTCGATATTTCGGCCAGCTTTAAATTGAAGTCGAGACAATGCACCAGGACCTCGGCATGGCGAGCCAGAACATCGGTCACTTTTTTAATGCTTTCGTGGCGCAACTGCATATCGCTACGCACCACCAGACCGATTGATTTGAAATTTGCCGGCATAATCTGGGTTTTTACCTGGATTCCTTGATTTACGGGGGTTTAGTATACCGCTAGAATTAAATGCGACTAAACTACGGCTTGGCAACAATATATCAGACCCGATGACTGAAAAATACGAACTTGATGAGCGCGCCCAGCTTTTGTTACGGCAATTGATCAACTCGTATACACGTGATGCACAGCCGGTTGGCTCGAAAAATCTGGCGCAATTGTCGGGTCTCGATGTCAGCTCCGCGACCATACGCAATATCATGGCCAGGCTCGAAGATATGGGATTGGTGGATTCGCCGCATACCTCTGCGGGGCGAATTCCAACCGAGGCCGGCTACCGTTTTTTCATCGATAGCCTGCTGGAAGTCGATAATCTCGAAAAATCGGCGCAACAGGTGATTTCGCAAAGTTTCAGTGCAAATAAAGCTTCCAGTGACTTGATTCACAGCGCCAGCGACATTTTGTCCCGCGTCACCCACCTGACTGGCATCATCAGCCTGACCCACACCGCACCGACCGAAATTCGTCATATCGAATTCATGAAGCTAAGCGAACGCCGGGTGCTGGTGATCCTGGTAATAAACAAGGATGACGTGCACAACAAGGTAATTCACGTGGATCGCGATTACAGCGAGATCGAGCTGCAGCAGGCGGCACAGATGCTGAGCCGCTATCTGGTTGGGCACAGTTTCGAAAATGCGCGTCAAACGCTGCTCGATGAGCTTTCCGAGTTGCGCACCGACGTCAATACCATCATGGAAACCGTGCTCGAAGCGATGGATGAAGTTTGCAGTCTGAATATGCATGAAGACTTGATCACTAGCGGAGAGAGTAACTTGCTCGAGTATGCAGAACTCTCTGATATCAATAAGTTGCGTAACTTATTTAATGTATTTAATCAAAAAACCGACTTGCTCAAACTGCTCGACGGCTGCACCGCGGCGGATGGCGTGGAAATTTTTATCGGCAGCGAATCCGGCTACTCGGTGTTGAGCGATTGCAGCGTGGTCGGGGCGCCCTATCATGTCAAGGGTAAAATGATCGGAGTACTCGGTGTGATCGGCCCGACGCGTATCGCCTATGAACAGGTGATTCCCGTGGTCGATATTACCGCAAAATTATTGACATCGGCCTTGAATACTCGGAAATAATCCTTAAATTGTAGCCAGAATTTTTGCACTGGTGCGGGCCACCCTGTGCGGGCCACCGGAAAAACGCATTTAATTAGATAATTCGTATCAAACGGAGCAGTTAATGTCGCCACGACAAACCAAAATCGAAACCGAAGACGAGCATTCGCTGGCTACCGAAGCGACGGAACAGGCGCATCTCGAAGACGTCGTTCCACATGCCGCAGAAGCCGAGCCGGACGAGCAGGAAGAAAGCATCGAGCAGCAGCTCGAAAAAGCCCAGGAGACCATCAAAGACTACTGGGACCAGATGATGCGCCTGCGCGCCGAAATCGATAATAACCGCAAGCGCGCCGAACGCGATATCGAGAACGCACACAAGTATGCGCTCAAGAATTTCGTGGAAAACCTGCTGCCGATTATCGACAGCATGGAATTGGGGCAGACCGCCGCCGCGGCCGATAACGCCACGCTGGAAAGTATCCGCGAAGGCTCCGCGTTAACCATGAACATGTTTGTCCAGGTGCTGGAAAAAAACGGTCTGGAACAAATCGACCCCGTCGGTGAAAAATTCGACCCGGAACGCCACCAGGCTATCAGCATGATCGAGGTCGAGGATGCAGAACCCAGTTCCGTTATCGAAGTAATGCAAAAGGGTTTCAGGCTGAACGACCGGCTGGTGCGGCCCGCCATGGTCGTCGTGGCCAAATAAACCCTGAATTATTTGCGTGAATTCGCTTGAAAGCATAAAAAATAACCCTACATCGGGTGTAAGTTTCATTTCGAACAGTTTTTTTGGAGTATATTAATGGGCAGAATCATAGGCATAGACCTCGGTACCACGAATTCCTGTGTGGCGGTAATGGAGGGCGACAAACCCAAGGTTATCGAAAATGTGGAAGGCGATCGTACCACCCCTTCCATCGTCGCCTTTGGCGCCGATGACGAAGTCCTGGTAGGACAGCCGGCGAAACGCCAGGCAGTCACCAATCCCAACGACACCCTGTATGCGGTAAAGCGCCTGATCGGGCGTCGCTTCGACGAATCCGCGGTGCAAAAAGACATCGACCTCGTCCCCTATAAGATCCTCAAGGCCGACAACGGTGACGCCTGGGTGGAAGCCAAGGGTAAGAAAATGGCGCCGCCGGAGATTTCGGCACGCGTGCTGCAGAAGATGAAAAAGACCGCGGAAGACTATCTCGGCGAAGAAGTGACCGGGGCGGTCATCACGGTTCCCGCGTACTTTAACGACTCGCAACGCCAGGCGACCAAGGATGCCGGTAAAATCGCCGGACTCAAAGTCAAACGGATTATCAACGAGCCGACCGCTGCTGCGCTGGCTTATGGCATGGACAAGTCGACGGGTGATAAAAAGCTCGCGGTTTACGATCTCGGTGGCGGTACCTTCGATATCTCGATCATCGAAGTCGCGGAAGTGGATGGCGAACATCAGTTCGAGGTCCTCTCCACCAACGGCGACACTTTCCTCGGCGGTGAAGATTTCGACATGCGGTTGATCGATTACCTGGCCGATGAATTCAAGAAAGAGCAGGGCATGGATCTGCGCGGCGATCCGCTGGCGATGCAACGCCTCAAGGAAGCCGCCGAAAAAGCGAAAATCGAATTGTCTTCGAGTCAACAAACCGATGTAAACCTGCCGTATATAACCGCGGATTCCGCCGGGCCGAAGCATCTTAATCTGAAAATCACCCGCGCCAAACTCGAATCGCTGGTGGACGACTTAGTCGCCCGCACCATCGAGCCGCTCAAGGTCGCGCTGAAAGACGCCGGCGTATCGGTATCCGATATCGACGATATCATTCTGGTTGGCGGGCAAACCCGGATGCCGAAAGTCCAGGAAGTGGTTAAAAACTTCTTCGGCCGTGACGCGCGTCGCGACGTCAATCCGGATGAAGCCGTCGCCAGTGGCGCCGCGATCCAGGGTGGCGTGCTCGGCGGTGATGTTAAAAACGTTTTGTTGCTCGATGTCACTCCGCTGTCGCTCGGTATCGAAACCCTGGGTGGGGTAATGACCAAGTTGATCGAAAAGAATACGACGATCCCGACCAAGGCCGCGCAAACCTTTTCGACGGCCGAAGATAATCAGACCGCTGTTACTGTGCATGTTTTGCAGGGTGAACGGGAAGTCGCCACCGCCAACAAGTCGCTGGGACGTTTCGATCTCTCCGATATCCCGCCGGCGCAACGCGGCACACCGCAGATCGAAGTTACCTTCGATATCGATGCCAACGGTATTCTTAATGTATCGGCCAAGGACAAGGCAACCGGCAAAGAGCAAAAAATCGTGATCAAAGCGTCCAGCGGACTCTCCGATGATGAAGTCGATGCCATGATCAAGGACGCCGAGGCACATGCCGACGAAGATCGTAAACACCGCGAGACCGTCGAAGCACGTAACCAGGCGGACGCGATGATTCACGCTGCGGAGAAATCCCTCAAGGATCTCAGTGAGCAAGTCGAGGACGAAGACAAGTCCAAGATCGAAGCGGCGATCGCAGATTTGAAAAAGGCGCTGGAAGGATCCGACAAAGGCGACATCGAAGCCAAGACACAGGCGCTTGCCGAAGCGTCAAGCAAGCTGGCGGAGAAAGCCTACTCGAGCAGCGCTGACGATGAAGGTCCCGAGACGGTCGATGCGAACGCTGCGGCGCAGTCGAGTGACGATGTCGTCGACGCCGAGTTCGAGGAAGTCAAGGAAGAAGACAAGAAATAACGATTATTATCCAATCGTTATGACGAACCTGGCGCGATTTATCGCGCCAGGTTTTTGCTTTTTGTAGATAGAACCCATGTCAAAACGCGATTATTACGAAGTTCTCGAGGTATCTAATACGGCTTCGGACGCCGATATCAAAAAGGCATTCCGCCGTCTGGCGATGAAGTATCACCCGGACCGAAATCCCGACAGTGAAGAGGCCGAGCATCATTTCAAGGAGGCTAAAGAAGCTTTTGACGTGCTTTCCAATGCCGACAAACGGGCCGCCTACGATCAATTTGGCCACGCCGGAGTAGATCAATCGGTCGGCGGCGGCGGTTTTAGCGGCGGCGGTTTCGGCGACGCCTTCAGCGATATTTTTGGTGATATTTTCGGCGGTGGCGGACGCTCGCGAGTACGCAAAGGCGCCGATCTACAGTATAACCTCGAACTGAGTCTCGAGGACGCCGTGGCCGGCACCACGGTTAAAATCCGCGTACCCACGTTGAAACATTGCACCAGTTGCTCCGGCAGTGGCGCCAAACCCGGTACTGCGCCCGAGAGCTGCAGTACCTGCGGCGGCCACGGCCAGGTGCGCATGCAACAAGGCTTTTTCTCGGTACAGCAAACCTGCCCGAATTGCCGCGGCAAGGGCAGCACTATTAGCGATCCCTGTGTCACCTGTCACGGCGCAGGTCGTGTCAAGGAACACAAATCGCTTTCGGTAGAAGCACCCCCCGGAGTCGACAACGGCGACCGGATTCGACTTTCGGGAGAAGGCGAAGCGGGCGATTCCGCGGCGCCTAGCGGGGATTTGTTCGTACAGATACACGTCAAACCCCACCCCATTTTCGAACGCGACAACGCCGACCTGTATTGCGAAGTGCCGATAAACATCGTGACCGCAGCCCTGGGCGGTGAACTCGAAGTACCCAGTCTCGGTGGCCGCCTGAATCTGAAGATTCCGGCCGGCACTCAAAGCCACAAACTTTTCCGCATGCGCGGCAAAGGTGTCAAACCCGTACGCGGTGGACCGCTAGGCGACTTGATTTGCCGCATCGTGGTGGAAATCCCGGTAAAATTAAACGCCGAGCAAAAGTCGCTGCTCGAACAGTTTGGGCAGTCGATGGGTAAGGCGGCCAACAAGCACAGCCCTAACGAAAATACGTGGATCGACAGCATGAAGCAGTTTTTCGAAGACATGAAATCCTGAGTCGGAGGGCAGCCGTGACTCGCATAGCAATCGCCGGCGCCGCCGGGCGCATGGGGAAAAACCTGATAACCGCCTGCAGCGAAGCCGACGCGATGCAGCTGACCCAGGCGCTGGAATGGGAAGGCAGTCCCAGCCTCGGATCCGATTCGGGCGTGCTGGCCGGGCTCGAACCCAACCAGGTGCCGATCAGCGCACAGCTCGATCCGGACACTTTCGATATCTTAATCGATTTCACCCGTCCCGAGGCAACCGCGCAACACGTCGAGTTTGCACTCGAACACGGGAAAAAAATGGTAATAGGCACCACCGGCTGTGACGCCGGCCTGGAGCAGAAACTGGCCGATGCAGGCCAAGAAATTGCCATCGTTTATGCACCGAACATGAGCGTCGGGGTGAATCTGTGCCTGGAATTGTTGCAGATCGCAGCCGCCGTGCTAGGCGATAGCGTCGATATCGAGATATCGGAAGCGCATCATCGGCACAAGCTGGATGCGCCCTCCGGCACGGCCCTGCAAATGGGTCAGGTGATCGCTGCAACGCTGGGGCGCGATCTGGATGAATGCGCGGTTTATGGCCGCCAGGGTCAAACCGGAGCGCGCGCGCGCGATACCATCGGTTTCAGCACCATCAGGGCCGGGGATATCGTCGGCGATCACAGCGTCTTGTTCGCCGCCGCAGGGGAACGCATCGAAATCAGCCACAAGGCGTCGGACCGAATGATCTACGCCCGCGGTGCATTGCGCGCCTGCCATTGGATAGGGTCGCAGGAAAAAGGTCTGTTCGCGATGCGGGACGTACTCCAGCTTGGATGAAGTTACTTCAAGTTAACCCTCTAAGTCATTGAATTAATAGTTTATAAGCTAGGCTTTAGCTGCTTCTCTCGACCCGCGAACCCGCACTGATGAAAATCTAGCGCATGGTCACCAATTCCTCGGAACTGGTCGGATGAATCGCCACGGTGTCGTCGAAGTCGCGTTTGCAGGCTCCCATACGAATCGCCACCGCAAAGCCCTGCAACATTTCATCGACGCCCGGGCCGATCAGGTGGCAGCCGATCACTTTTTCTTCCTCGTCCAGGCAAACTAGTTTCATCGCGGTGGGCACATCGTGACCGCTGATCGAGTTGTACATGGCGGTGAAGCGGGTTTGATAGATCTTGACGCGCTCGCCGTACTCGGCGCGTGCCGCCTGTTCCGTCATGCCGACGGCACCGATGGGCGGATGGCTGAAAACCACGCTGGGTATCAATTCGTAATCGAGATGGCGCTCCGTTTGACCGTCGTAGAGGCGATCCGCCAGGCGCCGCCCGGCGGCAATCGCGACCGGGGTTAGCGGCGCGCGTCCGGTAACGTCGCCCAGCGCAAATATATGCGGTTGGTTAGTGCACTGGTAGGTATCGGTTTCAATATATCCCCTGGAGTTTAACTCGACCCCGGCCTGTTCGAGATTCAAGCCGCCGAGATCCGGTCCCCGGCCGATGGCATAGATGACCTGATCCAGGTTTTGCATGCCGACGCCGTGGCTGTCCTGCAGTGAAATCCTGCCTTCTGCGTCGCGTTCGATGCGGGTAATTTCACATTCGGTACGCACCTCGATGCCCGACTTGGTAATCTCTTCGAACAGAGTTGTGCTGAGCAGGCTGTCGAAATCGCCAAGCACGTGGTGCTTGCGCAGATACAGGCAAACTTCGCTGCCGAGCGCGTTTAACACGCCCGCCAGTTCGACCGCGATATAACCCGATCCGGCAATCGCGACACGCTGCGGTTGGCTCGTCAGTTCAAAAAATCCGTCCGAGGTGATGGCGTGCTCGGCACCCGGTATATCCGGTACCTGAGGCCGGGTGCCGGTCGCGATGGCAATATGTTTCGCTGTATAGTGGGTTCCGTTTACGGCGATGGTATGCGCATCGACGAAGCTGGCGTCGCCTTCGATTTCATCGACTCCGAGATCCTTCAGATAACCGTGATACCAATGGTTTATCCCATCGATATAGGTCTCGCGCCTGGCCACCAGTTGCGACCAGTCGAAGCCGTTGTGCGCGAGATCGAAACCGTAACTTTTGGCGTCGTCAATCATATGTGCGAGGTTGGCCCCGAACCACATGATTTTCTTTGGCACACAGCCGACGTTAACGCAGGTGCCGCCCATTTTACCGCGTTCGACCACGGCGCAACGTTGGCCATAGCTGGCGGCACGCTCGATAATCGAGAGTCCGCCGCTACCGGCGCCGAGGGTTATCAAATCGTAATCGAAGGTCTCAGTCATAGTAGGTTTCCTGGTGTAGTCGGCGCGAACTTTAGCAGTTTTGGGATGGATTTTTTACTTTTCCAGCGACATAATTCGACCGGCATCACCGGCAGAGGGTTCCATGTTTAAATTAATTCGCTTCTTAATCACGCACGGCCTCGCCCTGGGAATTGGTTTTGCGCTCGGCATTTATCTGTTGCCGGTGCTGACGGCACCCGCCGCCCCAAGCAATGCGGAGGTCAGCTCGAGCGCGGCACAGGCCATCTACCAGGGCGACTTCCATAAAAAACTTGCGGGCAGCGATTTCCTGCACTGGGGGGAAGGTCGGATTTCGATATCGGCCAAACAAATCAGCTTCATGGGTTCGATTGCCCCGGGGCCTGATTATCAGCTATACCTGACGCCGACCCTGGTTCAAACCGAACAGGAGTTCCTGCTGGTAAAGGACGAATCGGCCAAAATAGGCGCCGTCAAAACTTTCAATAATTTCATTCTGGATATCCCGGAAAATATCGATCCGGCGAGCTATCGCGCACTGCTGGTCTGGTGTGAATCCTTCGGCGAATTTATCACCGCTGCAAGTTATCGCTAAGTTCGGTATCCGACATGATCGCTATGCTCCACCGATTATGGCCGCGGCGCGGAAAATTGGCGAGATATTCGAGCTAGCCTGCATATTGCACGAAGGCGGCACAAACTCCGGATAAATCACATAAATATCAAAGTGTTAAGTCAGTTTTTTCGGAAAATGGCCGATTACAGTTTGTACCTGAACGAAATCAGGAAAAGTCTGGCTGCCAATCTCGAACGATCTCCCTTGAGTTTCGTTCCCTTCATGCAATATGCAGGCTAGAAGGGTAGCGAGGTCCCGCCGTAAAGCTTGCCGGCTTTTTCGTCGATATCGTAACCGAAGTCCAGAAACAGGTCGGTCTTGACGAAGGATTCTATCTTCCAGCGAAAACCGGTACCGATGGTGTAGTGCATGTCGGCCAGATCGATGTCATCGAAATCGTCGTAGATATTGCCGCTATCCAGGAACAGGCTATGGCGCGCCCCCGGATGTTTCTGGTAGGCGAAAACGTATTCTATATTGGTGAACACCCGTGCATCGCCGCGATCATCGACACTTTCCAGTCTGCGGATGCTCGAGCCGCCGCCAATACCGTACTTCTGATAGTCGAAGGGGCTATTACTCGAAGCAGCCACGACCAGGCGATAATTGATGTTGTCGTAACGGTTCAGGGGCCTGAAGCCCAGCGCCTCGAATTCGACCAGCTCGGAATCATAGTCTGAATCGAGCCAATCGAAACCGCGTGCTAGCGTGAGCGAATAGTAACTGCCATAACGTCGGTAGCGTTCGGAATGTAGATCGTCGAAGGTCAGCGTTAAATGCAATCGATTGTAACGCCCGGCCTCCTGGGCTTCGATCGTTTCGGGATAGGGCCGGTCCAATCCGCGTTCTTCGAAGGTGATGCCGGTGCCGACGGTAAGCGGAAGCGGCAATCCATCGATATGCCAGTCGCGGGAAACCTTCATCGAAATCCTCGGTGATATTTTCGATTACCTGGCTGAGGCGCCATTCCAGCTTATAGGGCTTGGAGAATAGCGGCCATTTGTAACGAATGCGAAATTCTTCCGAGTCATCGCCGGTATGTTCTTCCTCTTGTTGCGCCAGAAAGCTAAGGGTCTGGTCCGCGCCGTTCAAATTGTACATCCGCAACCTGATCCCGAATTTGACGTCCCCGTCGGCATTGCGATTGAGGCGCGGTACCAGCAGCCAGGACCTTCTCTCCTCGAGCGGATATGCAAGATCAATTCCCCGTCTTCGAAACGTTCGGCCTGAAATCTGACGGTTCTGAACAAATCGGTATCGCGCAATTCCTGGTGGGCATGCTTTAGCAGGGGAATGTTGAGGATCTGGCCCGGCTGGATACCCGCCCATTTGAGAATCCATTTTGCCTGGGTATCCTCGTTGCCGCTGATCAAAATCTGATCGATGGGCTGTCCGATGACTTCGGCGCTAATTCCCGCCATCTGTGCGATCGCGGGACCGACCGACATGACCGCCCATAGCAGCAAGCATGACAGCCCGCGAATAGTGACTCGGGTACCGAAATGCATGTGCTAGTCTTGCGGGCCCCACAGAATCCGATCCAGACTGTCGTCAGACTCGGCTTCGATAATTTTCAAGCCGTCGAAACGTACGCCTTCCTGTTTCAGCAACTGGGCTTGCTCCCGGTAGTAGCGGGAGTCGGGTTCGAACGCGAGGGTTCGATTCGAACGCACCACACGAAACCAGGGCAGGGGTTCGGGCGAACGCCCCATGGCGGCGCTGACCATTCTTGAATAACGCGGAAATCCCGCCGCTCTAGCCACTTCGCCATAACCCATGACGCGGCCGGGGGGTATTGCAGAGACAACCTCCCAGACACGATGATCAAACTTGTCCTGAAAACGACTCATGACATTTATCCACCAACTCGCGTTATGGCCGCGCCAGGAATTTAAACATTAAAAAGGTCAATTAAATTATTGATATTAAACAATTAATTCGCTCTGACTATAATGCTCTCGCTTGCTTAATTGCACCAGGCGCCGCACTTCCGAAACGGCTACGCTAATCGTCGGAAAGTCGCAACTGCGCATCGCTTCGAATTCATTGAGAATACTGTCGTAACGCTGCAGATCTTCGGGATGATGCTCTTCCCATATCGCCATAGCCTTGTTGATATGGCGTTTATTATCGACGATCTGTAACACGATTTCGGTTAAATTGTGCTGGTTGGCGTGCAAATCATTGCGCAGGTTTAGAATTGCCAAATGATTCCAGTGAGTGCGCACCACGGTTTGCGAGATTGCGTCCCTGATCCAGTGTAGCTGTAGCCGTTCTGAAAGCGCATAGAACAACCGCGCCACATGTTCGGTATCGCTATTAAGCTTCGATTTTACTTCGATAATATCGAAGGCCGAGGCCAGTGTCGTCTTGTCTACCAGTTCCTGCGCTAATGCCGCCGGCAAGCGGTATTTCACGAAATTGCGTTTGGTCGCCAGGTAGTTTTTGCGTGACTTGCCGACGATAGCGCTGGAGATCACTTCCCGCAGGACGCGGGTGTCGGTCTTGTAACGCTCGATCATATGACTGGCACTGAAATCGGACAGCTGGTTGCGCAGCAACCAACTGATCGAGCGCTCGAGCAAGCCGCTGACTGCCTGGAAAACCTCGTAGCGGTCGCGTTCGTGCACGACGTTGTCGAGCTTTTCGAGATTGCGCCAGGTGTCATACAGATCGAACACTTCGACACAGACCACATATGCCTTGGCGATATCCTCGATGGTCGAGCCGGTTTCCTCGCGAATGCGGGAACCGAAACCGATGCCGATATTATTGGCAATCTGGTTGCTCAATATGGTGGCGATGATTTCCTTGCGCAGCGGATGCTGCAGAATTTCATCGGCGTAGCGTTCGCGAATCAGCCATGGAAAATAACCCAGCAGCAGCGCGTCGTAGCATTGTTCGGTGAGCGATGACGACTCGAGCAAGGCGTTTTTATAGGTCAGCTTGCTGTAAGACAATAAAATCGAGAGCTCGGGACGCGTCAACCCCTGGTTTTTAGCGATGCGATCGGTGATCTGCTTGTCGCTGGGCAAGTTCTCCAGCTTGCGGCTCATAATGCCCTCCGCCTCCAGGTGGCGCATGAAACGGGCATGTTGATACATGTTGAGCGCGGCGTGCTTTTCGAGGCTGTCGATGATCTGCGTTTGTCGATAGTTGTTGAGCAGGCATTTTTGAGCGACCTCATCGGTCATTTCCACTAACAACTGGTTGCGCTCCTTATTGCTCAAACGTTCGGACTTGATCAGTTGCGACAGCAGGATTTTGATATTGACTTCATTGTCCGAGCAGTCGACACCCGCCGAATTGTCGATGGAATCGGTGTATAACAGGCCTCCGGCAAGCGCATATTCCACCCGCCCGCGCTGCGTGATCCCGAGGTTGCCGCCTTCGCCGATGGCTTTGGCGCGCAGTTGCTTGCCGTTTATCCGAATCGCATCGTTGCTTTTATCCGATACGTCGGCGTCGGTTTCGCCGCTGGCTTTGACATAGGTGCCGATACCGCCGTTCCAGAGCAGGTCGACCGGCGCCTTGAGGATATAGACGATGAGTTCATTGGGAGTTAAGTGATCCTCCTTGCACTGCAACAACTGTTGCATCTGGGGCGTCAAATCGATGCGTTTGGCCTTGCGCAAAAACACCCCTCCGCCCTTGCTGATCAGTTTTTTGTTGTAGTCATTCCAGGTTGAACGCGCGAGGCCGAAGAGGCGCTGGCGTTCCCGATAACTCTTTGTGACATCGGGGGCAGGGTCGATGAATATGTGCATATGATTGAACGCGGCGACCAATTGTATGCAGGGCGACAGCAGCATGCCGTTGCCAAAAACGTCGCCGGACATATCGCCGATGCCGACCACGGTAAATTTTTCCTTTTGAATATTTTTGCCGAGTCCGCGAAAATGGCGCTTAACCGATTCCCAGGCGCCCCGCGCAGTTATCCCCATCTTTTTATGGTCATAACCTTGGGATCCACCGGAGGCAAAGGCATCGTCGAGCCAGAAACCATGGTTTGCGGCAATGCTGTTGGCCATATCCGAAAATGCGGCTGTCCCCTTGTCCGTGGCGACCACCAGATAGGGATCGGGTTCGTCGTGAACGCGGATTTGCGGCGGCTGGACGATATCCGTGGCAACCCGGTTATCGGTAATTTCTAACAAGGCGTTAATATACAGCGAATAACAGGCCTGGACCTCGCCGTATATCTCGTTCGCGGGTAGGCTGGCAATCTGCTTGGTAATGAATCCGCCCTTCGATCCGGCAGGCACGATGACCGCGTTTTTCACCATTTGCGCTTTCATCAGACCCAGCACTTCGGTCCGGTAATCTTCGCGCCGGTCCGACCAGCGGATGCCACCGCGGGCAACTAGCCCGCCGCGCAAATGGATACCCTCGAAGCGGGCGGCGTAAACATAAATTTCATAACGCGGGCTGGGTTTAGGCAAGCGCTCGATCTTTTGGGAGTCCAGTTTGAAGCTGATGTGTCCGGTGCCGCCGTTATCGGCCTGGAAATAATTGCTGCGCACGGTCGCCTCGATCAGGTTGAGCATGCGTTTGTAAATCAGATCGTGATCCAAGGATTCGATATCATGCAGTTTCGCGCGAATTTGCTCGAATAGCTCAAGGTATGAATCCGGCTGCGAGCTTTCCGGATCGAACTTTTGCAGGAAACTGCGCACTAGCAACAGTGTAATGTCGGGGTAATAGTTAAGCGTTTCAATAATATATTCGCGGCTATGCGGAAACCGGATTTGCTGCAAATAACCGGTATAAGCGCGCAATATCTGAATATTTTCGGCCTTGATGCAGGCGCTGAACAACAGGTGATTAAAAGCGTCGTTTTCGCTGCGCTGCTGCCAGATACTTTCGAACAATTGGCTGAAATAACCTGGAATCTTGGCTTCGTCCACCGTACAAATTTGGTCGCCGTTACCGAGCGTGAAATGGTTTATCCAGTAATTGCGATTGCTGATTTTAATGCGATAGGGGCGCCCGATGAGTACTTCCAATCCCATCGACTCGAAAATCGGCATCGATTGCGACAACGGAATCGTATCCTTGAGCGTGAACAACTTGATCGAGTAGTTTTTGGGGTCGCGCGAGATTTTCACCAGGCGCGATTGGGCGCGGTTTTTAGTATTGATAGTCGCCAGCACCTCGAGATCCGGGATGGCATCGTCGACCGAGAAGTCCCCCTGGTAATTTTCGGAAAACGTCTCCTCGCTCAGTTTCAGTCTCGTCAGTTGCGGATTAGCTTCGAGCCGTTTTGATAACTGTTGGTACCATCTATTCATTCTATTCATTCCGATTCCCGTGAATGTTTACGCCGGCGGTATTGTAAACCGATTAAGCCGATTTTTTTGAATCTTTATCGCCGTCGCGGAGGAAAAATTAGGCGCCGCTCGATGGCTGCATGCGACCTATATTGTCGCCGGGCTAATAAATGAGAATTCCGGCCGGGTAACCCGAGACCGGCAGCTTACGGGGGAATATGCGCGCGGTGATGAAAAAAGCCGGTCGGGAAAAGCTAGCCGATCACCCGGTAAAACTCGCCACGGTCACAAACCGGGCAGCGCGGGATATGGCCTGTCTGTGAAAGCTTGATGCCGTTGTCGCAATGCTTGCAGTTAAAGCGGCCGGCATTGCAGACTTCGCCGCTGCGGTAGAGGCTCGCCTGATGATCCTCATACTCGAATTCGTGAAAATCGAGCCAGGTTTTATCCGCGGCGCGCGCGATCAGATCGATAAACCGATCTTCCACCAGTGTCAGATCGAAACTCAGCCAATCCTTCAATTCCTTGCGCTGCTGATTTAGCGTTTTGTTGGCCTTGTGCAAATCGCGTTTCAGGGTGGCGCCCAGGCTTTCGGCTTCTTCCTGGGTCAGCGCGAACAGTTCCCGCGCCAACACTTGAGCGTTGTGCACCATTTCGTCGACGGTCGGAGCCAGCGCCTCTTCGGCGTTATGCACGGCCTCGCTGACGCTTTCCACCATGTGGTCGAATGCGGCGACCAGTTTTTCTTTATCGTTTATGTCCATAAATTCATTAATAACGCATAATACCCAACCGCACAAGTTAGCCTTCGGTTTCGATGACACAGATCAAATCCCCCGAGAATCAGGGCAGGGTATTAAAATGGTGGACGCGCCTGGCGAACTGGCCGGCCGGTGCCCGCCTGTTCAGCCTGGCGCTTGGCCGGATTGCCCCCTATAGCGGCACCATAGGCGCCCGCGTAGAGGAAATTCGGCCCGGCTACGCCCGCGTGACGTTGCGCGACCGGCGCCGGGTACGCAATCACCTGCACTCCATCCATGCGATTGCGCTGGTCAACCTGGGTGAAATCGCCACCGGACTGGCCGTTTTGTCGAGTGTTTCCGATAACATGCGCGGTATCCTGCTCGGCATCCAGGCCGAATATTTAAAAAAAGCACGCGGCAAACTCACCGCGGTTGCCGAATTTCGGCTGCCGCCGGAACTCGAAGACAACACGCCCTGTGAAGTCGAAGCGCAATTGCAGGACGAATCGGGCGCAACGGTAACCTTGGTTAAGGCGAACTGGCTAATTGGATACAAACCTGATGAATAGAGATTTTCCCGAAGCAGCTGCCGAATTTTGCCGACAACTGGGGATGCGCTATCCCGTTATCGGCGGCGCGATGTATCCCTGCAGCAATCCGGAACTCGTCGCCGCGGTTTCCGAGGCCGGGGGCATCGGTATTTTGCAGCCGATCTCACTGACCTATGTCCACGGTCACGAGTATCGGGAAGGCATTCGCCTGATGCGTCGACTCACCGCCAAACCGATCGGCATGAATGCCTTGATTGAAAAATCTTCCCGCAAATATCGACAGCGCATGGAAGAATGGATCGATATCGCGCTCGAAGAGGGGATACGGTTCTTCGTCACCTCGCTGGGAAAACCCGATTGGGTTGCGCAGCGGGTACACGCGGTCGGCGGTCTGGTTTATCACGACGTTACCGAGATGAAATGGGCAAAAATCGGGCTCGATAATGGTGCTGACGGTTTGATTTGCGTCAACAATCGCGCCGGGGGTCACGCCGGCGCCAAGTCGATGACCGAGCTGTACCGGGAATTGCAGCCACTCGGGGCGCCGCTGGTCTGCGCCGGCGGCGTCGGCGAAGCCGGCGAATTCCGGCAGGCGCTAGCCTGCGGTTATGCCGCCTGCCAATTGGGCACCCGTTTCATCGCCAGCAACGAATGCCACGCCAGCGACGCCTATAAGCAAGCAGTGGTCGCGGCCCAGGAATCCGATATCGTATTGTCGGAAAGGGTCACCGGAATTCCGGTGTCGGTTATCAATACCGATTTCATCAAGCGTAGCGGCACCCGCATGGGATGGTTTTCCCGCTGGATGCTTGGCGGTAACACGACCAAACACTGGATGCGCATGTATTACGGACTGAAATCGATCTGGCAACTGAAGCATTCATCGCTAGATGAAACCGGCAACAAGGATTACTGGCAGGCTGGCAAAAGCGTGTCCGGCATCGATCGCATCGAATCCTGCGAGACCATCATGCAACAACTGGTATCATCCGAGGTATGAGCGCAATGCAAGATACTCTTTACTACGTCCACGATCCGATGTGCAGCTGGTGCTGGGGATTCGAACCGACGCGCCGGGAATTGTTCGCGGCGCTTGCCGAAGGCATGGACATCCGGCGTCTGGTCGGCGGCCTTGCTCCCGATTCCGAGGTACCCATGCCGCAATCGATGCGCGAAATGTTGCAACAAACCTGGCGGCGCATCGAGCAAACCATTCCCGGGACTCGCTTCAACCATGATTTCTGGACTAACAACGAGCCGCGGCGATCGACCTATCCGGCCAACCGCGCGGTGCTGGCGGCGCGCACCCAGGGCGCGGAGTTCGATGCCTTGATGACCGCCCGGATTCAGCAGGCCTATTATCTGGAAGCGCGCAATCCATCCGATAACGACACCCTGGTTGACCTGGCGGCCGATATTGGACTCGATACTAATGCCTTCGCCGCCGACTTGGTCGCGGCGGCGACGCAGCAGCAGTTGCTGGCGGAGATTCAAGCAAGCCGCGCCCTCGGGATCGATAGTTTTCCAAGCCTGGCGCTAGAGCGGGCGGGGCGCCTATATCATGTGGGTTTGAATTACACCGACTCGCAAGCGATGCTGCAGCAGATCGCTGCGTTTTAAAGAATCGCGTCCTTGATCTCTTCGACCTCGATGACACCGCCGGTCAGGTTGATTTCCTCGAGATCCGTCTGCATCCCCAGACGTGCGAATGCCGGAACTTCGGCGGGGTCGATATTTGCCAGGGGATGACTCTGATCGTCGATCGTCTGGATTAACGCAACCTGCACGATATCGACATAATCCGGTTTGCCATTGTCACCTTCTCTTGCGGTCACAAGGTGTTCCGCTGGCACCTTGACCAAAGCCTCGCTAAAGCCCCATTTCTCGAGAATCCGGCTGCCGACCACCGGATACATTTCGAACATCAGTCGTTCCAGCGCCTGCGAATTACTCAACAGTTCCGAATCGCCCTCGGCTTTGACCAGGATCGGGGAAAGCCCGATCGAATGCGTCAAACCCGCGAGCAGGGCGCTATCGGCTTCGAGCGCGGTCGAACTCTTTGCGATTATGGCGCTCAATGCGGCAACATCGGTGCTGCGCTTCCAGGCGCTGCGCAGATAGTGGTCCACCACCGGGTGGGTGGCCTGAAACAATTGTTTCATCACCAGGCTGGTTGCCAGGCTGCGCACGGTATTCAGTCCCATTCGCATGGCAGCGGCCTGCACCGTCTCGGCCGGGCTCACGCCGCGATAGAGCGCCGAATTACCTACCTGGACGATACGCGCGGACAATGCCGCATCGGTTTCGATGATTCTGGCGACATCGTTAATCGAGGCATTGTCGTCGTCCGCCGTCTCGCGCACGCGAATGGCAACCTCGGGCAAGGTCGGCAACGGCAACCGATCGTTTTCGAGATCGTCGATGATCGATTCAGGGGTAATACTCATGCTCCCTCGAGTGATTAACTTAATTCTCCCCGAGTATAGATGCCCAGGTCGATTTCACAGCCCGATTGCGCTTATTAACCCGACGACAATATATATCGTATTCAGGGGCCCAAGAAAGCGTCAGATCAAGGCGCGACTCGCCGCCAATGGTTATTCCATTGGCAAGAGTTGCAACGCGGAGCTGGCGCTTTCTCGGGCCCCCTAACAAATTGATATTGAAAAGATAGGCCATCGCGTGTCTGCCCACAGACGGCGTTATCAGAACTTGCTGCAGAATAACTGCAGCGGCGTTCTGATGCCTTGCTGTGAACAGACACGCGATGGCTGAATGCGACATATATTGTCGTCGGGTTAATAGTTTTCCACAGAGTAGGGTAATTCGACATTGCGAATTTTGGTCGTGGGCTGGTTCAACAAATTAAGCCCGCCCGCATCGGCCTTGGCGATCTGGGCGACGTACAGGCAGTGGCAGCGTCCGTCGGGATCGAACTCGGCGTCGACCACCTTACCGCTGCCGTCGACCTTCGTGTTACCGGTTGCGACGAGATCGTCGCCGGGCTGCGGAAGCCGTTCGGTTTCCAGTTCGGCGAGATACATGCGGCGTTTGAGTTTGCCCAAATACTGCATGCGGGCGACAATTTCCTGACCGGGATAACAGCCTTTTTTGAAACTGACGCCATTTAACGCGCCCAAGTTTGCCATTTGCAGCACGAACTCCTCGGCGGTTTGCGGGTATATCGACGGAATGCCCGCCTTGATTTCCGACAGGTGCCAGGCGCCGTAGCCCGCCACCTTCAACTGCGCGGCGAATTGTTGCCACAGGTCGATCGCTTCATCGGCCGCCAGGCACAGGAACAAAAATCGCTGCTGTGCCGCGAGCGGTTCCAGGCGCAGCGAAATGACCGAATCGCTTTGCAATACCGCATGGGTAGTCGCCGGCAGCGGCGCGTGTCCGAGCGCTTCGGGATTATCGGTTGAGATCGCGATGCGGGCGAAGTAGTCACTGGCGTCCGCCAGCGTCACCTGCGCCCGCAAGATGTATTTGTATAGCTGCTGCAACAGCGGCATGACCATCGCTCGAGGCGTAATCAGGATATAACCGTTCGAAACCTGAACCACCCTGAAAATTCCGAGCATGCGGCCCTTCGGGGTCGAGTAGGAACTGATTTGCAGGCTCGATTCATCGATCAGGGTGATATCGTTGCTGAGTTGATTTTGCAAAAAATCGGCGGCGTCGGCGCCGCTTACCAGTATCAGCCCGATTTCGTCCGCAGAGCAGATAAAGTTTTCGCTCGCTCGGTCATCGCTGTAGCGGGCTTTGAATTGTTGCCAATGTATCATGTTGCCTTGCCCTGTTGTTGAATCGCCCAGTCGATATGATGCTGTATGAAATCGCTGTGAGCGGCGTAATCCTGTTTCAGCGTCGCTATTATATGTGGATCATGCGCCGCGTTTCCAAGCGCGACCACGACGTTTCTCAACCAACACTGATGCCCGATACGCCGAATCGCCGATCCTTCCATCTTGCGCATGAATTCCGCTTCGCTCCAACGGTAACAATCCAATAGCGAAATGCTGTCGAGTCCGTGACGCGGTTTGAAATCGGGTTCCTGACTGTACTGCGCAAAGCGGTTCCAGGGGCATACCAGTTGGCAATCGTCGCAACCGTAGATGCGATTGCCGATGGCGGCGCGGAATTCGAGCGGGATTTCGCTGCGATGCTCGATCGTCAAATAGGAAATACAGCGCCGGGCGTCGACCCGATAGGGCTCGACGATCGCGGCGGTCGGGCAGATGTCGATACAGCTGGTGCAGCGGCCGCAGTGATTCTCCAATGGTGCATCGATATCGAGCTTCATGTCGGTGTAAATCTCGCCGAGGAAAAACCAGGAACCATGCTCGCGGTGTAAAAGATTACTGTGTTTACCCTGCCAGCCGATACCGGCTTTGGCCGCGAGCGCTTTTTCCAGCACCGGCGCGCTATCGGTAAAAACGCGATAACCCATGTCGCCGCAGACTTCGCCGATACGATCCGCAAATTTCTGCAAGCGCTTGCGCATCAACTTGTGATAGTCGCGTCCCAGAGCGTAACGCGAAATATAGGCCTGGGTTTCGTGGTCGAGCAACTCGAGCAAGTTACACTCTTCGTCAACCAGGTAGTCGAGTCGCACGCGAATTACCGAAAGCGTATCAGGCACCAGTTCCGGCGGGTGCAAGCGTTTATCGACATTACGCTCCATGTAAGTCATTTCACCGTGGAAGTTTTTTCAATCCATTGTTTGTAATGCCGGTGATGCGGGTCGAGCATGACATCGGAAATTCCAACCTGCTGAAATCCCAGTTCGCGTCCGATTTGTTTGATGGTCTCTGTTTTCGACAAGTGACTAATTACCTGATCCAGGTGTTTTATTGACCCAGATTCGGGTGCATCTTTTGTGGCGGCTGGTACAATATCGCATTTTCAACCAAATCAGAATGTCTATCTACATTGCAATCGCGGTGGGCGGATCACTGGGCGCGGTTTCCCGTTATTGGGTCTCCAGCACGACCTACCAGTGGTTCGGCCAGGACTTTCCTTATGGAACCCTGGCTGTAAACCTGCTCGGTTCGCTGGTGATGGGCTTTCTGTCGGTGCTGCTGGTGCACCGGTTTCATGTCAGCGAGGAGGTCAGGATCGGCCTGCTGGCCGGTTTTCTCGGTTCATTTACGACATTTTCCACCTTTGCCATGGACACGCTGCACCTGGCGGGTAACGAGGCGCTGGTGAAAGCCGGCATCTATATCCTCCTCAGCGTATTATTTTGCATACTCGGCGCCTGGGCCGGCCTGGTCGCCGCCAGACAAATGATTTAATCATGCTTGATCCCAAACTTCTCCGCAGCGACCTCGAAACCGTGGTCGAAAAATTACGTATCAAAAACTATGACCTGGACGTGTCCGAATTCGCTCAACTCGAAGAACGCCGCAAATCCCTGCAGGTCGACACGCAGAATTTGCAGGGCGAGCGTAACAGCCGTTCAAAGGCAATTGGAGTGGCCAAGGCCGAGGGCGAGGACATTCAACCCTTGCGGGATGAGATGGCCCAACTCGCAGAGCAATTGAAAAGCGCCGAAGGCGAACTCGGCGAGTTGCAGCAACGGCTCGACGATCTGTTGCTGGGCATCCCCAACATACCCGACGCATCGGTGCCCGCCGGCGATAGCGAAGACGATAACGCAGAAGTCCTGCGCTGGGGTGAGCCGCCGGAGTTCGATTTCGAGCCCAGAGATCATATCGATCTCGGCCAGGCGCTCGGCGGGATGGACTTCGAGCGCGCGGCCAAACTTTCCGGTGCGCGCTTTGTCACCATGACCGGCAGCCTGGTAACGCTGCAGCGGGCGCTGATCCAGTTCATGATTAACCGGCATATAACCGAACATGGGTATACCGAGGTTTATGCCCCGTACCTGGTCAACGAGGCAACGCTGACCGGCACCGGCCAGCTGCCCAAGTTCAAACAGGACCTGTTTCATATCGAGTCGGAGACTCACAATTTATACCTGATCCCGACGGCGGAGGTACCGGTGACCAATTTTGTCGCCGAGACTATTGTCGAAGCGGAAAAAATGCCGCTCAGGTTTGTCGCTCACACCCCATGTTTTCGCTCGGAGGCGGGTTCTTACGGCAAGGATACCCGCGGCATGATTCGTCAACACCAGTTCGAAAAGGTGGAATTGGTGCAAGTGGTCAAGCCGCAGGATTCGGCGGCCGCCCTCGAGGAATTAACCGGTCATGCCGAAACCATTTTGCAGCTGTTGGGGTTGGCCTATCGCAAGGTGATTTTATGCGGGGGGGATTTGGGTTTTGCTTCGACCAAGACTTACGACCTGGAAGTGTGGTTACCCGGCCAAAACAGCTATCGCGAGATTTCGTCATGCAGCAACATGACCGACTTCCAGGCCCGTCGCATGAAGGCGCGCTGGCGCAATCCGGATTCCGGCAAACCCGAGCTGGTGCATACCCTGAACGGCTCGGGCCTCGCGGTGGGGCGCACCCTGATCGCGATCATGGAAAATTACCAACAGGCCGACGGCAGTATCCGAATTCCCGATGTACTGCTGCCATTTATGCACGGGATGACTGAAATTCGAGCCTAAGAGACTATACTTTAGCGCAACCAAGCGAAACCGGAAATCCAGATGAAACTGTTCGCCAAACTGATGATCGCGGCTCTGTTTATCGCGATGCTGCTGCCGTTTACTATCCTCAAGGGTAAAGACGGCAGCGCCCTCATGAGCATCAAAGATATCGGCTTGCCCGACTTCTCTCTCCCGGATCTGCCGGATATGCCGAAGCTACCCAAAGCCAACGACTTTAGCACTTCGGATGAAAGCCTGGCCGGCAAGGATATCTTCTATAAGTGGAATGACGCCGAAGGCAATGTTCAATTCACGACCGAGCCGCCGGCCGCTGGAATCGAGTATACGATCAAGGGATTCGACCCCGACGCCAACGTGATTCAGGCGGTTAAGATCCCGCCCAAGGAATCCGCGCCGAAAGAAGCCAAGTCAGACAAGCCCAAGTCTGGCAAAGCTGAGGAAATTGGCAGCCCATACTCCAAGGAGAGTATCGAAAAGCTGTTCAAAGACGCCAAGAATATAGAAAATATGCTGAACCAACGTTTCAAAGATCAACAATCCCAAGTAAACCAATAGAGACATCGACGCATGAAATTAACGACTTTAATCCTGCTGGCAGTACTGAGCGGTAACCTGCAAGCCGCCGGCAAAAACGCGTTTATCAATTCCCAGGAGTTGATCCAAAAATCGCCGCAGGCGATAGCCGCCAATAAAAGATTGCAACAGGAGTTTGGCGAGCGTGAGCAAAGCCTGCGTACCCTGGCGCAGAATATCCAGCAGATGGAAAAAACCTACCAGAACGATAGCGCCGTCATGAGCGGCGAACAAAAGAAGAAGACTGAAGACAGTATCGTTCAGAACAAACGTCGTTTTCAGTTTGAACAGCAATCGCTGAAAGAAGATTTACAGTCCAAGCAGCGGGAATTACTGCAAGAGGTACAGGTTGCAATAAGAACCGTCATCAAGGACTATGGTGAAAAACAGGGCTATGAATTCATTTTTACCGAGGCCGGCGTCGCCTATGCCAACGATGCCGTGGATATCACCGAAGAAATTCTGCGGGAATTGGATAAGTAACCTATGCCAGCCCGAATCCCGCCGGATTATCGGGCTGACAAGTACTGTCAATCCTGATTGGTCGACGCCGCCGGAGATGCGGCGACGTCGCTTTTAACCGCTTCAACCGGCGGTTTTTTGTCGGCAGTATCTTTCTTGGGCGCCGATCCCGCGGTTACCGGTTTGATTGCAGGACTACGGGCCTCCGGTTTAGAGTTCCCGCTTTCGGACTTTGCAGCCGATTCGTCGACGGCTGCGGGTTTGTCGGTGGCGGTTCTAGCCGCAGCTTTCTTCCTTGATTTTGCATTGGACTGGGCGTCATCACCTTGATCGCGGGCCGCAACGGTTTTTGGTCGACTGTTGCCCTTATCGGCCGCTTGCTGATTAGACGCTTCGGCATTCACGGATTTTTTATTGCCCGCCGGCCGTTTGTTTTCGCCTGGCGCGGAATCAGGCTTGTTGCCGGAGCGCGCTTTTGGGGCCTCGCTTTGGGTGGTAGTCGTCTTACCCTCGATTTTAGCGTTTTTGTCCTGTTGCGCCCTGGAATCCTGCTGCCGGCCGCCGCGATTACCCCGGTTACCTGAGCGATTTCCACCGCGCGAACGTCCGGAGCGCGCTTGACCGCTGCGCCCGCCTTCCTGCGATCCGGATTTTTCCTGGCTACGTTTTTCATTCTCCTGGTTCGCACCGCGCCGGTTGCCTTCGCCGCTTTTGACATTCGCATTCGAGCGTTGCCGATTCTGACCGCCGCGATATTTACCGCGACGCCCGCGATTACCGCCGCGACTCTGGCGATTTTGCGGTCTGGGAGGGGTTTCTTCTTGTGTCGCGGCCGACTTATCGTCGCCACCCACCAGCATATTCATAATCCTGCCGAACCAGCCGATGCGTGTTTCAGCCGGCGCCGCGGATTGAGCCGCGATTGGCCTGGGGCCGGTGGGGGCAACCCGTTGTACCGCTGCCCTTTCTGGCGTGGCCGTCGTGCTGCTGGCCATATCAACCAGATCGACCGGTTCTTCCTCGGTGGTCAACTCGTAGGACTTTTTGTAATTCGATTCGTGACGGTGGGTATCGTTGTCCTTTACCCGCTCCAGTTCATAGTGAGGGGTTTCCAACTTGGGATCGGGAATGACGACGATATGCACTTTGCGCCGCTGCTCGAGCGAGTCGATTTTTTCACGCTTTTCGTTGAGTAGATAAGTTGCACATTCGACCGGAATCTTGGCCAGTATCTTGCCGGTATTATCCTTGAGCGCTTCTTCTTCGAGCAGCCGCAGCACAGCCAGCGAAAGCGATTCGACGTCACGAATTGTGCCTTGCCCACTGCAGCGCGGGCAAACGATCTGACTGGATTCTTCCAGTGAGGGGCGCAAGCGCTGACGCGACATTTCCAGTAATCCGAAGCGCGATATGCGGCCGATTTGGACTCTCGCCCGATCGTCGTAAACGGCATTGCGCAGGCGGGTTTCCACTTCGCGCTGATTCTTGTTTTGCATCATGTCGATAAAATCGATGACGATGAGTCCACCCAGATCGCGAATCCTAAGTTGCCGGGCGATTTCATCGGCGGCCTCGAGATTGGTCATCTTCGCGGTATCTTCGATATCGCTGCCGCGAGTGGCGCGTGCGGAGTTAACGTCGATCGAGGTCAGCGCCTCGGTATGATCTATGACGATAGCGCCGCCGGAGGGCAGGTTGACCTCACGCGAGAAAGCGGATTCGATCTGATTTTCGATCTGAAACCGGTTGAACAACGGCAGTTTGTCATCGAAACGCTTAAGCTTGTTGATTGAACCGGGCATTACCATCGACATGAAATCATGCGCCTGGTTATAGGCCTGTTCCGAGTCGATCAGGATCTCGCCGATATCATTGCGGTAATGGTCGCGCAATGCCCGAATCACGATATCGGACTCCTGATAAATCAGGAAAGGCGCCTTTTTGTCGTCGGCGGCTTTTTCGATCGCAGACCAGACCTGGGTCAGGTAGTCGAGGTCCCATTGCATTTCCTCGACACTGCGGCCAACGCCGGCTGTACGCACGATAACACCCATGCCTTCCGGCATTTCGAGGCCCGACAAGACTTTCTTCAGCTCATCGCGATCTTCACCTTCGATACGCCGCGATACACCGCCGGCGCGAGGATTCTGCGGCATCGCGACCAGGAACCTTCCCGCCAGGCTGATAAAACTGGTCAATGCGGCGCCCTTGTTACCGCGCTCCTCTTTTTCTACCTGGACGACAATTTCCTGATCGACCTTGAGTGCGTCTTTGAGAATTGGTTTGCCGCCATCGTCGCGCGGCGCATCGCCGTAATACTGTTTGGCGATTTCCTTGAACGGGAGAAACCCGTGCCGCTCAGCGCCATAATTGACAAAAGCGGCTTCGAGGCTAGGTTCGACGCGGGTAATCTTACCCTTGTAGATGTTTGATTTTTTCTGTTCCCGGGAAGGTACTTCGATATCGAGATCGTAAAGCCGCTGGCCATTGACCATGGCCACTCTCAGCTCTTCGGCTTGGGTGGCGTTGATTAGAATTCGTTTCATTGAAATAGTTGCCTTGCGTCAACGGCCGGGCGCTGCAGATTTCAGATTTTGCCAGAATTTCCAGTTGTTGTTGCGGGCCGCATAAGCCCGACCAGCCGGTTTGGGTCAAACCGATTATCGTAGGGAAATTTTTAATGTAAGCAATACTGAGTATGAGGCAGTACATAGGCCGGGGTTTGTTAGTGCCCTATGTTCGAACGTCCGGTCGACGTCCGTCAGGACTAATTCTTTTAGAAAACATCCGCGCTGGCGGTTTGCTTTCCGCGAAAAAACTGTATTGGTAGTGTTTTGCCCTGATAATAGGCAGTACAATGCTACGGCCGCGAATATACCATAGTTTGTCGTGACTGCCATCCATTGAACTCAAATAAACCACAAAAAACCGCCGTTAGCCTGGTCGAAATCTCTGCTGCCCAGCTGAATCAACGGCTCGACAACTTCCTGCTAAAGCGTCTGGATAACGTGCCGCGCACGCGAATTTACCGCATCATCAGAAAAGGGGAGGTAAGAGTCAATAAAAAGCGCAGCAAGCCGGATTACAAGCTGCAGATAGGCGATCAGGTCAGAATACCACCGCTGCATCCGGGACAGGAACGACCGCAAAAAACGATACCGCCAAAACAGTTACTGCAGCGACTCGAACGGGCGGTCATTTTCGAAAACAGCGATATCCTGATACTCGACAAACCGGTCGGGCTCGCGGTGCATGCCGGTTCCGGGGTCGCCTACGGTGTCATCGATGCGATGCGTATGCTGTATCCGCATACTGAAATCGAACTGGTTCATCGGCTCGATCGAGATACCAGCGGTTGCCTCATGCTGGCAAAAAACCGCCAGGCGCTGCTCGCCATGCAGGCCCAGTTGCAGGGTAATCAACTCACCAAGAACTACCTGGCCGTGGTTCATGGTAACTGGCCGCGGGAACTTACCGAAATCTCGCAGCCGCTGAAAAAATATTATTTGCCGAACGGTGAACGAAGAATGCAGGTCGACGTTAACGGCAAGCCGGCGATAAGTCGGGTCAGGCTGCTAAACGGCGCTAAACAATACAGCCTGATCCAGATTGAACTCGTGACCGGGCGCACCCATCAAATCAGAGTGCATTGCCAGGCCCAGGGACATGCAATCGCGGGAGACGACAAATACGGCGACGACGAATTCAATCGCAGCATGCGAGGGCAGGGCATCAAACGCCTGATGTTGCACGCAACAAGCCTTGAACTGCCGTTTTGCGACTACACTTCTGAAGTGGTAATCAATGCACCCTTACCTGCGGAATTCGAGCGGCTGCTGGGTGGGACCAACCCGATTTGATAATTTAAGGAAGCTCTGAACAATTCATCCTGAATTGTCAGAGCACGGAAAAACGAAAATGCGATTTTCGCTTTTCCTTCATTTTGCAATGGCTTGCAGTCATTGAAAAATGGCGGCACATCCCTGTGCCGCGGAAACTCTGAATAAATCAGAGCTTCCTTAACAGCAACACAGGAACAGGAAATCTAATGGCTGATTCAGAAAGCGAACTTAATCAAACCCCCGCGTCCGCGTCCGGGCAAAGCCAGAACGTCATCGACAGACTGGTGTTTGCCGCGCTTAAGGAGCAGGTCCGCGCGCGCCGATGGCGTGTTTTCTACATGCTGTTTTTCATCGTTTACCTGACTGTCGTGACCCTGGTTCTGTTCGTCGGCAAAGACGATGGCGGCGGCATTGCCGGCAAGGTGAGCGGTGATAAACATACCGCGCTGGTCAAGCTTTCCGGAGTTATCGCCAGCGGCGAGCCGGGCGGATCGGATACCATCATAGCCGGACTCAAGTCGGCATTCGAACACGGCGATACCGCGGGCATCGTCATCGAGATAAACTTGCCCGGCGGTTCACCGGTGCAATCGGCCTACATCTTTGATGAAATCATGCGCCTCAAACAGCAGCATGAATCCGTTCCACTGTACGCGGTAGTAACCGATATTGCGGCTTCGGGCGGTTATTTCGTCGCCGCCGCCGCCGATAAGATATATGTCAATAAATCGAGTTTGATCGGCTCCATCGGCGTGCGTCTGGATGCCTTCGGCTTCGTCGAATTGATGGAAAAAATCGGGGTCGAGCGCCGCTTGTTGACCGCCGGAGAAAACAAAGCCTTGTTCGATCCCTTCCTACCCGAAAATAACGCGCAGAAAGCGCATTTGCAATCCATGCTAAACCAGGTGCATGGACATTTCATCGAAGCAGTGAAACAGGGCAGAGGGGATCGCCTGGATGCTAGTCAGGATCTGTTTAGCGGATTGATCTGGAGCGGTGAACAATCACTGACACTCGGGCTCGCGGACGACTACGGTACGACCCGCAGCGTTGCGCGCGAACTCGAAGCTGAGAAAATTATCGATTTCACCCCCGAATCCAGTTTGCTGGAGCGCGTTGCCGATCGCATCGGCAGCGGCGCCGGCCGTTATATCAGCGAATACTTGCGGGGCGGATTTTCGGTGAATTAACGGGTTGGGCGGCCACTGTTATTAGATCACCTCGATGCCGGCGCTTTCCAGCATCGGGGTCAACTTTAACAGTGGCAATCCGATCAGTGCACTCGGATCTTCACCGCGTAGCGCGCTAAACAGGCAGGCGCCGTAACCTTCCGCCTTGAAACTGCCGGCGCAATCATAGGGTTGCTCGACCCGCAGATAGTGCTGTAACTGGCGATCGTTCAGGTTTCTGAACTGGACTTCGAACAATACTTCCTCGACCATGCGGAAATCTCGTCCCAGGTTCAATACACAAACAGCGGTATGGAATACCACGGTTTTACCCTGCGCGTCCTGCAGTTGCCGCAAAGCCTTTGCGTGCGACCCGGGTTTACCCAGAATTCGATCGTCCAACAGCGCGCACTGGTCGGAACCAATGACGGTTGCATCGGGTGCTTGCAGGGCAATCGTCTGCGCTTTCGCCTGCGCCAGACGGCAGACATAGTCGGTGGCCGCTTCACCGGGCAGAATGGATTCGTCGATATCCGGTGTACGGCATTCATAGTCGAGATGCAGGCGATCCAGCAAGCGTTTGCGGTAGGGTGAGCTGCTGGCCAGAATAATCTTGTCTTGCACTGGTTTCATGGCTCCGGATAGTAGGTCATTTGCGGGCATCGCCGGGCTCGGCAATAGCGCCGCAGCGCAGTATATTACAGGGCTGTGCCGATTTCACAATCCCGTGAACTTTAGCCGCAAATTGAATAGACAATCTTATCCACAAGCATGTAAAATCGCCGCCTTATGCGGGATAAGTTGCGCAGGCGCTATCAATTTCAAAAGGAAGTAACCCGAAACGGCTATTTTGAAGACGATATCGCATTGTCGGATTTGGTTCGTTTGGGGGAATTGCTACCGCCTGAAAGTAACAATGCAGACGAACGGAGAATTGTCGTCAAATTTGAATTCGTTCGCAACGAGTACGACATTCCTATGATAACAGGGCAACTGGAGACCAGTCTCGAACTCGAGTGCCAGCGTTGCCTGAAACCATTGGAAATGCCGTTGCAGCTGGATTTCCGACTGATGATCGACGCCGACGATGAAGTCGTGCGTGATAGCAGCGTGGATACGATATACAGCGAAAACGGTTACATCGATATTTTTGAAGTGGTCGAGGATGAGTTAATTCTTGGAACTCCACTGGTAGCCTTGCATGAGGATACCGGCTGCAACGAGCACTGGCGGGCAACGACTTCGGAATCCGAGGTCGACGCTAAAGACAATCCGTTTGCAGTGTTACAACAACTGAAAACGACAGATTAAGTTAACTGGAGATACAAATGGCAGTTCAGAAAAACCGGAAAACCCCTTCGAAACGGGGAATGAGACGATCGCATGATGCGCTCGGCAAGGCGACCCTGTCGGTGGAACCGACTACCGGCGAGACGCATCGCCGGCACCATATCAGTGCCGATGGTTATTACAAGGGACGTAAGGTTATCGCGGACAAGATCGTCGAAGACGACGACGAGTAAGATCGGTCAAATTGATATTTGAATACGGGCGGCGCATACCGCCCGTATTTATTTCGGACGCGATATAAATGGCACAGAAAATTATTGCACTCGACGCCATGGGGGGTGACTACGGACCGAGCGTTACCGTGGCCGCGGCAAACATGGCGCTGGAAGAGATCCCCGGCATCGAATTGGTGCTGGTCGGCGATCGGGAGCAACTGTCGACCGAGCTACAAAAGCATAATTTACAGCAAGACCGTTGGGTCCGGGTTCAGCATGCCTCCGAGGTGGTCGAAATGGGCGATTTACCGGTGGTCGCGCTGAAGAAGAAAAAAGACTCCTCGATGCGGGTAGCTATAAATCTGGTCAAGGAAGGCGAGGTGCAGGCCTGTGTCAGCGCCGGTAATACCGGTGCGTTGATGGCAACCGGTAAGTTTGTTTTAAAAACCATACGCGGTATCAGCCGTCCGGCAATCTGTACCATACTGCCGGGTATTCACGGGCATACCCACATGCTCGATCTGGGCGCCAACCCGGATTGCACTCCCGAAATTCTGCTCGAATTTGCCTTGATGGGTTCGATACTCGCGCAATCGGTCGAAGGCATCGAGAGTCCCAGCGTCGGTTTGCTCAATATCGGCTCGGAAGAGATTAAAGGCAACGAATCGATCAAACGCGCCAGCCAGCTAATCCGGGGCACCCGCTTGAACTACCACGGTTTTGTCGAAGGCGATGACGTGTTCAGGGGCACGGTTAACGTGATCGTGACCGATGGGTTTGTCGGCAATGTCTCGCTGAAAACCGGGGAGGGCCTGGCGGCGTTGGTAAGCCACGTATTGCGGAGCGAATTCGAACGTAACTGGTTGACCCGCCTGGCCGGGTTTTGCGCCTTGCCGGTGCTGACGGCGCTCAAGCGACGGCTCGACCCGCGCCGTCACAACGGCGCCAGTCTGCTGGGGCTCAACGGTATCGTCATTAAGAGCCACGGCAGCGCCGATACCAGCTCGTTTTTTAACGCGATCAAGATCGCCGCCATAGAAATCGAAAATAAGGTGCCGCAACGGATATCCGCCGAAATCGAAAACTATTTCAGCCAGGCAGAGGAAGCCGTTACATGACTTACGCGAGGATTAGCGGTACCGGCAGTTATCTGCCGGAAAATGTCATGACGAATCATGATCTGGAAAAATTAGTCGATACTTCAGATCAGTGGATCCGCGAGCGTACCGGTATCGAGCAACGCCATATCGCCGCCGATGATGAAACCACGGTAGACCTGGCGGAAAAAGCCGCGCGCATGGCCTTGAAGGCAGCCAATATCGAGGCCTCCGAAATCGATTTAATCGTATTGGCGACGTCGACTCCGGACAAAATTTTCCCCAGCTCGGCCTGTATATTACAGGCGCGTCTCGATATTCACGGTTGTCCCGCGTTCGACATTCAGGCGGTTTGCACCGGTTTTGTTTATGCGCTCACGGTTGCGGAAAAATTCATCAAGACCGGCAGCTCCAAGAAAGCCCTGGTAGTAGGAGCGGAGGTTTTCTCCCGCATTCTCAACTGGCAGGATCGCAGTACTTGCGTTTTGTTTGGCGACGGTGCGGGTGCGGTGGTATTGGAGGCCAGCGAAGAAACCGGCATTCTATCTACCCACATCCATGCCGACGGCAAATATGAGAACCTGTTGTGGGTGCCGCATGGTATCGCGGATGGATTCGAGGAAGTTAAAAAAGGCAAAGCCTATGTCGAAATGCGCGGCAATGAGGTATTTAAAATGGCGGTTAACACGCTGGGCCGTATCGTCGACGAAACCCTCGCCGCCAACCGTATGATGAAATCCGATATCGATTGGCTGGTGCCGCACCAGGCCAATACGCGCATCATTTCGGCTACCGCCAAAAAACTCAAAATGCCGATGGATCAGGTGGTCGTAACCGTCAACAAACACGGCAATACCTCGGCGGCTTCGGTGCCGCTGGCGCTCGACGTCGCGGTGCGCGACGGGCGCATCAAAAAGAATGAATTGCTGCTGCTCGAGGCATTCGGCGGCGGTTTCACATGGGGTTCGGTGCTGCTGCGCTATTAAAAACCGCGCGCTCGGATTACACCGGGTAGGATAGCTGTGTTATAATGGCTGCAGATTACCTGGTGCATAACATTGATAAGCGTTTTACTAACCGACGACCACATGCTGGTCCGCAGCGGTATCCGACGGTTGCTGGAAGACAGCAATCAGGTCGAGATTGTCGGCGAAGCCGACTGTGGCGAAGAAAGCCTTATACTGACACAGGAACTGCAGCCCGACGTCATATTAATGGACGTCAACATGCCCGGCATCGGCGAGGTTGAAGCCTGCCGGCGTATCCTGCAGCGCAATCCTGCACAGAAAATCATCGTTTTGACGATCCATAACGAGCAAACCTTTCCCAAACGCATGCTCGAAATCGGCGCCAAAGGTTATCTGACCAAAGAATGCGGCATCGAGGAAATGTTGAACGCGATCCAGCAGGTTTACAACGGCGGCGCCTATATCGCACCGAGTATTGCGCAGCAACTCGCGCTGTCGTTATTGCCCGGCAACGAGCATAACCCCATCGATAAACTGTCGCGGCGCGAATTTCAGGTGATGTTGATGATTTCACATGGATTAACCAATGCCGAAATCTCGGAAAAACTTTGCCTGAGTCCAAAGACAATCAGCACTTACCGGCTGCGGCTGCTGGATAAGTTGGGGGCGCAAAACGAAGTTGACTTGATAAAAATAGCGGTTGAGCAGGGCATCGTCGAATTCGCCACTTCGGAGTGAATTAACGTGACCGATCTGTACGGCTGCGAACTGTGTCCGCGTCTTAGCGCTTACCGGATCGAGCAAAAAACCAGATTTCCCGCTTATCATTGTTTGCCGGTGGCCGGCTTTGGCGCGATCGATGCGCGCCTTTTGATCGTAGGACTCGCACCCGGACTGCACGGCGCCAATGCGACCGGACGGCCCTTTACCGGCGATGCCTCAGGGCAGACGCTATTCGAAACCCTGTACAAATTCGGCTTCGCCGACCAACCGCGATCGCGGCGCGGAGACGACTGCATGCATCTGATCGATTGCCGGGTCACCAATGCAGTCAAATGCCTGCCGCCGCAGAATCGGCCCAGCGGCGCCGAAATTCGGCAATGCAATCCATATCTGCGTGAAGAAATTGAGCAACTAAAAGCCGGATCGGTCATTCTGGCGCTCGGGACAATCGCTCACCGCAGCGTGCTCACGGCAGTGGGACTGCCGCAAACCTCGATCCGGTTCCGGCACCTGGGCGAACACGCGCTGCCCGCCGAGCTCCGGCTGATCGATTCCTACCACTGCAGTCGCTACAACTTCAATACCGGCAGGCTCAACCGTCGCATGTTCGAGCAGGTATTCGAACGTATCGTCGGACTACTGCGATGACGCGGCAAACGCAGTTCGACCACAAGGCTTTTCTCGATACGGTGAACGGCAAACCCGGTGTTTACCGCATGATCGACAGCAACGACAAGGTCATCTATGTCGGCAAGGCGAAAAACCTGAAAAAAAGAATTGCCAGTTATTTTCGCAAAACCGGCTTGTCGACGCGCATCATGTCGCTGGTTAACAATATCAGCAAAATCGAGGTCATCAATACACGCACCGAGAGTGAAGCGCTGCTGCTGGAAAACGATTTAATCAAAAATCTGAACCCGCGCTACAACATCCTGTTTCGCGACGACAAAAGTTACCCCTATATCTGCCTCAGCAAGCATGACTACCCGCGTCTCCGGGTTTTCCGGGGCAAACCCGACAAGGCTAAGGGGACTTTTTACGGACCGTTCCCCAGCGCCGGCTCGATTCGCTACACCATCAATCACGTGCAACGCATGTTCCAGCTGCGCAATTGCGAAGATTCGGCGATGACCAACCGCACCCGCGCCTGCCTGCAATACCAGATCAAACGCTGTACCGAACCCTGCGTCGGCCATACCGACCGGGAAAGTTATCAACGCCAGATCGAGCAGGCGCAATTGTTTCTCGACGGCAAGAGCAACCAGTTGATCGACCAACAAATCGAATTGATGGAAGGCCACTCCGCCAGTCTGGATTTCGAACAGGCGGCACAGGTGCGCGATCGCATCGAAACCCTGCGGCGCGTTACCGAAAAACAATTTGTCACCGACTTCGACGGCGATATCGATATCATTGCCTGCGAATTGCAGCAGGACCGTAGCTGTATCCAGTTATTCATGATCCGCAACGGCACTTCGCTCGGCAATAAGCCGTTCTACAATCGAGCCCGACTCGATACCGACGCCGGCAGCCTGCTGGAAACCTTCATCATGCGGCACTATTCGAATCACCCGGCGCCGCCCGAAATCATCGTCAGCCACGAACTGGAGAATAGCGAAATCCTGGCCGCAACCCTGCACCAGCTCAACCAATCGCGGGTCAGGATCGTGCACAATGTCCGCGACAAGCGGCGGCGGGCGCTGGAAAATGCCGTCAATAACGCCAGGCAGGCGCTGCAAAGCTACCTGTTATCGGCCAGCATGTTGAGCAAGCGTTACCAAAACCTGGTTGAGTTGCTGCATCTGGAAAATCCGCCCGAGCGTATCGAGTGTTTTGATATCAGCCACACCATGGGCGAATCGACCAAGGCGTCCTGCGTCGTATTCGGCCGCGACGGTGCGATCAAAAATGAATACCGGCGCTACAACATTAAGGATATCCAGGCGGGAGACGACTATGCCGCCATGCGACAGGTGCTGGAGCGACGCTACAGCAAACGTCGGGATTCACCGCAACAGCTACCCGATTTGATCCTGATCGATGGCGGCAAGGGTCAACTGGGTAGCGCGCTGGAAGTAATGGAGTCACTCAATATTCTGACGGTCAAGGAAAACCTGCGCGTCTTCGGTGTGGCCAAGGGCGCCGAACGGCGCGCCGGCTACGAAGATATTATCGACGAGGAGATGTCGGTGTTAAATTTCCCGATCGACTCGCCGGGCTTGTTGTTAATCCAGCAGATTCGCGACGAGGCGCATCGCTTTGCGATTACCGGGCATCGCCAGGCCCGCGCCAAAACCCGGCGCAAATCCCGGCTCGAGGAAATTCCGGGGATTGGCGTCAAAAAACGCCAGATGCTGCTCAATACCTTCGGCGGGTTGCAGGGCGTGCAGGCTGCGGGGGTCGAAGAGTTAATGCAAATCAAGGGAATTAACCGAGAGACCGCGCAGGCGATCTATGATAGTTTGCACGGCTGATCGTGACGCAACGAGCCGATGAAAGTAACGCTGCCAACTGCTATAACCCTGTTTCGAATCGCCTTGATTCCGCTGTTCGTGCTGGTGTTTTACCTGCCGTTCAACTGGGCCAATATCGTGGCCACGGCGCTGTTTGCAATCGCCAGTTTGAGCGACTGGATGGATGGTTACCTGGCGCGTTCGATGCAGCAGGAATCCTCCTTCGGGGCCTTTCTCGACCCGGTGGCGGATAAGCTCATGGTAGTGGTCGTGATTGTGCTACTGGTGGAAAAGAACCCGAGCATCCTGATTGCCTTGCTTTCGATTGTTATCGTCGCCCGTGAAATCTCGATTTCAGCCCTGCGCGAATGGATGGCGCAGCTTGGCGCCAGCACCGCGGTGCAGGTATCTTTTATTGGTAAAACCAAGACCGTGGCCCAGATGACAGCGCTCGGATTTATGATATTTTCCGAACCCCTGATGGGATTGCCGATCTTCCAAATAGGGCTGGTTATATACTATTTCGCGGCGATTCTAACCATCATCTCGATGGTTATTTACCTGCGCGCCGCGTGGCCGGTAATCACCCGCCACGGATAGCGATATCCGGCGCCGCTCGGCTTGACAGGCGAGGGCGAATCTATAGAATAGCGGCTCTTTTGCGGGAATAGCTCAGCTGGTAGAGCACAACCTTGCCAAGGTTGGGGTCGCGAGTTCGAATCTCGTTTCCCGCTCCAGTTCCAAGGCCTCGATTCGTTCGGGGCTTTTTTTGGTCATCATAAATAAAGTATGATGACCGCAGCGCATCGACTTGCGCGAGTGCCCCTGACTGGCTGGGTGGCAGAGTGGTTATGCAGCGGCCTGCAAAGCCGTGTACGGCGGTTCGATTCCGCCCTCAGCCTCCAATAACAAATAACGCGTCCTTAGCCCGGATGGCGTTTTGGTAGACAGTAATTCGCAGAATTTCCGCGATTTGCTTAGTGGGAAGACTTAAAGTCAGGCATCCTTAGCCCGGATGGCGTTGTGGTAGACAGTAATTCGCAGAATTTCCGCGATTTGCTTAGTGGGAAGACTTAAAGTCAGGCATCCTTAGCCCGGATGGCGAAATTGGTAGACGCAAGGGACTTAAAATCCCTCGGTGGAAACACCGTGCCGGTTCGACTCCGGCTCCGGGCACCATTCTCGATTCCCGAAAGTTCCGATAAGTCCTTCTTGCGCCCTCCGGAATAGCTTCAAATGGTTGTTCCAGCTTCTCAATAGTCCCATCTAGTTCCGGTTGCATCGAATATTACATCTAGCGAAGAATGCGGTGGTGCCGTCAGAGTGATACCCAAAGCGTGCGCTGCGCTCACGGGGCAGGCCCCCGCCAGCATCGTAGGGACTGCCGGGCCGCGCAGGCGTGATCAAGCAGATACTGGCACATCTTCATCGAAAAGCGGAATCAAAAGAATTCAACCCATTACCCGAGAGCAGGGCAGCGCCCCAAATAGGTTTGCTCGGATAGCCGACGAGATCAGTTTGACTCAGCCAACTCAGCAAATTGCTGCAAGCTAAAGATAGCGGCAGGTGGCCGGCCTGCCCGGTTGCTGGAATAGTGACAGCAAGCGGTTGGAATTACCTATACTCTATGCCAGTGATTTATCGATTAAATACAATTCGAAACGCCTGGCCAAAACCCGGTCAGAACTGGGACTGGATCCTCGTTGCAGGCGTCATCCTGGCTGCCGGCCTTATCCGCATGCATCTGTTCGAAGTTCCCCTGGAGCGTGACGAGGGGGAATACGCCTATGCGGGCCAGTTAATCCTGCAGGGTCTTCCTCCGTATGGGCAGATCTACAACCTGAAAATGCCGGGAGTTTATGCAGCATACGCCCTCGTTATGTCTGTCTTTGGTCAAACCCCGGGAGCCATTCATCTCGGCCTTTTTGTGATCAATGCTGCAACGGTACTGCTATTGTTTTTACTTGGTAGAAAACTGGTCGATGCGTTTGCTGGAGTAGTCGCGGCGGCGTCCTTTGCTCTTTTATCAATGGGTCAGCAGGTCCAGGGTATATTTGCGAATGCAGAGCATTTTGTCATCCTGACAGCTGTAGGCGGGATACTGCTTTTAGTTTATGCCGCCGATACCAACAAACGCTCTACCTTGTTCGCCGGGTCTGTTTTACTCGGCCTGAGTTTTATAATGAAGCAACACGGTGTGGTGTTTATCGCCTTTGGGGGCCTGTACCTGTTTTTGACGGAAATCACCCGTAAACCATTGGAAAGGAATTCACTGGTAATGAAATGCCTGGTCTTCCTCGCAGGAGTAACACTGCCATTTGCCCTGACTTGCCTCATCCTTTACCAGGCCGGTGTATTTGACAAGTTCTGGTTCTGGACTTTCGATTATGCCAGCCAATATGTCTCTTCGGTTCCCCTTGCCGCCGGAATAGCGCTCCTGGCAGATCAACTTGGGGGGATCGTCCACTCGTCTATACTGATTTGGCTGCTAGCCGGAATAGGCTTGACTTCTCTGGTCTGGAACAAAAGATCGCGCGCATATGGCCTGTTTACCGCTCTGTTTTCGATTTTTTCATTTTTGGCTGTTTGTCCCGGTCTCTATTTTCGCCCTCACTATTTCATTCTTTTACTTCCGGCGGTGGGCTTTCTTGCCGGGTTGGGAGTGTCCTCCCTTTGTGACCTGGCCGGCCGCCAGAAAACAGTGCCGGCGACAAAGATCACCCCTGTACTGATAACTATATGTGTTCTTGCTTACAGTACCTGGCAGCAGCGAGAGTTCCTGTTTTTTATGGAACCGCGCGAGGCGTCGCGTTCGACCTATGGTTTAAATCCATTTCCCGAATCGCTTGAAATCGCCCGCTATATAAAAAACAACAGCAATGATAATGATCAGGTTGCAATTTTAGGCTCCGAACCACAAATATATTTTTATTCGAACAGGCGCTCTGCTACAGGGTATATCTATACCTATGCCTTAATGGAGTCTCATCCCTATGCGCTTACCATGCAGCGGGAAATGATAGCTGAGATAGAACGCGCGAAACCCAAATTCCTGGTGTTCGTCCGCGTAGCGACATCCTGGCTGGTGCGCGAGAAATCGATACCGCATATTTTCGAATGGTTCAATGACTATGCACAAAGGCATTATGAATTGGCCGGGATTGTCGATATCCACGATGAAAAAACCAGTTATCTGTGGGATCAAGACGCACAGGGGCATCAAATTCAATCACCTTTTTCGGTGTTGGTTTACCGCCGAAAATAACAGGACCTACTTTAACTGCAAGCGTCTGGCGAACCCCACCTGTTGATTTTGACTGTAATGCTTAGACTGGTTTCTTTTTTTGGAGATCGGATATGGCGGGGCGCAGATATCGCAGTCGAGCCGAATGGCAAGCACTGATCGATCGCCAGGTGCAGAGCGGCCTCGGTGTTTCGGAATTTTGCAGGCGGCATGGCCTCAGAGCGAAGTATTTCTATCGCAAGCGGCGGCAGTTGCGGGATG
>Ga0209150_1000031_pt1 | contig 78693 bp, 67 predicted proteins | sample WorMetTyACAVOLI3_FD_187424 | JGI IMG/M metagenome (GOLD analysis project Ga0209150, IMG submission 187424) | Marine gutless worms symbiont microbial communities from Max Planck institute for Marine Microbiology, Germany - Olavius algarvensis... ... | reverse complement strand
AGTTACCAGGCTCACTGCATCCAGTTTGAATTCTTTCGTATATTTCTTTCTCGTTGTCATCTATCGTTACCTCAGTTAAGTTTCATTATCTCTTAACTGGGTGGTATCAATCTATTGGACCATGTCATTCTATAGCGCGATGCAAAAAGGACTATTAAAAAATGACAGCTGGCAGGGAGAAGTTTTGATTTCCCAGGAATCGGGTTCTGTTCAGAATCAGCTGCTGTCCATTAATGTAGTGAAAGACAGTACAGGCAAGATTATCAACTATGTCGGTATTTTTACCGATATCACCAAACGCAAGCTTGTAGAACAGGAGCGCGAACGTTTAATCAATGAACTGCAAGACAAAAATATTCGTCTCGAACGTTTTGTATATACGATATCGCATGAACTGAAAACACCGCTGGTGACAATCGCCGGATTTACCGGAATGCTGCGCAACGACTGCTCGCAAGGGAAGACTGAACAGGTAGACGCACACTTTAAACGGATTGAGGTGGCAATTGCAGACATGTCCATGCTACTAGACGATTTGTTAAAGCTTGCGCGTCTGGGGTACATTGAAAAAAAACTTGAGCCCGTTTCATTGAGCGAACTGGCAACCAAAACTACGGACCAACTTCGCTACCACATTGCCAGGGAAAATATCAAAATCGATATCGCGCCCGATATGCTGGTGGTCATGGCCGATCGGGTCAGATTGCTCGAAGTCCTGCAAAATCTGGTGGAAAATGCAATAAAATTTAGTGCCGAACAGTCGGAGCCCCGAATTACTATCGACGCCGTTCAAGACAACAACGAAATAATTTGCTCTGTGCGTGACAATGGCAAGGGGATCAACCCGGAATACCATGAAAGAGTTTTCAATATGTTCGAGCGGCTCGATCAAAATGTCGAAGGCACGGGAGTGGGGCTTGCACTGGTGCGCGGAATCTTGGAAGCCCATGGCGGCAGGGTCTGGGTTGAATCGGATGGTATCGGGGAAGGTAGCAGTTTTCGGTTTTCATTGCCGAGAACGGAATAGTAAGTTCCGGTGATAGTAAACCTATTTATTGGGGGCCGAATTGCCCCAGGCCGTTTCAGCACTAATTCCTCGCCGGTAGTTTCAAGTTTGCTTACAAACACCGGTTCCCTGTAGACGTACCTGCGATATTATTAACCCGGCGACTGTTATTCGGCGATGGTGGACAGCAGCTCCGGATTAGCGACGAGGTTTCTTACGCCATGCGCGTGACCTTCGTTAAAAATGTTTCCCTTGCACCACTTGCCAACGCTAGCAATGTCGACCTTGATAACTCCAGGGCGGACACTCCAAGTTACCTGGAACGGTGAGCCGTCCTCATTGTAACCGGGGCCGGTGGTTGAACCCGCATATTCCACAGGAGTCCCCGTATCGGCGGGGATATTCAAGGCCTGGTGTAACCCATTTTTCCGTCCATGCCTGGTCAACTCGCCGAAATCCAAAGCAGTACTGTCATTAACCAGGACATAAACCTGAGCTTCTACGCGCAATTGCGGATTCTTGATCGACTCACTGAGACAGGCACCCAGGGTCGGTCCGGGTTTTATCTGCGCGGTGGTATGGACGTAATGGACTTCGATCGTGTCTCCGGGATAAAGTCCGCCGTGCTTGCTCGAACACAGCTCGGCCTCGATAGGTGACATCTCGGCCTTGGTCAATTGACCCGAGTATTGATATCCGCTTAGATATCCGTGACCATCACCATTGCCGGCATACTTCGAAAACTCGCCGCCCGCGTGCTCTGCATTCTTGTGAAAATGAATGTTGCATAAATTCATCTCGTTGCTTGCGGGCGCAGCGCCGAATGAAATGCGGTTGTCTCCCTTCACGGATTCGATATCACGCGGTGATTGGGGTCCAAACCCCTTGCCTTCAGTGTTCATTGCCAGTTTCTGTCGTTGCTCGGCTATTACTCCATCGGGCACTTGTTCGTGATTATTGGCATCCGTGCCGGCTGCAACCAGGTTGAACGATATGGCTGTCGTTGTTACTAATAGAAAAAGCGCATTGGCTCTCATGATTTATCTCCGCTCTAGCCTGGTAGTTGAAAGCGAAATATACCGGCCCTGGATAACATTTCGCTAACGCTCGGTTCAAAAACAAAATACGACATTAGGGGCCAGAGAGCAATTGTTTCCAATTTCAGAGAAACCTGCTCTGTAAAACCTATACTTTTTTGGGTTCCTGGCCCCGCTCTTTTCCGGCAGCGAAGACGGTTTTAACTATGCCATCATAGTTATCGGGAACGGTGAACCAATAACTAATTGTTGAATCCGGGGGCAGTATACCTATTTGCCGAAAGCCGGTTTGCGCCCGGGCCCCTATGCTCATGTTTTGCCGGTAATAGTTACGAGCTAGCGCGCACATCGGCGCGTCGACCCGAGGGTTTATCGCATTCGATTTTCCTAGCGAGATAAATCACTGCCAGACGATAACAGTGTGTTTAGATTCTGAACAAACGCTTGAGGCGCTCGACCCTTTTGCGGTTAACGCCGCGGTCGCTATACCCCACCCTGGATGACGAACGCAGGTGAATCAATTTTTCACCGGCATCGATGCGGATCTCCAGGTCGTCGACGAAACCGAACACCGGGGTGGTGAAAATAGCGGCGACATAAATGCCATCCTCCGCCTGAATGCGGCCACCCATTTCGCGAATGGTTTGTTTTAACGTATCCAGCGTCTGCGTCACGTCGCTCCCCGTATAAACCAACGGCTCGATCCAGTGAGAGACATCTTGTTCAAATTCGCTGCAAATACAATTCGGCTTGTCGGGGCAGCGCAGCAACCGACCTTGAACCAGGCCGCTTGCCGCGCCGGATTTCGAGACGAAACCCAAAGTAAAGAACAGGGCAATTACCAACAGCGCTAGTAAAACGACGACAATGGTCAGGGCTTTCATTTTTTTTCGCATAAGTTTGTCGTTCTTGCCGAAGGCCGGAATAACTTATGTCATGAGTCGATTCAAAGGTCAACGAAACCGAAGTGCTCGTTGATCAGGATACCGACGCCAAGCGCTATCAATCCGACGCTCCAAACCATGAGCCACATCACGCGGCCCTTGATCGCCATCCACAACAGCACCAGCCCGACCGGGATCGACATCCAGTACGCCATCTCCAGCATCATGTGGGTATTTTCGGTATAAGGGTTGTCGGGATCGACCTCCTGACCTTCTCGATAACGCAAGTTTTCAGTTTCGCTTAGCCGTAAAACTGCAGTGTCATTTATCCCGATGACGAAATCAATCGGTAAGTCGACAGTCGATCGGCCCCGGGACTGATCCTCGGCAGCTGCAAGCCGAAAGGTCCGACCCTCGTATTTCTAGATCTATGCCGCTCCTTTGATTAAACTAAGATTTTCGAAATCCACAAGAATCCATGCCAGATCAGGCCCGCGCTCCAGCTTCCCAAGTCCCGGTAATCGATTTGTCTGCTAGCCAGGGTAACGACGAACAACGGCTGGCGCTGGCGCAATCCCTGCGCGATATCTGTCACCAGGTCGGCTTCTTCGTGATCGAAAATCACGGCATAGAGCCCAGCATCGTCGATCAGGCCTTCGGTTACAGTAAACGCTTTTTCGCCCTGCCTCTCGAGCAAAAGCTGCTGATCGATAAGCGTAAGTCGCCCTATTTTCGCGGCTGGGAAGCCGAAGGCGCCGAAAGCACCAACAACCGCGCCGACATCCGCGAACAAATCGATTTATGGACCGACCATCAGCCAGTCAAAACGCCGGGGCAGCCGCACTATCTGAATTTACTGGGTCCAAATCAATGGCCGCCCGAAGACATGCTTCCCGGCTTCAGGCTAAGCATTCAGCAATACATCGACGCCATGAATCGACTAGGCGATCAACTCATGAGTCTGCTGGCTCTCGGTCTCGATCTGCCGGCGGATTTTTTCGACAAACGCTTCGGCCGAGACCGCATGAGTCTGACCAAACTGATTCGTTACCCGCCGACACCCGCGGGCGAGTTCGGCGTCAACGCCCACCAGGACACCGGCTTTCTGACCATCCTGAATCCGGGCGAAACCCCGGGCCTCGAAATCAAGATGCCCGACGGCTCATGGCTGCCGGTGCCGATCATCGACAACTCTTTCGTCATCAACCTCGGCGAAATGCTGCAGGCGATGAGCGGCAACTACTTTGTCGCCACGCCTCACCGTGTGGCCGCATCCAGGCAAAGATTTTCCATCGGTTACTTCCATGGCCCGGCGCTCGACACTTCGATCAGTCGCATCCCCCTGGCCGATGAATTTGTCGCCGCCGTTGCGGCCAGCCCCCGGCATTCAGATGCCGGATTCATGGCTCCGATAAAAGCAACACAGGCCGGCGTGCAGGACATGCAGGGCGAGTTGCAGGCGTCGACCTTCGGCGACCAGTTGTGGAACTACTTCTGCCGCTCCTACCCCGACAACGCCAAACGCTTTTACCCCGATCAGGTTGACTGAAAAAAATCAATGGGATCAAAACCGATCGCGTCATCCCAAATTATCCGCGACGCAAAACCATTAAACCGGCGCCGACAATCGGCCATATACCCATTTAAAGCGAGAGTTTCTGGATCGTTGGAATTGAAAGCTTACACCTGACTGGCGTGCGCTGGAGGGTAGGACCCCGGTCTTCAGCCCCAACGCTCGATATGCCTGCTGAAGGTATGCTCTAACAATGCCTCGCTCTTGACGCCGTTGAGCACCCGGCGCAACTCACCCTTGCCGTCAAATAACAGCAAGGTTACGTTGGGCACATCGTGTTGCCGCTGCAGGCGCCGACCCGCGGGCGTGGTGATATCGGCAACCCGGAATAGCAGGCTACCATCCATATCTTCGATCGCGGCGCTGGCGTTGCGGCGCAATTCCAGGCACAGCTGACACTTGGGATCGTGTATTTGCACTACCGTCGGCAAGCCCCCGCCGATGACCGATAAATCGTGCGTGATATCGTAGTTGTGTTTGAATACGGCAAGCGCCGTGCCGATCATGGGGACCACAATCAGCACTGCAATTGCTACTTTGAGCAGTTCACGCTTTTGCCGTTTCCGGCGCGCTCCCGCTGTCTGTTTGGACGCGCGCGGATTTTGTTGCCGTTGTCTTTTTCGTTTTTTCATTTTGTCTCCACGGATGTTTGCCTAACCTGCCCCGCAAAACCGGCGGCCGCGGCTATAGGCCAGGGTTAGATACGAAAACTGTTAGGCTGTGACAATTTATTAAGCTTGCGGTCGCCGCCGAATTCCGCGGCCATCCCATCGGCTGGATACAAATGATTCGCGATCCCGCGCAACCGCTCCGCGGGCAGATCGCCAACCAGCGAATAGCGCAGACCCTGGTGTTGCCAGCCGATAAAGCCATAACCGTTAACCAGCAACTCCCGGTCGGTTTGCCGCGGCACATCCTGCGGCATCGATTTCATGATGTACAAAGAAACCCAGGCGCCGTCCACCCGGTACATAAAAGACACGATGCGCTGCTCCAACATATTGCATAAGCGCCCGCCGGCCAGCCTGTATTCGGCAGCGGTAACAGGCAGCGGTACCCGGAATTCCACTTTGTTGCTAAACCAGTCGCGCAGGTTGTCGGGCCGCGCTTCGCTGTAATCGAGCTCGCGGCGGCTGATGACGAAGGTGTGAAACTCGTTGACCAGCGCGGCGGCCGTCGACTCCGACTGCGCCGCCTGATCCGTACCCATATGCAACAAAGTGACGAAAGCGAAACTGAACAGAAGGATGGCCGCCGCCACTGCGGGCAATAGCGGTCGTGTTGTATGTGAACCAGTCGCTTCTTGCTGCATCGCGGCAGTTTGTTTAATCCGCGCCCACAAGCCATCCGGTGGCACCCAGGTCGAAGCGACTTCCCGCAGTTGCCGATCGAAGTCGTCGGCGCGTTGCCGCGCCGCGCGGCAATCGGCGCACTGCTCCAGATGAGCACCGATATCACTATGCTGTTTTTTTTCCAGCGCCCCGTCCCGATAGGCATCGAGGTCGTTAAGACAAGTCTTGCAGTCGATCATTTCTCTTCACTCCCGCTGACGGCATCCGCCGTGTGCTCAGCTCGCGGATCGTATCCATCCAACTGCTTGCGCAACTTCGCCCGTCCGCGTGACAGGCGCGACATCACCGTGCCGATCGGGCAGTCGGTGATATCAGCGATTTCCTGATAGGAAAAACCGCTGATCAGATACAACACAGATACCACGCGCACCTCGGGAGGCAGCATAGAAATCGCACTGTGAATCGCACTTGAGGAATTTCGATTTTCAATGCTCTGTAATGGGGACAGTTCTGTGTCGGCTACCAACTCGACGACATTGGCATAGTCGTCCGAGGTGGCGTGGTATTTGGATGATTTAACCGGGGAACGCTGCTGCCGGCGATACTGATCCCGGTATACATTGACGAGTATTTGCTTGAGCCAGGCGCGCAAGCCGGCCGTGCTGATGAAACTGGCCGAATCGTAGCAAACGAGCGCCTTGACGCAGGCATCGTGGACCAGGTCTTCGGCATCCGACGCCTGATATACCAAGCCGCGAGCGGCCTGCATCAGCGAGGGTAACTGAGCTTCCACCTGGCGCTCGAATTCGGCGCGTTTAAAACGATCGGCTATTTTCCCGGAAAGATCAAAAATTCGCATTTACTCATACTGGGACGGAAACCGCCCTGCACTGGTATCAATGTTACTTAGAACGCCTGTGCCGTTATTTTATTCCCGGAATAGCAAAAATAATTCAAAACGCAGGCGTCGAACGCTCGTTTGTCGCGATCTGAAGCCCGGAAAGGCCGGCGGCGGAGACTTAATCGCCCGGATCCACTACTTCGATAAAGTGGAACGGAGCGATGAATTCCGCTCCCGTGATAGTAAATCGGCGGTCGGAACGACATCAAAAATTAAAGAGTCAGGCCACTTTATTATGGTTGCGCCAAGTGCTCGGACTTTGCCCCAGGCGACGACTAAACTCTCGATTGAAATTCGACTTGGTCACAAACCCGGACTGCAACATCACCCGAGTTACCGGCAGATCGGTGTTTTGCAGTAGCCGGCAGGCTTCGTCTATACGAAGACTGTTGATAAATTGCGAAACGCTAAGCGCGCGATGCCGGTTGACCGCAGCGGAAACCTGCCTGGCCGGTACGCCGAGCTTGCGCGCGATTCGATTCAGGTTAAGGTCCGGGTCGAGGTGAAGTTGAGTGGTCTCCACCAGCTTGTCGAGTCGTGCCAGCAACGCTATTTCCGCTGCGCTATCGGCCTGCTGTGCGCGGGTAGCGGGAGCGGATTGCCAATCATTTGCATTGAATTTGTGCCACAGAATGAAGAGCACGAATAACAGGGCTGCGACTATTGATGTCCCGCCCACAATATTGGGAATGTTAGCGCCCTGGCTACGCCAACCGTCAACCGCGATGACAAAATCGGTAGCGGCGGAAACGAATATCAACACCACTACGCACCACAGCGCGCGACGCACGTATTCGCGTCGATTGAAATCGACCCACGGAAAAGTATCGTGTTCGCGCAAGCCCAACAGCGTCAAGGCTAGGCCGTAAAACAAGGAAAACAGGCCCTGCGCGAAATCGATATAGGTGGGTGCAAAACGAGACAACAGCAAGGCAACGGCCAATGGCAAGAGGTGTAGCAATGCGGGCCATGGCCGTTTGCCGCTAAACCCCACCGGATTCTGGAAGCTTAGAAACGCCAGTGGCCCAAGCAGTGAAGCCGTTAACGGAAAAACCATCCCGAGTCTTTCGACCCCGTAACCAAAACGCATACCGACAATAGTCAGCTGTACGATCAACAAAATCAAAAAGGCACAGGCAAAGCGGTTACGCGGCGGCGGCCGCGTCAGTTCAATCAATAGGAAATATCCCAGCAGCAGGGCCAGAACAACGGGTAGTGGAATCATCGGCATTGCAGGTAGCCTCACCTCAATTCTGAGTCTATTTAGGTACTGGATCGCGATCGGCTACGACCTGGATCGCGATTCAGGTCGCCCACATCGACAACAGACACCACGCTCGATCCCAGGCTAGTGCAGGCTTCATGGCGAGACTCTCCCCGCAGCGGCGTGACGCGCACAGCCCTTATGAATTCGTGTGAGGATATTTTATGAAAACCTGTTTTGCAAAACCCATGGGTACATTTTTAATCGCGATTGTATCAGTCTCGTTTACCGCTGTCGGAGCCGGTGAAGTATTTGCCGCCGATTTAATCATTCAAAACGCCACATTGATATCACCCGAACGTTCCGCAGCGCTGCGACATGCGACGGTAAGCATTCGTAACGGCAAAATTGAAAAGGTCTCCGCTCAGCCGATCACCCCTGAAAACGACACCCCCGTCGTGGACGGCAGCGGTTTGTTTCTGGTCCCCGGCCTGATGGACAGCCACCTGCATACCGCCGTCATCCCCGGTCTCGGATTCCAGGGCGGACAGCGTTCCAGAAGGTTTGCGAAAATGGCGGCGCTCTACGAGCAACAGTTCGAACGCAGCCTGCTTTACTTCGGCGTGACGCAATTTCTGGATCCGGCCGCACATCCAGCGGCCCTGAAACGCGCCCGGCGCCGGGAACTGAGCCCGGATATCCATCATTGCGGCGCCGCTCCGCTGGCCAACGGTTATCCCGCCATATTTATGGACAGGGATGCGCTCGAATACTCCTTACCCTATCGGGTATACGAAAGCGACCCCGAACGAGAAGATGTCGACCGCTCACTGCACACGCCCGAAGCGGTGGTAGAACGTATGCGCGCCGGCGGCGCCATCTGCCTGAAACTGTTTTTTGAAGATGGCTGGGGTCCGCGTAGCGACTGGCCAATGCTCAGCGATGACAGCCTCGAACGGCTTATGCGCGCGGCTCACGACGCAAATCTCGTAGTCATTGGGCATGCAAATGCGCTCGACATGCAGCAGCTTGCCGTAAAGGCCGGCGTCGACGTGCTCGGTCACGGCCTGTGGAACTGGAATCAATACAGAAAGCACCAGGGCATACCGGAAGAAATTCGCCGGCATTTCGACGGGATTCGCGAGGCCGGCATAGCCTACCAGCCGACACTGCGGGTGATGGACAGCATGCGCGAGTTGTTTTTACCCGCAACGCTGGATGACCCCGCTCTGAAAAAAGTTGTCCCGCAGGCATTACTCGACTGGTATCGCACTGCACCGGCGCATGCATTCAAAAGAGAATTGGTGCGCGACGATTTCGACGGGCTACCCGACCACCGTATCCCACCGCTGCTTGGCGAGACAATCGGGCGCGGTGAACGCAGCCTGCGCTACCTCGCGCAAACCGGTCACGACCTGCTGCTGGCCAGCGATCACCCGGCGACACCCGGCCACGCCAATCATCCCGGTTTAAGCACCTACCAGGAACTCGTGCGCATGGCCGCGCTCGGTGTGCCCTTAAAGAGCATATTCGAAGCCGCCACAATCAACAACGCAGAAAAGTTCGGGCTCGCAGATCGCTACGGCAGTATCGAATCCGGAAAAACCGCCAACCTGTTGTTGCTGGAGGCAAACCCGCTGGAAACAGTCGAAGCCTATGACCGGATTCGCTGGGTTGTATTGGGCGGTCGAGCCCTGGCACGCGACACGCTAGCCGCCGATTATCTCAAGCAGTAAAGTAAGGTCGGCACTTGCTTTATCGATGCGGAGGAGTGTACTGCTCCCAGTTTAAAGAGGGGCATAGATCTGTTACCAGAAATCTGTTCCGCCCCGCGTGTTTGCGCCGCATATCGAATCAAAACGGGGTTATTTCGACAGGTTCGTTGTTTTCACAAATGGCAATATTCCACTAACCTAGAGTTAATAATTTCACATTTCGAACCCATTTTCCGTAAAAGCGATCTACTATTATTAAGTGTGATGAAAATCATCGGAGCTTGTCATGATCAAAATGACGACAATGCGAATCTGGATTAGCGTTTCCATCGCCTGGCCCCTGTTTTGGATATTGGTATTTGACAGGTGGTTCCTGCTAAGCCCGATAGGCTTGCTCATCGCTTTCGGGCTGCCGCTTGCGGGCTGGTTAATCTGGTTCAAATTTTACCGGGGCGACGAGGAGAAAATGCTGCACGACGCGCGAATTGTGGCGGACAAGAATGCGGAAGTTTTGCAGAAACTGAAAAAACGCATGGTCAAGCAACGCTGAGGCTAGCGGTTTGCGCGGACCTATTTCTGGTCGGCGTGCGCCGCCTTTAACTCCTCGGGCATCAGTTGTGTTTTACGCCCGGGTGGCGGGCTTTTACGCGTAATCGCCGCAAACTGGCTGACATATTTGGTCCTTTTCGGGGCGACCGGGGCCACCTTGCCACGAATTAGAAAACCTTCAGCCACATGATCCGCGAGAAAGCCCAGGTAGACGCCGGACTGGATCAGTAACGACAGGGCCTCCTCGTCCTGGACGCGAGCGGCGCGCGCCAGACCCAGTCGCTTGCCGGCAGCCATATTCGGCGAATTAAATCCGAAACCCGCATATTTGTACTTTCTGATTTTGGAAATGCCGAGTTTACGTTGACTATCGACGTCAAACAATGGATGACCGCGCCCGCAGTAAAGCGTCATGTCTTCATCGTAGAGCGATAAATAATCCAGCGATTCCGACTTCCGATGCAGCGGCACGATTCCGATATCGATGCTGCCTTCGATAACACGGGCTTCGATGATGTTGGGTGGTTCAATCGAAATCGAAATATCGACCTCCGGCGCCAGGGCGTCAAACTGCCTCAAGGCGCTATCTATATGCGCGCGCGGATTGGTGGTTGACTGATCGAACAAACCCAGACTGAGGGTGCCTCGTAAGCGATTGTGGATTTCGTCCACCTCGCTGCTGAAGGTATCGAGCGCGCCGGTCAATCTTTTGGCCGCCTCCAGAACGCGTTCGCCGGCATCGGTCAGGCGGAAGCCGCTGGGCCCGCGGTGGCACAGCTTAAGCGCCACTCGGGTCTCGAGATCGGATAAGTATTTCGAAATAGTCGAGCGTCCGATATTCAGTTCGAACTCGGAGGCGGCCAGGCCCCGGCATTCGCAGACAGTCATAAACACCTGCAGCAAGCGAATGTCGGCGTTCCCGATTTGCCGGATTATTGCGCGTTTTGCCATCTATAAAAACTCCGACAATCTAATGGTTGCATAATTATGCAATTTATGTGGAAATAATAAAGATTATTGAAACCTTAAATAATCTTTATACTGCACCGTTAAACACGTCAGTAGCCGCAGCTTAACGCTCGATCGAACAGAACCAGATCAAAGGCCGGCATTCATCGCCAGCTGCACATAAAAAGCATTTAGGAGGGAGGAAATCTTGTGAAAACCAAAATATACCCAATACTCAGCGCTGTATTCGTTACCACACTACTCGGAATTGCGGCTTCATCGAGCAGCGCTCTGGCGCAGCAGGGTGGAAGAAATGCCGATCTGACATTCACATCTTTCACCGGACCTTATATGCGCAGCCAAATGCTCGGCTTCGTCCGTCCGTACGAAGAACAGACCGGCAAGCGGGTGTTCGTCGAACATTACGCCGGTGGCATCAATGAGATTCGAGACCAGGTGGAATCGGCAAATGTGGTCTGGGACGTTGTCGACATGATCGAGTCAGACATGCTGCGCGCCTGCGACGAAGGTCTGCTGGAAGACCTCCAGGGTATAGCACTGCCGCCCGGCAAAGACGGTACTCCCGCCAGTCAGGATTTCGTCGCTGGCTCACGCCACAAGTGCGGTGTCGGCATGATCGTGTGGGCGACGGCGCTTGCCTACGACAACGATGCCTTCCTCGGCAAGTCTCCGAGTAAAATTGCCGACTTTTTCGATACCGACCGCTTCCCCGGTGCCCGCGGGATCCGCAAAGATCCCACGGTGGTCATGGAATGGGCGCTGATTGCCGACGGTGTCGCGCCGGCGGATGTCTACCAGACCCTGGAAACCGAGGCAGGCGTGGAACGGGCGTTTGCCGTCATGGACAAGATCAAGCCGAATCTTCAATTATGGAACAACGGCCGTGAACCGGTGCGGCTGCTACGCAATAACGACGTCGTCATGACTTCGGTCTGGGCGACCACCGGCGCAGTTGCGGCCGAAGAGAAAGGGGCTAACTTCAGTGTCGGCTGGGACGGCCGCGTCATCGAAGTCGAACTGTTTGGCATTCCCAAGGGCAGCCGTAATCTGGAGGCCGCCAAAGAATTCATCAAATTCAGCAGCAGCACGGAATCGCTGGCGCGCATGGCGAGCATCCATCCCAATGGACCCGCAAGGAAATCGTCGCTCGCGTTGCTTTCCGACGACGTGCTGGCCCAATTGCCGAACAATCCTGCCACAGGCGACTTGACGACAATCAAGACGGATGCTGTCTGGTGGTCACAACACCACGCGGCACTGGAAGAGAAATTCAACGCCTGGCTGGTCAAATCCGCCCGCCAGGGCGCAGCTGGCACAGTTCGCTGAATTTTAATAACAAAGTGGAGGAGATGAATAATGAGTGAACAAGAATTAAACAAATTTGGCGATCACGTCGCAAAGACCGGGATCTTCGCCGGGTCTAGCCCGGGCATGGCAATAGCATCGATGGTCATGATCATCGCATTTGTCATTTTTACCGTGTGGGACGTCGAAGCCTCCAACGAAATTTTCGCCGCGGGCAAGAAAATCGCAATTGAAGCGATGGGATGGTTATACGTGCTGGTGGTCAACGTCACGCTGTTCTTCACCTTCTGGCTGTTATTTTGCAGATTTGGCGATGTGAAGCTGGGTCATGACGATGAAGATCCGGATTTTTCCACTTTTTCCTGGATCTGCATGCTGTTCAGCGCCGGACTTGGCTCCGGTCTGATCTATTGGGGCATTGCGGAGCCGATGTATCACATCCAGGGCAATCCCTTTATGGAAATGGCAGGTACCGAACCGCTAACCGTTGCCGCCGGTGCTTCCGCCAACCTGGTGACGAATTTCCACTGGGGCTTGCACGGCTGGGGCGTGTTTGTGGTCGTCGGCCTCGCGCTGGCGTATTTCTCCTACCGCAAGGACTTGCCGCTTTCGATGCGCACCACTCTGTACCCGATCTTGGGCGACAAAATCTACGGCTTCTGGGGGCATCTGGTCGACCTGCTCTGCGTTTTCGGTACTATTTTCGGCCTGGCCACTTCGCTGGGTCTTGGCGTCAAGCCGATTTCGGCGGGTCTGGCGAACCTCGGGATTATGCAGGACACTCAGACCAATCAGTTGATCCTGGTGGGCATTATTACGATGCTCGGCACGACTTCGGCGGCAACCGGGGTCGGCAAGGGCGTGCGGATACTGAGCGAATGCAATATTTGGGCAAGTATCGTCTTGTTGCTGCTATTTTTCACTCTCGGGCCGACCACTTTTATGCTGGCCATGGTGCTCACCGGATTCGGCGACTACATCTGGAACGTCATTCCGATGGGTTTCTGGATGAACGGTGATCCGGAGAACCAGTGGCAGAGCTGGTGGACGATCTTCTATTGGGGATGGTGGATTTCCTGGTGCCCATTCGTCGGACTCTTCATCGCGCGCGTCTCCAAGGGGCGCACCATCCGCGAATTCTGCTTTGCGGTTCTATTGATTCCGACCTCCGTGGTGGTTTTATGGATGTCGGCTTTCGGCGGCGCGGCAACCTTCACCGAACTCTATGGCGTCGGTGGCGTGGTCGAAGCGGTGAACAATAATTATGCGGATGGCGTTTTCACCGCGCTTGCCGGGTTTGGATTCGACTCGCTGCTATACCCGATCACCGTGCTGACTACCTTACTGTTGATTTCCTGGTTCGTAACCTCGTCGGATTCGGGCACCCTGGTTATGGCAACCATGATGTCGATGGGCGCCGAGCACCCGCCGATCAAGTTCCGGGTTTTCTGGGGCATCACTTCGGGTGTCGTTGCCGGCGTATTGATGCTGGCCGGCGGTCTGGGACCCTTGCAGACCGCTTCGATCGTTGCCGGGCTTCCGATTGCAGTAATGCTCATTATGATGTGTTACGGCATCGCCAAGTCTTTGCACGAAGACTTTCCGCATCCCGATGTCGAAGACAAGCGCGAATTGGAGTTCCTCAAACGCTAATGAATTTTCTCCGAGCGTAAGACCTTCTGCGTCCATGGAGCATGTAATTCGGTTCATGGACGCAGGTTTTTAAGTACGGGAAAGACTTAAGCCGGTTCAGTTTATCGCAAGTTTGACTTGACCGGACTGCCGGAGCCTGTGCCTCGATTGACTCGGCGTTCATCAATTTATGCCCACCAGCGCCGTGACTACCCGCAACCCATCTCATAGATGCCATTGATAACTTGGCGAATTAATTCAACCCGCCGGATTTTGCGGCTTAAACTCTCCGGCAATTGCCATCCTTAAGTTACTGCTCCGGCCGTAATACGGAATGGGGTTTAACCCGCTGATCTCACCGATTTCCCGTTGTGGACACCGCTAAGCGCACCCTGGCGGGCTAGTTGGAAGATTCTTCCGCTTCCTCGATTTTGCAACCATAACCATACAATGACTTTTTTTGGCATGGCAGGGTATGTAGCAGGGTTGCAACAAACTCTACCGAAAGCTCCTCCACTTCGGATTCGACGCGGAAATGCACTTGGCTGGCGGCGGGCAGTTCCTTTTCTATCCATATACGGGCGCCCCCAAGACTTAGATTTTCCACCCTGCCCCGCAGGGGCTCTTTGGAACTTTCTGTCTGATAGGTCATTTCGCCGTTGATTTCTATGCGCGGATTGGCGCGCCTTTCTTCAATAAAACCGGTCATTAGCTAATCCTTATCACTTGGGTTTACGGTCTATTCATAACAGTTTTCGAGCGCGCCGGATAAACCCCTTCCGAGGTCCGGCGAAGTTTCAGAAAACCGCATAAATGGCTTGCCAATCCCGGTCTGGCGAACGTCTGTTCGGCCGGACCGTTGTGGAACTGCGCCTGCACCAGATCCTGCCGGATGCGTTCGCGCCTGCGAGCTTTTTTATCGCGCTCGGACAGAGGCGTTAATAATTCGCAGATTGCAGTGATGAGGCGGACGGCGAAACTTTTGTTAACGGCTGATGCGGACTGCGCATTGCTGCGCGGATCAATTGCCATTGTTCGAACCTCCTTGTCGGGGTCCTGTGTAGTCTCTGCGTGTATCGACCCATTCAGGGAAAAACTTAAACGCATTTTCCGGATTGAGACAATAATCACAAAGACTGCAGCTTTGCGCCAGGGATTAAGGTCGGCGCGATAAGGGAACCAAAATTCCAAGTCATTGATTCAAACCACCTGACAAATTCACCGACCTGATAAATTTCTTGTCGTCATATTACGACAATATAAACCGCTTGGAAATGGCTATGCGCTTTATGCCGAAGCCCAATTTTTCTTTTGACAACTGATACTTATGACAACCAACAGTGTAACGGTTGGTATCGCTCACAAACCCAATGAAACGTCGAATTTTTGACGCGCGGCAAACATTCAAATTTTTATTATGCGGTGGAAACGAATAGACTGACGACTGCAATTTCGAACAAATCGATAAAGCATGTTCATGTTTGAATAAACTACTATTACACCGCTTATTCAATTCGCGGTTGCCGGAAAATTAATTTCCGTCGGCCCGGTTTCTGTTCTACAGAACGCCTACCGCCGTACCTGGTTCCGATTCAGGCTGGGGTGGCGTGCGCCGCCTGGCTCAAGTCTTCGCCGCCGAACGCCTGCATCAGGGCCTTGAAAAAACCGGACAACTCCAGCGCCATGATGGCGAAATCCACGTCGAACCGTGTCGCGACATCATCTGCCTCGATCTCGTCAGCCTGCTCCTGAACCAGGTCTGAAAAGCGCAGCCGTTTGATGATTAATTTCTCGTCCAGCACAAACTCGATGCGATCCTGCCAGCTCAGCGCCAGTTTGCTAACGTGCATGCCGGTTTTCAAATGACTGATAATCTCGGCCGCCCCCAGATCCTGATTCTTGCAGCGTATCACGCAACTGATATCGGCATTGTCGCGTAGTTCGCACTCTTCGCCCAAGACAAAACCCGACGCGGGTTGAGCGCTGCTGATCCATTGGGTCATAACCTCGGTCGGCTGGCTGTTCGAGGCCAGCGGAACAACCGACAGGGATCCCAGTGCCGCGCGTAAACCATCGAGCATTGCTTCGGCGCGGTTAGCGGAGGCGGCGTTGACCACCAACAGATTGTCGCGCGGCGAGATATAGGCGTACTGCAACGAGGAACGCGCAAAGGCCTTGGGCAGCAGGTTGAAAACCACCTCGTCTTTCAGCGAACGCCGCTGTTTGGCGGGTAATTTACGCGCCTCGCGTTCTTCGATTTGTAAAACCTTCTCTTCCAGCGCCTCGTTGACCACCGCCGCGGGCAGCAATTTGTCCTGGCGTTTCTCACAAACCATCAGGTAGCCATTGGTCACATGCACGTATTCGCTGCCGTGGCGCCCCAGCGGCGGTACCCATCCCGAGCGAGTCGCCTCTTGGCTGCCGCAGGGCACGAAACTGTGCTGCGCAAGTTGCAGCCCCAAGGTTTCCGCGTCCAATTCGAAAGGTTTGGTGAAGCGATAGAGCTGCAGGTTCTTGAACCACATGGATGAGAATTTTCCCGAATCAGAAGTTGTGAGGATTTTCGAGCTGGGCAGTCTAACAGCATCGTGTCGAAAAACCATCGGCAACTGGCCGCATGTTATGTTTCAGGGAATATGCCGGCAGCCATTACACTCGACCGACGAGCGAATCTAACATCACGCCCGCTGCAGCGAGTCAATGGATCGGATAGGGACAAGCGCAAAATTCCGGTGAAGGGCGGTCTGAATGCGCCCGCCCTTGCTTTCAAGGGACATAATATCCCGTGTATCGAGATAGGTCGTCCGACAGCGCCCTGCCCGCTCGGTATCTCACAGGATCTTGCGGCACTTGTTATGGCGTGGGCTCACAGTCGGTTATCATTGAGTTTCCTGCCGCCTTCATGACAAAACAAATCCACCGGATGAATAGCAGAATTCTCTTGACCACGCTCAACGCACGCTACATGCACTCCGCGTTTGCGTTGCGTTATCTGTATGCGAACCTCGGAGATTTACAGCGCCAATCGGAGATAATTGAATTTACCATCCAGCAGCGCCCCATCGATATCGTCGAGCAACTACTCGCACGCAGCCCAAAGATCATCGGTTTCAGCGTCTATATCTGGAATGTGACCGAAACCGGCGCGGTAATCGCGCTGTTAAAACAGGTTTCACCGCAAACCACGGTGGTGGTAGGCGGTCCCGAAGTGAGTTTTGTCACCGATTTGCCGGCGCTGGCCGAGCGGGCCGATTTCGTCATAACGGGCCCGGGAGAAATCAGTTTCCGTCAATTGTGCCAGGATCTGATCCGGCATCGCCCCATGGCGTCGAGACTTATCGCCGGTCGAAGCACCAGTCTCGATGAACTCGAATTACCCTACGCCTATTACAACGATGAGGACTTGCGTAACCGGCTCATATATGTCGAAGCCTCGCGCGGCTGCCCCTTCAAGTGCGAATTCTGCCTTTCATCCCTCGACCAGACGGCGAAGCCCTTCGAGCTGGAGCGATTTCTCGATGCGATGGAAGACCTGTATCGCCGCGGTGCGCGTAACTTCAAGTTCATCGATCGAACCTTCAACCTGAAAGCCAGCGCCAGTGTCGCGATCCTGGAATTTTTTCTGGCCCGCATGGACGACGACCTGTACCTGCATTTCGAAGTCATCCCCGATCACCTGCCGCTCAAACTCAGACAAGTGCTGGCCAGATTCCCACCCGGCTCGCTGCAGTTCGAAATTGGCGTGCAAACTTTCGATACCGCAATCCAGCAAATCATCAGCCGCAAACAAAACAACCAAAATACTTGTGACAACCTGCGCTGGCTGCGCGCGCACACCGCAGCGCATATCCATGCCGACCTGATCTTCGGCCTGCCGGGCGATACCCTTGAAAATTTTGCCCAAAGTTTCGATCGGCTGGTGAGTCTGCAACCGCAGGAGATACAGCTCGGTATTTTGAAACGCTTGCGCGGTGCGCCGATCAACCGGCATACGGACGAGTATCAACTGCGTTACAATCCCGCGGCGCCCTATAACATCCTGAGTACGCGCGACATCGATTTTCAAACCATGCAGCGCGTCAATCGCTTTGCCCGCTTCTGGGACATGATCGGCAACTCGGGCCGCTTTAGCAACAGCTTGCCCCTGATTCTGGGACAACATCCGTTCGAGCGGTTTCTGCGGTTGAGCGACGGCCTGTACCAACTCGCCGGCAGTACCTGGAAAATATCTTTACGCCGATTGTTTACCCTGCTGGTCACGGTTTTAACCGATCAATTGGAACTAAACCCGGCACAGGTCCGTAAGCGACTCGACATCGATTTCAAACTCAGCGGACAAAAAGGAACTATCGATCTCGATCAACCTGAGCTGGAAGTTGTTGCCCGGTCCGGGGTTGCAAACAAACGCCAGCGGCAACACCGACGCGGCTCGGCCTGATCCACCAGGCGACAAAATAAAGCGCCTCTCGCCGCCTCCGCAATCCCGTCCCGGTCGTATCACGCGAAAAAACCGGAACCTTTCCCGGTCCTGCCGTCTCTTTTAAGTTATGACAGCAAACAATCTGAATGCGAATCTGCGCGTCTACGAAACGCTCAGCGACGGCGAAGTCGTCAACCGAATTCGGGCGGGCGACCTCCCCTTGTTCGAACTGATTATGCGCCGCTACAACCGCCGCCTGTTTCGCTACCTGCGCGCCATATTAAACGATGATTGCCTCGCGCAGGACGCGTTACAGGAGGCCTATTTGAACGCCTTCCGATACCTGGATCAGTTTCGCGGCCCGGACGGCTTAGGCGCTTGGTTGATGCGCATCGCCTCCCGCAGCGCGATCAAAATCGGCCGCAAGGAGGCGCGCATGCGCCTGGTCGACACAATACAGGATCCCGATCAGCTGCCGGCGGACGAGACATACGGGCCGGAAACGACCGCCATTCATGCCGAAATGATTAGTAAGGCCGAGCGCGCCATCGATCGCCTGCCGCAGGACTTTCGCGTAGTTTTCATGTTACGCGAACTCGAAGGCATGAACATCGGGGAAACCGCGGCCGTGCTTGGAATTAAACCGGCAACCGTGAAAACCCGCCTGCACCGCGCAAAAAACCTGTTGCGCAGCCGCATCGATTTATCCGCAGAAAAGCTCGGCGCTCAAGTCTACAACTTCGCCGGCGAACGCTGCGACGCTATTGTCGAGCATGTCTTTAGCCGGCTCGGATCCACATCTCACCATTAAAGGTAAGCCAATGAAAATCGCCATCCCAAACCTGCTCAGGATTACCCTCGGCGCATTCTTATTATTATCGGTATCGGTTTCACCCAGCCAGGCATCCGAACGCCATTTCAGCGAATTCTAAAGTGTTCTACGATGCCTTCTCCGCAATCCGCAAGGGCCGTGAAACTTTCCGTCACGACAGCTTCGGCGACGAAGCCTTCTGGACCGATCGGTTGCGGCTACACCAGGCGATTGCCGGTGCCGATTTAGGTGGTGTAGGCCCCGGGGTAGACCCGGCCACCGCACTCGCGGTCGGCCTGAAAGTCGATGTCGCCGCCTTGCCGCGCAAGCTAAAGCGGGCGCTCAGAAGAGGACAGGTCGATTTGACGAGTCCAGCCACGACACTGGAACTACTGCGACTCGACGCCGTGCTGGGATTAAAGGGTAAGGTCGATGCCGACGGCGGCCTGGCTTCGGTCGGCATCACCTGCGCGTTGTGTCACAGCAGCGTAGACGATTCCTTCGCGCCGGGCATCGGACGACGCCTGGACGGTTGGGCCAATCGCGACCTGGATTCGGGACTGATTATTTCGCTGGCGCCCGACTTGAGCGTATTTACGGCCCTGCTCGGGGTTGACGAGGCAACTGTCAAACTGGTGTTGCGAAGCTGGGGCCCCGGAAAATTCGATGCCTCGCTGCTACTCGACGGCAAGGCATTCCGACCCGATGGCGGCGCGGCCGCGGTACTCATTCCGCCGGCGTTTGGCCTCGCCGGTTTCAACCTCCATACCTGGACCGGCTGGGGCTCGGTTTCGCACTGGAACGCCCTGGTCGCAAACCTCGAAATGGGAGGCCAGGGTACTTTCTACGATCCCAGGCTCGACGATGCGAGCAAATTCCCGATTGCCGCGGCTAACGGCTTTGGTGACGTTCGACCCGAAAACGACCGCATCACCGCCAAGCTCGCGCAGCTGCAGCTATATCAACTGGCACTCGAAGCGCCGCGGCCGCCGCGTCACAGCTTCGACAGTGCCGCCGCCCGTCGCGGCGAAACGGTATTCAATCGGCAAGCGGATTGCGCGCGCTGTCATGTGCCGCCGCTGTTCACCGAGCCCGGCTGGAATCTGCATACTCCGGCGGAACTAGGAATCGACGACTTCCAGGCTAAGCGCGGGCCGGAAGACCGCTATCGTACGGCGCCGTTGAAAGGTCTGTGGACTCACGCCAGCGGCGGTTACTATCACGATGGCCGCTTTGCCAGCCTGCTGGAGGTCGTCGAACACTACGACGGCAACTTCGGCTTGGGCCTAAGCGAAGGCGATAAGTCGGATCTGATCGAGTATCTGAAATCGCTTTAACCCGATCGATCCGAGCTAACCCAATTAAATGGTGTTTTCGCGGCGCAGGGATGTGCCGCCATTTTTCGATGACTGCAAATCGTTGAAAAATGAAGGAGAAACGAAAATACGATTTTCGTTTCTCCGTGTTCCCACAATTCAGGATGAATTGTTCGGAGCTTCCTTAGATTTTTTATCGCTTGACCTTGGACAGGCAAACTAAAGAGGCGCCGATGAATGCAGCTCAATCGACCTCTGTTGTTTGGTTTCCCAGTAATTGCGCCAAGGGTTGCGGCCGGGAAATATGATACCCCTGTAGATAGTCGACACCCATGTCGACCAGGCAATCGTAAATTGCCTCCGACTCGACGAATTCCGCGATGGTGGCCTTACCCATCACCTGAGCGATGCTGTTGATTGACTGCACCATGGCAAGATTGATCGGATCGTCCATCATGTCACTGATGAAGACGCCGTCGATTTTCAGATAATCCACCGGTAGCGTTTTCAGGTAGGCGAAAGACGACATGCCGCTGCCGAAATCATCCAGGGCAAAACGGCATCCCAAAGCTTTCAGCGTGTTGATGAACTGAATCGCACCGACCAGATTTCCGATGGCCGTGGTCTCGGTTATCTCGAAGCAGATTTTATCCGCCGGCACCGAATTGGCTTGCAGCGTTTCGATGACGAAATCGGTAAAACCGTGATCGGTCACGGATTGTCCCGACAGGTTGATCGCACATTGCGACAATCGGGCGAGATGTCGCGGGTTGGCGCCCAGCAGTGACAGGGTCTTTTCCAGCACCCAGCGATCGAGGCGCGGCATCAAGTCATAACGTTCGGCCGCGGGCAGAAAAGCGCCGGGCAATATTATCTCGCCTTGCTCATCGAGCATCCGTAACAGCACTTCGTAATGCAGTGTGTTATCGGAATCGGTACTCGCATCGATTGGTTGATAATACAAACAAAATCGATCTTCGCTGAGCGCCTGCTGAGTGCGGTTCAACCATTGCATTTCGCCTTTGCGCGCGGACAGTTCGGAATCTTCTTCGTGGTAGACATGGATGCGATTGCGGCCGCTGTCCTTGGCAACGTAACAGGCAGCGTCCGCGGCTGCCAGAATTTCCACCAGGCTCTGATCCTGGCCGGTGACCAGCACGAGTCCGATACTCGCACCCAAGCTGAAAGTCTTGGCACCCCAGACGAAACGAAACTCCTCGATACTCTTGCGTAAATCATTGGCGACCCGACAAGCCTGGCGCAGGGTGCAATTTTCCAGCAAGACCCCAAACTCGTCACCGCCGAGACGCGCTAGCGTATCGTTTCTACGCACATGCTGCGGCAGCAGGATACCCAGCTGGCGCAGCAGCTCGTCGCCGGCGACATGCCCGCAGGTATCGTTGATAACCTTGAACTGATCGAGGTCGAGATAACAAATGGCATGTTCGATTTGCTGCTGGTGACAGCTCACCAACGCCGCTTCCATGCGATTCTCGAAAGCCCAGCGGTTGAGCAATCCGGTCAGCGCATCGTGGTTAGCATGATAACTGAGTTGATCGGATAACTCGCGCGCATCGGTTATGTCTTGGCACACGCTCATAATGCAGACTTGATTCTCGGCATCGGTTACCGCCCTGACCACTTCCCGGACCCACATATCGCCACCACCTTTTAAATGCTTGGCGATTTCCCAGCGAACAACGGCGTCCGGAGAATCCAGACAGCGCTTGATATTCTCCTTGAGTCGCAGGGTCTCCGCCGGCGAACTCAGATCGAACACCGTCATACCAACCAATTCTTCCACCGAATAACCCAATTGATTTGCCCCGAAGCGATTCACCGACAGAATTTCTCCCGCGACATCTAGCGTAAAAAACATCGATGGATTATTGTCATAAAGTGCGCGAAAGTGCTGTTCGCTGTTACGCAGCGCCTGTTCCGATTGTTCGCGCGCGGTAATGTCGGTATAGGTTGTGACAAAACCACCGTCATCCATGATGTTCCCGACGATTTCCAGCACCGTGCCGTCCTTCTTGATACGGTTGAAGCGGTGGGGTACGAACTTAGCGGCCAGCGCCATCCGCTCACTAACCTGCTGTTCCGGATCCCCGGGACCATACTCGCCGTGCTCGGCGTTGTAGCGGATGAATGCCTCGAAGGGCATGCCCTGGCGAAACTGGTCTGCCGGAAAATCGAGCAAATCCAGAAAGCGTTGGTTGCAGACGACACAAATCAGATTGGAGTCGGTGACGCTAATACCTTGATCCATGTACTCCACGGCCGCTTCCAGCATCCCCAGCTTTTCTTTTAGCGCCTGCACCGTCAGCTGAATTTCGTCAGCTTTTTCGGCGGGCTCATGCGCCAGGTTTTTACTGCGATTGCCGATAGTTTTCATCGCGCCTACCCGCGAGCCAACGGCAATGAAAACGGTGGCAATAAAACGGGACGGTGTTTACTTGCAATCCATGAATGATCCAGCTCGCCTTGACAGAAGAGTTTAAGCGCGGAGGCCGGCGCAGGATCGATGCTTAGCATGCCGTGACTAGTCACAAGCTCGCGCGCCTTTGTCAATAGCACTACGGGTATGAATCTGACCCTTTTTATTATACAAGCCGTAGCCTCGCCGCAGGAGTCGAAGCTAACAAGCAAGGGCGGACACAGGGACAGCAGGCCGGCAACAAGCGCCGACACGGGCGAAATCCGGATAATTGGCAATCTCCGTAACAAGCGCTTCGTCTTCACCTGACCACAATCCCAAACGCCATCCCAGGCCTCCTCGAAATCGAGACTAATGACGGTAACAAGTATCGGAAGTCCTGGCAAGATCGAGTAGTTACCGGGTAAATCCACCGTCATTGTGGTTTAAAACCTCAAGCTGGCACAGAAACTACGTCCAGTCCCGGGCAGGATCCGATTCCGCCCGGCCGACCGGGCAGGCCGCTAATGCCCGGCGGGTGTGGTATCCCCAAGATATCGGTTGCATTAGCGCATTCTTTAATCGGAACAGGGTGGCGAACCACCCTGCTCGGGCGCTTAACAGGGAAATCGTTCATTATTCGAGCCTGGCCCGAGGACAACCGCATAAAACCGGATCCGGTTAGAAAATCAACCGGAAGGGTTCCGGCTCCACTTCGAACTAAGCATTCACCAAATCGGCCATTTCTCGCTCCGCCTTTTTTTCTCCCTGACAACTGCCTCCAGAAAAACCGGGCCGAAACCGCGCATTTCAAGCGGTGCTTTGAGTAAATTTCGATAACGCTGGTGATCTCCGGCATTATTGCGTACCACCAGGGTATTCAGAATATTCTCATACCATGCGATCAGTTCGCGATTAATGCGTCTCTCCCGGGTGTAACCGAAAGGATCGAACCAGGTGCCGCGCAGGCCTTTCAGCGCGGCAATTAATCTCAAAACCGGTCGAATCCAGGCTCCAAATTCATGTTTTTCCGGGCGGCCGCGCGCATCCCGACGCAATGGCAGAAACGGAGGTGAAAGATGATAGCGAATGCGGTAGTCACCGCTAAAATTTTGTCGCAATTCCTCGTCAAATCCCATTTTGATGTGTAACCGCGCGACTTCGTATTCATCCTTGTAAGCCAACAACTTAAACAGGGATTTTGCCGCGAGCATTGCAAATTCGTCGCGTATTGTTACGGGTAAGGTCGATCGAAACGCGTCGATGCTGCGGCGGTAGCGATCGGCGTAGGCCTGGTCCTGATAGGCGCCAAGGAATGCCGCATGTTTTTCAATTAATTCTGCAATCGTGGGCTCCGGCGCGACGGACGGGCCCAGCAGAGACTGAATACTGGCGGGAGATGACTGCATTAACCTGCCGATGGTAATCGCCCGCCAATTCTTTGCGGGCTCCACGCCGTTTAATTCGAGCGCCCTTTCCAATGCGGTTAGCGAAACCGGGACCAGTCCCTGTTGCCAGGCGTATCCGAGCATAATAATGTTACCGAAGACGGAATCGCCAAGCAGCTTTTCCGCAATTCGGTTGGCGTCAAGCGTCGCCAGATTTTCACTACCGATGGCACGACCAATACCTGCCAAACGCTCGCTGACGCGCAAATCGGCATCACGGCTGAGCACCAGATCACCGGTTGGCATTTCCGCCGTATTCAAAACCATACGGGTTTTCCTAGCGTAATGCAGCGATGCCTTAGGGGCTGAGCAGACCACGATGTCGCAGCCGATTACGGCGTCGGCGGCGGCTTTCTCGATGCGAACCTGGTTTAACTCGCCCGGCGCGGATGCAATTCTGATATAGCTAACCACGGTACCGAACTTTTGGGAAAATCCGGTGAAATCGAGCACGCTGGCGCTAAGCCCGTCCAGGTGCGCTGCCATTGTAATCAGAGCCCCGAGGGTGACAATCCCGGTCCCACCGACACCGGGTATCAATAAATTACAGGGTTGTTCCAATGACGGGATTTCCGGTTCTCTAAGCGCCCCGGACAGCGAGTCCAGATCGAGATCGGGCGTATCGGGTTTGCTGCGCTCGGCGCCCTCGACGGTAACGAAGCTCGGGCAAAAGCCATTGAGGCAGGAAAAGTCCTTGTTGCAGGAAGAAAGATTAATCCTGCGCTTGCGCCCGAACTCGGTTTCACGGGGTTCGACGCTAAGACAGTTGCTCTCGACCGAACAATCGCCACAGCCTTCGCATACGAGGGAATTAATATAGGCGAAACGCCGTGATTCAGTCACTTCTCCGCGTTTGCGGCGACGCCGTTTTTCGGTCGCGCAGGCTTGCTCGAAAATCAAAACGCTGACCCCTTCGACCTCACGCAATTCACGCTGCAGTGGATCGAGTTGGGAGCGGTCATGAAAACTGACCCGCGACGGAAAATCACGCGGTTTAAACTTGTCGATATCGTCGGATACGATGGCAATGCGATCGATTCCCTCGGCACGGCAAGTGTAAGCGATACCCGATACGCTGATCGGCCCGTCAACCGGCTGACCGCCGGTCATCGCCACCGCATCGTTATACAGAATTTTATAGGTAATATTGGTACCGGCAGCCACGGCCTGACGAATAGCCAGCGATCCCGAGTGATACCAGGTGCCTTCGCCCAGATTCTGGAACATGTGCTTGCCGCCGTTGAATTTGGAGCGCACCACCCAGGGCACCCCCTCGCCGCCCATTTGCGCATAACCTTCGGTATTTCGGTCCATCCAACTCGCCATGACGTGACATCCAATGCCGGAAGCCGCCTGACTGCCTGCGGGAATTTTGGTGGAGGTATTGTGGGGGCAGCCGGAACAGAAATAGGGAGTGCGCGTGGCGCCCGGGACATTGAGAATATCCGGTGTCGGGCTGGTCAGCTTCTGGGCTTTTTCGACCAGCCGCTCCGCCGGGAAAAACCGAGCCAGGCGGGTGGCGATAATCGGGACTAAGCCGAGCGGACTTAACTCGCCGGTCCAGGGGATATTCAAATGTGTTTCCTGGGCATCGTACTTGCCCACCATTTTTTCAGGCTTGTCGCCTGGCCAGTCATAAAAATATTCCTTGAACTGGCTCTCGATGATGCGGCGTTTTTCCTCGATCACCAAGACTTCAGCTTTGCCGCGAACGAAATTCAGCGCGTCGCGACGGGCTAGCGGCCAGACCATTCCGACTTTGTAGATATCGATCCCGAGGCGCCGGCAATTATCCTCATCCAAACCCAACAGCCGCAGGGCTTCCAGTAAGTCGAGATGGCTCTTGCCGGTGGTCACGATCCCGTATATCGCCGCCGGAATGGCGTAGAGTTGCCGATCGATCGGATTAGCCTCGACAAAGGCCTCGACCGCTTTGAGTTTAAATCCGATTCTGGTTTCTATTTCCAGGCTGGGCAGATCCGCCTTGCGCACATGCAAACCGGCGGGCGGCAACTCGATAGCGGGCAGGTGAAATTGTCGGTCCGGGTGCAGGTCTACCGAACGGCCAGATTCCACCGTCTCGGATATCGCTTTGAACCCCACCCAGGCGCCGCTGTAGCGAGATAAGGCTAGGCCGAATTCACCGAACTGCAGGTATTCTCCAACCGAAGCGGGATTCAGCGTCGGCATAAACCAGGTCATGAATGCCACATCGGACTGGTGCGGCATGGAAGACGAAACGCAGCCGTGATCGTCGCCCGCGACAACCAATACGCCGCCATTTGGCGATGAACCGTAGGCGTTACCATGCCGGAGGGCGTCCCCGGAGCGATCGACCCCGGGCCCCTTGCCGTACCACATCGAAAACACGCCCTCGACTTCACAATCGGGATCGAGCACCGCTTGCTGCGCACCCAGGACGGCGGCCGCAGCCAAATCTTCATTGACCGCGGGCATAAAATCGATCCGATCCTGTTTTAGTCGATCGTTGATGCGCCACAATTCGAGGTCTAGCGCACCCAGGGGAGAACCGCGATAGCCGGATACGAATCCCGCTGTATTTAATCCCGTGCTACGGTCGCGCCGCGCTTGTTCGAGCATGATACGTACCAGCGCCTGGGTACCGGTCAAGAATACCCGGCCGCTGGAGTAGTCGTAACGGTCCAGCAGCTGGTAGTCGAAATTCGATTTTGGCGTGGGCATCATGCATTCCGGACTTTGGGCCTGTTGGTATATTTTACCGATCAATAACCGAAATAATCTTTCTTTTTTTCAAATAACTGCATTATTATTGGAATATCATTTCTATTTTTAGAAGTTATCGACTAATTTTTCCAAATGGAACTAAGCAATAAGGATCAGCAACTACTCGCGCTGTTGCAAAGTGACTGCCGTATTCCCAACGCCGAACTGGCGGAAAAAGTCGGCATGTCGTCATCGGCTTGCTGGAGACGCGTGCGCGCACTGGAAGAGGCGGGCGTTATCGAACGCTATAAAGCGGTATTATCTTCGGCAAGACTGGGCCTGACGTTTCAAGCGGTGGTCCATGTTCAATTGACGCGTCATGACCCCGATGCATTGCAGGCTTTTATCGAAGGGGTCGCGTCTCGCAGGGAAGTCCAAGCCTGTTATGCGACAACCGGACAAGCGGATTACCACCTATTGATCAAGTGCAAAAGTATTGAAAGCTTCAATCAGTTTCAGGATGACTTTCTATTTCAACTACCGGCCATACGCAGCGCTCAAACCAACGTGGTGCTCAGGGAGATCTCGACTTCGGGATCGGGCCTCTCGCTTTGAATCTATAAGGGATAAGCCTTTGAGGAGTGGGGTAGTTTAGCCGCCGTTACGCGCTACAGCGGCAGACTACAGACGACCGGATTGCAGCAAAGCGCGATCCGACTGACGTCACGCAGCTTAAATGCGCAATTCGGGGAGCGTTTCCGCTGCGGGCACGAAACGCAGGGCCAGGCCATTATTACACCAGCGTTGCCCGGTGGGCTTGGGTCCATCCCCGAATACATGGCCCTGATGCCCCCCGCAACGGGCGCAATGATATTCGGTGCGTGGAATAATCAGCTTCCAGTCTCGTCTAGTGCCGGTATTGCTTTCGATGGCTTGATAAAAACTGGGCCAGCCGGTACCGCTGTCAAACTTGGTATCGGAAACAAACAGGGGCAGATAACAGGCGCTGCAAACATAGGTACCGTCGCGTTTTTCATCATTTAACGGACTGCTCCAGGGGCGTTCGGTGGCCTCTTCGAACAACACCTCGAATTGCTCGGCATCCAATAACTGGCGCCATTCTTCCAGGGTTTTGTCGATGGGCGTGAATTTGCCATTCATCGCCTCGGCCTCCGAGACGGCGAAAACAGCCCTGCTGGTCGCAATGCTTGCCACACCAGCGAGCGCGCCGGTAATAAATAGTCGCCTGTCCACAAAGCGATCTCCTAATAGATAAGTATCTTTTGAGACAGCAGGCATCGAATTAAATTCCCTACCGGCCCTCCAAAGCACTGGCGCCGGAATCGCAAAACCCGGTCTCTGAGGCCGGGCGGATATGCCGTAGGCCGCCTCGAACCAGCTCCGATAAGCGGGCTGGAACCCGGCAGGAATCAAGCGCGTGCAAATCCGCCGGCTAACTTTAAGGTCATCCGTGGTTCAAGCGCTGCCCGGTGTCGTCCGTATGTTCAATCAAGGTCTCGTTATCGTCTACCGCCACAAAGTCACTGGCGACCGCCAGCAAATCCTGGATCACGTAGGTTTGCTCACCGATCACGATCGGCTGCAAAGGATTCACGAATCCTTGATCGAATTTCACCAAGGTCTTATTTTTCTTAAGGAAAGTACCGTTGGTGGAATTCAAGTCTCGCAGGAATATTTTCCCGTCGGCTATACTGATTTCAGCATGCTGCTTGCTGACGGTGGGCGAATCCATATAAATATGACCCTCACGCCCCAGTGTGTACGTCCGGCCGTCCATGCGCTCTAGTTTTTCGCTCAGGTTATTTTTCATCTATTTGATCTCATTGTGTCGACCCGGCGCCAATCTTTCTCATCAGGCCCGCGGGTAAAGATTCGCAGAACCGGATTCTTAGCCAAGTAGGACCTAAGATTACATCAAGGCAATCATTTTTCTAGTGGAATATTTCGGTTTTCTGTGGCCTTTGCCCAAAGTAGTGCTCAATATATTCCGATTTAAAGCGCGAACATGGCGCCTCCGGAACTGTTTCAATAGTCCCCAAATAATTTCGTATCCACCCGGACTCGGGTTAAGATTTTGGCTCCCTGACCCAGGCAGCCATAAGGCCAAAAACCTTGCCCCGATTCTCCCTTCCCGTCGAAGACTGTCTCGATGCCCTGAAACTCGGTTTGTTAGAGCGCGACGAAGTATTGCTGGAAGCGCCGCCGGGCGCCGGTAAAACCACCCTGGTACCGCTAGCGCTGCTGACGCAACCCTGGCTTGCCGGTAAAAAAATTCTAATGCTCGAGCCAAGACGAATTGCGACCCGCTCCGCCGCTTTTAGAATGGCCAGCCTGTTAAACGAAGTCCCGGGCCAAACTGTCGGTTATCGCATGCGGCTGGACTCGAAGATCGGTGCTAGCACGCGCATAGAAATCATCACCGAGGGTATATTGACCCGAATGCTGCAACAGGATCCCGCGCTGGAAGAGGTCGGGTTGGTGATATTCGATGAATTCCATGAACGCAATCTCGATTCGGACCTGGCACTGGCGCTGTGCCTGAAAGGACGGGCGCTGTTTCGCAACAATAGCGGAAACGATCCTCCCGCGTTGAAAATTCTGTTGATGTCGGCCACGCTCGACAGTCAAAATATTGCACAGTTGCTCGGGAATGCGCCGATTGTAAAAAGCGAAGGCAGGCTCCATCCGGTGGACATTATTTACGGCGGCGCCCGCCGGCCCAACGAAAATATTGTCGAGCGTGTAGTCGCCACGACAAAACAGGCGCTGAAGGACAACCCCGCCAGCAGCCTGCTCGCCTTTCTGCCGGGCCAGGGGGAAATCCGACGCTGCGCCGAGGCGCTGGCCGACTGGTTGCGCTCGAACCATATTAACGACATCCACCTGCGCCCGCTGTATGGCAATCTATCGATCGAAGCGCAGCAACAAGCGATCGCCCCGCTGTCCGGCAAGGAATCGCGGGATCAAAAGGTCGTACTGGCAACCAATATCGCCGAAACCAGTCTCACCATCGAAGGCGTCGATGTCGTCATCGATTCGGGCCTGGCGCGCGTGCCCCGCTTCAATCCGGCCACGGGCATGACCGGTTTACATACCGAGAGAATTTCTAGCGCATCCAGCCTGCAACGCGCGGGTCGCGCCGGCCGACTGGCGCCGGGGACATGTTATCGGCTCTGGTCTGCCGACCAGCAGCGACAACTGGCGCGCCAGAGCGCGGCTGAAATACTGCAGGCCGATCTCGCACCGCTGGCTTTACAAGTACTGCAATGGGGGATAGACGACCCCACCGAGTTGACCTGGCTGGATCCGCCACCGCAGGGGCACTGGCTGCAGGCGCTGGACTTGCTCGCGTTACTCGGCGCGCTAGACCACAAAAACGGCACGCGCGTGCTCAGCCCCCACGGACAGGCCATGACGGCTTTACCGCTGCACCCCAGACTCGCACATTTACTGCTGCGGGGCGCCGAAATCGGGCGCCTCGAGCCGGCCGCGTTGCTGGCAAGCCTGTTATCCGAACGCGACCCGTTAAGCGCAAGCAACCCGGATCTCGGCGACCGGCTCGATATGCTAACCGGAGAATCGCCCTGCCCCAGGCAACACCGGGCTTGGGCGGACAGGACACGCCAACTGGCGCGTCAACTGGAATCTCAGGCTAGCCGATTGAAGCGACCGCCGCCGGGCTCCCGTTTTTTGATTCGGGCCGAGCAGCTACCGGGTCTATTACTCGCTTGCGCCTACCCGGATCGGGTGGCGCGTCGCCGACACTCCGGCAGTTTCCAACTCGTCAACGGCCGCAGCGCCAGTCTCGCCGGGACGCACAATCTCAGCAAAAATCGCTGGCTCGCCGTAGCCGAAGTAAGCGGCGTCGCGGGCGGCAAGGGCGATATCATCCGCTCGGCCGCGACGCTTGACGAAAGGCTTTTTGAGACCGCACTGGCTGAGATGGTGCACGCTGAAACCATTGCCGAATGGGATAACAAGGCCGGTCGCTTCATCGCCGAAGCGCGACGCAAAATCGGCGCTCTGGTGTTGCAAAAAAAGACCCTGGACGAGGTCCCGGAGGCAGCCAGGCAACAGGCCTTGATTCAATTTCTGCGCGAGCGGGAGCTCAAGCCGCTGCCCTGGAACGCCGAACAGCGCCAGTGGTGCGCCAGGGTTTGCCTGCTGCGCTCGATCGATAACGCGGTCGACTGGCCCGACGTCAGTCACGATTTTTTACTCGCCACGCTGGATGCCTGGCTGGCGCCCTATCTCGATCAAGTCAATTCGTTACAGGATTTCAAGAAGCTTGATTTAACAGCGATTCTCGCAGGCTCGCTGTCCTGGCAACAGCAACAACGATTGAACCAGCTGGCGCCCACCCGCTTGACCGTGCCCTCGGGTTCGTCGATCGCGATCGACTATACGCGATCGCCGCCGGTACTGGCGGTCAAGCTGCAAGAGATGTTTGGCTGCGAGCAAACTCCGACGGTCGCCAATGGCAAAGTCGCTCTGCTGGTACATCTGCTGTCGCCGGCCGGCAGACCGTTACAGATTACTCAGGACCTGGCCGGTTTTTGGCGCTCGTCTTACCACGATGTCAAAAAAGAAATGAAAGGACGATACCCCAAACACCCCTGGCCGGACGATCCGCTGGTTGCGCGTGCAACGCGCAAGACCAAAGGTCAAGGTTAAGCGGCTAGCCGGCTGGGATATCTTCCGCCAATGCCGTCTCGGCGCGATGCACGCTGAGTTGCGGAAACGGTATCACCCAGCCTTGCGCCTCGCATACCGCGACGCAGGTTCGCTGAATAAGTCGCTCAATCGCAAAGTACGCGGCGGCGCTATTGCCGTCCATGGAGGCGAATATCAGGTAGTCGAGCGAACTACTGCCCGCCGCCTTGAATTCCACCAGCAGATTTTTCAGATCGTCTCCAAAACCGGCGTCCGAGAAAGCGTCTTCCAGGGCGGTCCTGAATGTTTCAGGCACATGCTCCAGGGAAATTTCCTGATGTCGATAGTCGATCCCGAACACGACGATGACGCCAAAACCGTCGCGCGAAAGATTACGCGGATTGAGTTGTAAAAAGTCAGCCGTGGCAAACTCCACCGGGCTGCCAAGCACCTTGACTCGTACCCGCTCGACCGTCTGTTGCAAGACCTGTCCGAAATCGCCGTTGGACAGCAGCAGGTAATCACCGACACGGCAGGGAAACCAGGGCTCGCCGGTATCGGGGCGCGATGCCAATTGCGCCAGCGCCGCCAGCGGCAAACGAACAATGCCTTCCAGGTCGGGATTGCGTAACTCCGAGTAAAGATTGAGCGAATCGATAGTGAATGGCAGGCCCTGGTAAATCAAACGCTCCCCTTGCCGCGCGGCGCCGGCGTTGAGCAGCAATCGTACTTCCAGGATGTACCCCGGCAGAAAACGCCAGACACCGAGCGCGAGCATGATTAGCGCGATGATTGCCAGTGACAGCAGCAACACGTCGCCGCGGACATAGAATACCGACAAGACCGCTAGCGTCACCAGCACAATGCTCAATAAATGGTAGCCATAGAGCAACAGCCGGGTCCGGGCAGCGCGCGCGAGCCCCGGGGCAGACCGGCGACGCCCGCTGACCAGGCGCCGCAGCATGCGCAAGACATACCACAGAAAAACACCGGCGACGAGGGCGCTCAGCAAGGTGAGACCGCGTCCCAGAATAAATTCATAGGCACTGGCTCCCATAGTCTTCAACAGCCGGCTTTTTTCTGCTTCGAGAAACCGCAATTCGTCGCGCGAGGCTTCGAGGGCGTGTTTTATTTCATCGTGGCGCTGACGCCAGGATGCCGCGACCCCGGCCAGCCTTTCGACAACCGCCGGCGGCGCTTCTTGCTGGTCGAGTTGCGCCAGGGAATCGAGCGCTCTGGCCGCGACCAGGAGTTGCCGTTGGTGCAGTTCGATGGAGGTGCGTAATTCGGCGATCCGGCGAGGCTTATCGGTCGCATCTCTGAGACTATCGAGCACCGGCCGAGCGATCTGGGCCAGCTCCGCACGCCAGTCGAACTCGGAGTCATCGGCAACCTCCAGGCTGCGCAGGCTGATACCGTCGGCGGCAGTCTTTTCAAACGCTTCGGTCAATTCCCGGATGCGCTGCTGGAGCTCGGCGATCTGCTGGTCAAGCTTCTTCCGCTCGATTTCATCGGCCGTCGCGATTTGTTCCAGCAAGTTTCGAACCTGCTCACGCCGCTCTTCCAGCGCGGCCCGGATAGTCTGGAGTTTGCGCATCGTCTGCCGGCGATCCGCCGTGCTGCTTGACGTCGTTTGCGGCGCTGTTTCCAGCGCCGCATCATCCGGCTTGCCGGTTTGCGCGGAGGCCGTCGACAATACAAGTAGGGCGATAACTGCGGCCATCAGGGCGCGTGGGTGCATACTTCCGTTCAAGCTTCTACTCAGCTGGGATAGTCGTTTTTTATTATGTCATATCGACGCTCTGGTCAGCGAGGGCGATTGCGCGTCAGCGGGAACGGATTCCGGTTGGGGGACGACAACCGGCCAGCTACGCCCCCGTGTCAATACCAAGTGCCTGTAGGTATATTTTTACAAAAAGACGATTGTCTGCGTCAATTTTCGTACTGGTGAAGACGGCTCCGATGCTATTATTGCGCCACGTTAATCGCTTGCCCCGTCTCCCAGCGTCGGGTAAGCAAACCAGGATGAATCGAATGACTAAAACCTGTGGCGAAGTACTGGTAGAGCTCCTACAAGACTACGGTATCGAAATCGTGTTCGGTATACCCGGAGTTCACACGGTCGAGCTGTATCGCGGCTTGCCGGCTACCAAGATCCGCCATATTACACCCAGACATGAGCAAGGCGCCGGATTTATGGCCGACGGTTATGCGCGCGTCACCGGCAAGCCGGCCGCCTGTTTCATCATTTCGGGTCCGGGTATGACCAATATTGTCACCGCCATGGCGCAGGCTTACTCCGATTCGGTGCCGATGCTGGTCATCTCCAGCGTCAACAATTCGCATGAACTCGCGCTGGGCCAGGGGCGGCTGCATGAACTGCCCAGCCAACGTCAACTGGTCGCCGGGGTTTCGGTGTTCAGCCACACAGTAGCCCGTCCCAACGAGCTGGAAGAAGTCCTGGCGCGCGCCTTCGCGGTGTTCGACAGCGCCCGGCCCGGCCCGGTGCACATCGAGTTGCCGCTGGATGTCATAACCGCCTCCGCGACCTCGATAACCGCCCATCCCGTCGGCGCACGCTACCGCTCCGGCCCTGGCAGCCGGGCGGTTGCCGACGTGGCGGCGCTACTGCAGCATGCCTCGAATCCGTTTATCGTGCTCGGCGGCGGCACCCAGGACGCGTCGCAGGAGGCCTGCCAACTGGTCGACCGGCTCGGTATCCGCACGGTGCTCACCGTCAATGCCAAGGGTGTATTGCCACCAGCTCACCCGTTGAGCCTGGGCAGCCGCATGCCACAACAGCCGGTGCTCGATGCACTACAGGCGGCCGACGTAGTGCTGGCCATCGGCACCGAGCTCGGTGAAACCGACACCCTGCTTTTCGACGACCAACTGCGGCTCGGCGGTAAAGTCATTCGAGTGGATATCGAACCCGAACAATTGTCGCGCAATGTACTGCCTTACATTTCAATTTGCGCCGATGCGGGTTTAACCATGCAGGCATTATTCGATGCGATACCGGACTTCGAAGCATTCGAGCATCAGGCGGAAGTATCGGAGCTACGCAGCAAAGCCGACGAATTAGGTCCCGCAACCTATCGCAAGCACGGCAAGTTTCTCGATCTGATCGCAGCATCTCTGCCCGGAGTCATTATCGCCGGCGATTCGACCCAACCGGTTTACGGCGGCAATTTGTTTTACGAAGCCGCCGCGGCGCGCAGCTATTTCAATTCTTCCACCGGTTACGGCACGCTGGGTTACGGCTTGCCGGCCGCGTTGGGTGCGAAACTGGCGCAGCCGCAACGGCCGGTAGTCTCCCTGATTGGCGACGGTGGTTTGCAGTTCACGCTGAGTGAACTAGCGACGGCGGTTGAATTGAATCTGGCGGTACCGATTCTGGTCTGGAACAATAATGGCTACGGCGAAATCAAACGCTTCATGATCGAACGCGACATTCCAACCATCGGGGTCGACATTTACACGCCCGACTTCATCGCCATCGCCAAAGGGTTTGGCTGCGGGGCGATACGGGTCGCAACCCGCAGCGAATTTATCGAGGCACTGCAACAGGCGGCGGCCGCCGCGCAACCCACCGTGATCGATATTCCGGAAGCCCCGGCGCTTGAATGGTAGGTTGACGTCAGCGGCGTACTGTCATGACCCCGCATCATGCCGTAATCGGTCGAATTCGAAATCACGACCGCCTAATCGGCAGCGAAGCAATATAGAAACCCGGCGCCACCGGTGCCCTGCAGGTTTTTCTGGCTGCAACCACGAGAACCATGGGCCGAATTCCAGGACGTGTTGCCGCCGCCGTGACGATCATGGTGACCGACCTGCGCGCTGCCGCTACCGTCCGCCGAGCTGGTCCAGTTGCTGCAGGTATGATCCCCCGTTTCCCATGGGAAGTAGGCAGTGCCATCGTTTTTCGATCCAGTCAGAATGTCATGCTCATTGAGCTTGTCACCGCGCCCTTTGATTGGATTACCGTTTTCATCGAGGGCGGTGCGCTTGATGATGTTCGGATTCAGATGTAACTGATCGAGGTCGCTGGCGATGAGCTCACCGCGGGCGTTGTACCATGGGCCTTTGCCGATTCTGTCGCGTGCGGATTTTCCGCGCGTCTTGCCGTCGGTGGATTGAGTGCTCAAGTAGGCGCGCCAGGTCCGCTTGGTGCTGCCGGCGGCTTTTGCCAGACTGGCGCAATGCGCGTCGGCGCCCGCTAGTCCTCCGAGGTCCGCACCCTTGCCGATGCTTTTACTGGTAACGAAAAATCCCATTGGATGTTCGCCGGCCGCCTGGGCAGTTGAAACGCTTAACAACAAGAATGCAAATGCGGGAAACCTACTGATTCTGAAAATGTTCATGTCCGACCTCCGTGGCTGTGATTTGCGAATGCTGCCGGCCGTGATCCCGAGTACTGGTTTGTCGACCGCCAGCAAAACCACTCTAAGATTCCCGGGGACAGCCGTCAATATCATAAAATTGCACACGGGAAACGCATTTTTACAATGCCGGAGCGCGGTAATAGTTTCGAATCCTGCCGGCGGTAAAGAATCCTAGGCCGTTGTGGAGTCCTTTTTGAACCAATCCATCCAGATGCCGCTCAGCAACCAGCTGTATAACCAGGTGCCGAAAAAAACCAGCACGAAGGTAATCGCAATATCGGAACCGCTGCCATTAAGTGAAAACGCCGGCACATAACCGAAAATAAACGGCGCCAGATAAAGAAACTTGGCGAACTTGAAGGCCATCCAGGCGGTCGCCCACATGTTGGCCTTGGCGATGGTGGCGCCGGCAAAGGCCGCGATACAGACCGGCGGGGTGATATTGGAATCCTGCGACAGCCAGTAGACGATCATATGCGCCGCGATCACGTTGACGCCAAGGTGAGTCAGCGCCGGTACCGCCACCACCGCGGTGATCAGATAGGCCGCGGTTACCGGCACGCCCATGCCGAGAATCAACGAAGCCAGCGCGATAAACAGAATCGTCAGATAGAGTTTACCGTCGGCGAGTTCGATGACGATATCGGCAAAGGTCAACACCAGCCCGCTATAGGTGAGCACCCCGATGATGATGCCGATGACGCCGACCGTGGCGCCGATCTTGAGGCTGGCTTCGGCGCCGGCGCGCGAAGCGGCGACAAAACCGCGCAGGTCGACCCGCGTTTCCTTGCGAAACCAGCTGACCGCGATACAGGTGACGATGCCGATGATCGCCGAGTAACCGGGCGAGTAGCCCATCAGCATCAAAATAGTAATCACCACCAACGGCAGGATGTAAAACCATTCCTTTTTGAAAATTTCCCGCGCGCTGCGCTCGCTTTTTTCACCGACGATGTTATGCCGCTTGGCGTGGTAATGCACCATGACAAACACACTGAAGAAATACATCAGCGCCGGGAAAATCGCCACCAGCATGATGTGCGAATACGGCAAGCCCGTCATCTCCGCCATGATGAATCCGCCCGCGCCCATAATCGGCGGCATGAACATACCGCCCAGCGATGCGGCCGGTTCGATACCGCCCGCCACGTGTTTCTCGAAACCCGCTTTTTTCATCATCGGGATGGTAAACGCACCGGTGGACACGGTATTGGCGATCGCGCTGCCGGAGATCGACCCAAACAATCCGCTGGCGATAACCGATACCTTGCCGGGGCCGCCAATCTTGTGCCCGACGGCGGCCAGCGGAAAATCGATGAAAAAACGCTGCGCCCCGCTTTTTTCGAGGAAGGCGCCGAAGATAACAAACAGGATGATATAGGTTGCCAACACATTGGCCATGATGCCGAACACGCCGTCGCTCTTGTAAAAGATACTGGTGCAGAGGTCGGGAAAGGTATCGCCCGCGTGCGAAATGAGCTCGGGCGCATACTCGCCGAACACGCCGTAGGTCAGCATGATCGCACCCATGACGACAAACACGAGTCCGACCACGCGGCGCGCCACCTCGACGCCGACCAGCACGCCCGCCACCGCAATCCACTTGTCGATTTCGGTTTCGGCGCCGGCGCGGTAATTGATGGCTTCGAAATTGAGAATCCAGTAACCCAGGGTCGCCACCGACACGGCGAGCAATAAAAAATCGCCGACCCGGGCGACCGGATGCCGTGAACGGTAAACCAGGAACACCAGTATATAGGTGATGATGACGTAGATGCCGCGGTGGTACTGGGTCGCGGCCGGCGCGATTACCGCGGAATAAGAGTAAAACAGCACCAGCCCCAGGGCGAGTGCGTCGAACAGCATCTGTTCGGCCTTGCTCATTTCGTCAACGCGCATGACTACCCCCTCCGGCTTGTTTTAAGCGGGCTTCCCTGGCCCGGCCTCCTAAGCCTGGCTTATGCATTAACAAGCGAGGGCAGGCATTACCCGCCCTCAACGGTGGCTTACATCATGCCCTTTTCTTTCCAGAATTTGATCGCTCCGGGATGCCACGGGGTAACCACGCCCTGAGTGCCGGTATCGAGACTCATATTTTTAAAGGTCTTTTTCTGTTGTTTCATATGCGCCAGACCTTCATCAGTATAAATCATCGACAGCATGTTGTATACGGTATCGTCGGCTACCTTGGCATTAGCAACCCACAGCGCCGAATCCTGAAACGAAGGGCTCTCGGATTTGACGCCGCGGTAAGTCTCGCCCGGCACCGAGATCTTCGAGAAGTAAGGATACTTTTCGATAAAACCGCTATTTTTTGCGTCGGCACCGAGATCGATCAAGTCGATGTCGTTAGTCTGTGCCGCCATGATGACGGCACCGCTGGGAAAAGCGGTGAACAACCAAAACGCATCCAGTTGCTTGTTGCCGAAGGCCTGAGCCGCGTCGTTATAACCCATGGCGTTGCGTTCGATCTTGTCCCAGATATCGAGGTGCGTAAAAAACAATTCGCTGTTGGCGAAGGCGCCGGATCCCGCGTTACCGACACCTACCTTCTTGCCGACCAAATCCTTGGCGCTCTTGATACCGGAACCCTTGCGCACCACGAGTTGCGCCGGCGCACCGTACAGCCAGGCAACCGCCATTACGTCTTCATACTTCCTCGTATCGTTTTTCATCTGACCGTTACGGCCGAGGTAAACATGACCCGAATAAACCACGCCCATCTGCGCCTTACCCGAATTCACCTTACGCAGGTTTTCGACCGAGCCCGCCGATGACTGGGCCCGCACGCGGAAATCTGCGGAAGCCTTGATCGGTTTGTATACCTGGATTGCGTTGGCGACTACCTGGAAGGTACCGCCGGCGGGACCTCCGCTGAAAACGACTCTTTCCTTGGCGGAAACCGTCGTCGCCATGGCTGCAACCAGCAACGCGAAAATGCCCATTAAAGCCAATAATTGCCTTTTCATGATGTCCTCTGCTGTTTTTTATCAGCCACCAGTTTAAACTCGCCAGCGCGGCTGTAATTGACATGTATCAAGATACAAATTTGTATCTGGTACTATTAACCCGGGTCATAGAATTTTCGCCGGCTATCCGAGCTATGGTTTAATAGAACATTCTATCGCCTACGGCCAAGCGCGGCCCGGCCGAAAAAAAGGAAAAGAGGCCCTCCTCTTTTCCTTTGAAAACAAGCGCTTTGGCGTGATCTATCGGTCGAAGGCAAAGTTCTTTTGCTGCGCCTGTTTCTTGATCGCGCCGGTCAGGGCATCGCTCATGCTCGGCGCGGCGGCCAGCTGCTCACGTTGCTTCTCTGCGACATAGGCCGCCCTGGATTTGCTGAGCTCGTTGATTTCCTGCTTGATGCGGCCGCGTTCCCGCGTTTGCTCCAGCACATAATCCAGTTTTTCCTGGGCCGACATTCCCAGCATGGGCTCGGGCAGCTGATCGTCTTCCATAAGTATCAACTCATCTTCGGCCACCTTGCCTTCCTGCAGCGCGTCGACCAGATCCCAGTTGGCGTTATTATAGAAACTGGAAGCCTTGGATTTGGCCCTTTTCGCCAACAGGCCCGCCGAAATACCGCTACTCAACGAATCCTGCTCCAGTTGACGCTCGGCGCTGGCGGCACCCGTGTCGCCGTAGGGCGCATAGGTCTGATTCAGCTTGAGATTGAGTTCGGCGATCCTGTCATCCTGCGGCGCCACGATATGCACTACCTGTTGATTGGCATCGATACTCATATAATCGCCGCCGGCAAGCAGCGCAGCGGACTGCCATTGATGACTGATGCCTTCCTCGAATCCCCCGGCGTGAATGGTATTGATCGAAATCCCGTGACGATCAGCCGTTTTGACGGCCTCCCGGAAGTCGATCGGCCCCTGAGCGAAGGATTCGTTACCGGCAATAAAAATGGTTTTGATATCGCTGTCGGACTGGCTCCACTGCAGGCTTTCGACGGCGGTTTCTATGGCGTAGCCGCAATACTCGCTACCGCCGTTGGTGGTCAGTGAAAACAATCCGGCCGAAACCGCATCCAGTTCGCGGGTAAAGCCATTCAGCATGCGCACATAGCCTGCGCTACTGGCATTGGCATCATTACCATATTCGAATAACGCGATTTCCAGTGTCGGGGTTACACCGTTACGCCGTGCCGTGGAAAACTCGTTAACCACTTGCCACAGTTGATTGCGCGTCTGGTCGATCAAACCATCCATGCTATTGCTGGTATCGAGCAGGATCGCCACTTGGATTTTGGGTAACGCGACGACATGGCCGGCGGCGGACGCATTGCCCTGCATGCCAAGCTGTGCCGACAGCGGCGGCTTGGTATATTCGGCAATCGGGCCGGCCGGTACGGATTCGGCGAGCGGTGTTAACAGCGCCGCCAGAATCGCGGTGCTCAACAGGGCGCGCCGGGTGGTTACGCACGGATGATTACTGGATTTTGATTTAACTTGCATGATCGGCTCCTGAGCTGAGTTGATTGGTTGCTAATTCAGGCTAGAGATTAGACCGCTTGCCGCCGCAAAATTAGACCGGGAATGGTAAAGATGCGGGCCTGATATTTACCAAATATTTACATTGGCGAAACGAGTTGCGTTAAGCGGCGTCGATAAGCGGTTGCCCGGCTCGATTGAATCGATATCATTCTCCCGGCGGAAAGAATCCGCTGTTTCAATCGGCGGTTCGCACTTCACGGCAGCACGGCCTGCCACCTGTAACAGGAACACAAAAAATGTATCCATACCTGAAACTCGCCACGACCTTGCTCAGGGCCAGATATCGGCCGCAACTGGAACTGGAGGAAACCGGTATTCTGCATCACCGGGTCGGCATCACCGATATCGATCCGTTTATGGAACTCAATCACGCGCGCCAGATCATGTACATGGAGCTGGGGCGCTGGGACTATTCCGCCCGCGCCGGTTTCATTGCGCTCTTGAAACGCAATAACTGGGGTCTGACCGTCGGCGGCATCAGTATTCGCTACCGGCGCCGGATCCCTTTTCGGAAAACTTTTAGCGTCACCACCAAACCGATTTGCCATGACAGCCGCTGGTTTTACTTCCTGCAGGAAATTCTGCGTGACGAGCAAATCTGTTCCTCGGCCCTGATCAAGGCCGGCGCCGTTTGCCGCTCGGGCTTGGTGCCTGCGCCCGAGGTCTTGACCGCGGCGGGACGCGACGACTGGGGACATGACATTCCGCAATGGGTTAACGAGTGGATCGTCGCCGAGGGTCACCGGCCCTGGCCCGTCGGTAACAGCGGATGAATCCGCTGCTGCTGCGCGACTTTGCGACCGCGGGTTAGTGCTTGCAGCATGAGTCGCGACCGCGATCGAATTGGCATGCCGAACTGCGAGATCATGATGCAGGTCAATGCCCCGATCCCTGCGCGGTGATTTACTGAGTCCGATGCGAAGCCGGGCAAGCACTCGCCAGGCGCGCAGCCGCCCCGAACCGATAATCGCGATGCTAGCGAACCATGATGATAAACAACGATCCGAAACCAGCAGTATTCAGTAACCGGCCGGCTAACAAATCGCTAAGGTTGATATTACTCGCGCTGCTCGGCGCCGGCTTACTCGCCGGCTGCGCACAGATTCGCAAAGCCACCTATCCCAGTGATTTCGTTTATCTCGAACAAAAACAAATCACAACGGAAATGGCCTCGCTCAGCCTCTACATGCGGCAACTCGACCGCATACTATTAGACGACTCGACCATCAGCAGCGAACAGCAGCGCCGAATTCTCGCCATCTTGTCCAAAATCGAAACCAGCGCCTCGAAGCTCGGCGCCGGCAGCGTCAGGACCAACCACCTGTTGATCGACAGTCGTATCGATCAGTTCACAAACGATGTCTACGTCGCGATCCACAATGCCAGCGCCAACCCTCCCAATTACTTCGCCCTCGGTCGGCTTTCGGGTAGCTGTGTCGGTTGTCATAAGTTTCGTAAAAACTGAGAACTGACCCGCAGCCGGCAGCAGTCGGAGCTTGAGTTACGGGTGCTTAATTACGACCCGATGCCGGCGGGATGTGGCGTAAGGTCGATCTATGTTGCAGTGCAGCATAAAATGGTCTAATATCCCGAACATGCGCAGAATCTCTTCATCATACAGTGCCAGGGAAACCTTGCCGGACGGGCGCTGCCTGTACATACGCGCGATTCGGCCCAGCGACCGGAAACGGCTGCACGATGAATTCCACAAGCTGAGCGCAGCATCGGTGCGCGATCGTTTCTTCAATGTGAAGCTGGATCTTACCCCGCAGGAACTGACTTTTTTCACCGAAGTCGATTTTTCAATGCACGTCGCCCTGGTGGCGGAACTGGAAATCGGTTCGGGACGGCGCCCGGTCGACGTGGGGCGCTTCGTGCGTAAACAGGACGCTCCCGATCATTCCGAGTTTGCGATAACCGTAAGCGACGAAATGGCCGGTCAGGGAATCGGAAAACTGTTGCTGAAGCAGCTAATACACTGTGCGCGGCGACTCGGAGTCCACCATCTCGACGCTTCCGTGCTGCCGCAAAATTCGCGTATGACAAAGCTGCTGCATCACACCGGCCTGCCGGTCAAATCGAAAATAGAAGATGGGATCCTGACTTATACCTTGGACATTTAACTTGCATTTTGCGAACTAGCGCCTTCGGCGGCAAGCTACCGGCTGTAATTGCGGCAACCGTTTTTCGATTCGAGATCCGCCTTGCTGCAAGTCCGCAATAATCACTATACTCAATACATTAGGCAACTCCTGACATAAGCTTGGGGAAGGCCGATCGCATAACGCTGGCAATGATCTTGAAAATAATACGGCGAACCACCAGGAGCTTTCAATCAAACTTCTCACAGTGAAGCGTAGCGCGCAAGAGTACACGCTGATTTCGTTATGTATTGCGGGAATTCTCGGGATTTCACCTTTTGCCGGATGGCGGTTTATGCAGGGGCAAATGCTATTGGCCGCCATCGATACCGCGATCGTTATCGGCGTTATCGGCATCGGCCTGCACGTATGGGTGACCCGCCAGGTGCGCGTGACGGGCATTTTGCTGACCGTTTTTTACATGTGCGGTATGGTAGCCGCGGTTTACGCCAGCGATGCCGCGCTGATTTACTGGGCGTTTCCAACGACGACTGCGGCCTATTTTCTAGTTAAACCCAGGGAAGCCGCATTCATCAGCCTCGTCGCCCTGATCGCGTTGCAACCCATAATGATCGCTAGCGTGGCGAGCGTCGAACAGGTCGGTATTCTGGTAGCGCTGACGCTCAACAATATTTTTTCATACGTCGTGGCGCGTAATATGCAATTGAACGCGCATGAACTGGCACAGCAGGCAACCCGGGATTCACTCACCGGCGCCGGCAATCGCAGGTTGTTCGACGAAAAGGTTCTTGAGCTGATTGCAATGCAAGACCGTGACAAAACGCCAACTTCGCTGGTCATTCTGGATATCGATAACTTTAAAACAATCAATGATCGATTCGGGCACATCCGCGGCGACGAAGTCTTGATCAATCTGGCCGGCCTATTACGAGAACGCTTGCGTAAAGGTGACGGCCTGTACCGGCTGGGGGGTGAAGAATTCGCGATCGTCGCCAACCAGGCAGATCAGGCAATGGCGCTGGGCCTGGCCGAGGAGTTACGCGAGCTGGTCGAAACCAGCGATCTGGTACCGGCAATGAAGGTCACGATTTCACTGGGGGTTGCCGAATGCGATGCGGCCGATGACGCCAGAACCTGGTTTGAAAAGGCCGATGCGGCGCTCTACCAGGCCAAAAATAGGGGCCGCAACCAGACCTGCATCGCCGCCTGATCGACCGATTGAATATAGAGTCATCCTATGCCTCGGGAAATCAGAATACCGCCCCAGATTACGTTGCGATCGGCGATCCCGCGTTTGAGTTCCGAAGTATGGCCTCGCAGCGAGTAGGTAAAGCTGTAGCCATTACTTAATACAACGGTGTAACCCAGCCAGGCTTCGACGATACCTCGATTGATTTCATCGCGCTCGTAAGTTACCGCGCTGTCGCGCAACTGGCCCTCGAGGAATGCATTGTAAGCACGATACTTGAGTGACATGCCCGCCCAGAAATAACGCTCCGAAATCGCCGCCAGCGAATTGGGAACCGATTTTTCCGCGTAGTTGGTCAATTCCGGATTGAACGATACCCAGGGCGTATGAATCTTACCGGCGCGCAAGCCCAGACTCCAGCTGGTCTCGGTAATATATCCAACCGACGCTTGCCAGGTGCTTTTGATTTCGAACCCGGGATCAAGCTTAAACAACAAGGCCTGCCGAGCAAGGCTATAACGCGCGGTCGGCTCGCCTCCGTCCGAGATCTGGTTATCCCAGCCCTGGGCCCGATTGCCGTTGTAAATCGAATGCACCAGGTTTTGTACATCGCCAACCAATGCCAGACCCAATACGCCAACGGTTAAGCTGCTTTGCCAGGAAACATTAAGTGCCGGATAAAATGATTCTCGGGTACTGGAGACATAAATCAGGCTGGCGTAGGGCCGATCGTCGGGATTGGCAAACGCCAGGCTGATATCTTCCGGGGTAAAGCCAAACATCCCGTACTCTATCTTGCTAGCCGCGATACCGGATCCTGTAAAACCTTCCAGATCCAGCTTTAGATTTATCCAGTCCAGCGAATCGTGCAGCGAGGCCCATTGATTTTCCGCCTGCTTGCCCGCGTAAGTGAAATTGATGCCGTAGGTGTAATCCTGATCGCGCGACCCGGGAACCAGAACGTCGTTGTCGAACGCTATCGACCAGCTGGATATATCGACAAGCTTGCTCGATGCGGGCGGTGCGTTGAGATCCGCGTATTCATCGCGCTCGGCAAGCGCCGTACGGCTGGCCAGGAGCAACGTGACAGTCACAGCAAGCAACAGTGCTGGGCGTAGAATTTCAAACAGTTGGCTAATATTCATTTTATATACGACCGGTCGTCTTATTAATGAGTCAAAAAAACTACCGCAGCAGCTGCGGTAGCACATTCAGGAAGGCATCGAGAGGTGCGCGAGACTTGGACGCCTTCATCCTCATAAGGGTACCTTCCCAGGCATTCATGATGAATTCCGCTATCGCGCCGGTGTCGGCGTCGCGTTTTATCTCACCGGTCGCCCGGGCCTCTTCGAGCAGTTGCCGAAAAAGCTCGGTATTGCGGGCCAGGATCTGGCGAACCTTGCCGCGTATGACTTCGTTGCTGGCCGACATTTCCTGGCACATATTGCCGAAAAAACAGCCCACCTTGAAATCATCCTCACAAGCTTGCAATGCATTCTGCTCGAAGTAATGCTGCAGGCGCCGCAGTGGAGGCTCGCCACCTGACGCCAGCAGTTTACGGCTGGCCAATAGGCTTTCAGCCGCGACCGCCTCCAGCGCCTCGACGGCAAACGATTGCTTGCTATCGAAGTAATTGTAAAACGAACCCTTAGGTACGCCGGCCGCATCGACAATGTCCTTGACGCTGGTACCGTTGTAACCATGGGCCTCCATCACCTTGAGGCCGGCCCGCAGAATATGCTCTTTTTTTGATTCGCGTTTGCTCATTCGAACAATATATGACCGGTCGTCTTAATTTTCAAGCGTTATTTCCAGCACTACCTAAATCTCCCGGGTGTGCGGACTCGAATCCGGCGCCCTAGTTTGAAGAGCAATTCTCTAGCGATGGCATCGGTCAGGTGTTTTTTATTGCTTCGACAAGCCCGATTACCTTTTCCTCTATCCTATCCCGAACCTGCTGAAACTCTTGGGTATCCATATTTTTCGGGTCCGGTATCTCCCAATCCGCTCGCTGCCTGGTCCGCACGTAGGGACATTCGTCACCGCAACCCATGGTGACCAGATAATCAAATTCGACCTGGGGAATTCGATCCAGCGATTTGGACGTATGCGTGGACAGGTCGTAACCGATATCTTGCATCGCAGCGACGGCTTTTTCGTTGACTACCCCGGATGGACGCGAACCACTCGAAAAAGATTCGACAATACCCTTGCCATGAATTTTTCCGAATGCCTCCGCCATCTGGCTGCGACAGGAGTTTTCGATACATACGAACAGGATTTTCTTCATCGACTAGCGATCCTCATTGCTTAAATACGCTTGAATATATTATTGTAAACGAGTCCCCGCGAATGCGCGGGGACTCGTTTGAACTCAGACTTCAAGCGGATTTCCCCTGTGCCAGGGGATTCCAGCTGCCGGACTCGGTGGTCTTTTGCACATAGGTCCTGAAATCTGTCGCCGGTCGGCCCAGTGCTTGTTCAACCCCTGTCGTAGGCGCGCGGCTTCTGCCGTCGAATACCTCGGTGAACAAATGACGCAATAACCATTGCAGGTCTTGCGACACGCCCTGTTCCTGCAACGCGTCGATATAGGCATCGACCGGTACCTGAGTGTATTCCACGGGCTTGCCAAGCGCCTCGGAAATCTCCCGTATGCACTGCGCGAAGGTCAGCGCGCGCGGACCGGTGACTTCGAACAGTTTATTGCGAAGCTCCGATTTGGTTAAGGCCGCCACCGCCACATCGGCGATATCGTCGATGTCGATGAACGGTTCGACCTCGTCTCCAGCAGGCAGCACCAGCTCTCCGGCAAGAATACCTTCCAGCATAAAGCTTTCGCTGAAATTCTGCGCGAACCAGCTGGACCTGACGATGTTCCACGAAAGACCGCTATCCATAAGTACCTGCTCTGCGCGTTGCGCTCCTTCCTCGCCCCGACCCGAAAGCAGTACGATGTGTTCGAGTCCAACCGCGGTAGCCAGGTCTACGAATTTTTGGACGGCGGGTAACGCCTGCGGAACCGCAAGATCCGGCTGATAGGTGATATAGGCGGCGCGGGTGCCTTCGATGGCGGCAAGCCAGGTCGCTGGGTTATCCCAGTCGAATGACGGGGTGGTCGATCTCGAGAGCGCGCGCGTTTCATATCCGAATGCCTGCAGGCGCTGGTTTACACGCGCGCCGGTTTTACCGTTTTTACCGATGATGAGCATGGGTGATTGTTGCATGATTACTATTTCCTGTGCTGGTTGGTAGGAAGACTGCACAAACGTCTCGCTTGTCAGGAAAATAATTATGCAAAATATTATTCGGATTAAAAATCACTATTAGTCCATTATTATTATCTTTTCGTCCAAATCATTGGACACTTAATCAATCGTTTGCCACTATTCAAGCCATGACGACGCGCCCGAGAGAAATACCGACGCTTACCGATCCACTCGGCGAAACCCTGCATTTGCTGCGGCTCAATGGCAGTTTTTACTGTCGCTCCGAGCTGACTGCGCCCTGGGGTGTCGAAATGCCCGCATTCGACGGATACATGATGTTTCATATCGTCACTGCGGGTCACTGCTGGCTCGAGGTCGAAGGCGAAGCACCCCGTCTGCTGCAACAAGGCAGTCTGACGTTGGTACCTCGTGGCAACGGGCACCGGATTCGCAGCAGCCCGGAGGTAACGGTCGAGCCGTTGTTCGAGATACCGGTCGAGCGGGTCAGTGAGCGCTACGAAGTCATGCGTTACGGCGGCGGCGGCGCTCCGACCCAGTTGACATGCGGCGTGGTGAGCTTCGATCACCAGGCAGGGCAACAATTGATTGCTCAGTTACCCGGTTTATTGCAGATTGACAGCCTCAACGATGAAGACGACAGTTGGCTGCAAAGCTCCTTGCGCTTCATCGCGCGAGAAGCCAGGGAGCTACGGCCCGGCGGCGAAACGGTGATCACGCATCTGGCTGATATCCTTATCATCCAGGCTATCCGCAGCTGGATCGATACGGCGCCCGAAGCCAACCGGGGCTGGCTGGCCGCCCTGCGTGACAATCATGTGGGCAGAGCGCTCGCGGCAATCCACCGGCAACCCGAAAAAGACTGGACCGTGGCCTCGCTTGCCAGGGAAGTCGGTATGTCGCGATCGGGATTTTCCGCCAAATTTACCCAATTAGTAGGCCAATCCGCCAAGCGCTATCTGACCCAGTGGCGGATGCAACTCGCCCGAGCGCAGCTGCAGGAGTCTTCAGTTTCGCTTACGCGGCTCGCCGAAGGTCTCGGCTATCAGTCCGAGGCGGCATTTTGCCGGGCTTTCAAACGCGTGTTCGGTGTGCCGCCGGGAAGCGTTCGCCAAGCTGCCGCAAACGCCGCTCAGACAAAATGACGGTGACTGCTGATTGCATCCATGCAGGCTAGGCTCTGCGTCACCCGGCCGGCGTTTCTCATTCGCTCAGGCTGCGGCAATGATTCAGCCAGAACGATACTACCATCGACGCTCACTTAAGCATTTCGTCGGCCCGCATTTTCGCGGCGATGAAGTCGATAAAACTGCGCACCGTCGCAGACGCCTGGCGCCCCTGGTGATGCACCACATGAATCGGCCATGCGGCGGGTTCAAAAGGCTCCAGCAATAGTTGCAGCTCGCCCGCGGCGACATGGCGCGCAACCTGATAAGACAGCAGCCGAGTTATGCCGAAACCGCGCAAGGCGGCTTCGATCGCGGCGTCATTCGAAGTTACCGTAAGACGCGGTTTGAGCCGCGGACTGCGTTCGCCCCGATCACTGTTGAAACGCCAATTCAGGGAAGCGCCGGCAGCGCTCGATGCTATCAAGCAGTGCCCAGCCAAATCCCTGGGGCTGGATGGCGGCTCATGTTTGCGCAGATATTCGGGCGCTGCGCAGACGACCTGCCGAACAGTTCCCACCGACAATGCGCGCAGGCTGGAATCCGGCAAATCGCCGATGCGCACCGCGACATCGACGCCCTCTTCGAGCAGATTTACATCGCGATCCAGAAACAGCGCGCTGATTTCGATATCCGCAAAGGTTTGCAGATATTCCACGATGCCGGGCATGACGAACATACGCCCGAACATCACCGGCGCGGTCACCGTCAGCGACCCTCGCGGCGTTGCGTTGGCACCGCTGACGGCTTCATCGATAGCATCCGCTGCTGCCAGCACCCGGCGCGCATCGGCGAGATAGCGCTGTCCTGCCTCGCTAGTGCGCACATAACGCGTGGTGCGATTCAACAGCTTCACACCGAGACGCCGTTCCAGCGCGGCGACGGCGCGGGTGACCGCCGGCGGTGACAATCCCAGACGCCGGGCAGCGCTGGCAAAGCCCTGTTCTTCGGCAACCGCGACATAAACGCTCATCAAGTGGAATCGATCCATTAATTATTCCATTCTTGGTAAGAATATATTGTAATTATTAGATATTCTTATTTCAAACGGAATTAAATATAGTGCCCTTACCCGCCGGCCGAATACTATAGCGGGCACGGCAGAAACCAAACGCAACCACAGCCAACAGCAGGTAAATAACATGGGACACCGATTTGCCAAGATAGCCTTTACCGACTCGGTACGCGAAGTTCAACAACAGCTCGGTAGCCGCGGCGCCTATGCGGATTTCGACGAGGGCCAAGATTTCAACCACCTACTGAGTAAGCGCGAGGTGGAATTCATCGGCGCGCGTGACAGTTTCTACATGGCAAGCGTTAGCGAGACCGGCTGGCCTTACTTGCAGCATCGCGGTGGTCCGGTCGGTTTCCTGCGCATTATCGATGCACAAACCATCGGATTTGCGGATTTCAGCGGCAATCGCCAGTACCTCAGCGTCGGTAACCTGCGCCAGGACGGTCGAGTGGCGCTGTTCTTGATGGACTACCCGAATCGGCGTCGCCTGAAATTGCTGGGGCGCGTGCGCCTGGTGGGCGACGATGAGTCGGAACTACTGTCCCAACTGAATACGGATGACTACGGCGCCATCGTCGAACGTGGTTTCCTGATCCATGTCGAAGCCTTCGACTGGAACTGCCCGCAACATATCACCCCGCGCTATGCCGAGTCGGAGATCGAGTCGGTGGTCGCGCCCTTGCGCCAGGAGCTAAATGATCTAAAGGGTTCCGCTAGGCGCAAGCATGAACCGCGGCAATTCGGTGCGGGGCCGTTGCCGCTGGTTATTACCGGGGTACGGCAGTTGACGGCCGCAATCCGCGCCTACGAGCTGCGCGATCCCGCCGGCGGCCTGCTGCCCGCAGTGCAGGCAGGCGCACATTTGCAGGTGCCGATACCACTCGAGGACGGCAAGACGGCATTGCGGCATTACTCCATTTGTTCGAATCCCGAACGTCGGGATATCTATGAAATTGCGATACTGCGCGACTCATCGGGCAGCGGTGGATCGCTGGCGCTGCATCGGAGTTTCGATCTCGGCACGAGGCTCAACTGCGGCCTGCCGCAAAATAACTTCAGGCTACATAGCGATAGCCGCCCGGCGGTACTGATCGCAGGCGGTATCGGCATCACAGCGATCAAACCGCTGGCCCAGGCACTGCAGGCTCGCGCCAACCCGCTACAGATTCACTACGCTGCGCGCAGCCGCGGAGCGATGGCCTTTGGCGACCGGCTGCAACGCGAGTTTGGCGCCAATATTCAACTTTACCTTACCGCAGAGGACAGGCGTCTGGATATCGAGCATATATTAACCACGGCAAGCGATGGTGCCGTCTTCTATGTCTGCGGACCCGCGCGGCTGATCGACGCGGTGAGCGCGGTTGCCGCTCAACTGGAAATCGCGCCTGATCGCATTCGCTGCGAGCGCTTCGACGCGGCGGCGATCGCCAATGCCAAACCCATCCGACTCGATTTGCGGCGTTCACGGCGGCAAATCGAGGTAGCGGCGGACCAAAGCATCCTCGACGCCATGCTCGCAGCGGGCATCGACGCCAACTACAGCTGCCGCAACGGTAGCTGCAAGACCTGCGCGCTGCGGCTGCTCGAAGGCGAACCAGACCACCGTGACCAGGCCTTGACGGAAGCCGAACGCGAGCAGGAAAAATTATTCTGCCCCTGTGTGTCACGCGCACGGGGAGATCGACTGGCACTTGATTTGTAACAGTTCCACCGGGCAATGAATCACGGATTAAAAGACCGATGCTTGAAACGACCATAGCGCGGGCCTGCTGCGACCTGTTTATATTGGTAGCTGTCGCGGCGGGAAAGACCGCGTTGGGCGCGCGACTAGAGACGCACCGAGCCGCATTTGGTACGGCCACGAGCGGCTGCGCCGATACTCCTCAAGAGCGGCTCCCAAACGGCGGTTTTTTTTGCGGGGATGCCGGTAATGAGGCCAGGAATGATAATGCCAGGGGCTGTAGTAAAAGTACGGCGGCGGATAGACTGCCGCAGGCACGGATTGCCGCTGTTTCCACAGAAACGAACCTTCGACCGCAACGATTGGAAACTGGTATTCGAATTCACCAATCGGGCGGCTAGTTTTCGCTTCGATAGCTCCGACCACGGTTAGCGAGCGGCCGGTTTCATATACCAGCGGGTCGACGAATTTCCCGAAACTGGCGACGAAGCGGCCGTCGCTCTTGCCACCGGTTAGCGGCCGGCCGTCGGCGCCCAGCTCGTGCCGCACTATTTCGATCCAAGTACGGTCGGTCTTGTTTTCGACCTTGCTAATAATCCCGCCCCAGCGAACCTCGGAACCGAGATAGCGGTCAATGTCGATACGCACCTGGGTAAGCGACAAGTCTTGCGGCGGGATCTTGGCTATCGCCGGCGGCGGCTTGCTGGCGCAGGCCGCGAGCAGCGCCGCCAATAAAACGAGCAACGTGGTTTTCATATACTTTAGTTCGTCTGAAATCTCAATAAGTTCGCCTGTCGGGCAATTTTAACACTTTGCCTGGCGCTTGATGCGAACGCAATGAGCGGCACTCGAATGGGGCGTGGCTGTCAATCGAGCGCCTCCCCTTTTACAATCCAGCCCTGTTTTACCAAACAAGGGCCGCCGATGAAATTTGAACGGATCTTCTGCTTTGGCGACAGCATCACTCTCGGCTGCAACGATAGCCAGGGACTGGGATGGCCGGGGCGACTCTGTCGCGGATTGAAGCACGGCGACGACGAAGTAGCCGGTTACAATCTTGGCGTCAACGGCGATACCTCGCGGGATATCGAACTGCGCTGGCGCGCGGAGGCCGAGGCGCGCAGCCGAAATTCGCCGGGGCTACTGCTGTTCGCTTTCGGCTTCAACGATGCCGCCAAAGCCGACGGCAACGATGTTCAGGTTGACCTCGCGACCTCGGTTGCAACCGCGGACCGTATCATGAGCGCGGCGCAATCGATCTCTCAAGTGTTGTGGATCGGCCCGACGCCACTGGACGAATCGGTCAATCCGATGCAAACTGATGACGCGTCCTGGGTTATGCGCAATGCCGATATCGAGACTTACGACCAGGCTTACGCGGCGCTCGCGAGCGATATCGGAGTCGACTACCTGCAACTATTCCCCGAATTTTTATCGAGCCCTCGCTACCAAGCGGCGCTAGCCGCGGGTGACCGAGTGCATCCGGGCGACGACGGCTACGCGATGATCGCCGAACGAATCGCATCCTGGAAAAAATGGCTGGAGCAAGATTAAGCCCTGCGGAATCAGGGATGATTAAATTATTCGTTCGCGGGTTGCAGCTTGTGAATTCGCAGCTCGAGCGGCTGCGAGGTATCCAGATGCACATCGCGTTGCGGGAAGGCGATATTAATGCCGGCCGCGTTGAATTTATTATGGATGGCCAGATGCAGCTCGCTCATGGTTTGCCGCCAATAGTCCATCGAGCCGATGAAACAACGCAACACGATCGTCAGCGAACTGTCGCCGAAACTCTCGAAAGCGACCAGCGTCGGCGGATCATCGAGCACGCGTTCGTGTTCGTCGGCCACTTCCTGCACCAGTTGGATCGCGCGTGTCACGTCGCTGCCGTAGGCGATACCAACTGGAATGACAATACGCGTAACCGGGTCGGTAAGCGTCCAGTTCAGCAGCCGGCCCGTAATAAACTCTTTATTGGGCACCAGCAATTCCTTCTGGTCCCAGCCACGGATCGTGGTGGAGCGAATACGGATCTTGGTGACAACCCCGTCGGTGTCGCCGACCGTGACGACGTCACCGATGCGGATCGGGCGTTCGAACAGTAAAATCAATCCGCTGATGAAATTAGCCACGATTTCCTGCAAGCCGAAACCGATACCGACGCCCAGCGCGGCGATCAACCACTGGATCTCCGACCACTTGCCGCCGAGCAGGTTGAATACGACTACCACGCCGATGGCGACAATCGCATACTGCGTCAGCGTCGTTATCGCGTAGCGGCTGCCGGCCGAGATATTGAGACGCGCCAGCAGCACTATCTCGAGCAGGCCCGGTAAGCGGCGCGCGCCGGCGAAAATGATCAGAATCGCCAGGGTACCGAGGATAACGTCTTTTAGAGTCACGGGAACCAGCTGTTCCGCGCCGTCGACCAGCGCGCTGCGCTGCCATAAGGAAATGTCGTCGAGAATACCGAAGGCCGGCAACACGTCGGACCAGATCACCCAGAGCCCAAGTGCGGCGACCAGCAGCAAGGCGGTATTGATCAGCTTGGTGGTATCCTCGCTCAGGGCTTCGTAGTCGATCTCCGGCTCGTCGGGCTGCATCGGGTCGACCTCGCCGGCGGCGCCCTCACCCTCGCCGGCGTCCCTGGCGGCGCGTTGCGCCCGATGCCTCACCAGTGCATCGAGAAACGCGAGCCGGCGTTCGGTCAGCATAACCCAGCGCACCACGAGTTGATGGATTAAAATAATCGCGACAATCAGCCACAGCGTATCGACCAGGCGCGCCCCGAACTGTGCCGCGGTATAAACGTATCCAACCGCGGCAAGCATCCCTAACAGAACCGGCAAGGTCAATCCGAGCGCCAGCCACAGATAGCGGAACCAGGTGATCGGATTGCCCGGATTGGCGGCGTAGAATTTTCGCAGCGCGCCTTTATCCGGCGCCAGGATTCGCCCGAAAAACCAGGCCAGGGCCAGCATGACGATGACAAAAAACAAGCGGCTTAACCCACCGGCCAGGGCCGCTGGATCAAAGGATACCGATGCAATCAATATGAAAGCCGTCGGCAAAAACACCGACATCAGTCGACGGGTCTGATGGCGCAGCTTGGCCGCCGTCGGCGGACTCCATTTAAAATGAGCGACCGCGAGACCGCGCGGTTCGCAGAAAATTCGAAACGCAACGAAATAGAAATGATACAGCGCGAGCGAGTAGAACGCGGCGCCGATCGCGGGCACGAACTGACCGGTCCAAACGGCGGGCGGGCTGAGATGAGTTTCGAGTTCGAGTGGATTGATCGTTTGCACAAACTGCAGGTGCAATCCCAAGGCGGCGAACAGAATCGGCCAGGGCAAGGCCAGCACTAGCGTCAGGGCTAACGCCCTGAGCGTGGCGATATAGCGGTCGTGACGCAGCTGGCCGACATTGCGGCTACTTCTTTCGAGCGATTGACGCAGCCTGCCGGTATTTCTCTGGAGGAAACCGAACAGCAACAGCCCCAGCAACAGCAGCCAGGGAAACCTGGCCGGCATTACCAGCGCCATGCCCAGTTCCAGCCAGTGGCTCGGCGACATAAAAATCGCAACGTTCTGCGAGATCGATTGCAGCGTCTCCCAGGACGGCAGTTTGCCGGTCCGAATCCACAGCAAGCGTTCATCGAGAAATTCGTTATAGGCGGTTACCGTCTCCGACAACTGCCGCTGTGCGAAATCGAGTTCACCGAGCGCCTGCAAATAGGTATCGTCGGCGGCGATCGCCTTATCCAGCAAGTCGCGCCGCACCCCGGCGAGCTGCAGAATCTCCGCGCGCAATAACCCGCGCCAGGTCTCCGACAGCGGCGCCAAGAGGTCATCGACGTAGACATTGATATCGCGCATGCGGACGCGTTCCTGCTGATTGCGGATCTGGCGCAGGCTGGAATCGATGACGAGTTGGCGGCGGTGCTCCTCGGCGGTCCTGAAATCTCCCGCTTCGGGTAATTCACGGCGCTGCTGGAGCAACACCTGCCCAAGCGCTTCGCTCAAGCCTGCAATCTCAAGTTTCTGGCGCGCCAGGCGAAAATCGTCGGCGAAACGTTTGGCCCAAGCGGTGGCGGTATTTTCTTCACGGGTTACCCGCTCCAGTTCGGTGGCAAGCGCATTTAACTCTTCGCCGAGCACCCGATTGCCTTGCGCGAAGTCCTGTACCAATTCATGCTTGCCGAAAGTCTTGCGTTCCGTTTCCTCGGCTTTCTCCCTGACGCTTTCGGCATCGCCCAAACGCCGTTCCACCACCAGGGCTTCCAGCAATTCGACGTATTGCCGCTGTCGATTCAATTCCAGGGTCGCCTTGTCGCGTTGAACCCCGAGCAATTCGATGCGCATCGGCTGACTCAGTAATTCCTGGTCCAGCATTTCGATTTCGCCGGCGAGCGCGCGGGCCTCGAGCTCCAACGCCCAACGTTGAGCCTCGGTCAAAACGGGTAACTGACCGTCGGGAACCGACAACTGTAATGCGTCGGCGAGCTCGGGTTGGCGCTGCTTGGCTTCGGTCAGGCGGTCACGCGCCTGCTGCGCGCGCAGCGGCTGTGTTTCCAACCGCTCCTCCAGCTCTCCCAGCGAATTTGCCAGAGTGGTCAAATCGGCCTTCTCGCTGAGCAATTGCTGTTCGAGGGCGGGTAATGCCTTGCGCGCCAGCGAATCCCGCAATTTAGGCGATCCCCTGGATTCGAGTTTTTCCAATTGTTTGCGCAATGCGGCCGATTGCTGCGACGCGCTTTCGCGCGCCTGAACGAACTTCGCCGTGGCGGTTTCGAAGCTGCGCCGCTGCTCGGCAAACCGGATCGACCTGCGATACAGATCGACCAGCGCGGATTTGCCGGTTGCTTCGTATTCGCTCGACGCTTGCGCCTCCCGCAGGCGGCTTTCAAGCATCTCGATGGTAACGACCGGCTCGGCGGACAGCTCGCTCTGCGCCACGGTCACCGCAGGCAGCAGGCAAATGCAGGCCAGCAGTGAAGATATCAATGTGGTCCGGTTAAACGACACGTTGAACTCTTTATGCAAGATTTTTAACGGCGCCATCTTAGCATTGTCTTTCCGCCGGGAATTGTTAAATAATGGGTTTGCGCAAAGTTTCGCCTCACCGCCCGCGTTAACCGGGCCCCTAACCCGACAGGAGCAAATCATGACCTGGAGCGTATATTTATCCGGAGAAATACATACCGACTGGCGCGAGCAGATAATCGCCGGCGCCGGCAAACTCGATCTGCCGATCGAATTCACTTCGGCGGTCACCGATCACGCAGCCAGCGACGCCGCCGGCGATATGCTGGGACCGCAGGCTAGCGGTTTCTGGCGCGATCATAAATCTTCGAAAGTGAACGCCATTCGCAGCCAGACGCTGCTGCAAAAATGCGACCTCGCAATCGTGCGTTTCGGCGACCAGTACAAGCAGTGGAACGCGGCCTTCGACGCCGGTTATTGCGCGGCGAGCGGCAAACCCTATATCACGTTGCACGACCAAGAAATCGTGCACCCGTTAAAAGAAGTCGACGCCGCCGCAATGGCCTGGGCCGAGACCCCCGAACAGGTCGTCGAAATTCTGACCTACGTCGTCAATGCCTGAACGGGACGTCTGCCTGCCGGCGCCTGATCTCGACTTGTAAGCCGACTTATTCATGCGCCCGCCTCCTTCCGCAATGCAGTTTTTATTGCTGATATTCATCCTGGTACTGGCGGTGACTATCATCTACCTGGGGATATTCACGCTGGCGCTCGACAAACTCGGGTTATCGACCCACTCGGCTATACTGCTGCTGGCCTGTACGCTAATCGGCAGCGGTATCAATATACCGCTGTTCCGGATTTCTGCGCAGGCATCGCCGGATGAAGCCATCCGAAGCCTGCCAGGCTTAGTATTTGGCCGGCCACTGAGCTTCGACGGCAAGACGATCGTCGCCATCAATGTCGGCGGCGCCCTGATCCCAATCAGCTTTTCAATTTATCTCGCCAGCATCAATCCGTTGGCGCCGCTGCGAATCTTGCTGGCCATCGCGCTCGTCGCAACGGTCTGCTACTTCACCAGCCGGCCGGTGCGCGGCCTGGGCATCGGCATGCCGATATTGGTCGCGCCGATTACCGCGGCCCTGACAGCTTTGCTGTTAGCACCCGCCAGCAGTGCCCCGTTGGCTTATATCTGCGGAACTCTCGGAGTGCTGCTGGGTGCCGACTTGCTGCGGTTGAACGATATTCGGAAAATCGGTATCGCGGTGGCCTCGATCGGCGGCGCCGGTACCTTCGACGGTATTTTTCTGACGGGCATTGTGGCGGTGCTGCTGGCCTGATCGCGGCCGACCAAGCGGGCTATAGCTTACCGCCTAATTCGCGCGCAAATTCGCTGCGGATACGCGCGGCATAGATCGCCATCCCGAGCCCGTCCGCATTCCGGTTCTTCGCCAAAATCGCAGTATTGACGCCCAGCACCTTGCCGTCGGCATCGATTAACGGACCGCCGCTATTTCCCGGCAGAATCTGTGTATCGGTAAACAAGTGATGCTTGCTGGACTTGGTAATAATTCCGGAGGTTAACGAGTCGGTAATGCCGAGCGGGCTGCCGATGGCGAAGACCCGGGTTCCCTGTCGCGGATACTGTTGACTCGAAAGAGTCAGGTATGGCGTGCTGTATTTATCGAGTTTCAACAACGCCAAATCGTACTCCTTGCTGACCTTGACCAATTTCGCTTTTAGTTTCTTGCCGCTTTTCAGAATGATGGTGAACTTTTTGGAAAAGTTACTCATACTGCTGTTAAAGCCGAATTCGGATTTTTCCTTACGGTACTCGTCTTTAAGCCTGCGGTACTCGCTGACCCTATCTTGATGGCGGTCCTTGTTTTTCAAATACCGTTTAACGTAGCGCTCGTAGCGCAATTTCTCCGAATCCGAGGCTCGACTCGACTCCATGTATTCGCGGTTTTCGGCGATGTTGCGTTTGGCATCGGTAAGCCGCTCTTCGTCATCCTTGAGATCGATCTTGTAGTCATCGAGCCGCTGTTTCCACTCGTCAAATTTAACCTCGCTATTTTTCCACTGGCTCGAGGTTGCGGGCCGGACAACGTGCCGATTGGTAATGATGTAACCATCGGCGGTCACGAAAAATCCCGAGCCGGAACCGCTACCGGTCTTCACCGTGACCACCGATAGCGAAGCGATGCCGGTATTCGAATCCGGATTAAAAGCCTTATGCAAATCCTCTTTCAAATCGGACTTGACCGCTTGCGTGCCGGCGGTGGAAACGACCGTGCTGGCGTTCTTATCTTTCGGCGGTTTATCGGTGAAGTGCCATTTGCCGTTTTTGTCCTGGTATTTAAATACTTCGGCACCGACAGGCATCGAAACCAGGTGAAATAGCGAAACTGTGACAATCAAGAATAATTTTTTCATGGTCTCATCGGCGGCGGCAAAACCTATGTACTCAGCTATTTATAGCGCAATTTGAGACACTGGTTGATTAATCCAACTGTCTTTTTTGAAATAGATCACGGGGCGCAGATTAGGTATTTGGACTATTTTCATCCGGAGCGGTTAAATCCGATCTCGTTTGCGCCACCGGCTGCCAAATCCGGAGCGAACTAGATTGTCGCCGGGTTAATAGCCAACAGGATACCGCCGATCGAGGCTAGCGCCAGTACGCGCGTAATTCCCCAGTGAAACTTGAACAGCTGCAGCGTCACTAGCAACGGCAACCGGATAACGCGCCAGTCAAGTGAACCGGGATGCCCGACGACATCCTGACCGAGATAAGCCGGTACGGCGTAGGCGCCGCCGAAGGTGACTACCGCCGGCGGGCTGGAGCCAGCTTCACCGCCGGCCGGCGCCTGGTAGAAACGCTCACTTAGGGAAGCTCTGCATAAGTCATCCTGACTTAGCAGAGCACGACAAACACAAAATGCGATTTTGTGTTTGTCTTCGTTTTTCAATCACTTACGTGATTAAAAAATGGCGGCACATCCTTGTGCCGCAGGAACCCCTGCATTTTGCAGAGGTTCCTTAGGTATCCGGACTACTCTGCCGGCGCTGCGTAGGCACCGTCTTCGTCGTGAGTTTCACAGCCGGTTAAGGCCGGTGTGAAGACGCACACCAGACGCATCCGGGTAAACGACCGGAGGCAGTGTTTCTCGTGCTGATCGAGCAGGTACATCGACCCCGGGCCCAGCGGGAAGACTTCGCCGGTGGTCAGGTTTTCGACCTCACCCCGGCCTTCGATGATGTAGTTCGCCTCGACGTGGTGTTTATACCAGAGAATCTGTTCCGCACCGGCCTCGGTAGTGGTTTCGGTCAGCGTGAAGTCGACGCCGTCGGCGGCCAGTAAAAATCGCCGACTGGCCCATACCGGGCCGCGCACGTCGCGCGGCGTATCGATTAAATCGTCGAGGGTTTTTACAATCACAGGCCTACTCTCACATGGCGGGAGTCAGATGATAACATCAGATTATCGGATTCCGGCCCGGCAGCGGCGCCCTGGTCATAATCCGGTGATCTGTGGCCTTATGTCTAGTCCGAATCGATAATCAAGTCCTCGAGCGCTTTTGGGTGCGCGGTAATCGGTTCGTAGCCATCCTCGGTCACGATAAAACTGTCCCCCACCTGCGCTCGGAAACGGTCGCTGCTGACCGAACCGTCCACCGCCAACACCATATTGGGTTTTAACTCGGTCCGGTCGCCGGCTACCAGTTGAGGGCTTTCCAGAAAACTGAATCCGGTGCCGCGACCGCAACGAAACGGATAGTCGTAGCCCGCCGACCGTATCACTTCGGCATAGGCCGCATGCAGGTCTTGCGCCAGGACGCCGGGGCGCAGCGCCGCCAGTGCCGCCGCCTGGCTGTCGAGTGCAATTTGATAAATTTCCCGCTGCGAATCGTCGCGAATTTCGCCGATCCAGAAAGTGCGATCGAAGCCGAGTTTGAATTTGTGGAAATTGGTCATGCCGCAAAAACACAGGAATACCGGTTCGCCGTGCGACATGACTCGATTGGAGGCGCGATGATGGGTTTTCACGATATCTGCGCCGGATGCCATTATCTGCAGGAAATGGGTATTGGGCGACATTTCGCTGTCGCCATAGTGCAGGGCCAGCAGTTCGGCAGATTTGCGAGTGCCGGCCTGCGAGGTCGCCAAGGCAACCTCATATTCGGCGACTCCGGCGTTTATCGCCGCGCGCCCGGCCGCCATCATCGCATTGGCGACTTCGCCGGCATGCCGCGCCAACTGTAATTCTTGGGGCGATTTGATCATTCGCATTGCGGCAACCAGTGGCGCGATATCCGTAAGTTTTGCCGCATCCACCAGCGAATCGATATAGGCGCGCACCGGCGGCGGCATTTGCCGCGCATCGAGCGCGATTCTCGAGGCTTGCTTCAATTGCCTCGCAAGGTGCTCGCGCCATTCCTTGCCGAGGCCATCGTTCCAGGCTTCGATGCGATCCACCTCGGCACGTGCCTGCGCCATTTTCAAATCGATTACCGGGGTAATCAGCAGGCTTTCACCGGCGCTGGGGACGAGCAACAGGGTCGGCCGGCCAAACTCCATGTGGAGGTAATCGCAATATCCGCAATAGTAATACACCGAATCGGCGTCGGTAATGATGGCTAGATCGATATCGGCCTGCGCAAGTTTTGCGCGCAGTTGCTGTAAATGTTGTCGGAACATGGTTATATAATGCGCAAAAGTCACGGCAGTTAACAGCATGAATAAACTGACTTCCTATACCGAGAACAGCCAGGCCAGCATGAAAGCCTGGCGACATGACATTCACCGCCGCCCGGAACTGGCCTTCGAAGAGCGGCGCACGGCACGAAAAGTGGCTAAATTGCTAACCCGGTTTGGACTCGAGGTAGTTACGCCCATCGGCAAAACCGGCGTCGTCGGCCTACTGAAAAAAGGCGATAGCAAGCGCGCAATCGGGCTGCGCGCCGACATGGATGCGCTCAAGATCAGCGAATTGAATGATTTCGAACATCGCTCGCAAATCGAAGGCAGGATGCATGCTTGCGGGCATGATGGTCATACCGCGATGCTGCTGGGGGCGGCGCAATATCTCGCCGCCGAGGGTAAATTCGACGGTATGGTGGTGTTTATTTTCCAGCCGGCCGAAGAGCATGGCGAGGGCGCCCGCGCGATGATCGAGGATGGTTTGTTCGAACGATTTCCGGTCGATGCAGTATACGCGATTCATAACTTTCCATCGCTGGCGGTCGGCAAGTTCGCGGTACGCGCCGGCTCGATCATGGCCGCCGAAGATAACTTCGAAATCACCGTAGACGGCGTCGGCTGCCATGCGGCCATGCCTCATTTGGGGCGGGATCCGATCGTAATCGGCGCTGAAATCGTGACCGCCATGCAGTCGCTGGTGGCGCGCACCCTGGATCCGATGGAACACGCGGTGATTTCGTTCACCGAGTTCGAAACCAACGGTACCGTCAACGTCGTACCCGGCCGGGTAAAGCTCAAGGGGGATACCCGCTCGTTGACCTCGGCGGTACAGGATCACATCGAAGCCACGATGGAACGCATCGTCAGCGGCATCTGCGCCGCGCATGGTGCGAGCTATGAATTCAGCTACCGCCGAAACTTCGTACCGACGGTTAATACGCCCCTCGAAGCCGAAATCGCGGTTCGGGTCGCAAGCCGGGTAGTCGGCTCGAAAAACGTAATCGGCGACAGCCGCCCGGTAATGACATCCGAGGATTTTGGCTATATGTTACAGGTCCGGCCGGGGGCATATCTGCTGCTGGGTAACGGTGAAGACGGGGTTGGCGGTTGTAGCCTGCATAATCCCAGCTATGATTTTAACGACGACATTCTCAGCATTGGCGCCGATTTCTGGGTGGCGCTGGTCGAGACGCAACTACAGCCCGGCTAGGCAATGACGACAGCAGATAAACCACCCAGCACCTTCGGCAGCGCGGCCTACGGCGGTGAAAACTGGTCGCAACGCGAGGCCACGCATCACCAGGAACTGGGCGAAATCTGGGGCGCCTGCGGTATCGATTCCGAATGGCGCGAGCTCAAAGCGGTGTTACTGCACTGCCCCGGCGAAGAATTGAACGCGGCCTGGGACGACCCCGAGGCCGTACAAATGCTGGCGCCGGTAAACGTTGAGCTAGCGCGTGAGGAACATAAAGCTCTGGTCGAAACCTATCGCTCGCAGGGCATCGCCGTGCATTTTGTCGAACCCGATACAGCATGTCAGCCGAACTTGATGTTTTGCGCCGACCTGTTCGCGATGACTCCGCAAGGCGCAATCCTGGCGCGGCCGGCGTCGACGGTGCGCGCCGCGGAAGAACGTTGGGTAGCGCGCAAACTCGCCGAGCTCGGCATCCCGATCCTCAAAACGCTCACCGGCAGCGGCACCTTCGAAGGCGCGGATCTGATGTGGATCGACGAAACAACCGCCATGGTCGGCTGCGGATTGCGCACCAATGAAGCCGCTATCGGGCAATTGACAACCCTGCTGGCGGAGATGGGCATCGATCTGATCGCGGTGGATTCACCGTTCGGCATCATGCATTTCATGAGCCTGCTGCGCATCGTCGATCGCGACCTCGCGATCTGTTGGCCGCGGCGTACTCCGCACCGCACCGTACGCATCTTGCAGGAGCACGGTTACCGGGTTGAATTTCCGCCATTTGCCGACGATCCGGAAAGTTACCGCGGTATCAATTTCGTAACGCTCGGGCCCAGGCGCATCCTGATGGTAGCCGGCTTGCCGAAAGTTCAGGCCTATTTCGAAGACAAGGGGATCGAATGCCTGACCACGGCGACCGATGAATTAACCAAGGCGGCCGGCAACGTCGGTTGCCTGACCGGTATTCTAGAGCGCGACCAGGCCGGCCAATAGCGGCTAGGAAAACTCTGATTTGTTCAGGGTTTCCGCGGCACAGGAATGTGCCGTGCTCTGACAATTCAGAACGAATTGCTCAGAGCTCCCCTGCCTGAAACTTTTGCATCCGCCTTATGACCTAGGCACAATCACCTTCACAACTATTCAGGGAATTTCCGTTGAGCTCCATTATCGAACAACGCGTCGCGCGGTTACTAACCAGCGATATCAGACAAGTATTACAGTGCCGCAAGGTCGGTCTCGAAAAGGAAAGTCTGCGCGTCGCGGTCGACGGCGGTATCGCCCAGACCCCGCATCCGCTCAGCCTCGGTTCGGCGCTAACCCATCCCAGCATCACCACCGACTACTCGGAGGCGCTGCTCGAGCTGGTAACGCCGCCGTTCAACCATTTTTGCGATACCCTGCAATTTCTCGACGATACTCAGCGTTTCGTCTACGGCCAGCTCGACAATGAAATCCTGTGGGCCACGAGCATGCCCTGCGTGGTCGAGGGCGACGCCAGTATCCCGATCGCGCGATACGGCAGCTCCAATGCGGCGAAAATGAAAACCGCCTATCGCCGCGGCCTGGGACACCGCTACGGGCGCATGATGCAGGCCATCGCCGGAGTGCATTTCAATTACTCTTACCCGGACGAGTTCTGGCAGCTATACCGTACCGAACTTGGAGATCGGCGCGATCACGCAACTTTCGTATCGGAATCCTATATCGGCATGGTACGTAACCTGCAGCGTTACGGTTGGCTGGTGCCCTATTTATTCGGTGCCTCACCCGCGATTTGCGCCTCCTTTCTGGGCGCGTCCCCGACCTCGTTGCAAAAGTGGTTCAAATATTCCTATTACGCGCCCTATGCGACCTCCCTGCGCATGGGCGATATCGGCTACCAGAACAACAAAGAAGGCGAGGCCGGTATCAAGATCGACTACAACAGTCTGCAGGCTTATGTCGACAGTCTGAGCCACGCAATCTCGACGCCTTACCCCGAGTACCAAAAAATCGAAATGGTTAGCGACGGCGAGTGGCAACAGCTCAACGCCAATATTCTGCAGATCGAAAACGAGTATTATTCGAGCGTACGCCCCAAGCAGATTTTGCAGGGCGAAGAAAAACCGACGCTGGCGCTAGCTCGCCGCGGCGTCGCCTATATCGAACTGCGTTCGCTAGACGTCAATGCCTATGAACCGCTCGGCATCAGCGAAGAGCAGATGCGTTTCCTCGAATCGTTTTTGCTATTCAGCCTGCTGGCGCCGAGCGATCCATATGACGAGCGCGAGCTGGCCGAAATCAAATACAATATCAACGCCGTCGCCGAGCGTGGACGCGATCCGCAATTGTGCTTGCGCCGCAACGGCGGCGAGCTATTGCTGCGCGATTGGGCCAACGAAATAATCGATCTAATGGCCGCCGGCTGCGACCTGCTGGACAAGAACGCCGAGATTCATTGTTACTGCGATGCCTTGCAAAAGCAGCACGCTAAAATCGCCGATCCCGACCTGACGCCGTCGGCACGCATGCTGGCCGACATGGCCGCCAACAAAGAAGAGTTTTATCACTTCGCGCTGCGCATGTCGCGCCAACATCAGCAACGCTTCGTCGAGCGCCCGCTCGATGCCGCGAAACTATCGCGTTTCGAACAGACGGCGCGCGACTCTATCGAACAACAACAGGCGATCGAGGCCGGTGACGAGATTCCATTCGAAACCTTCCTGCAACACTACTTTGCCCAGAGCTGAGCGCTAATTACGGGACAGCCCGCTGCGACGAACCGCGACGGCAGCAAAAATTATAAACGCGGCACTACTGAAAGATCCCCGCTTGCGCGGGGGTGACTCAGATTCATGTCATCCCGGCACCTGCGCGGCCCGCTCGAGCCGGGATCTTGCGATGGCGGCGTGACCAGAGATCCCCGCTTGCGCGGGGGATGACAACCACTCCAGTCATTGCGAAGCGTCGAATCGCCGCGCATGATGCGGCTATCACGATAAAAATTCATCCTGCCAGGCCCGGTATTGCCGATCCCGGGTCAACCGTTTCATCAGTTCGGGCGAGGCCACGCTTGTGAGCTCGGCCGGCGGCGTACCGTCGCGCAGCGCTTTGAGCGTATCGTGCATCGCCTGTACCGCGGCCATAAACGGTTGATGCCCCTGCAATGCAATACGTACGCCACAGTCTGCCAGATAATCGGGGTCGCTCAGTTCGGCGCCGGCGCCGCCCAGCATGATCGGGGCGTCGATAGCGGCGGCGATTGCCTCCAGTTCGGAGCGGGTCTTGATGCCGACGAACATAATGCCGTCGACGCCGGCATCGAGATATGCGCGCGCTCGACGAATGCCGTCCTCGACGCCATTGGCGCCAACCGCGCTGGTGCGCCCGAGTACGATCAAGTCCGGGTCCCGGCGCCCGGCCAGCGCCGCTTTCATCTTGCCGACCCCTTCTTCGAGCGTCAGGAACTCGCTGCTAGCGGCGCCGAAACGTTTAGGCAGCAGTGTATCTTCGATCGTCAGGCAGGCGACGCCGGCGGTTTCCAGTTCCTCGACGCAGCGTTTGACATTGAGCGCATTGCCGTAGCCGTGATCGGCGTCGACGATCAAGGGCAGTTCGCCCGCACGGCAAATACGACGCGCCTGCTCGGCAAATTCGGTCAGGGTTAAAACGATGATATCAGGCGCGCCCAGCATGGTGAAGGAGGCGATCGAACCGGCGAACATGCCGGCCTCGAATCCCAGGTCTTCGGCCACCCTGGCGGAAATGGGATCGTAAACCGATCCGGGATGCAGGCAACGATCGCCGTTGAAAATATAACGCAGCTTTTGCCGCCGGTTGGGGGTATTCATGATTGCTTTAAGGCTCTGAGCGCGATTCCGGGATTCGATAGTAGCATCACCCGGCATCCCACCGACAGTTTCGAAACTTCACAACAGCTTCATTTGAGCTTCACATAATCAGGCTCATCATTCTCACCGTTGTCACTCAATCGCCCCGGGGGCTGCAATGAAAATCCCTGAAGGAAAGATGAAACTCGCACTTACGACCGGCATAGCGAACCCCGCAAAGGCAGCAGTTTCAGGCCTGGATTCGTGGCGCCGCAGGATCGAGGTCAATCAAGCCTGTTTGAGCGGTTCAAGGGGTTGCGTGTGCTCCATCTTTGTTTCGTACATGAGCAGGTCGGCATCATGTAACAGACCCTCGATCGAGCATTCCTTATCGGGTTTGATACTGACGATACCGTCGGAAAACTCGATATCGTATTCACGGTCGGCCTCGGCATTGAAGTTATCGACGAGGTCGCGAAAACGCCCCACAATTTTGGCGGCTCGCTTTTTTCCGGTATTGGTCAACAGCACCGCGAACTCGTCGCCGCCGATACGGGCCAATACGTCCGAATCGCGAAAGGTTTTGCGCATCAGGCTGGCAAAGGAGACCAGCACGCGATCGCCCTCGGCATGCCCATGGCGATCGTTGATCGGTTTGAAATGATCGAGATCGAAAAACACCAGCGATACCGACGACCTCTGACGCACGCACAGGCTGAGGCTAGTGTGCGCCAGCGCGGTAAAGCCCCGGCGGTTGGATATCTTGGTCAATTCGTCGATCGTGGCGAGGTGGATCGCGTGCAGTTCGTTCTCGGCCATCTGGGCCAGATCGTCCAGCATCACCCTATCGTCGTCGCCGAACGAGCGCGGTTCAGAGTCGATGATGCACAGCGTTCCGAGCTTGCTGCCGTTCATGTAGCGCAACGGCGCGCCGGCGTAAAACCGGATATTCGGCGGACCGGTGACCAACGGGTTATCGTGGAAGCGCTCATCCTCGAGCGTATCTTCGATCACAAAAATATCGCTGCCGAGAATCGCGTGTCCGCAAAACGAAATATCGCGTCCGGTTTCGCCGGCATCGAGTCCCGCCTTCGACTTGAACCACTGGCGATTTTCATCCACCAGGCTGACCAGCGCGATATCGACGCCAAACATCCGTTTGGCCATGCGTGTGAGCCGATCGAAGCGCTCTTCCGGCGCGGTATCGAGAACATTCAACGATTGTAAATCGAGCAGGCGTTCCTTTTCGTTTTCGGGAAACTCGGGTGATTTCATGGTACTAGCTTACCCAATTACATTATTGGTCTAGCAAGATATCGGCCGGCTGCCGGCATCCTTGAGGGTTTCGCGATAGAATTTTTGCCGGTGCAACGCCATTCCCCCGACAGACTAAAACTTGCAATCATGGCGCCATCGATAATTCTACCTGTGCGCGTCGCAGCGTCGCATCAGATGACAATTTATTAACCCGGCGACAACATTAACGCATGCCCAGCCGCACCGGCTGATCGGGTGGCGGGAAGGCGCTATCGAGCGCGGCCAGATCTTCGCTGCCGAGCTTGATTTCGACCGCTTCGAGGTTTTCCCGGATGCGCGCCGGGCGCGCCGATTTCGGAATCACGACGGTACCCGGCTGATGCAGCAACCAGGCCAGCGCGATCTGCGCGGCGCTCGCCGAATGTTGCTCGGCAAGGTCGATTATGATGGGGGATCGCAGCAACGAACCGCCCTGATCCAGGGGCGAATAGGCCATGATCGGGATGCCTCGCTCATGGCACCAGTCCGATATTTCCCATTCGACCTCGCGGTGCGCCAGATTATAAAAAACCTGATTGCAGCCGAGCTGCGATCCAGCGGCCGCGGGAATTTCCTGCAAATCGGAGAGATTGAAATTGCTGACGCCGAAGTTGCGAATCTTTCCCTGATCCTGCAGTTGATGTAAGGCCTCGAAGGTTTGCGACAACGGTATGCTACCGGGCCAGTGCAGCAGGTATAAATCGATCCAGTCGCAATCCATGCGCCGCAGGCTGCGTTCGCAGGCGTCGACGACGCCATTACGGCTGGCGTTGTGCGGGTAAAATTTGCTCACCAGAAACAACCCGTCGCGGCGGCCGCGGATTGCCTCGCCGATTACCTGTTCGGCGCCGCCCTCGCCGTACATTTCGGCGGTATCGATCAGCCTGACGCCCATATCGAGCGCGTCTCGAATTACGTCCGTCTCGCGCTGAAACCGATCGCTGTGCTCGCCCATGCGCCAGGTGCCGAGTCCGAAAGTCGGTATGCTGTTACCCGTTGGCAGGTTTAGATTTTTCATAGGATTCAGGCAAGTTTAGAATATTTTGACTGAACTTTGCGCACAATCGATGGACCGTTAACCTAACGATCTCCGGGCCCGGGGTTTGGGACCGTAAGCGTTAGCGCAGACCTGGACCGACTTCGAGCGGCCACGGGGAATTTTTTAGCTTGAATCGCAACGATTTATCCCGTCATTTGGTCGAGTCCCGCTAGCGTTGGCAGGCATAACGTCCGACTACCAACCCGGCGACAATATACGTCGTGTACAGCCATCGCGAACCGCTTGCTCGAGCGGAGTCGGCCGCGCCGAAGACATTGGATAAACATGCCGCGGCCGCAGCAACCGACAGGTTTGTAGCCGCCGAAATCCATTTAGGGAAGCTCTGCCTTTTGCAGAGATTCCTTAGATATCGCAAATTCCGACACGGAAGTAGTCGATCCGAGTTCCTGGCGCCCGCCCCGGCATCACGCCAGCCGGGATAGGTCCCGGAGGTAAAATCCGAGCGCAGAATTCATCCCGGCGCGGGCTTTCACCGAAACAGGCCGACGTATAGAATAGTCTCAACTCACAGTGAAACGCCCTGATGTTTGTAAACCCTGCCCACCTATCGCCGCCAAAGCGCGGCAGCGCGTCATTGCAATCCGCCCCTAAACGCCGCGACAAGCTGTGAGTATCCCGTTGGTGATCCGGCCTATTAGCTTTTTCTTACTGGTAATATCGATCCAGGGTTGCGTCAGCGTCGCCACGCAAATTCCTACTCAGGGCGCCGGCCAGATGCAGGTATTTTATGCCACCGATCGAAAGCCGCAGAAGTGGGATAACCCTGGCGTTTACTATGGCAGCAAGCGCGGTGATGAAATTCAATACGGCGTCGCGACAATCGACGTCTGGCCAATCGATCACGACGAGGAAAACGCCGACGGCGAAGTGCGAAAGATTGTCAGCAACACCATCGACACCGCTTTTTCGCGCGCGGATCAAACCGGCAAAAACGGTTTTTTCAAGCGCCTGCACGATCCAGCCCGAAACGGCAAGCCCGGCGACGTCATGTTGTTCGTACATGGTTTCAAGCGTAATTTCAGGGCGGCGGCGGAAAACGCGGCCCTGGTTTCCGCTAGCATCGGCTTCAACGGCGCAACGGTATTCTGGAGCTGGCCGTCGCTAGACAATGCGGCGGGTTACCTGACCGATCGCACGACCCTGCTCTGGTCGCAAAAGCATCTTGCGCAGTTTATTACCGAGCTGGTGCAAACCGGGCATGCCCGGCGACTGGTGTTGGTTGCCCATAGCCTCGGCACCCAGGCCCTGACCCAGGCGCTGTTCGAGGAAATCGGCACCGATCGGTTGAGCGCATGGCAAGTAATCGATAACCTGGTGCTGATGGCGCCCGATATCGACCTGGGAATATTTCAGCGTGATATCGTACCCGCGATCAACCGGGTAGATATTCCGACTACCGTTTACGCATCGTCCAACGATCTGGCGCTGATTACCTCGTCCAGCCTGAATGGTTATCCGCGCGCAGGTGATTCCAGCGATAAGATATATACCTTCCCCGGAATCGACACCATCGATGCGACGCAGGTTAGACAAAGCTTTCTCGGGCATTCCTATTATCGCAGCAGCTTTGCCGTGATCGACGACCTGCAATTCCTCATCGTCGGGAAAAAACCGATCCGAAAACGGCCCGGGCTGACCCGCGTGCAAAACAAAGACCAAATCTACTGGAAACTGGAATGACTGCGCCAAACCCTGGCTCGACTGACTGCAGCAAGCATCGCTGCGACAAGGTATTTTAGATGAAAAAAACCGCCATTTTACTGCTACTCGCCTGGGTTTCGCCGGGCTGTGTCAAACAGGCGCCCGATGCGGAGCAATTTCGAGCCGATGAAACCCGGCTAGTGAAGGCGACGGTGGCCGATGCGGCGCGCGCCGAACGCCTGCTCGCGTTATTCGAGGAGCGCGATCGCCTGATTGAAGAGACTGGCGCATTGTTGCGACAGTATCGGCGCGAATTTAAAGCAATCAATGCCGAATACGATACGGGTCGCGAAGTCCATATCGAAATGGTCGATTATTACAACCGCGAACGCGCGCAAAAACAGCTGCGTTTCATCGAGCTGATTACGCAGATGAAGGCCGCTACCAGCGCGACCGAGTGGCGCGTCATCGCCGAGTTCCAGCTCGACAATTTCGATCCTCGCCGGCAGCTCTTCGGGCGGATAGCGGGAGACATATGACATGCTGAACGCGATGTTAACGGTGTTTTTACTCGGCGGCGGATTGTTGGGCGGCGCCATGCTGACTCCGTCCGACACCTATCCGATCGCAGATCGGCTCGAGGCAGCGATCAAAGATCCGCAGCAGCTGTCCCAGGTAAAACAAATCCTGTCCGAACTCGAAACCGAGGTCACCAAGTTCGAGCGGATATTTGTCGACTCGGGTAACGACCTGCGCGACCTATACCTGGATCACGACGCCGGTTCGCGGCAAACCCAGCGCAGACTCGAGGAGCTCAACCTCGAATGGTACGTTTCGCAGCAGCGCAACATCAAACTACGCGAGCTACTCAGGCTGTCTATAGACGCCGAGCAGTGGGACAGAGTGTTCGACCATGAATAGGGACTCGGGCTCGCCCGGCGACTTCGGTTACATACCTTTACCTTGCTAAAAAGGCCGGTCGCGGTGGATTTGGCCTGACTCGAAGCACTCAATATGAAGCCTGATAGATTCAATTGCGGAATACTTGATGGTAGCATCCGCGCGCATGGGAACATGTTTTTACTCAAAAAAATGGCAACCAGTCCGGCGTCACCTGGTCCTGGGCGTGGCGCTATTAGTATTCCAGGGTTGCGCCAGCCTGCCGCCAAACGGCAGTCGCGAGGAATCGTTTACCCTGCGCGATACCGCGGGTACGACTCTCGGACGGGCGATCGCAGCCAATCTAAGCGCCCATCCCGGGAAATCCGGATTCCATTTGCTGCCGAGCGGCCTGGACGCGTTCGCGGCGCGCGCGCTACTCGCCTACCGCGCCGAGAGCAGCATCGATGCCCAGTACTACCTGTTTCACCATGATCTGACCGGCAAGCTGTTTCTCGACGTTTTGCAGAAGGAAGCCGACCTGGGGGTGCGCGTGCGCTTACTGGTTGACGACATGGCGCTCGACGACGGCAAGGATATGAGTGTCGCCGCGCTCGACGCCCATCCGAACATCGAGATACGTGTATTCAATCCCTTCGGCCGCGGCACGGCGCGCTGGATTCAGTATGTCTCCCGGCTGGGCGACGTAACCCGACGCATGCACAACAAATCATTTACCATCGATAATCAGGTGACGATTATCGGCGGCCGCAACATTGGTAACGAGTACTTCGCCTTCGACGACAATCTCGTGTTTGGCGATCTCGACGTGCTCGCCATCGGCCCGGTGGTCGACGCGGTTTCGTCGACCTTCGATCTGTATTGGAACGACGCGCTGAGTTTTCCGATTACCAAACTGGTCAGAGATAACTCGACGCCCGATCATCTGGCGGAGGTACAGCGATATCTCACTGAGTTTGCGCGTCGGCATAGCGATTCCGGCTACCTGAAAGCGGTGCGCGAAAGCCCGATCGTTAACCTGGTACGTGACTGGCGCTTCGATTTCCATTGGGGTGCGGCCGAGGTACTTTACGACGACCCTGCCAAGATCACCGCGGAGCGCGACCAGGATCACTTGATGTTGGCAGCGCAGTTGAATCCGTATCTCGACCGGGTCAAACAGGAATTACTAATCTTTTCGCCCTACTTCGTGCCGGGCAAGAACGGAGTGGCGCAATTGGTGAAAATGCGCGAGCGCGGCGTGCGCGTGCGTGTCATTACCAATTCCCTGGCATCGACCGACGTGGCGGTCGTACACGCCGGTTACGCCCGCTATCGCCGCGCGCTGCTGCGTGCCGGGGTCGAGCTCTACGAAGTCGATCGCACGCTGACGCGCCAACAACGACGCGATAAAAAGGGCCCGCTCGGTTCTTCCAAGGCGAGTCTGCACGCCAAATCGTTCGTGATCGATCGCGAACGAGTTTTCATCGGCTCGCTGAATTTCGACCCGCGTTCGATCATCGAAAACACGGAGTTGGGAATGATGATCGAATCGCCCAATATCGCTACCGAGATGACCGGATGGTTCGACGACATCGCCGAAAATGCGGCGTTTCGACTGGCCTTCGGCAAAGATCGCAACGGCATCACCCAGCTGCGCTGGCACCGAGATTGGGAAGACGGGTCAGAGACCTTCATCACCGAGCCCAATACCAGTATCTGGCGTCGTCTGGGAGTCAGCCTGATGCGGCTGTTACCGATCGAACCGCTACTCTAGTCTGTGCCGGTCTCTCTGATGAGCTTACAGTGCTGCGAGATTGCCGGCTCAATCTCACCCCGGCAGAATTCGGGCCCGGCAAATCTGAACCAACCGGACAATTCAGGCAATTCGGGCCACGCCCTGGATTATCGATGAATGCGCCCGGATACCGACGAATCGAGATGATTAATCGCATTTGCCTACTGCTGATGCTTATGAGCGCACAGCCTGGGCTGGCAGCTGAAGGCATGGCCGACTCCGGTCCGGCTGAAACCGATTCCCTGGTTATCGACCGCATCGAGCGCGAGCGAGCGGTGCAGGATAATCGCTCGGTGCTATTGGCGCATAAACGCAACTATCTCCTGCCGTTAACCTACGCCGCTCGTCCCAATGACGACGTGTTCGAGGCCGGCAGTAGCGATTTTGGCGAAGATCTGGACAATGTTGAAATTCAGTTTCAACTCAGCATCAAGGCCGCGCTGGCCGAAGGTTTGTTCACCGAACAGGATGCACTACTGGTGGGCGCTACCGTGCGCGCCTTCTGGCAGGCGTATAACGGCGATATTTCAGCGCCGTTTCGCGAAACCAACTACGAACCGGAACTATTCTGGTTGACACCGGTGCCGTGGAAAGTCCTGGGCGGTGACGCCAGCCTGTTTGCGCTCGGATTTTCACACCAGTCGAACGGTCGCAGCCAACCATTCTCGCGCAGCTGGAACCGGCTCTATGCCAGCGTGATCTGGGAACGCTGGCGCTACGTGTTTCAGTTCAAGGCCTGGTGGCGCATACCCGAGGATGAAAAGGACGATCCACTGGATTCCGATGGTGACGACAATCCCGATATCGAAGATTTTCTCGGCAATTTTGAATTCACTACCGCCTATCGTAAGAATGACTACGAGGTTTCGGTCATGTTGCGCAACAATCTCGAGCGTGAAGACAATCGCGGCGCTATCCAGGTTGACTTGACCTTCCCGCTGCAGCGGCGTTTTCGCGGCTACCTGCAGTTTTTCAACGGCTACGGCGAAAGCCTGATCGACTACGACGCGCACATCGAACGCATCGGGATCGGTATCCTGTTATCCGATTTACTTTAATAGTAGCCAATGCGAAGCGCCGGGATCTTATAGGGAGGCCATTGTTACAAAATCCCGAGTTCCTTCGATTAGCAACCAGGCTAGTTGCTTCGAGGGGGACAGACCTGAAGGTCTGTCCCCGAGTTTCCCAAGGTTTAGATTACCGGGGTCAGATTAAAAAGGGCGTCAATTGACCGCGCCCGACTGTTTCAGATGGCGCGCCATGCCCTCGACATTGAGCGCACGCCAGTTGTCGTAGGCACCCCAGTTCTTGTATTTTTCCATCTTGATACCGGCTTTCAGTTGCTCGACCGTCTTGCCGGCCTTGAGACCCCCGAGCACCGCGGCGCGTAAATTCTCGAGATAAGCCAACCCCGCGGCGACATCGGCTTTAGTGCCGACCGGGCCGTGCCCGCCGATCAGAACGTCGAAATCCAGCGCATTGACCTTCCTGACCTGATCGCTCCAGTGATCGACATTGGCGCCGGGGAAATCGCGGTAAAACAAGCGCCTGGCGCTAACCGCATCGACTACGAAAGCAACGTTATCCGGACGCACCACGGTCGCGATCAAGTCGCTGCCGTGCCCCGGGCCCAGATAAGTCAGTTCAAAGGTCTTTTTGCCGACGCTGAAGCGGTGCTGATCTACGAAACGCACCGTCGGCTCCACCAGGTCGATATCCTCCGGCGCATTTTGATGCATGATCACGTTGGGCACTTCGCCGTAGCCGGTACCGCCGGAAGCATGATCGCCATGGCTATGGCTATAGATCAGGTGGGTAATCGGCTGCTTGGTGATCTTACCGATTTCGGTCCTAAGCCAGTCCGCCGCCGCCTCGTTGATCGGATCGGTAACCACCACGCCGGCGCCGGTGACGACGAACATATTCACATGGAAGCGATTTTGAAAGCGGTACACATCGTCGGTTACACGCGTTATTTCACGCTTGACCTCCTGTGCCGGAGCCACTCCCAGCCCCAGCGCCAACACGGCAATCGTCATGAGTAGTCGTTGCATTGTCCTGTCCCCCTCTATTTTTTACGGTAGTGATATCTCGGACCCCGAATTTCTGTTTTAATTCCGACCCATGCAACGCATCGAATCACAATTGCGGCTCGCTACCGGGCTGGTGCTGGCCTTGTACGTGATCCAGCATTTGATCAATCATGCCTTTGGCATCGTATCGATCGAGGCGGCCGAAGCTTACCGTAAGACCGTGGGGCTCATGTTTCAAAATTTGCCGGGGCTGATTCTGTTGTACGGTTCGCTACTGTTTCACGCGGCGCTCGCATTGCGCTCGATTTACCGGCGTTCGAGCTGGCACATGTCGGTGTGGCAATGGCTGCAACTATTGCTCGGGCTGTCAATCCTGCCGCTAGTCGTCGGGCACGCCGTCGGCAACCGCAGTTTCGATCTGCTCGGTGACGTCGATCCCAATTATTTCTACGTCATCACCTCGATCTCGCTAAAACCCGAATTTTTGGTGAAGCTGGGTTTGCTGATTATGGTGATATGGGCGCACATGACTATCGGGCTGCATTTCTGGCTCAGGCTCAAGCACGGCTATCATCGCTTTGTGCCCTACGCCTACGCGCTGGCGATATTGATTCCGACACTCGCCTATGTCGGGGTTTTTCGCATGCTGCAACAGGCCAAGGCCTGGCTCGGCGACCCGCAACGCCTCGACCAGATATATGCCGCCAATAACGCGATGCGCCGCAGCGACGTCGAATTTTTACGCGGACTGGAGGCACAGGCCTGGATCGTCATGCTGGCGCTGTTGATGCTGGTATTGATTGCGCGTCAAATCAGAATCTGGATTCAGGCGCGCCGGGGCAGCTATAACATCACCCAGGCGGATGGTAACAAACTGCGGGCTTTGCAGGGCGTGTCATTGCTCGAAGCGCTGCGCAATGCCCGCATCCCGCACGCGGCGGTCTGCGGCGGGCGGGCGCGCTGCACCACCTGCCGGGTTCGGGTCGGCGGCGGCCTCAATCAGCTAGACCCGCCGAACGAACTGGAAGCGCGGGCGCTAAAACGCATCAAGGCCGGCAAGGGGATTCGCCTCGCTTGCCAGCTGCACCCGCAAGCCGATCTCGAGATAACGCCGCTGGTGATGCCGAATCAAACCCTGAGCGGCAGCCTGCACAGCGGCGGCGTGCAGGGCCACGAAGAATACGTCATCGCAATGTTCGTCGATATGCGCGGCTCGACCAACCTCGGCGAACGCGTGCTGGCTTACGATGTGGTGTTCATCCTGAACCGTTTTTTCACCGAACTCTCGAGCGCGCTCGGCGATTCCCACGGGCACTACGCCCAATTCGCCGGGGACGGCCTGATGGCGTTGTATGGCCTGGATCCGGCACGCAAACAGCGTGCCTGCCGCGATGCGCTTGCCGGCGCGCGCGAAATGTTCCGCCGCATCGGCCGGCTCAACCAGCAGTTACAGCGCGAATTCGGTGAAACCGTGCAAATGGGAATCGGCATTCACGGCGGCGAGGCTATTGTCGGCACCATGGGCCCGCCGAAAACACCGTTATTGACCGCCGTCGGCGACAATATCAATATCGCCGCGCGCCTCGAAGCTCAAACCAAGGAACAGGGCTGCGACCTGATCGTCTCGGTTGCAACGCTGGCACGCGAATCCATCGATTTCCCGGCCGAGGAAGTTATCGATATCGAGGTGCGCGGGCGCGAAAACCAGGTGCGCGTCTGCCGCTTCGACAGCGATCAGCTGCCGGCGTTCGATTTGGAATAATCGATCCCGGATCGATCTTTGGTTATCATAGCGCCGCGCCAACTACCGGATCCGTCATGCAGCAAAGAAATCTAGGGCCTTTCACCGTATCAGCTATCGGCCTCGGCTGCATGAATGTGTCGATGGGTTACGGCCCACGAATTCCCGACGCCGATGCGGGCCGGTTGTTTAACGCCGCGCTCGACCGGGGTTATAGTTTTCTCGATACCGCGTCGCTGTACGGCCTCGGGCACAATGAAAGCCTGATCGGTACCTACCTGAGTTCGCGCCGCGACGAATACGTGCTGGCGAGCAAATGCGGCTTTTCTCGCGCCGCGGAAGGCAAGACGGTGATGGACGGTCGTCCCGCGGTCTTGCAAGAAACCTGCGAGGATAGCCTGCGTCGGCTCGACACCGACGTTATCGACCTCTACTACCTGCACCGTATCGATCCGCAGGTGCCGGTCGAGGAAAGTGTCGGTGCGCTGGCGCAACTGGTTGCACAGGGCAAGATTAAAACCATCGGCTTGTCCGAAATCTGCGCCGATAGCCTGCGGCGCGCGCATGCGGTACATCCGATCACCGCGGTGCAATCCGAATATTCGTTGTGGACGCGCACGCCCGAGCGTAAGGTGCTCGCGACCTGCAGCGAGCTGGGAATTAGCTTCGTGCCTTTTTCGCCGCTGGCGCGCCAGTTTTTGACCGGTAAGTCACCCGATGTTACGGCCGTGCTGGAAGACGATATCCGCGCGACCATCGCGCGCCCTCGTTTCGAGCCGCAGAATTTCGCGCAAAACCAGAAATTGCTGGGACCCTTTGGCAAGATCGCCGAATCCAACGGCTGTACCAGAGCGCAACTGGCGCTGGCCTGGCTGCTGGCGCAGGGCGACAACATCATTCCGATTCCCGGCACCAAGCACATGGAGTGGATGCTCGAAAACGCCGGCGGCGATGCGGTCTCGCTGGATACGGCGACGGTGGCCGAACTCGATGCGTTGATCAACGAAGATACGGTCGCCGGTTACCGCTATACCGACGCGCTGATGGCGTCGACCGATTCCGAGAAAGACTGGCCGAGGGCCGGCGGGCTCGAGTGACATGTATCGCGCCAGATAGCGACAATCGAGTCTTTGCGATTTGACGACTACCGCCAATTCGACAATCCGGCATCTGACGGCAACCCGCGGGAGGAACAGGCCCGGGCTTGGTTTGACGGCCGTCAAAATCAATAACATGGCACACCCTCGGTCGAGACTCGAGACCCAACGCGAATTAGTAATAGTATCCGCCTGATTATGAATCGACGCGAATTTCTCAAACTCGGGATTGCCACGAGCCTATTGGCGGGCTGCGATAACTGGCGATCAGGCGGCACCCTGGGCCTTGCGCTGGGCGGCGGCGGCGCGCGCGGCCTGGCGCATATCCTGATGCTGGAAGTACTCGATGATCTGGAAATTCGGCCACGGCATATCGCCGGCACCAGCATTGGCGCGGTCATCGGAGCGCTGTATGCGGCAGGCATGTCGGGGCGAGAGATTCGCAGCCTGGTCGACCGGCTTACCGTCTCGCAAAACGAATCCTGGCTCAGCGGCCTGTTCGAACAGGAGTTGGGGCGCTGGTGGGATTTGATCAACCTGAAACTGGGCAGCGGCGGCTTGATCGATACCAGGGCCTTCGCCGGTTTTGTCGAGGAAACCGCCGGCGTCTCCGATTTTGCTCAGCTCGGCATCCCGCTCAAGATCGTGGCGGCGGATTTCTGGCAGCGTGAACAGGTAGTTTTCGAAAGCGGCAGTCTGGGCACCGCGATTCAGGCCAGTATCGCCATTCCGGGCCTGTTCAGCCCGTTGCGGCACTGCGGGCGCGTACTGGTGGACGGCGGACTGGTCAACCCGATGCCTTACGATTTACTGTTCGGTGAATGTGATGTCGTGGTCGCGATCGACGTCGCGGGTACCCGCAGGCCGCAATCCGATGACGGGCCCGGTTATTTCGAAACCCTGTTCAATACGATGCAGATCATGCAGGCCAGCATCCTGCGGGAAAAGATGCAACAACGGCCGCCGCATATTTACATTCACCCCGAACTCGAGGATGTGCGCGTGCTCGAATTCAATCGCGTGGACGATATTTTCCGGCAAGCCATGCCGGCGCGCGACCAGTTGATGCGGGCACTGCGCAAACGCTTCCCGAACTGAGCGCGCCCTGAGTCGTTCCCGACCGCAGGCGGCTTTACGAGACCCCCGCTGATTAATAGTCATTCCCGCGCAAGCGCACTGCTGTCCGGAATAAATTAAGTTGGTGTATTTGAAAGTGTTGCAGTGCCCGGGTTTTACGAATAAAACCATAAGCGACAACTTAATTTCAGGACACTGCAACATGTATACAAATACCCGATTTGGCGAACTTTTGAAAGTCCTTCCTAAAAATACTTTCAAACGCTGCGTT
>Ga0209150_1000029_pt1 | contig 81761 bp, 76 predicted proteins | sample WorMetTyACAVOLI3_FD_187424 | JGI IMG/M metagenome (GOLD analysis project Ga0209150, IMG submission 187424) | Marine gutless worms symbiont microbial communities from Max Planck institute for Marine Microbiology, Germany - Olavius algarvensis... ... | reverse complement strand
AGGCTACGGACGCCTGAGATCTGGCCGTATAACAATGCCAATAGGTGGTCATAGGGCTTGAAGGATTTATCGTAACGGCCAGCCTGGAGGCTAGACGAAATTCGATCAATCAAATTACGCGGAAGGGCTTCTAAAAGTTGATGAAATCGAGTATTACTGTACACCTTGTTGTTCCTTTTGTTTTTGAGTTCGCACTCGGGGTTGTAACCCCAAACATTAGGAACAGCAAGACCTTTACTTCCTTCTTCAGTTTTTCCCCGGACAGCTATGCGCGAAAGCGGGGATCTTGCAATTGCGGCTAGTTTTGAGATCCCCGCTTGCGCGGGGGATGACTATATTGCGGGATGACCCCATTCCGGAAACGGGGTTTAACGCTGCTCCCAGCGTTTGGCGATGTCGCGCAGGCCGTCGAGCGCGAGCTCCAGAGTCTCCTGATTGCGCGCTAATTCCGGATACACTATGTACGCCGGTCGCTGCATCTCGGGTCCACCGCCGACCCGATATAAACTGCCGCTATCGATGTAAGGCTGCACCACGCGCATCGGAAAGTAGCCCGAACCGCCGTTTTGCAAGATATATTCCAGTCCGAGCGAACCGAGGCCGACCGAAATAGCCGGCGTATCCATATCCGGAAAAACTTCGCCGTGACGCCGGCGGAATTCTTCGCCCCAGTCGACCCAAACATAGTCTTCGACCCAACCGTCACAGACTTCGCGTCGATCCGTGGCGACCAGCACCAGGGTCTCCACCAGCAAGTCTTCGATCACCAGGCCAGGGGTATGGCGCGGGTTGTACATTACGCCAATATCGAGCAGACCGTCGGAAAGCTGCCGCATCAAGCTGGGTGAATAGTCCGCCTCGACGTGGATCGCAACATCGGCAGCGTTGCGGCGCATCCACGGAATCCATTTCATGATCAGGCTGTCCCAGAGGCTAACCTGGGAACCGAGTCCGATGCCATGGCTAAAACTCTCCGGCAACGAAATTCGCTGTTGCGCCTGTTGCCACAGGCGCTGGATATTGAGTGCATACTGGCGGAAATGCTGGCCCGCAGAAGTCAGCTCGACCCCAGAATGACCGCGCTTGAACAACACCCTCCCGAAACGCTCCTCCATCGCCTTGACTCTTGCGCTAACGGTAGACTGGGTGACGTTCAGATTTTCCGCGGCGCGATTAAAGTTGCCGCAATTGGAAATTTCCAGAAAAGTACGAATGTGGTCGATTTTCAAGCTTGCCTCCCTCCGAATTGCAATCGGATTTCCCGATAATACTAACCATAAAAATTCACTTTTCAAATAGCCCTTCAACACTAGAATCAGGGACTAAAGCCAGTATTGGAAATCCAATGCTGCAATACAGCCGGAGAGGACGCCGAGAGATGCGGGCTAAAATAGCGATTTCTACCCCCGATGCCGCCAGCGCGGCAATTATTCTGGTATTCGGCCTGTTCCTGTTCTCGATCCAGGACATCATCATCAAACACTTCAGTAGTAGCTACTCGGTACTGCAGGTCGTTTTTATCCGGGGCTTGATCGCCCTCGGCCTGTTCGCCATTTTTTTCAAGATTACATCGCAAAAGATAAATTTGAGATCGCGGCGCCCTGGGCTGATGCTGGCGCGCGGCCTGCTCGGATTTTCCTCCTATACCAGCTATTACCTGGCAGTCGCCGCCATGCCGCTGGCCGAAGTCGTCGCGATCGCCTTCACCATGCCGCTTATCGTAACCGCCATGTCGGCGCTGCTGCTGCGGGAAAAAGTTGGAGTTCGGCGCTGGAGCGCAGTCGTAATCGGCCTTTTAGGGGTGCTGATCATCCTTTCCCCGAGCGGTGAATTCAACTCGCTGGCGGTAGTGTTTGCCTTTGTCGCCGCGTTTACCTACGCCTCGCAAGCCATCCTTACCCGATTCCTCGGCGACCATGATCATCCGCTGGCTATTGCCTACCACTCGATCTTGATATTCACCCTGACCAGCGGCCTGGTCAGCCTGCTGCTGTTGAGTGGGCTGATTTCCATTGCATCGACCCACCCGTCGCTCGCCTTCTTCGGGCGCGCCTGGAACCTGCCAACGGATATCGATATGTTCCTACTGCTGGTAATCGGATTTATCGCAGCGGTTGGTTTCTACTGTTTATCCAAAGCCTACTGCTCGTCCGAGGCCAGCGCGATCGCACCCTTCGAATTTACCTATATCCTGTGGGCCGTAGTATTCGGTTTTTTGTTCTGGAACGAAGTACCGGGACCGACCACCATCCTGGGTGTTTTGGTTTTGATTTCCAGCAGCCTGTATATCTGGTATCGGGAGCGCCAGGTTCGGCGCGGCGAGACCGCGCTGGTGCCGGTGCAGGCTGCCGAAATGGCGCAGCAGGATTCTTATCAACTCCACCGATAGGCGCTGGCGATAAATCCCGCGACCGGCTCCTGGAACTCCACGCTGGCCGCCGCGCCCTGTGCGACGCCGCAACATACCTGCAGCGGCAGCAAATGCTCTTCGCGCGGATGACAGTAACGCGCATGCGGCGCTAATTCCCAGTCAACCAATCGCTGTTCGCGTTCGGCCGCGGACAGTTCGGGAGCAGTGCAAGTCTGCACCAGCCAGTTTTCGAAGGCCTGGTTGCGCGGGTCGATCGAACTGCCGCGTTTATTCATCAGCGCCTGCATATTGTGAAACGAGAAACCCGAGCCCAGAATCAGCAACTGATCGCTCTTCAGCCCGGCCAGCGCCCGGCCGATGCGGACATGCTCGCCCGCATCCAACCCGGACTGCAGCGATACCTGGATACAGGGGATATCGGCAGCGGGATACATCAGCATCAACGGCACAAACACGCCATGATCGAAACCGCGCTCGTGCTCGAGCCTGGAATCGATACCCGCCTGCTGCAGCAAGCCTTGCACACGCTCGGCAAGCGCGGGGTCGCCCGCCGCCGCATATCGGTATTCATAGGTTTCAGGCGGAAAACCGTGGTAGTCGAACAACAAGGGCGGCGCGGCCGACGCCGTGATCGAAACCACGGGTTCTTCCCAGTGCGCACTGATTACGACGATTGCATCCGGTTTGGCATTGCTTGCCGGCCAGGCGCGCAGGAAGCGGTTAAGACCGGCGTGGGCGGGTTCTTCCAGCAACGGCAGCGGGCCGCCGCCATGGGGGATAAACAGTACGGTCGCCCGATCGCTCATTCGGCAAACAGGCGCGCGACCGCCGCCTCGATCCGGCGCGCGAATTCCGGATCGCGCACCCGGCCGTTTTCGAGATCGAAATTATCCATAAACGACGGTAACGAAACGCTGGCTTTGATCAAGCCGCCGAACTGTGGAATCTGGCTCGATGCGAGTTCCAGCACCGATTGGCCGCTGCGGCCGCCGGGCGAGGTCGACAGCAATACCATGGGCTTGTCCTGATAAACCTTTGGCCGAATGCGCGACATCCAGTCATATAGATTCTTGTAAGCCGCGCTGTAGGTGCCATTGTGTTCGGCGAACGAGATGACGATACCGTCGCTAGCGCTTATTTTTTGCAGAAAGGCCTGCGCCGCTTGCGGCTGACCCAGCTCGTCCTCGCGGTCGACGCTGAATAGCGGCAGCTCGAAGTCGTTGAGGTCGAGTATTTCGACCTGCGCCTGCTCCAGAAATCCGCTGGCATAGGTAACCAATTGCTTGTTGATCGAGCGCCGGCTGCTGCTGGCGGCGAAAGCAATGACTCGTTTACTCATAAACTAGCCCTTCATCAGGATCAGGTTTTCCCGGTTAATCAGTTCCGGATCATCTTGATAGCCGAGGATGTCCGGAATCTGGCGGCTGTCCTTGCCGATGATCCGTTTGCATTCGTCGGACGGGTAATTGACCAGTCCGCGCGCAATCTCGGCGCCGTCCGGGGCGCGACAGGCGACCACTTCGCCGCGGTTGAATACGCCGTTGACGGCCTTGACCCCGATCGGCAGCAACGAGGCATTGCGATTCACCAAAACGTCGACTGCTCCGTCGTCGAGGCAAAGTTCGCCGGCGCAGCGCATATGCCCGGCCAGCCATTGCTTGCGCGCCGCCAGATGGCCTTCGCTCGCTTCCAGAAAGCTGCCTAGCGATTCGCCCTGCACCACCCGATTGATTACATTTTCGAGTTGGCCGGAAACAATCACCGTATGCGTGCCGGAACGGGCCGCGAGCCGGGCCGCACTGACCTTGGTTTGCATCCCTCCGCGGCCGAGCTCGCCGCTGCTCGGACCTGCGTATTCAGCCAGTTTCGGATCGCGCGCATCGGCTTTATCTATCAACTTCGCTGCGGGGTTTTCGACCGGGTCGGCATCGAACAATCCCTGCTGATCGGTGAGTATGATCAGCAGGTCGGCTTCGATCAAATTGGCCACCATGGCGCTCAGCGTATCGTTGTCGCCGAAGCGGATTTCCTCGTTGGAAACGCTGTCGTTTTCATTGATAACCGGAATGGTTCCAAAACGCAACAGTGTCCGCAAGGTGGTACGCGCATTGAGGTAACGCCGGCGGTTGGAAAGGTCGGCGTAAGTCAGCAGGATTTGCGCGCTGTGCAGGCCATGCACCTTGAAACAGGCTTCGTAGGCCTGCACCAATCCCATTTGTCCGACCGCGGCGGTGGCCTGCAACTCAGATATATTACGCGGCCGGGATTTCAATCCCAGTCGGGAAATCCCCTCGGCGATCGAGCCCGACGAAACCAGCACCACGTCGACGCCGTCGGCGCGCAATTGTGCCATCTGTTCCGCCCAGGCGGTAATGACGTCGCGGTCGAGGCCCCTGCCACCGGCGGTAATCAGCGCTGAACCAATCTTGACGACGACTTTTTTATAGCGATTCATGATCTTCAAGGAAACTCATAACGTCATTGCAAAGCTGCTCGACACCCTGTTTGGCGAGCGCGCTGATCGCATGCACCGAACCCGACCAAGCCAGACCGGCGGTAATTTCGTCGATAACAGCTTGCCGTTGCTCGGCGGGCACCAGGTCGAGTTTGTTCAGTACCAGCCAACGCGGTTTGCGGAACAGCGATTCATCGTAGCGCTGCAACTCATGTAATATCTTACGTGCCGATTCGACGGCGGTATCGGCGCCCGCATCGGGCATGACGTCGATTATATGCAGCAATAGACGGGTGCGCTGCAAGTGTTTCAGAAACTGGATGCCCAGGCCGACGCCATCGGCGGCACCCTCGATCAGCCCGGGAATATCGGCGACCACGAAACTACGATGTTTGGCGACGCTAACCACGCCCAGATTCGGGTGTAGCGTGGTGAAAGGGTAATCGGCAACCTTGGGGCGGGCGGCGGACACCGAACGAATGAAAGTCGATTTGCCGGCGTTGGGCATACCCAGCAAACCGACATCGGCGATGACCTTGAGTTCGAGCTTGAGGTCGAATTGCTCGCCCTGGCTGCCGGTGCTGCATTGCCGCGGTGCACGGTTGGTCGAACTCTTGTAACGCGTGTTGCCGAGGCCGTGGAAGCCGCCCCGCGCGATCAACACCGCTTCGGACTCGGAAGCCACATCCGCGATTATTTCGCCTTGGTCGAGCGTCGCGACAATTGTACCCAGCGGGAGTTCGATAACCACGTCCTCACCCTTGGCCCCGGTTTTATTTTTGCCCTGTCCGTTGGCGCCGCGCTCGGCGACAAAACGACGGGTATGGCGAAAATCGGAAAGCGTATTCAAATCTTTCGAACCCACCACGTATACCGAGCCGCCGTCGCCGCCGTCGCCGCCGTCGGGGCCGCCCATGGGGATATACTTTTCGCGCCGAAAACTGACGATGCCGTTACCGCCATCGCCGGCTTTTACGAAAATATTGGCTTCATCGATAAATTTCATCGCGGGATAATACCATCCGGAAATAAAAAAGCCTCGCGGGAGCGAGGCTTTCGGAGTCGGGACTAGCGGGATTTCTCGTTAGTTTACCACGCTGATAAAGGTCCGATTGTAGCGCCCCTTGACCTTGAATTCGACTTTGCCGGCAGCCTTGGCGTAGAGCGTATGATCCTTGCCGCAACCGACATTGTCTCCGGGGTGGAATTTAGTACCGCGTTGACGCACCAGGATGTTACCCGGGATCACCGCTTCGCCGCCGAATTTCTTGACGCCCAGGCGTTTGGATTCCGAGTCGCGACCGTTGCGGGTACTGCCCGCTGCTTTTTTATGTGCCATTGTCTAAAACCTATGCCTTGATATCGGTTACTTCGATTTCAGTATAGCTCTGGCGATGACCCATCTGGCGCCGCGAATGCTTGCGGCGGCGGAATTTAACGATTTCCACCTTATCGCTACGGCCGTGCGCGGTAATTTTCGCGGTCACGGTTGCTTTGTCGAGCGTCGGAGTTCCTACCGAAACCTGGTCGCTGTCGGCAACCATCAACACGTTATCGAGCTTGACGGTCGAACCTTCGTCGCCGGCGAGCTTTTCCACGCGCAGGGTTTCACCCTTGGTTACCTTGTACTGTTTTCCGCCGGTGGCGATGACAGCGTACATGTGTTACTCCGATGCAATACTGAAAAAGGTGGCGAATTCTAGCGGCTGCCGCGAGGCTCGTCAATGCCTTTAAGCGTTTGATTCAAGGATTAAAGTTGCTCTATTTGCAGGATTCCCCGCGCCACCGGCCGGCGGGGCCGCCGGCGCCTGCCGGATTGACCTTCTATTAACCCGGCGCGGGATTAAAAGTGGTAAAAGCCGTTGAGGTAGGCGCCGTCGTATTCCAGGTCGGCATCGAGGTCATCGGCGTCGTCCAGCTCCAGTGCAAACCGGCGTATCCCGCCTTCGAGACCAAAGCCGCTGTCTGACTCGTAACCCAGCTTGATAGTCGTATCTTCGACGCTGTTATCGCCACTGCTGAGATTACTGAGATCGACCCCAAGGTAAAGCCCGCTAAACGGTAAATCAAACCGGGCGGAGAGGTAAAGCAACGGAATTGTCTCGTCTATATCGATGCTGCTGTTGACGGTATTGGTGCTGCCGACCAGCGACGCTTCGCCATCGAATCGCTTCAGGTCGAGACCGATATCGAGGTTGACCCAGTTATCCAGGACTTCGTAATACAGGACGATATCGTCATGCGTCAAATCCAGAGTGGTGCGCAGCGTCTCGCTGGCGGCATAGGTCTGCCCCTCGAAGGTAACAGAACGAGTCAGGGTTTCGCGGCCCGAGCTATCGAGATCGACGCTTTGATACTTGAAATTCGGTAAAAATGGTACCGGGTGCTCGAGGCTGATCACTAAAGATGAATTGGAAGGATCATCGAGGCCGAGGTCGTCCGATACGTCGACCACGGTAGCGCCTTCGCTACTGAATTCACCCGAAATGTCGGGCGCCCAGTAATCGGCGCCGATTCTGAATCCGATGACATCGGCCTGAACCGGGGTGGAAAGCATGACCGACAGGGCCGCCGTTATCAGAATTTTCGAAGTGGCTTTCATTTGTTAACTCGCTTAATAGTAATCTCTGAAGCTGAGTATAGATTATGAATTTGGGTTCGCGACCTAATCACGGCATTCGCGCCCGGCACGCCCGCAGCGGCTAATTACGGCACTCGCTTTCCTTCGGACCGGGCCCCGGCAATTCGCGTAATCGCGAGTGTAAGCAACAGCAGCGCGGTGGCGCTGACGACGATGGCGGGGCCGGTTTGCCAGTCGAAACGATAGGAACCGCTGATGCCGCCGGCGAGCGCGGCGATACCGTAACAAGCACTGAGCGCGACCATTTGTTCGGGGCTGCGGCTAAACAGGCGCGCGCTGGTGGTCGGGATTACCAGCATTGCGGCAATCAGCAACACGCCCATGACTTTCATCATCACCGCCACCAACAACGCGATCATGGCGTACATCAGAAACTGGAGCTTGCGCACCGCCATCCCCTCGGCCTGGGCGATTTCCCGACTCACCGATAGCGCGACGAAAGCGCGCCAGTGACGCAGCAAAACGACCAATAACAGCGCGGTGGTCAACAACAAGGTCAACAGGTCGCCGCGCGTGGTAGCCAGCAAGTCGCCAAACAGGATCCCTTCGAGATTAACCGTCTGCGACGGCAGCATGCCGACCACGAGGATCCCGCCGGCGAGGCCGGTATGGGATATGATCGCCAGCGTGGTTTCCGACAAAGCGGAATTGAAACTGCTGACCCGACTCAACGAAAACACGATTAGCAACGCCACCGCGAGTACGCCGAATATCGGTAATAGCTCGAGCATCAGGCCGAGACCGACACCCAAAACTGCCGCGTGCCCCAGGGTATCGCTCAGAAACGCCAGCCGCTGCCACACCATGAGGCAACCCATCGGCGCCGCGATCGTAACCATGATCAATCCCGCAGCAATACTGCGCAGCAGAAAATCGTCGAGCCATTCAGTCATGGCGCGGCTCGCCGTGATCCCCCCGCTAAATCGTGCACATGGTCGTGACGATGGCTGTAAATCGCGATCGAGTCCGCCGCCTGTTGGCCAAACAATGCGAGGTATTCGGGGTGTTGACTCACCGATTCGGGCCGCCCCGAACAACAAAGATGCTGGTTCAGGCACAACACCTGGTCGGTTTGCGACATCACCAGGTGCAGGTCATGCGATACCAGCAACACCGCGCACTGCAGTTGCGAACGCAGCTCGCGGATCAATTCGTACATCCTGATTTCACCGCTGACATCAACCCCCGAGGTAGGTTCGTCGAGCACGATCAGGTCAGGCTTGCCGAGGGTGGTTCGCGCCAGCAGTACGCGCTTCAATTCCCCCTCCGACAGAGAACGCACCTGGCGTTGCTTCAAATCGCCGACTTCAGTCTGCGCCAGTGCCCGATCGATTTCGCCGGCGCTGGCGCTGCGGGTGAGTTGCAGTAATCGCTCCACGCTGAGCGGCATCAGCGTGTTGACATAAACCTTTTGCGGCAAATAACCGATACGCAGGCCGGGCCGGCGCACGATTTCACCCTCGAATCCCGTGATCAACCCGGTAACGAGATTGACCAGCGTCGACTTGCCGGCGCCGTTGGGACCGATAATCGTCGTAATCTGCGCGGGTTTGAGCTCGAAACAGAGGCGATCGAGTACGCGCCGCCCGCCCAGCGAGTAACTGAGATCGCGCACGCGCAGCAATTCATTCGGCATGTTTCTGACACTCTGCGCAAATTCCGGTTATTTCAACCATCGAGTGATCGACTGCGAAACCGAGACTGTCGGCAGCGGCCAGCAAGCCCCGATCGCGACCCTCGAGTTCGGCAACTTGATCGCAATCACGACAAATCAGAAACCGCGCGCCGCAACAATGCCCGGGATGTACGCAGGAAATAAATGCGTTTCTACTTTCGATGCGATGAATCAAGCCTTCAGTCATCAGGAATTCGAGTGCGCGGTAAACAATCGACGGTGCAATCTGATCATGGCCGGCGCTCCGGTTCAATTCGGCCAGGATATCGTAGGCGCCCACCGGATGATGGCTCGCTAGTAGAATCTCGAGTACCTGCAGCTGGCGCGAAGTCAAACGCAACTTGCGCTCGGCGCACACCCGGGTAGCCGCGGACAACAGCTGCCGCTGACAGCGGCGATGGTCATGTTTGCGAAAAGCGATCTCGGCTTGTCGAGATTTTTCAGGTATTTTTTTACGCATAATGATATATTATAACGTATCAATTTCCTGCCTGCACCCCGACCCGACCTTTTGATGCGACTACTCCTGTTTTTGTTATGCTTGCAGCCCGCCCTGCTGGCGGCCGCCGCGCCGCGCGTGGTGGCGTCGATCGCGCCGCTGCAGGAGATCGCCGGCGCGTTAATGGCAGGCATCGGCGAACCGCAACTGATAATCGAAAACCACAAATCGGCGCATCACTTTGCCTTCAAACCCTCGCATATGCGCCGCCTGCAGCGGGCCGATCTGGTAATCTGGATCGATCGACATTTCGAGGCGGGCTTCAATCGGGTAGCCGAGATACTGCCGGAGACGACCCGCGGGCTGGAACTCATGCCGGCGCTCGGTCTCGACGACCACGACGGGCATATCTGGTATTCACCGCGACTGCTGCAGCAAAGTATCGCAATCCTGGCCCAGACTCTGGAGGAGCTCGACCCGGAAAATCGGTCGCGTTATCGGCAAAACGCTAACGCCCTGACACAGGCGGTCGCGGACTGGCGCGAACGAATACGCAATGACTGGCGCAATTCCGGATTGAGGCTGTTAACGGATCATGCTTTTCTGGCGCACTTCGCCGCGGTTTTCGAGCGCTTCGAGATCGCATCGATTCAGGATCATCACGCTGCGCATAGCGGTCTCAAGGACCTCAATCGAATCGAAGCATGGCTGCGCCAAAAGCCGGCTGCCTGCTTGTTGACGCTCGAGCCGATGCCGTCGCCGCTGGTCGCTCGTCTCGCAAACAAGCACCGGCTCGATATTATCGATATCACCGCCGTCACCGGCGCCAAACTCGAGTCCAGCGCGATTATACAGCGCCTCGAACAGCTCGAAATCGTCCTCAAAGCCTGCCAGCCAAAAACCTGAACAATAATCGGCCGCGCCGATCCGGCGCCGGATGCGGGCCGGCGCTCGAGAAGTCCTCTGTTATGCCTAATATTGACCCGGCGACAATATATATCGCCGGGTCAATAGCTATCATGATTCCCGGGATAAAACCTGTCTATCTACACAAAACGAGATTCGATTGCGAAGATCGGTGGCAAGGGATACATTGCCTTTAATTCATAATTGTGGAACCGACATGATAAATCCCATCGGCTCGGACCGTCTCACGCCGCTCTATGTTTACGAGGACGCCGAACGCAATCGCTTGCTGGAAGAAGCCGCGCAGCTGCCGGCAGTGGAAATCAGTTCCGCCGCGGCCGCCAATGCAGTCATGCTGGGCGGCGGCTATTTTACGCCGCTGCCGGGTTTCATGAACCTGAGCGACGCGCTCGGCTGCGCCGACAACATGCAAATGAGCGACGGCCGCTTTTTCCCGGTGCCGATCCTGAATCTGATCGAATCCAGCACCGGCCTCGAGGGCGCCGAACGTATCGCGCTGCGTGATCCCAATGTCGCCGGCAACCCGGTGATCGCGATCCAGCAAGTCGATGACATCGAAATCGTCAGCGATGAAGACATGGCGCTGATGACCGAGAAGGTTTATCGTACCCTGGATCAAGAGCACCCCGGCGTGGCGGCGTTTAACGGCCACGGACGTTATGCGGTCAGCGGCCCGATCCAGGTACTCAACTTCAGTTATTTCGATACCGATTTCCCCGCAACTTTCCGCACCGCGGTGCAAATCCGTAGTGAAATCGAGCAACGCGGCTGGCAGCGTGTAGTTGCCTTCCAGACCCGCAACCCGATGCACCTCGCGCACGAAGAACTGTGCCACATGGCGATGGAGCGCCTGAACTGCGACGGCCTCGTGATTCACATGCTGCTCGGCAAACTCAAGCCGGGCGACATTCCGGCAGAGGTGCGCGATAACGCCATTCGCACCATGGTGAAACTCTACTTCCCTGAAAATAGTGCAATCGTCACCGGCTACGGCTTTGACATGTTATATGCCGGACCGCGCGAAGCCGTTTTGCATGCCTATTTTCGCCAAAACATGGGGGCGAGTCACTTTATCATCGGCCGCGATCATGCCGGCGTGGGCGACTATTACGGCGCCTTCGACGCCCAGACTATCTTCGACACCGAGCTGCCCGAAGCTGCGCTCGACATTGAAATCTTCCGCGCCGACCATACCGCCTGGTCGAAAAAACTGAACCGCGTGGTAATGATGAACGAAGCGCCCGATCACAGCAAAGAAGACTTCGTGTTGTTATCGGGTACCAAAGTGCGCGAAATGCTGGGCCAGGGAATTGCGCCCCCCAAGGAATTTTCACGACCGGAAGTGGCGGAGATCCTGATCAATTATTATCAATCCCTGTAACCGGAGCCTGTCCAGTTGCCAGCCCGAGTCCTAGCTGAAGGCGGCGCCTTTAGATTCAGGCTAGATCACGGACAGTGACTTTGCGATACTGCGTATTATGTCTGAAGCTGCTGCAACCCCCAATCAAACCTTCACTCAGGATGACCTCAAAACCCTGACCGACGGCGATATGCTGCGGGTGAATCAGGTGATCACCGACAACCTGGCCTCCGAGGTAGTGCTGATCAATCAACTCAGCCAGCATATTATCCTGAGCGGCGGCAAGCGCCTGCGTCCGATGCTTGTCATTCTTGCGGCCCGAGCTTGCCACTACCAGGGAGAAGACGATGCGCTGCTCGCCGCGGTAGTCGAGTTTATTCATACAGCGACACTGTTGCATGACGATGTCGTCGACGACTCCGACATGCGCCGCGGACAGCAAACCGCAAGCACCATCTGGGGCAACGAAGCAGCGGTGCTGGTGGGCGATTATCTCTACTCCCGCGCCTTTCAGATGATGGTGCGAGCCCGATCCATGAGAATCATGGACCTGCTGGCGAACACCACCAACACCATCGCTCAGGGTGAAGTCCTGCAATTACTCAACATCAGGGACCCGAATACCAGCGAAGCCAAATACCAGGATGTCATCTATGCCAAAACCGCCTGTCTGTTCGAGGCGGCGGTACGTATCGGCGCGATTCTGGGCCAGGTCGATGCCGCGCAGGAAGCCGCGCTGCAGGCTTACGGCCGGCATCTTGGTATTGCGTTTCAACTGATCGACGACAGCCTGGACTATTCCGCGAACAGCGAGGATCTGGGCAAAAACGTAGGCGATGACCTGGCCGAGGGCAAGCCGACGCTACCCCTGATCCGCGCGCTGGAAATCGGTAACGCCGACCAGCGTAACTTGATCCGCGAGGCGATTGAGTCAGGCCAAGCCGAACGTTTCGATGAAATCAACCAGGCGATAACCGATACCGGCGCTTTGCAGTACACCATCGATCAAGCGCAATCACAGGCGGCAATGGCAAAACAGAGTATCACCGAGCTAAACGATGGCGAATATAAAAGAGCCTTGCTGTTTCTCGCCGACTACGCAGTAGATAGGAACTATTAACCCGGCGGCTATGCGGCTGAAATTTGCAGCGGGGCCTGCAGCGAGGCGCCTAGCGCCATACTGATGTCGAGACACATGTCGGTTTGATTCAGGGTATAGAGATGAAAACTGTCGACACCCTCGCGATTAAGCGTTTCGCAAAGTTCAACCGACAAATCAAGCGCCAGCCGATACCGCGCCTCGGGCTTATGCTCTACTTTCGCAAACAGGGCTCCATAGCTGCCGGGAACGGTGGCCCCACAGCGCTCACTGAAAACCCTGACCTTTTCCAGATCATGGATCGGCAAAATGCCGGGAATGATCGGTTTGTCGATACCGATGCGTTGCGCGCGATCGCGGAAACGCAAAAAACTATCGGCCTCGAAAAAATACTGGGTAATCGCGCGCTGCGCGCCGGCATCGAGTTTGTCCCGCAGCCGCAGTAAATCGGCCACGGCATTGCTGGCCAGGGGATGGGTCTCGGGGTAGGCGGCAACGCTGATATCGACCTCTCCGAGTGCGCGCAAATCCTCGATCAATTCCACTACCGACCGGTAAGCATCGAGCGGCGGCGTCTCCTGCTCTACCGCGTCGCCGCGTAATGCCACAAACCGCCGAATACCGGCATCGTAATACTGACGCGCCACCGCTAGCACCTGCCCCTGCTCGGCATTGCCGCAGGTCAGATGTGCGGCCACCGGCACCGGGGAGTCTCGATGCATCGAAATTGCGGTTCCTATGCTGACTTCCTGAGCGCTGCCCAGGGCGCCGTAGGTCATCGAGAAAAACAAGGGCCTGAGACGCTCCAGCTGGCCGACAGCGCGCCACAGGCGGCGTTGCATTGGTTCGCTGCGGGGCGGGAAAAATTCGTAAGAAAAGTCGATATTCTGCTTGGTTTTCATTATAGATTCGCCGTAAATTCAGGCCTCGTCGGCCTGCTTGAGTGCATGTAGCTTTTGGCGCTGCTGCGCCTGCCAGAATTTAACCGTGAGCGGATCGCCCACCAGTTGTTCCGCCTTCTGGTAACTGCTCAAGCCGGCGGATTTGAAACACTGGCGAATTTCGCCATCGGTAAATCCCAGCCGGTGATGCTGAAATTCTTTACGTAATTTTTCCTCGGTATGGGCGGCAAAATCAACCACCACCAGCCGGCCGCGCGGACGCAATACCCGAGCCGCCTCGCGAATCGCCTCGAGCGGATCGTCACTGTAATGCAGCACCATGTGCAGTACCGCCAGGTCGACACTGGCGTCCTCCAGCGGCAATTGATACATATCGCCCTTGCGCACGTGAATATTCGTCAATCCCTTGCCCTCGATAGCACTGCGCGCCACCGCAAGCATCCGCTTGCTGAGATCGATGCCGACGCCGCGGCTCACGCGCGGCGCCAGAACTTCCAGGATCCGACCGGTGCCGGTACCGATATCGAGCAGTTCCCGCACCGGCTCGTCACCCAGGATTTCGAGCAGTTTGGTTTCGACCTGTTGCTGCGGTACGTAGAGCGAACGGATGCTATCCCAGGATTGCGCCACCGTATGAAAATAGTCCTGGGCCTGTTTGGCGCGCGCATCGCGCACCTGCTGCATACGCGAAAAATCACGATTGAGCCCGGCATCGGATTCCGGAATCAACTCGACCAGCGCCTGCGCCAGCCCGGAAACAGCGGCATTGTCGGACACCCGGAAAAATACCTGCGCGCCTTCGGGCAGACGCTCCAGCAAACCGGCTTCGACCATGACTTTCAGATGACGCGACACGCGCGGCTGGCTCTGTCCCAGAATCTTCACCAGTTCGGAAACACTGAATTCGCCGCGCGCGCACAACGCCAGTATACGCAGCCGCGTATGTTCACCCGCAGCGCGTAATCCAACCAGTAAAGCATCCAGTGTTTGCATTTTGTTTAAATAATGATATAAAGATATCTTTATATCTTAATTACAATCCAAGAAAAGTCAAATGGAAAACAACGCAATCAACGAGGCACTAAAGCAGCGCATCCTGCTGCTCGACGGCGCCATGGGCACGATGATCCAGGCGCATGAACTCAAAGAGGAGGATTATCGCGGCGAGCGTTTCAATGACTGGCCGATCGAGTTGCGTGGTAATAACGATCTGTTATCCCTGACCCGTCCCGATATTATTCAGTCCATCCACGAAGCCTACCTCGACGCAGGCGCCGATATCATCGAAACCAATAGTTTCAATTCCACCCGCATCGCGCTCGCGGACTATCGAATGGAATCCCTGGTAGCGGAACTCAACCAGGCCTCGGCGCGCCTGGCGCGCGCCGCGGTCGACCGGTTTAATGCAAACAATCCGCAACAACCGCGCTGGGTGGCCGGCGTACTCGGGCCAACCAACCGTACCGCGAGCCTGTCGCCCGAGGTGAACGATCCAGGCTATCGCAACGTGGATTTCGAACAACTGGCGGACGCCTATGCAGAAGCGGCGCAGACACTGATCGACGGCGGCGTCGATTTGCTATTACTCGAAACCGTATTCGATACCCTGAATGCGCGCGCCGCAATCTTTGCCGTCGAGACCCTGTTCGAGCAACTCGGCCGGCGTCTGCCGGTAATCATTTCCGGCACGATTACCGACGCCTCCGGGCGCACGCTTTCGGGACAAACCTGCGAAGCCTTCTGGCATTCGATTCGTCACGCCAGACCGCTCGCGGTGGGATTGAATTGCGCCCTCGGCCCGACCGAACTGCGGCAATATATCGACACCCTGGCCGGCATCGCGGACTGTTATGTCAGCGCGCATCCAAACGCGGGGCTGCCGAACGAATTCGGCGGTTATGACGAAAGTGCCGAGGCAATGGCAGCGCATATCGGTGAATGGGCGCAAGCGGGGTTGGTTAACATCGTCGGCGGATGCTGCGGCACGACCCCCGAGCACATCCGCGCGCTGCGGGCCGCGGTCGACGGCGTCCCGGTACGCCTGCCGCCTGCCGCCAGACCGGGTTGCCACCTGTCGGGACTGGAGCCTTTCAGCATCACCGCGGACTCGCTATTCGTCAATGTCGGCGAGCGTTGCAATGTCACCGGTTCGGCCGTCTTCAAACGTCTTATCGTCGAGCGCAAGTACGAAGAAGCGCTTGGAGTCGCGCGCCAGCAAGTCGAAAACGGGGCTCAGATCATCGATATCAATATGGATGAGGGTTTGCTCGAATCGCTCGATGAAATGCGCCACTTTCTGAACCTGATTGCGGCCGAACCCGATATCTCACGGGTGCCGATAATGATCGATTCGTCGCGTTGGGAAGTAATCGAGGCCGGGCTGCAATGCGTGCAGGGGAAATCGGTAGTCAATTCGATCAGTCTCAAGGCCGGCGAAGAGGAATTTCTGCGCCAGGCGGGATTGTGTAAGCGCTACGGCGCCGCGGTCGTAGTAATGGCCTTCGACGAGCAGGGTCAGGCGGACAGCGTCGAACGCCGCATCGAAATCTGCAGCCGCGCCTATGCGTTGCTGGTCGACCGACTCGGCTTCGAGACCGAAGACATCATATTCGACCCCAATATTTTCGCGCTCGCCACCGGCATGCCCGAGCACAATAACTTCGGCCTGGCGTTCATCGAAGCCACCGCAGCCATCAAACAAAAGCTGCCCGGTGTGTTGGTTTCGGGCGGCCTCTCCAATGTTTCATTTTCGTTCCGCGGCAATAATCCGGTGCGCGAAGCGATTCACGCCGTGTTTCTTTATCACGCAATCCGCTCGGGCATGGATATGGGTATCGTCAATGCCGGGCAGCTCGCGATCTATGAAGATATTCCGCAAGCCCTGCGCGAGGCGGTCGAGGACGTGGTGTTGAATCGCGACGCTGGCGCCACCGAACGCTTGCTCGCGATCGCCGATGGCTATCGCGAACAGGACAAGGAAAGCCAGGCGGCGCTCGCCGAATGGCGGGACTGGCCCGTCGAGGAACGCCTGCAACACGCGCTGGTCAAGGGAATCGCAGACCATATCCTGGCGGATACCGAGGAAGCCCTGGCGCTGGTTGACTCGCCGTTGCAGTTGATCGAGGGGCCCTTGATGGACGGTATGAATATTGTCGGCGATTTATTCGGCGCCGGTAAAATGTTTCTGCCGCAGGTGGTCAAGTCGGCGCGCGTGATGAAAAAGGCGGTGGCCTGGCTCGAACCCCTGATGCAGGCCGAGCAGGTGAATAAAAAATCCGCCGGTAAAATCCTGCTCGCGACCGCCAAGGGCGATGTCCACGATATCGGTAAAAACATCGTCGGCGTGGTATTGCAGTGTAATGGTTATGAAGTGATCGATCTCGGTGTCATGGTGCCGGCCGAAACCATCTTCGAGGCAGCGCGCAAACACGCGGTCGACTTAATCGGTATCTCCGGGCTAATCACACCGTCGCTCGAGGAAATGACTCACGTGGCCCGGGAAATGCAGCGCCAGGGGTTCGAAGTTCCCTTGCTTATCGGTGGTGCGACTACTTCAAAAATGCACACCGCGGTCAAAATCGACCCGCATTATCGCCAACCCGTGGTTTACGTCCCCGATGCGTCACGCTGCGTGGCGGTAGCCAGCAGTTTGCTGAGCCGGGATCGGCGCGGCGGTTTTCTCGACCGGATCAAGCAGGAGTACGATCATTACCGCGAACGCTTCCAGGCTAAAATGGAGCAGCGCGAATTCCTGAGCCTGACCGCGGCGCGGTCGAATTGCCTGGAAACCAACTGGAACAGTTATCTTCCGCCACAGCCGCAACAACCGGGTATTCAGCGACTGAACGATTTTCCGATAGCCGAATTGATCGAATTTATCGACTGGACCCCGTTCTTCAGCACCTGGCAACTGCGGGCCAAATATCCGCGCGTTTTGGAACACGAGGAATTCGGTGATGAGGCGCGTAAACTCTACGCCGATGCGCGCGCGATGCTGGCGGAATGGATCGAGACGGGAATTATCAAAGCCAATGCGGTGTTCGGATTACTGCCCGCAAACAGCGTCGATTTCGACGACATCGAAATTTATGCCGACCCGGAACGCAGCGCGATTCTGACCCGCGTCACCGGCCTGCGCCAGCAATCGGTGTTTGCGGGGGAGCGCCCCAACCTGTCGCTGGCGGACTTTATCGCGCCGCGCGAAACCGGGCGCTGCGATCACATCGGCGCGTTTGCGGTGACCGCGGGCATCGGGCTCGAGCAGCTGGTGCAGCAATACGAACAGGATCACGATGTGTATCGCGTAATGATGGCGAAGGCGCTGTGCGACCGGCTGGCGGAAGCCTTCGCCGAGTATCTGCATCGGCATGTGCGCACTCGGGCCTGGGGTTACGCCAGCGATGAAAAACTCGATAACGAAGCCATGATCAAAGAGCAGTATCGCGGCATCCGGCCGGCGCCGGGTTATCCGGCGAACCCGGACCACCAACAGAAACTCGCCATCTGGGATTTACTCGGAGTGGAGGCCGCGGCCGGCATCAGCCTGACCGAATCACTGGCGATGCAGCCCGCCGCCGCGGTCAGCGGTTGGTATTTTTCGCATCCGGAATCGCAGTATTTTGCAGTCGGTAAAATCGACCGTGACCAGCTACTCGACTACGCCGCGCGCGAGGGAATCAGCAGCGACGCAGCGGAGCGCAACCTGGCGCCCAACCTGGGTTATGAACCGGCGGAACTTAGTCAGCGCGATGTCGCATGAAACCTTGCCAAATTACTGTTTTAGTGTCATAAACCCGCCCTTGCCGGTAATCGATGTAACGACTGACTCCCATGACCAACCTGTTTCAACAATTGCTGGATGAAAAGCAGTTTTTGCTCGCCGATGGCGCTACCGGCACTTCCTTTTTCGATATGGGCCTACAAAGCGGCGACGCACCCGAATTATGGAATGTCGATTATCCCGACCGGGTTGCCAGCCACTACCAGGCCTTCGTCGATGCCGGCTCCGATCTGATCCTGACCAACAGTTTTGGCGGTACCCGCTACCGCCTCAAACTGCATAATGCGCAGGACCGCGTCACCGAACTGAACGTTGCGGCGGCGGCGATTCTGCGCGATGTGGCTGACAACTGCGGACGCCGGGTTATCGTGGCCGGTTCGATCGGCCCCACCGGGGAAATTCTCGCGCCGCTAGGCACGCTCGAACCCGAAGCAGCGATTACCGCATTCGCCGAACAAGCCCTGGCGCTGGAACAGGGCGGCGCCGATGTCATCTGGATCGAAACCATGTCATCGCAAGAGGAAGTCGAACTCGCGGTCAAGGGAGCGCAACAAACCAGCCTGCCGATCGTATTCACTATGAGTTTCGATACCAACGGCCGCACCATGATGGGGGTTGGCGCCGCGGATATGATGCAGCTGCATCACCGTCTCGGCGTGCATGCCTGCGGCACCAACTGCGGCATCGGCGCCTCCGAGGTAGTCGCCGCAATTTTGAATATGCAAGCCAATATTCCGCAGTCGGCGGCGGCGCCAATCCTGGTCGCCAAGGCAAATTGCGGAATTCCGGAATTTATCGACGGCGAGATTCACTACAACGGCACCCCTGAAATCATGGCGCGTTACGCCGTCATGGCGCGCGATGCCGGAGCCCGTATCGTCGGAGGTTGTTGCGGCACTTCACCCGTGCATGTCGCCGCCATGCGGCGGGCGCTAGATAGTTGCGCGCCCGGTCCGGCGCCGACTATCGATCAGGTGCAACGTGAACTCGGTGAGGTCACAAGCGGCGCCCGGGATCAGGCGGCCGGCGAGCATGCGATAAAATCCCGCGGCAGCGCGCGGCGCCGCCGGCGCCGTTAATGGTCCTGACTCTGAGTCAATTCTCCTGTGTTCCGTCAGCGTTTTAAAATGCGCTGCCGATAGTCAGATAAACCTGATCTTCGCCATCTTCGTCGTAACCGTGCGCAAACCCGAGGCGCAGGTTTAAATTAAGCGCATAGCCTAAATTTACCCGCGCCAGCACCTCGACCCCGGCGGCGGAACGAGTTTCGTCGGGTTCGCTACCCTCGTCCCAGGTCGCGCCACCTTCGACAAATAGGTTACCCGAAATATCCAGCAAACCGACCGGCGGTGACATGAAACCCCGTTCGACAGCCGCAATGGGGAAGCGCCAATCGATAGTCGCCAACTGCATGCGTCGTCCCGAGATGGTGCTGTCATAGCCGCGCAGGGTATATCTGCGCTGATTCAGGAAAGGTCCCACATTGCCTTCAAAAATCCCGAAAATGCCCGCCGAGGAAGTCACGCTTCCGAGTCTGAAAGGCCGCGGTTCTTCAGTCCCCCAACCATGTACGTAACGCAGCCCTAACACATGTGCGCTGCTGCCGAGGCGCAAATACTCTCGTCAATCGAGGGTATAGATATCGCCGCTGAAATCGCCGTCACCGACATCGCTGGTTTCCGCAACCAGCTTCAGCGCGCGACCGTCTCCGGGACTTACGGCGCGGGCGCGCTGCAGCGCGCTGATATAGACAAAGCCGAGCCCGGCCAGAATATCCTTGCGATCCGCGAACGCGGTGGTCTCGTCATCGGTAAAGCGGTCGCTTTCGAACTGTCCCGCCACGCCGGCGAACGGCAGCCAGGAGCCATTCAGGCTGTAAAATGGGCGAATCAGGGTTGCGCTGCCGGAGTCTTCCCTGCGGATTCGCTCGACGTCATCGTCTTCAAAATCGATATCGTTGATGCTGCTTGCGGTCAGTAAAAATCGATCCTTGTATAGATAAAATGCCGAACCCAGCGGATATTCGTTTTCGAAATCGTAGGCTACCCCGAGACCGTAAGTATGTTCGCCGAGTGCGTCGTTGCCGCCGGTAACGATACCGAGTTCGAAGGACTCCGAGGTATACCCCAAATGCGGTATCCACCAGCGCGGCAGCAAACTGCTCCAAGGAGAATACTCACGCTGCCGATACTCGACCTGTGGTAGATCTTGGGCTAACTTTGTGCCGGCGGCCGGCGCCGCCGGCGCGACCGGATACGCCTGCGCCGGCGACTGAAATACATCGAATCCGCGGACGGTATATCCAATATAATGTATCTCGTCGCTTTGGCTTGCTTGAGTAAAATTAAAAGCGCCCAAATTTGCGTCGGTTGAGCGCTGCTGGCGACCCGTTCGCAAGTCGATTTCATGGATCTGGAATCGTCCCGATGCTTCACTGGCGAACAATACCGAATTGCCATCGGCGCTGAAGCGGGGATAGGCTTGCACGAATTCATCCTGGGTGAGGGCGCGCCAACTGCGGCTTTCGATATCGAAAAGTTCGATATTCCATCCTCGGCCACGGCGATGGCGCGCCGCAACAAGGGATTTACCGTCGGGCGACCAGTCGATTTCAGCGATATCGACGCCGACCTCGCCTTGCCAAAGCGTATCGCCTTGAGACCCGTTTGCATCGAGCAAAACGATACTGGTGACGGCATTGTCCAGCTGCACGGCGGCCAATTGCCGGCCGTCGGGGTGCCAACTGACATGAACCAGACGCTCGCAACGGGTCATGCGTTTCAGTTTTTGATCGGAAAATCGATACAGGTAAAAATCGTAATAAACGTTCAGGTCCCCATCATCGCAAATCTCCGGTTGGACCACGGCGATTCCGGCGCGGTGGGCATCGATATTTGCCCCGGGATGCAGCTCAACCACTTCTCTGGCCGCTCCGTCGGAACCGATTTGCATCAATGCCGGTGGCGCTAACCGATCCTCACGCACATAAAACAATTCACCGCCGGCAAGACCGGTCAAACCGTGGGTGAAATTGCCGTGCCGGGTTAAGCGCGTCGACTGCTCGGCTGTCTGCACGGGACCCATCTCGGTCACAAGCCAACGCCGATACTCATCCCACAGATCGTCGATATCCTTTCCGGTTTCCTGCCGCAGATTTCCGGCAATCCTCCAGGGGATAAAATTGTCGCTGTAGTTCCGGATAAATTTTTCGGTGGTTCCTGCGCCGTACCGGCTTTCCAGGAAACGGAAAAAATACACCCCGTAGAGGCAGCGGGAATGGCCACCGGGCCATTCGGAAAGCGGCAGATTCACTTGATCCACCGGTTTGAAACCCGAAGCCAGTTCGGCGCGCATCAACATCTTGAAGTAATTGCTCTGACCCCTGCCAATGCCGGCCTCATCGTCGGTTTCATAGTGGGTGGCGAGGCCCTCGACCACCCAAGGCACATTCAGCGCGTTGGGGAATAACACCGGCACACGACCGAACACGTTTCTGAGACCGGCGATGAAACCGTGGCCTTTGTCGAGATGCACGACATGGGTGTATTCATGCGTGATGAGCGTGCTCCACCAATCGCTATAGTCGAACAGGCTGGCAGCCGAATCGGTAACCGGTGGGCTCAAGTACAATACACTGCGATTGTAGGGGAAGGGAATGACGTAACCGTTTGCCTGATCCGAAGCATCCGACAGGACTATATGAGTTTTTTGCCGCAGCACCCAATTCAGTTTCTGAGTGACCCGCTGATGCACCTGCTCGCTTATGCTGGCGGTACGCTTCGCCAGCGGCTCGGCGGGGGACTGATAGTGAATCAGAAAATGTGGAGTTTCGAGGGTAAACCAGTCGTCATTCGCCACGGCCGGGCGAGTGGTGAACAGAAAAATGCCGCATAGCGTGAGAAATATTCGCCCGGCCTTGCAACAGTCGATTTTTATTCTCATTGCATTTCCACGAACAATTAGCAAATCCTTTAGTTGCCGAGTCCTAATCAAAAAATGCTTACGCAAAACGCGGGTGCGACACTTATCCGGTTCGATACTCGACCCCGGGCAAGACGCACAGCATTTCGAACAACAGATTGGCGGCGGTGAGCGCGGTGTTGCCTGAGGTATCGTAGGCCGGCGCAACCTCGACCAGGTCGCCGCCGACTAGATCCAGCCCGCGGCAGCCGCGGATGATTTCAAGCCCCTGATGCACCGTCAAGCCGCCGATTTCCGGGGTGCCGGTGCCGGGCGCATAGGCCGGATCGAGGCCATCGATATCGAAGGTCAGATATACCGGCCCGTCCCCGAGTTGTTCCCGCACCTCGCCCATTAGCGGCGCCAGCGACCGGTACCAGCATTCCTCGGCCTGTACTACGCGCACCCCCTGCGATCGCGGCCAGTCGAAGTCGTCGGCTTCGTAACCGCTCGCGCGCAGCCCGATTTGCACCATGCGCGCCGGCTCGATCAAACCCTCTTCGATGGCGCGCCGAAACGGGGTGCCGTGCGCGACCGGCTCACCGAACATATGGTCGTTGATATCCGCGTGCGCATCGATGTGGACGATGCCAACCGGCCCATGTTGTTTGTGCAAGGCGCGCAGAATGGGCAGCGAGATAGTATGATCGCCGCCCAGGGTCAGGGGTTTGCAATCAGCCGCCAGGATCTCGTCGTAGGCTGCTTCGATGATCGCGACCGATTTCTGCAGGTTAAAGGTATTGATCGCAATATCGCCGATATCGGCCACCTGCAGTGAATCGAAAGGCGCCGCGCGGGTCGCCATGTTATAGGGACGGATCAAACAGGACTCGGCCCTGATCTGGCGAGGGCCGAAGCGCGAACCGCCGCGGTTCGAAGTGCCGATATCGAAAGGTACGCCGACAAAACCGACATCGAGGCCCTTGGCGCCGTCAACATGCGGCAGACGCATCATCGTCGCTATGCCCCCGAAACGCGGCATTTCATTGCCACCCAATGGCTGATTGAACTTGCTTGCGGTCATCTTAGTCCTCTGTTAGATCCTGAATACCGGCCAACTGGCCGAGGGTTATCGGCTGCAACGGCGGGCGCACGCTAAAGCGGCCGACATCACTTACCGAAACGCCACGTTCATGCGCAAAAATCTGTTCTACTGTACTGCCGCAGAAGCGGCCTTGGCAAGGGCCCATACCGCAGCGCAAAAAAGCCTTGGCCTGATTAGGTCCGACGCAACCGAGTCTGACGACGGCGCGCACATCGGCGGCGTCGATTTCCTCGCAACGGCACACCAGGGTATCGTCGGGCGGCGCCAACAGCGCATCGGCAACCGGGTAACAGGCATCCAGAAAAGGCCTGATGGAACGATGCCGATCCGCCGCCTTGCGGATCGGTTGCGCCAGCCGGTCACGCTCGACTGCAGTGATACGGCCGAGTTGATGCGCCAGCTGCAGTCCGGCGAGCTGCCCATCGAGGCTTGCCGCACGCGCGCCGACTATCCCGGCACCGTCGCCGGCGACGAAAATGCCGGCCCGGGACGATTCTCCCCAGGCGTCGAGCGCGGGCCGCCAGCACTGTTGCGCCTCGTTCCAGCGGATGTCGCAGCCTGCCGCCTGCGTGATGCGCAAGGCTGGAAAAATCCCCTGATGCAACAGTAGCAATTCAGTCTCGATCCGCTGCGATTTGCCCGCGGCGTTGAAACTCACCGCCTGCAGGCACCCATCGCCAATGGCGCGCAGGTCGCTTACCACCTTATAGGCGGGCACTCCGGCATGGCGAATCGACGCCATCAGGCGTAAGCCTCGCCACAGATAATCGCTCGCGCCAAGCGCCTTCGGCAAATGTCGTAGAGCTTTGAACAGCGTTCCCCTCGGGGTCGTATCGAGCAGGGCCCTGAGCCGGACCCCGGCCTGCAGATATTGCCAGGCGACCAATAACATCAGCGGACCGTTGCCGGCGAGCACGACGCCGTCCCGCGGCACCAGCGCCGCCGATTTCAGCAATATCTGTCCGGCGCCCGCGGTCATTACCCCCGGCAGCTGCCAGCCGGGCACCGGCATCGGCCGCTCCTGGGCCCCGGTCGCAATGACGATCTTGCGCGCCGAGAGCTGATAATTCTCTCCCTGTTTCAATATCCCGAGCCGGCGGTTTTTATCCAGATACCAAACCGACGTAGCGGCATGGTAATCGAGCCCCGCGCGGCGGAAAGCCTGCACCAGCGGTTTGCCAAAAGTATAATCCTTACCCAGAATCGAAGGGTCGTTCAGCAGACTCGAATCGACATTGCGGTAGATTTGTCCGCCCGGCTGCGCCTGCTGGTCTATCACTGCCACCTCGACCCCATACTCGGCGGCGGTTTGCGCCGCGGCCATACCGGCGGGTCCGGCGCCGATAACCAGCAATGGGTAATCCGCTTTCATGATGCCTGCCCGTTATCGCGGGCGCCAAGCTGGCGCCGGACCCTCATCCCGGCGGTTACCACAACCTGGCAGGCTCGCCGGTTGGGGCTGCCGTCGATTTCCATCAGGCACTCGAAGCAAACTCCCATCATGCAAAATGCGGCACGCGGCGACCCACTTACCGGAGTTTGCCGGGTAGCGGCTGCGTCGAGGTAGAGCATCGCCGCAGCCACCGAGATTCCGGCCGGCACCGTCACCGATTCCACATCGAGTTCGATGGTAAGCATTTCGGCTTTATTGTCGGAAAGCTGCTTAAACAATTGACTGCACTCAGGTATTGCTAATATCGAAACGTTGCGCCGAAAATTCGGCAATCAGCGGATGGGGCTGGTCGCCGCTAATCCAGTCGGCAACAGCGCCGGCATGCAGCGGCGCCAGCGTAACCCCACTGTGACAGGAAACGGCAAACGCACCGGGACATTGTTCAGACGCGTGGTAAATCGGAATACCGTCGGGGGTCATTACGCGCAGCGCAGCCCAGGCCCGCTGCAGGCGCAGCCCCGACAGCTGGGGGAAGATACGTACCGCGCGCGCGGCCAGGCGTGTGATGACCTCGAGCGTGGTCGATTCGTCCAGCCCGACGTCTTCATGCGAATCCCCGATTTGCAGGCTGCCCTCCCGGGTCTGGCGCAGTTGTAAGGTGGCGCAGGGCAGAAAATTTTCGACCCGTTCGGTAATCAGCAGTTGCCCCCGTAACGGCGCAACCGGGACGTGCATGCCGAGCTCATGGGCCAGCCGCTGATTGTCCAGGCCCGCAGATAACACGACGCGCGCGGCGCGTAAGCGGTCGCCGCCGGCGCTAACGCTAAAAACGCCCGGCTCGTGACTGATCGCAGCAACCCGCCGATTAGGGTAGTAGCGACAACCCAGAGCCTGCATGCGTCGATGCAGCGCATGCAACAGCAGCAATGGATTGACGTGGCCATCGTGGCGCGAGTAGCTAGCCCCGAGTACTTCGGGCGAAACTTGCGGGATCCGGGCTCGCAGGTCAGCGTTATCGAGCATCTCGTATTCGAATTCGCCCCGCGTGTGCCGGCGCACCAGGCGCATTTCTTCGCTGCGCGCATCCCACTCGTCCGCAGTCAGGCAAAAATCGTAACCGCCATTTTGCTGCAGGCCGATATCGATCCCGGTGGTTTCTCGCAACCCGCGCGCAAAGACCGGCCAGGATTTCGCGGCGATACCGCTCCATAACGCGTAGGGTGCAAACTCGGCGCCCTTGCCCTGCACCCAGACCAGACCGAAGTTACCGCGCGAGGCGCGATAATCGGAGTCGTCGCCATCCAGCACCGCGACCGCGCCGCCGCGCGCGGCGATACCGCAGGCGAGCGCGGCGCCGACCAGCCCGCCACCGACAATAATGGTGTCGAAGTCGTTACTCATCGGTTCAGGAAATTCGCCGGGCTAAATGCGAAAGGAAGCGAGACCCTTTTTGGGTTTCTGTTTGACCGCGTCCAGGGGATAAAGGTGCGCCAGCCAGTGCTTTTCCCATAATCGGAAACCGCGCGATATCGCCAGCACGATGATGAAGTACAGCACCGCCGCGGTGATAAAGCCTTCGTAGGCAAGATAATAGCGGCCGTTGAGCCAGCGGCCGACGCCGAGCAAGTCCTGGATCGTGATCGTGCTCGCGACCACCGAACCGTGCAACATGAAAATGACTTCATTGGAATAGGCCGGCAACGCGCGCCGGAAGGCGCTCGGCAATACGATGCGCCGCATCCGCATCGCCTTACCGAAGCCGCAAGCTTTGGCCGCCTCGATCTCGCCGCGGCTGGTATTGACGATCGAGCCGCGTAACAGCTCGGCGGTATAGGCCGCGGTGTTGAGCGAAAACGCGATCAATGCGCAATACCAGGCCTGCGACAAAACCGGACCCCACAGGAAGGTTTCGCGTATCCATTCGAATTGACCGAGCCCGTAATAAATCAAATAGGTTTGGACCAGTAGCGGGGTACCGCGAAACACATAGGTAAATACCCAGACGGGAGCATTGAGAATTTTATTGTTACCGGCGCGTATGATCGCCAGCGGTATCGACAGGATACCGCCGATCAGCAAGGATAATATCGTTAACTCCAGGGTGGTCAAGGCGCCCCACAGGAAGCGATCGAAGTTTTGCGCGATCAACACTACGTCGATCGGCGACCAGGTTTCGAGAAACTTGACTATGGCGTCACCCATCGCCGGACCTCACAATACCCTTGCTGTATTTCTTGTCGAGCCAGCGCAGTCCGGAATCGGAAATCGCTGTCAATACGAGGTAAATCATCAGCACCGCGAACATGAAGATAAACAGCTGGCGCGTCGAGCGGCCGGCGACGAATCCGTTATAGACCACGTCCTGCAGGCCGATTACCGAAACCAGCGCGGTCGATTTGATCTGCACCAGCCAATTGTTGGAAAAGCCGGGTAACGCGTAAACCACCATCTGCGGCCAGATGACCCGGCGAAATATCGTCAGACGCGACATGCCGCAGGCGACACCGGCTTCGATCTGGCCTTTCGGTATTGCCAGGATCGCGCCGCGAAAAGTTTCGGTCATGTAACCGCCGAAAACCACGCCGATGGTGCCGACACCGGCCGCGAACTGGCTGATTTCGGCGTAATCCCAGAGCCCGGTCAGCGTACCGATCGAGTTGGCCAGTTCCTGGCCACCGAAGAAAACCAACAGTATCAAAACCAGATCGGGAACGCCGCGCACGATCGCGGTGTAGGCCCCGGCGATTTTTTGCGCGACTATATTTTTTGACAGTTTGGCCCAGGCGCCGATTAATCCGAACAAGACCGCGAACAACAGCGACAATAGCGCGAGCTTGATGGTCACCCAAGTGCCCGCCAGCAATTGACCCTGGTATTCGAGTATTAAATCCAAATGAGTGCCCGCATTCGGTTAGCAATACCGACCCGGGTCTAACCCGAGCCGGCTGCCATGGTTAGCCGCCGAAAATATCGAAGTCAAAATACTTGGCGTTGATCTTTTGGTAAACGCCTTTGGCGCGAATCGCCTTGAGCGCCTGATTGAGCTCCATACGTAACGCCTTATCCGACTTACGTACGGTCATGCCGGCGCCCGGCCCGTGGCAGGCTTCGTCATGCTGATCGCCGCCGGTGAATTCGAAATCCTTGCCGGCGTCGGTTTTTAAGAAACCATCGTCAGCCGCGATCGAATCGGAGAATTGCGCGTCGATGCGGCCGATTGCCAGATCCTGGAACACTTCATCCTGGGTTCCATAAAGCACCAGCTCGACATCGGGAAACATCTTTTCCATGAAGCACTGGTGCGTGGTGCCGCGCTGCAGGCCGACTCTTTTCCCTTTCAACCCGGCCTTGGTGATTTTAAGACCCGAGCCCTTCCTGGCGACGAATTTCGCCGGGGTATTGTAGTATTTGTCGCTGAAATCGACGCGCTTCTTGCGCTCATCGGTAATCGACATCGAGGCGATAATGGTATCGAATTTTTTCGCCAGCAGCGCGGGAATCATGCCGTCCCAATCCTGCTCGATCAGCACGCACTTGCGCTTCATTTCGGCACAGATCGCTTCGGCAATTTCGATATCGAAACCCTTCAACGTGCCGTCGGATTCCTTCCACGAAAATGGGGGGGGTAGGCACCCTCGACGCCGACCCGAAGATCGGCGGCCTGCGCGCTAAGCCCGGCCATTCCCAGCAATAGCGCCGCCGCGGTTAGTGATGTCTTTAGTCGTTTGAACTTCATTTTCTTTCCTCACTTTAGGTTGTGTTTCACTGAGAAACTATTTTGTTTTGCCCTGCGGGCATTTCCACCCTAGGGGTGCTTACTGCATCGTCCGCGACAGGAATTGCCGAAAACGATCCGAATTCGGATTGGTAAACATTTGCCGCGGCTCGCCCTGCTCTTCAACCTTGCCCGCGTGCAAAAACACGACCTCGGAAGAAACGTCGCGCGCGAATCCCATTTCATGGGTGACCACGAGCATGGTGCGGCCTTCATCGGCGAGATCGCGCATGACTTTCAAGACTTCGCCCACCAGCTCCGGATCGAGTGCCGATGTGGGCTCGTCGAATAACATTACCGCGGGATTCATCGCGAGTCCGCGCGCGATTGCGACCCGCTGCTGCTGACCGCCGGAAAGTTGCGCCGGGTAGTAATCCTTGCGTTCGAAAATACCGACTTTACGCAGCAGCGCTTCGGCCTGCTCGATCGCTTCGTCTTTGGGAATCTTGAGCACGTGCACCGGCGCCTCGATCACGTTTTCGATGACCGTCATATGCGACCACAGGTTGAAACTCTGGAACACCATACCGAGGCGCGCGCGTAAACGTTCGACCTGATGGATGTCCTCGGGTTGGTAAAGTCCTCGGTTATTCGTCTTCATGCGAATTTTTTCACCGGCCACGAAAACATCGCCGGAGGTGGGGATTTCGAGCAGGTTGATACAACGCAGGAAGGTGCTTTTGCCGGAACCGGAGGCGCCGAGGATCGAGATCACATCGCCTTTATGCGCACCCATGGATACGCCGCGTATTACTTCGACATCGCCAAAACTCTTGTGTAGATCGACGACTTCAAGCGCAGCCTGATCGCCTGCCGCTTCACTCATTCGCTTCGTCCCTCCCGCTGTTATCGCCATTCAACGACATTATTAGTAACTTATACGGACATGGTAACACTTTTTTACTGGGTGCCGCACTTTTGCCGGCGGACCTGGCGATTCAGCCGCCATGCGCCAGTAAGCGATCGATCAAGTCGCGCGCCTGCGCCGCGTAACCGCCGCCAAACAGGTTGGCATGGTTGAGTACATGATACAGATTATAAAGCTCGCGCCGCAAACGGTAACCGGCATCGATCGGGAAGTGCTCGCGATAAACGGCGAAGAAGGATTCGCCCGGATGGCCGAATAACTCCATCATCGCCAGATCGGTTTCGTGATCGCCGTAATAGCAGGCCGGATCGAAAATAACCGGGTTGCCCGCGCCGTCGGCCGCCTGGTTGCCGCTCCAGAGATCGCCATGCAGCAGCGACGGGCGCGGTTGGTAACCGCTGAAGTAGAGGTGCAAATTTTGCGCCAGCCGATTGCCGGCCTCGGCCAACTCGGTCCCGAAACCATTGCGCTCGGCGAGCTGCAATTGGTATCCCAAGCGATGTTGCCGCCAGAATTCTATCCAGTCATCGCTAAATCGGTTGCGCTGCGGCGTGCTGCCGATATGGTTGTCGCAGTCGAATCCAAATTGCCGATGATAACAGTTATGCATCGCCGCCAGCGCCGGAGCCATTCGCTCGGCGGCGGGTCGACCGCTGAATTCGATATATTCCATAACGATAAACGCGCTGGCGTCCTGCGATCCGGTTAACAGGACTTCGGGAACGCGGATGGTTTTGCTGCCCGCAATGGCCTCGAGACCGGCCCGCTCGGCCTGAAACATCGGCAACAGCTCAACGCGATTGATTTTTACGAAAAACCGCTGCGCACCGATATCGAGCCGATAGGCCTGGTTGATATCACCGCCTGCAACCGGGGTGGTACGAACGTCACCCGCGGCCAGGCCCAACCGCCGTATCGCCTGTTCCGCCAGTAATTGCCAATCCACTAAAGCCTCCGGTATTCGCCCGGTTGCAGCTGATCAAGCCGCCAGTCGCCGAGCGCGATCCGCAGCAGCCGCAGCGTGGGGTGCCCGACGGCGGCGGTCATGCGCCTAACCTGACGATTGCGCCCTTCGCGAATTTCCAATTGCAGCCACTGCGTCGGAATATTTTTACGCGCGCGAATCGGCGGCTCACGCGGCCACAGCCAACCGGGCTGATCGACCGGTCTCACCCGCGCCGGCCGGCTCCACCCGTCCTTCAACTCGACTCCCCGCGCGAGTATTTCGAGCATGGTCTGATCCGGAATGCCTTCGACCTGCGCCAGGTAGATTTTCGGCGTTTTGTAGCGCGGATTCGAAATCCGTGCCTGCAGCGCGCCGTCGTCGGTTAACAGCATCAAGCCTTCGCTATCGAAATCGAGCCGGCCGGCGGCATAAACCCCGGGCTGGTCGATATAATCGGCCAGCGTTGTTTTGCCCGCCACGGGCGAAAACTGGCTCAACACGCGAAACGGCTTGTTGAATAACAGGCTGGTCGGCATATCAACCGGCCCGGTCGGCGACCGGCTCGAACCAGGCACGCCAGCGTGCGAGTCGCCGTGCATCGAAGTCCTGTTGCAGCATCATGCGATCGAGCTTTTTCCGGTCGACTTCACCACGGCGCGTCCGAACCTGTTGCATTTCCTTAATATTACAATTTATGCGCGTCAATTGGATGCTGATGTCGAGCAGTTTTTCGTTTTCGATCAACGCTTGCTGGACAGCTGCGGCATAACGAAATCTCATCGCGCCGACCCGATCCAGGTGCCGGCGTAAATTATCCAGCGATTCATACTTCTTCAATAACCGGGCCGCGGTCTTGAGGCCGACCCGCGGAATTCCCGGGATATTGTCGACCTTGTCGCCGCAGAGCGCCAGTAGATCGGCGATCTGCGGCGGGCGTACGCCGAATTTTTTGCAGATCGCAGAGTAGTCGAGCTTGTTATCGTCCAGGTATGACCACCACCAGTCCTGTTTCTCGATTAATTGCGCCAGATCCTTGTCCGCGGTCAGAATCGCCAGCGGTAATTGCGCGCTGCGATGATAATTGGCGAGCGAACCGATCAAGTCGTCGGCTTCCCAGCCGATACTACTGACACAGCTGATGCCCAGCGCTTCGAGCCATTGGCGGCACCAGGAAAATTGTCGTTTCAATTCCTCGGGCGCCGGGCTGCGATTCGCCTTGTACTCGGGGTAAATCGTCTTGCGCACCGATTGCGCGAGGCTTGCATCGAAGGCAAACACGATCCGGCTGGGCGCCTGTTCGGTCAATAGCCGGTATACAAAGTCGCTGAAACCGATAAAAGCCTGATTGGGCTGCCGTTGCAGATTCACCCTGTCCGGCTCCGGGCCATACCAGGCCCGGAACACAAAAATGCTGGAATCGACCAAAAATAGACGCATTGACTAATTGATACATTGCAACTAAGGAATAAATATTTTACAACGGTGTTTGTTATAATCGCGCACAAATTTTCTGGGCTTTCTCAATGATGCCACGATTTATCATCATCCTGTTTTGTCTACTGGCGACAGCGTCGCCGGTCGCAGCCAATTCGGTCAAGCAATTGCAACAACTGATCGGACAGGAAAATTTTACCGCCGCGTCGAAAACCGGCGCGCAATTGCTGCTGCAAGACCCGGCGCATGCGCGCACCCGCTTTTTGACCGCCTACGCCTATCAAATGGATGCGCAAAAGGACAAGGCTATTGCACTCTACCAGGGATTGATCGACGATAACCCGATGCTGCCCGAGCCGCGCAATAACCTGGCAATGATTTACCTCGAACAGGGGGATTACGATCGCGCCAGCCAGTTACTGGTCGAGGCCATTAATACCCATCCCAGCTACGCGACCGCCTACGGCAACCTGAGCCGGATATACAAGGGCATCGCCAGCGAAGCCTACCGGCGCGCGGTCAGCGAATCGGAACAGCCGGCGAAGTACACGCATAACATTAAACTCAGCGCAATTACGCAGCTCGAAGCGGAAGACCGGGAACCCGAGCTGGACATCGGCGGCAGCGAGCCGACGGCGGTCACTTTCGCCAATCAGGAAACCCTGCTGATCGAGCAGGTAAAACTCTGGGCCCAAGCCTGGAGCAGCAAGGACTTCGAGGCTTATACCGCGTTTTACTCGCCCCGGCACCGCGCCAAGTTCGCCACGCACGAACAATGGTTATCGCATCGGCGCAGCCGCATCCTGCGCCCGGGCGAGATCAAGGTCGATGTCAGCAATATCCAGATCAAGTGGCGCAGCGATAATCGGGCGGTCATCGATTTCAAACAAGCCTTCACCTCACCGAGATATAGCGATCGCATAATGAAACGCCTAGCCTTTAACCGCGTGGGTTCACAATGGAAAATTACTGAAGAGCGGGTATTATCTGTGCTATGAAGCGAATTTTGACATTACTGGCGTTGCTGAGTCTGCAGCTCAGCCCCTACGCCGCCGAACCGCCGGGCGACAGTTACGAACAGAGCCTGCTCGATACGATCAAGGAAATCCAGAGCCTCAACCACGAGCAGGCCCTGAGCAGCACGCGCGACCTGATCCGGCAATATCCCCACAGCCGCCTCGGGCATATGCTGTATGCCGACCTGCTGTTGGCCAAGGCCGAACCCCTGACGGAAATCGGCTCCGGCATCCGGATCGACCGCGCGATCCAGGATTTTCAATACGAGATCCGGCAACGCTGGCAACATGACACCAGCCCGGCGCACCATACCCAGTATCCCGACAATATTTTATTTCTGGCGCAGGAGCATCCCTACATAATCCTGGTAGATCAGCAAAATTCGCGGGTTTACGTCTATCGTAACCAGGGCGGCGACCTGCAGCTCGAAACCGATTATTTCATTACCATCGGTCTCAAGGGTTACGGCAAGCAAAAACGCGGCGACCAAAAAACCCCGATCGGCATTTATCACGTAACCCGTCATATCGACGGCAAGGAATTGCCCGATCTTTACGGCAAAGGCGCCTTTCCGATCAACTATCCGAACGCCTGGGATTTGCGCAAGAAGCGCACCGGAGGCGGCATCTGGATTCATGGAACGCCGTCGTATACCTATAATCGCTCGCCCTGGGCCAGCAACGGCTGCATTGTCGTCAGCAATCCCGATTTTCTGCACATCGGCAACTACATCGATTCCAAAGTGCATACCCCGGTGGTGGTGGCGGAAACGGTTAACTGGATCAGCCGCGATCAATGGCTGGCCAAACGCAAGCAGGCCATCGAGCTGCTATCGACCTGGTTGATCGACTGGGAAAGCCTCGACCACCAACGCTATCAGCGCCACTATTCGCGCACGGAGCTGGATGCATTCGGGCGTGACTTCAAGCGATGGGATGGCCATAAGCGCTGGGTCAATCGCAATAAAACCTGGATCGAAGTCGAATACAGCAAGCTCAATATCTTCACCTACCCCGGCGAAAAAGACTTGATGCTGATGCAGTTTGAACAAAGCTACCGCAGTAACAATCTTAATATTGACTCGCCCAAGGAACTCTACTGGCGCAAATCCGACGATAGCTGGCAAATTGTCCACGAGGGTACCCGCAGCTTCCCGGTACCCGATACGACCATCGTCGAAAACTAACCTGGCGATAATATATCGCGCAGCCATGGCCGAAGCGCAGGAATTTGCAAGCCATGTCGTCGACCTGCTCGATCCCTTCGGTCCCTGTGAAGCCAGGCGCATGTTCGGCGGTTTCGGTATTTTTCATCAGGGGCTGATGTTCGGCCTGATCGCCGACGGCAGCCTCTACCTCAAGGCCGACAAGGAATCGAAAGCACTGTTCGAGGCCGAGGGTAGTACGGCCTTCACCTATTAACCCGGCGACAATATATGTCGCCGGATTAATAATACAAAAAAAACAAACCCTTCAAACTTTCCTATTGCCCCGCCCCCGAAGAGTTTTTCGAAGAGCCGGAGGACTGCCTGCGCTGGGCACAAACCGCCTTCGACGCCGCGTTACGGAATCCCAACAAAAAAAAGAAAATCGACTCGGAGTAAAAAACGCGGGGCGTTTTTTACTCCGAGTCGGCTCTCTTTAGCGCCCGCAGGACAAGGTACTTTTTGCCCGAGGCAATGGTTTCGCAGTTACCGAATAGCTTCTTCAGTTTGGCATGGTAGCCGAGGTGCCGATTGCCCACCAGGCGCAGCTCGCCGCCGTCGACCAGTACCCGGCGCGCATCCTTGAGCATGCGCCAGGCGACAGCATCGCCGACGCTGTGCTGCTGATGGAAGGGCGGATTGATCAAGACCAGGTCCTGACTCAGACCGGCGATGCCTTGCAGGCAGTCGCCGACTTTAAACTGCGCCCGCCGCGTCGCCGCAAAAGCCGCCCTGAAATTAGCCTCAGCGCTGGCGATGGCCATAAAGGATTCGTCGCAAAACGTCAGCTCGGCGCCGGGGTTCATGGCCGCTGCGATCAAACCGATAACCCCGTTGCCGCAACCGAGATCGACGATGCGCCGATAACCGGCATCCACCGGCATATGTTCGATCAATAGTCGACTGCCGCGGTCGAGCCGGTCGCGGCTGAACAGGCTGGCATGGTTCACAATCCGGTAACGCCGATCCACCACAAGTTCGTAGCTATCGGGATAGGGACTTTGCCCTTCGTTCATCGAATGATCGCGTTCGACCAGTATCAGCCTGCTTTTTTTGAAGGCCCGCGTAGTCGTGGTCGGACCGAGGATGGACTCGAATAACTCGAGCGTCGAATGGTGGATATGACGCGCCATACCGGCGGCAATGACGTGGCTGTCGTGATGCAATATGCCGCGCAACGCGTACAGCTGATGCTCCAGCAGCGCCTGCGTTTTCGGAATCTTGATCAGCACGTTATCCACCGCCACCGATGGAAAATCGATCCCTGAATTAGTCTTCACCTGCTCCACCGGGTAACCGTTCACTAGCAGATTGTCGCGCAATGCCTGCTGCGCCAGAAGGGAATCGTTCCACGAGTAAACCGGGTAGTCGGCCAGCGCCAGCGCCAGCGCGCCAAAAGCATCGTTCAATATCAGGACCTTTCCGTGCCGCGTCAGCAGCTGGATTTCATGCAGATGCTGCAGCAGAAATTCATCGGCGGCATCCCAGGCCTGCAGACTGTCATCGCGAGGGTTGCGATGCAACTCGAATTCGCCCTGCGGCACCAGCAGGGTTTTCCGTTTATCGATCGCCAGCGGTTGGTTCATGATCGTCCTAGAAAAGGCAAAGCCAGCATGCCGGGCAGCCGATCCACCTGGCGCGCATCGCGAAATTCGGGGATGCCAATCGTCATCGCGTCGTGTCCCGCTTGCGGCTGATCGATATAGCTGCGGAAGATTCGATCCCACAGCGAAAGATTGAAACCGTAATTGCTATTGGTCTCGCGGCGCAGGATCGAATGATGGACCCGGTGCATATCCGGGGTGACCAGGAGATATCGCAGCGCCCGATCGATGCCACGCGGCAGACTGATATTGGCGTGATTGAACATTGCCATGCCGTTCAGCAGGATTTCAAAAACCAGCACCGCAAGCAGCGCCGGACCGAGCAGCAGGATCACCAACCACTTGAGCAGCATCGAAAACACGATTTCTATAGTATGGAACCGGGACCCCGTGGTCAGATCGATATCGAGATCGGCGTGATGCACCCGATGTAGCCGCCACAGCAGCGGCATCCGGTGCATCAGCAAATGCTGCAGGTAAATCGCGAGATCGAGCAGCAATACCGCGGCAAGGATCTCGATCCAGGCCGGTAGCGGCAGCAAATTGAACAAACCCCAATTCATCGCTTGCACCGAGTGGGCAATACCTACAGCAGCCGCGGGAAACAACAATCTCAGAACCGTCGCGTTAAGCAGCAACAGGGACAGGTTGCTGCGCCACCGCTGTAGCTTGGAAATAGTCAAAACACGCCTCGGCGCAAGCACTTCCCAAACCAGCATAAAGATAAACACCGCCGCGAAAAATCCCAAGCGAAGCATCGCTTCCCGTTCAAGTAGTAAAGTATCGACACCCGCTTCCATGGGCTGTATTTTCGGGTAAAACCCATGATATTGACAGCCCAAATAGAAGCACCGCAACTCAATAGTCCGACAACAACAATCTCACTGATATTGAGCGACCCATCAGCCGCGCCGACCGATTCGAATAAGCGCGGTTTTGTCGGGTGCAATCTAGCCGCGCTCCACGTTAGAATGACCGCCACAGGATTCGTCTAGCGTCCGATGCACCTGCGGCTCGCAGACCGATTTCGGTGGCAGCGGAAATTTTATGCTCCGGTAAGCCCGAACGGTAACGTCGGGTCCGCTCGGGTGTCGGATTGAATCCGGTTTGATTATCACTATCCTGCCGTAGCAGATGGAAATTTATGCTGGCTCCAAGCGCATTCGATTGGCGTTTTACAGACTATCTCAACCTAGCCTGCATATTGCACGAAGGCGGCACAAACTCCGGAGAAATCACATAAATATCAAAGTGTTAAGTCAGTTTTTTCGGAAAATCGCCGGTTACAGTTTGTACCTGAACGAAATCAGGAAAAATCTGGCTGCCAATCTCGAACGATCTCCCTTGAGCCATAGCTATGGCTATGGCTCGGCGGGCGATCGTCCGACCTTGTTTGCCATATTTCCCCTGAGTGTCGTTCCCTTCATGCAATATGCAGGCTAGATCAGCCCTGAGATGCTGAACGAAGTCCTGATCCTGCTGTTTTTGTCGGTGGCCAGCGTCGCGCTGTTCCGGCGACTGAATATTCCGGCGGTGCTGGGTTACCTGGTGGTGGGCATGTTCGCCGGCGACCACGCTTTCGGCTTGATACGCGATTCGCATGCGATCGAGCAAATCGCCGAAATCGGCGTCGTCTTTCTGTTGTTCACCATCGGCCTCGTGGTATCCATCCCGCGCCTGATTGCGATGCGCAATATCGTATTCGGTATCGGTGTGGCACAGGTAATCGTATCGACGCTCAGCACGATCGCGCTAGGCCTCTGGTTTGGGCTGTCGTGGCAGGCGGCTTTCGCGGTCGGCGGGGCGCTGGCAATGTCGTCGACCGCGATCGTCGTGAAGATGCTGACCGAACAGTACGAACTGCATCTGCCGCACGGCAATATTTCACTGGGCGTGCTGCTGTTTCAGGATCTGGCGGTGGTACCCTTCCTGGTGCTGATACCGATCTTTGCCGCGCCGTCGACCGGCTCGCTACTGCTGCCGATTAGTCTCGCGCTGGCCAAGGGCGCGCTCGCCTTCGCGGTTATTTTCTATGTCGGGCAATACCTGGTGCGTCCCGCGGTGCGCAAGATCGCAGCCACCCACTCGAGCGAATTATTCACACTGTTTATCCTGTTAATCGCGCTTCTGGCGGCCTGGCTAACTTATCAGCTCGGCCTTTCTCTGGCGATGGGCGCCTTCCTCGCCGGCATCATGCTTGCAGAAACCGAATACCAGCATCATGTCGAAAATGAAATCAGGCCATTCCGCGACATCCTGATGGGTTTGTTTTTCATTTCGGTCGGTTCGCAGTTCGACTGGCAAACCATCCTCAACGAAACGCTGGAAGTCGCGGTGTTGACGCTGGGACTGGTTGCCGGCAAGGCTATCGCGATCATGTTGATCACCCGCTGTGCCGGCTATTCCGCCGGTGTCGCCGTGCGCGCCGGCATCCTACTGGGCCAGGGCAGCGAGTTCGGCTTCGCGCTGCTGGCCGTTACCATTACCAGCGGCCTGCTGAGTCTCGAACTCAGTCAACCGATTATTGCGGCCATCATCCTCAGTATGACTATCTCCCCGATGCTGATTCGCCACAATGCAACTATCGCCAGCCGTTTTGCGCCGGGGTATGCGGCCAGCCTGACCCAGAATGAAAGCCGCATCGACGCAGCCTGCCGCGATCTGCAAGGCCACGTATTGCTGTGCGGCTTCGGACGCACCGCGCAAAATCTGGCGCAGTTTCTGAAGCGCGTGGGTATTCCATTCGTCGCGCTCGAGATCGATACCGAGATCGTAACCGAGGCGCGCGAAGCCGGCGAACCCGTATTTCTCGGCGACAGCAGCGATCCCGAAATTTTGCGCCTCGCCGCTATCGACAAAGCGCGCGTTCTGGTAATCTCGTTTACCGAGCTAAAAACCGCCGAACATATAGCAAGAGCCGCCAGAGAGCTGCGCCCCGATGTGCCGATGATCATCCGAACCCGCGACGACCGCCATCTCGAACGCTTGCTCGAATGCGGCGCCGACGAAGTGATTCCGGATACCGTCGAGTCGAGCATGATGCTGGCGCAGCATACCCTCGCCGCGCTGGGGGAAGATCCGTTATCGATCGAGGAAATGCTCAACGAAGCGCGCGAAGGGCACTATGCCCGCGTGCGCGCATTCTTTCACAGCCTGGGTGACGTCGACTTGCAAACGCAGGACAATCATCATTTGCACAGCATCGAAATTCTATCCCGATACCATGCTATCGGGCGCAGTATCGGTTCTTTGAAACGCTTACCGCAAATCAAGGTAATCGGGTTGCGCCGCAACGGCGTGACCAGCGATAATCCGCTGCCTGAAGTCGAATTCTTACCCGGCGATGTGATGATCATCGAGGGCCATCCGGACGATATTCAGGCGGCGGAAATCGAAATCATGTCAGGGCTTTGAGGCGCAACGATGGCAAACGAAACAGAATCGCGGCAGGAATTAAAGTGGCAACTGCGGGCATCGCCCCGCGTACGCTACGCCAAGTTGCAGATCAAACCCTATGGCGGGCTCGAAGTTGTCATTCCGCCGCGTTTCCCGCGCGCGGAAATTCCATTCCTGGTCGCCAAACACGCCGACTGGGCGCGTTATCAACTCGACAAACAGGACAGACTGCGGAGTTCGATCCACCTGCCGCAGCAGCTGGCCCTGGCCTTCGACAATAGTTCTACGCCGGTGCGCTACGCCAGTCAGTCGCCGGCAGTGGATTACGACCTGTTTAGCGAGACGCCAGCGTCGCCGCACATCATCATTGAAGGCAGCACCCTGACGCAGCAACTCGGCGAACTAAGAGCCTGGATTCGGCATCGCGCGCGGAAGCTGCTGCCGTCGCTATTACAACAGGTGTCGCATCAGACAGGGCTCGATTTCAAGCGCGTAACCATCCGTAGTCAGAAAACCCGCTGGGGCAGTTGTTCGAGCCGCGGGCACATCAGCCTTAACGACCAGCTACTTTTTTTGCCGGCGCAAACCGTCGAGTACCTGATGATTCACGAACTCTGCCATACCCGTTATCTGAACCATTCCGGAGATTTCTGGCGCCTCGTAGAAAGTCACAACCCCGATTACCGCAATCATGAAAAACTGCTAAACCGCGCGCGCAACCTGGTGCCCGAATGGTTTCTGATGGACTTGTATAGTTGAGCCGATCACGGCCTGCAGTTGTTACGCCCGGGAATCGCTTAATCGCGGGTTGCGACAAAGGAGCGTCTATTAACCCGGCGACAATATATGTCGCATTCAGCCATCGCGTGTCTGTTCACAGCAAGGCATCAGAACGCCGCTGCAGTTATTCTGCAGCAAGTTCTGATAACGCCGTCTGTGGGCAGACACGCGATGGCCTATCTTATTTAATATCAATTAGTTAGGGGGCCCAAGAAAGCGTCAGCTCCGCGTTGCAACTCTTGCCAATGGAATAACCAGGGCCGGCCCCATGAGCGCAGCGAGTGCTGTGGGCCTTGGCGGCGAGTCGCGCCTTGATCTGACGCTTTCTTGAGCCCCTGAATACGACATATATTGTCGCCGGATTAATGTAACCCGCTTATCTCACCGATTTTCTGCTGCGGGCGCAGGACAGTTAGTGCGGCTGGCGGCGCTGGATATACTCGATCCTATTTTCGATCAGCAGGTTTTTGGCGCGGGACAGGCGGGTTTCACTGGGGAAAGGCCCGAGCTGCACGCGGTGCCAGGTTTCGTCATTGACCTCGGCGGATTTAACCGTCGCCTGCAGACCCAGGAAGGCCAGCTGCGCTTTCAGGCTGTCGGCCTCGTCGGCGTTCTGAAACGATCCGACCTGCAGTATCGACTGGTCCACCGCCTCCTTGTTGATGCTGGGGTTTTCGATCGCGGCGCGGTCTTCCTCGGATATCGGAATTTCGACTTCGCGTTGCGGCAACACCGAGTAAAAATCGATAGTGGGTTTGTTTTCACCGCCGGCTGCCGCTGGTTCGCGGCTGCTATCGGTGCCGCTGCTGACGATTTTATGATCGAGAAACAGGATAAAAGACACGAAGGACAGCAGCAACAGGAACAAAAAAGCCCAGACCCAGGGTGATGTGGTTTGTTTTTGCGCCATGTCTGTTACATTTTTTCAGGCGCCGAAACACCCATCAAATTGAGCCCGTTTTTCAATACCTGCCCGACTGCCGACGCCAGGCTGAGGCGCGCATCCCGCAGCTCGACATCGTCGACGATAAATTGGTGGGCGTTATACCAGGAGTGAAAATGGTTGGCGAGATCACGCAAATAGTTCACCACCAGGTGCGGTTCCCGGCGCCGGGCCGCGGACTCCACCTGTTCCGGGAACTGGCCGAGCTGTTTTATCAATGCCTGTTCGTGCGAATTGTCGAGGCGCGACAAGTCAACCTGCCGCGTCGCGATTTCGAGACCCTTTTCGGCACACTGCCGCCACACGCTACAAATGCGCGCATGCGCGTATTGCAGATAAAAAACCGGATTATTGCTGGATTGCTCGCGTGCGAGATCGAGATCGAAGTCCATATGCTGCTCGGCCTTGCGCATCACGTAAAAGAAACGCGCGGCATCCCGACCGACATCTTCGCGTAATTGCCTGAGCGTGACGAACTCGCCGGAGCGTGTCGACATGGCAATCTTGACGCCGTTTTCGAACAAGTTGGCAAACTGCACCAGCTGAATTTCGAGATCGTCGGCATTATATCCCAACGCGCTCAGCGCAGCCTTTACCCGGGCGATGTAACCATGATGGTCGGCGCCCCAGATATTGATCACCTTGTCGAAACCGCGATCGAACTTGTCCATGTGATAGGCGATATCGGAAGCGAAATAAGTGGTCTGGCCGTTGTCACGACGCACCACCCGGTCCTTTTCGTCACCGAAATCGGTTGAGCGAAACCAGAGCGCGCCCTCCTGCTGGTACACATGGCCATTATCCTGGAGCCGCGCAATCGCCCGATCGATCAAGCCTTCATCGCTCAGGGAGCGTTCCGAAAACCAGTGATCGAAATCGACGCCGAAGGCATGCAGGTCGTTGCGAATGACTTCGATCAGGGTGTTTAGCGCCAGATCGAATACGATTCGATAATCGTTTTCGCCGAGCAGACCCTGAGCCTTGGCGATCAGTTGATCGATATGTTTTTCCTTATCGCCGGCCGGCGCATCTTCGCCGACATCGGCGAACACCAGCGCGGCGGGCTGGCGGAAAGCTTCGCCATGTTCCCGATGCAGGGTCGCGGCGATATCCCACACGTAGTCCCCCTGGTAACCGTTGCTGGGGAAAACGATAGCCTCGCCGCAGAGTTCCAGGTAGCGCAGCCAGGTCGAGGCGCCGAGAATATGCATTTGCCGGCCGGCATCGTTGACATAGTATTCGCGCTGCACCTGGAAACCGACAAATTCCAGCAGATTCGCCAGGGTGGCGCCATAGGCGGCGCCGCGTCCGTGCCCGACGTGCAGCGGGCCGGTGGGATTCGCCGAAACAAATTCGATCTGGATCTTGGCGCCCTGCCCGAGCGAGCCGCGGCCGTAGTCATCGGCCTGTTCGAGAATCGTGCTGACGATCGATTGACTGGCGTTGCTGGCGACGAAAAAATTGATGAACCCCGGACCGGCCACTTCGATCCGGTCGATATCCTCGGCGGCGGCTATTTTGGCGGCGATTAGCTGCGCGAGTTCACGCGGCGGTAAACCGGCGGGTTTCGCCAGCGCGAGCGCGACATTCGAGGCATAGTCGCCCTGGCTTGGATCCCTGGATGAGGTAACCTGGATATTGCTGACGAGATTTGACGGAATCTGCGAAGCCTGCTCAAGCTCGTGCAAAGCTTGCGCGATCAGATCGGTAATGGTTTTCTTCAAGGATTAAACCCGCACCCGGGTGGGAAAATCGACCGGGAGATTTTACCCGAGCCGATCAACCTGAGCCAGCCATCTTTTTTGCTTCGAGGGGGACAGATCTACAGATCTGTCCCCGATCCTCAGAGTTCGTAGGCGTCGACGTCGATGCTCCAACCGACGCGCGCGCTGCTCGGCAAATCTTCGAGCGCCGGCATCGCCTGGGCCAGCACCGATCGCAGGACCCGGTAGTCCTCGGAAATCAGGCAGAGTTGCGCCCGATAACGGCCGATGCGGCGCGTCATCAATGCCGGCATCGGCCCGACGCAGCTGAGCGCATCGAAATCTTGCGCACTGGTCAACCGGGCTCTGATTTGTTCAAGTTTTTGCAACGCGTCTTCGAGCTTGATCGCGTCGGCGCGAAACATGACGACCCTGGCATAAGGCGGGAAACCGAACTGACGGCGCTCGCGCAACAGATCGGCTGCAATCTCGCGATAACTGTGCCGCAGCAGCGCCTGCATCAACGGATGCTCGGGAAACCGGGTTTGCAGAATCGCCTCGCCCGCGCGATCTCCGCGACCGGATCGCCCGGCTACCTGAAACAGCGTCTGTACCAGGCGTTCGCTGGCGCGATAGGAAGCGCTGAACAGCGCCTGATCCGCATCGAGCACAATACTCAAGGTAATCGCCGGGTAGTCATGACCCTTGGCGATCATCTGGGTGCCGATCAGGATACAGGGCTCGCCGCTCTGCAATTGTTGCAGGCGGGATTTGAGCGCCTCGCGCGACGCGATCACGTCGCGATCGATGCGTAGGATCGGCGTCTGCGGATAACGCTGCTGCAGACCCTGCTCGAGTTGCTCGGTACCGATGCCGTAATGTTTGACTTCGTCATGGCCGCATTCGGGGCAGCCGGCGGGCACGGCCTGGCTGAAGCCGCAATGATGGCACAACAGCCTGGGCACCGACTGGTGCAGCGTCAGGCGCGCATCGCAGTGGCGGCACAAGGCTTGCCAGCCGCATTCGTGGCACATGACGATCGGCGCATAGCCTCGTCGATTGAGATAAATCAGTACCTGGCCGGCGGCCGCCAGATGCTGCTCAATACGCTCGAAACTGCGCTGGCTGCAGCCGAATTCGAAACGACTGTTGCGTACGTCGATGAGTTCCAGCCGCGGCGGCGGGAACTGCGTCGGACGCTGATCGAGCCGGTAGCGGAAGTAGGTGTCACGTGCACAGTTTTTAATACTTTCCAGCGATGGCGTCGCCGAGCCGAGCACAATTGGTATGTCGAGCATTTGCGCGCGCTTGATGGCGACGTCACGCGCGTGATAGCGAATCCCGTCCTCCTGGCGATAAGAGTGATCGTGTTCTTCGTCGATGATTATCAAACCCAGATTATCGCATTGCGAAAACAGGCTGGATCGAGTACCGAGCATAATGCCGACCTCGGCGCGGCGGAATCGATCCCATGCCCGGTAACGTTGCAGGTCGGTCAAACCGGAGTGCGAAATCGCAAAGCAACTGCCGAAGCGCCGTTCGATGCGTTCGATCAACTGGTTGGTGAGGCCGATTTCCGGCACCAGGTAGATCACCTGCATTCCGGCATCGAGTCGCGACTGAATCAGGCGCAGATAAACCTCGGTTTTACCGCTACCGGTAATGCCGTCGAGTAAATGTACGGCGAAGCTGTCCAGACGCGGCTCGATTTGGCCAAGAATCTGGTCCTGTTCGGGGCTCAATTGCGGCAATCCGGTTACACGCGGCAGGCCAGCCTTGGCTTCCATCCAGTCCCAGCGTAGAATTTTTTTGTTTTCCAGCGCCTTGACCACGGCATGCCAATTGGGATTGATTTTTTTCAGATCGAGCGCGGTCAACCCGCTTTGCCGCGCCCGCATGGCCTCGCAAATCTCAAATTGGCGCGGCGAGCGCTGACGCAGATTATCGATTAACGCGACATCGGAGGTGGCGAGCAGCCAGCATTTTACCCGGGTCGATACATGCGATCGGGCACCGCGCAGATAACCCGGCAAGCACTGGAACACCACCTCCCCGAGCGGCTGCAGGTAATAATCCGCCAGCCATTGCGCCAGCGACAGCATATGCCGGTCCAGCACCGGTTGCTGATCGATCCGCTGCTCGACCGGCTTGATGCGCGCCGGGTCGAATTCACTGGTTTGACTCACGCCGAGCAACAAACCGGTGCGGGTGCCGTTGGTAAAGGGCAAACGGTAACGAGTCCCCGCCGGTACCGGGGTTTCGCCCGGCAGTGCATATTCGAATACGCGGTATAAAGGCAGCGCGATGGCGAAACGGGCGAAACGGGGTTGCGGCACGCAGCTCACTCGAGTTGAAAATTGAATCATACTCGAATTAAGACTCCCGCTCAGCCGCATAAATGCGGAAAATCCGCAAATCACTTAGCGCACTTATTTAAAGTAGTTTCGATTAAGTAATTGCTAAATTATTAAGAAATAGTGACAAATGGATTTATCCACAATTTCTGTGGATAAGTCTGTGCATGAAATGCCGACAAAGCCCTGGAAGCCGCATTAATGCTGGCAATCGATTAAATTGTTCATTTTTTCATCGTTTTTATTTCTCTATGTATTTCAATAACTTATGACTGTTGATCAAAAATTAACCGCGACCCCGGGATATAATCGGGCCAGACAGTTGCCACCGATCCCGCATGTGCATATCTCAATTCTGTCAAGTACTCTCAGATTGTTTTTCAAATAATTTTATTTATTGTAAGCGGATATTCAATAAACATAACAAATGCATATCGGAAACAAAAAAAGGCCGGCACGGTAATCCCAGTGACATTGCCAGGCGCGCCGATTAAACTGGCCGCGATTTTTATCCCGAGGCATCGCAATGTCCGCCACTACCGCGGTCTTACTATCCAACCTGGGTACGCCCGACGGTCTCGAGCGCGCCGCGGTGAAACGCTTCCTGCGCGAATTCCTGTCCGATCCGTTGGTCGTGAGACTCCCCAGAGTCTTGTGGCTGCCGCTATTGCGCGGCATCATACTGCCACTGCGCAGCGGTAAAACCCTGCAGGCCTACAGCCGCGTCTGGGGCGAAGACGGGTCGCCGCTACTGGCCTATGCCAAACGCCAACGCGATGCGCTGCGGCATAAACTGCCGGCGCGGGCCCAGGTCGAGCTGGCGATGCGTTACGGCAATCCTTCCTACCCGAAAGTGTTGCGCTCGCTGCGCGACGCCGGGGTCGAAAAACTAGTGGTGTTGCCGCTGTACCCGCAATACTCGGTAACGACCACCGCGACCAGCTACAAGCACCTGGTCAACACGCTCAAACTGCTGGACTGGAATCCCGCGCTGGAATTCATCGGCTATTATCCCGAGCATCCGGCCTATATCGACGCGCTCGCCGAATCGGTACGTGAGCATTGGGCACAGGGGCAGCGGCATTTACTGATGTCGTTTCACGGCTTACCGCAAGCCAATGTCGAGCGCGGCGACCCGTATCAGTCGCAATGCGAAAAAACCGCAAAACTGCTGGCGGTAAAACTCGGACTGGAGGATGCCGACTGGTCGCTCGGCTATCAGTCGCGCTTCGGCAAGCAAACCTGGATCCAGCCCTACACCTCCGACGTACTGCACAAGCTGGTCGCAAGCGGCATCAAGTCGGTCGACGTGATCTGCCCCGGCTTTTCCGCCGACTGCCTCGAAACCCTGGATGAAATCGAGGTCGAGTACCGCGACGAGTTTCTCGAACTCGGCGGTGAAGAGTTTAATTACATCCACGCGCTCAACGATCGCGACGCGCATATAGAAATGATGCGCAGTCTGGTCGAGCCTTATCTTGACTAAGCAGCTGACTCGGCCAGCGTTCCGGTTTTGATATTGGCTTCGAATTTTTGCAAGCGTTTGTAAATCGAGATCAACTCGACGATCGTCGACCAAGAGTTAACCAGATACTGAAACGAACTTTCAACCTGTTCAAATACATTGGTGATCTGCCGGAACAGGCCGAAAGTAATCGCCCCTGCAACAATGGTCGGACCCATTGCTATCAAAGGCAGCAATACGGTGTATTGGATGTAGGCAAAGCGGGCGAAATCGAAATAGCCGTAATGCAGGTACAAGCGAAAGTAGTTCTTCCTGACGTTTGCAAAGAGTTCATTGACAGTCGGCGGGTCGGCACGATCTTCGTGATCCTCGCCATAGACGAGTTCCTTGCGGTAAGCGGCCTCTACCAGCTGATTATTGAACTCGAGTCCGGGAAGTTTAATTCCTACCAGGGCAACCAGCGCCGTTCCGAACAGGGCCGACAGGATAGCTATATATAGTAGCGCATGTTCCACCGGCCCGATCCAGGGTAACTCGGTGATATGCTTGCTCAGTTCCCACAGGATCGGCAGAAAGGCAATCAAGGTAAGAATTGAAGTGAAAAAATGCGTACCCAAACCTTCGACAATACTGGCAAAGCGCATGGTGTCTTCCTGCACTCGTTGCGCAGCGCCTTCGACACTTCTGAGTTTTGACCAATGATGCATGTAAAAGTTATTCATCGCCGTGCGCCAGCGGAACACGTAGTGCCGGGTAAAGAAAGAGGTTGCGACCTGGATGACGATCCATATGGTGGCTAGTTTCAAAAACCCGATAACCCCTGCCAGAAATTCTTCGAAAGTAATCTGGTTGGGCGCGGACAGGGCTTTCTGGATCAGATCGAAAAACTCACCGTACCAGTCGTTGATTTGCACGCGTAATTCGACCTGATACCAGATCGAAAACAGGATGACCACTGACCCCAGCAATGACCAGCGCAGCCATCTACGACTCATAAAAAATGACCTGAACATGGTTTTCCTCTTTTTATTTGATGTTAGGGGCAGACAGCGAGATCGCCCGCGAGTTGCAAAATTAGCGTTATTTCTGGTTCTCGAAGCGCGGGATTATAACAGCGATTTGTTATCGGATTCCTTTATACTTCGCGCTCATGTGCCTGATCCTGTTCGCCTACCGCCAGCACGCGGATTACCCGTTGATTCTGATCGCCAACCGCGACGAGTACTACGCGCGCCCGACACGGGATGCGCACTGGTGGGACGACGCGCCGCTATTCGCCGGGCGCGACCTGGAGGCGGGCGGCACCTGGCTCGGCATCACCCGCCAGAGTCGATTCGCCGCGGTAACCAACGTGCGCGAGCCGGGGGGGCATGCGCGCCGGTAAAAATTCGCGCGGCGAGTTGACGCGCAACTTCCTTGCAGGCGATGCGACGCCGCGATTATACCTGGAGCAACTGGCCGCACAGGACCGTGACTACGCCGGCTTCAACCTGCTGCTCGGCGAGGCCGGTGATTTCTGGTTTTACTCCAATCGCGATCCCGGCATCCGCCGGATCGAACCCGGGATCTACGGCATCAGCAACGGCGCCTTCGACGAACCCTGGCCCAAACTCAGTTCCGGTAAAGACGAACTCGCGGCGCTGCTGCAAGGCGAGATTATTACCGCCGACCTGATGGAGCTGCTAACCGACCATCAAATCGCGGCGGATCACAAACTGCCGCAAACCGGGGTCTCGCTCGACATCGAGCGCATGCTATCGAGCCGCTTCATCCGCTCACCCGAATACGGCACGCGCGCTTGCACGGTGCTGACCATCGATCGCGAGCGGCGCGTCGACTTCAGCGAACAGAATTTCCGCGACGCCGACCATGCCGGCGATTTGATCCACGAAAACTTCAGCTTGGAACCTGAAAATATTACCGCTTCAGAGTAAACACTATAACTAAGGCGTTTGCCGGCTCTTATTAACCCGGGGCTAAATACCGAACAGGGATTTTGCATTCCGGTTGAGAATGGCGGCCAGATCCTCGGGTTCGCACTGGCGCAATTCGGCCATGGTCCGCAGGTGTTCGACAATATAGGCCGGCTCGTTGGCTTCGCCGCGATGGCCGGCGCCGGGTTGATCGGGCGCATCCGATTCGAGTAACAGCGCGCTAGCGGGCATGGCCGCAACCACGGCGCGCAACTTTTGGGCGCGTTCGAAGCCGACCGTGGCGGCGATGCCAAGCTTGAATCCCAGGTCGGACAATTGCTGCGCCTGTTGCCGGCTGCCGGCAAAGCTGTGCACGACGCCTCCGTGAGACGCGTTTTTGCGTAACAGGCTAATCACATCGTCCAGCGCCTTGCGGGCATGCACTATCACCGGCAAGGCATGATTGTTAGCCAACTGCAGCTGTTCGATAAATAATTGCCGCTGCCATTTTTCATCGCTACGCGATTGATAAAAGTCGAGCCCGCACTCGCCGACGGCGACCGGCTGTTCGATTTCGAGCCACTCGTCGAGTTCGCGCAAATGCTGATGCTGGTGTTGCTCGACAAACCAGGGATGTAACCCATAGGCGGCGTGCAATCCCTCGTCTATCGCGCAAATCCGCTTCAGCTTATCCCAGCGATTCGCGGTGGTTGCCGGGACCACCATGGCGTTGACACCGGCAGCCGCCGCGCGCGCGATGACGTCGTCACGCCGCCCGTCGAAACGATCGTCATCGAGATGGCAATGGCTGTCGATCAACTGCATGGGTGGAGACAGCCGGGCAACAGGCGCGGCAGCGGCGGTGCGGGTTTCATTTTTTGTTACGGCGTTGCATCAAATCGCGGATGATCGGCGTCAGTATAATTTCCATCGCCATCCCCATCTTACCCCCGGGCACGACAATGGTATTACGGCGCGACATGAAGGCGCCGCTAATCATCGACAGCAGGTTGGTGAAATCGGTGTTGCGAATATCGGGTTGGCGAAACCGGATCACCACGAAACTTTCGTCGAGCGTCGGAATATCGCGCGCAATAAACGGATTCGAAGTGTCCACCGTGGCGACGCGCTGAAAATTGATATCGGTTTCGGAAAACTGCGGCGTAATGTATTTCACGTAATCGGGCATGCGCCGCAGGATGCTGTCGACGACTTCATCCTGACTATAGCCGCGCTCCGCGTGGTCGCGGTGGATTTTCTGAATCCATTCGAGATTGACCACCGGCACCACGCCCAGCTTGAGATCGACATAACGCGTCATATCGACCTGCGCGGTCTTGACCAAGCCGTGCAAGCCCTCGTAAAACAGTAAATCGGTACCCGGACCTATGTCTTCCCAGGGGGTAAACTCCCCCGCGCGGCACTCGCCGCCGAGGCGTTCGCCATGCTGCCGCGCCTGTTCTTCGTTGTGCAGGTAAAAACGCCGTTGCCCGTCACCGGTTTCACCGTAATTACGGAACAATTGTTCGAGCCGCTCGAATTGATTGGCCTGTTCGCCAAAATGGCTGAGGCTGATGCCGGCCTGACTGGCCTGTTCCATCTCCTGCAGCATACCGGCGCGGTCGTAACGATGAAAACTGTCGCCCTCGATCACCACCGGATTGATTTTTTGCCGATTGAATATCGATTCCAGTGCTTTTCTTACGGTCGAGGTTCCGGCGCCGGACGAGCCGGTGACGACGACGACTGGATGCTTTCTCGACATGTAGCAAACTCCTGCTGACCCGAGTTTCGATTCTAGCCTGTTTTATGAGCGCCCGCGACGGCTGAAACGTCGTTCGGCTTTGTAGCTACCGGTAATATTGTGTACACTATTTTGGGTATTCCTGTCTCGTTATGTCAGCGCTAAAATTCTTTGGCACTACTTGATTCATGTAGAACTACAGCACAGATTCAGGAACCGGCAGGAGGGATAATGCCTGACCGGCATTATCGTTATTGAGGATTCGACCAACAGTTGAGCAGATTATCGAGAACACTCAGGGTCAGGCTTAAGAAAGTCAGGCTCAAAAAACTGCGCAGCATAAAATGGTTGGCCGGAATAATCTTTGTCGTGTTGGGCTGGTACGTCACCGGTCTCGCCCCAAGCAACGATATCGCCTGGGTTACCGGCCTGCTTTTTTTCACGGTTTATCTTTTCATTTTCGAGATCGTCAAGGTCGACGAAGCCGCCGTGACCATCATGGTACTGCTCGGCCTGTCTTCATTGCTGGCGCCGGCAATGGGTATCAAGCAGGGCCTGGTGAATACCCACCATTTGTTCGACGGCTTCGCCAGTAACGCGGTAATGTCGATTATCGCGGTGATGATCATTGGCGCCGGACTCGACAAGACCGGGCTCATGAGCAAGGTTGCCGCCTATATATTAAAGGTAGGCGGCAGTTCGGAAGGTCGCATCATTCCGATCGTTTCCGGTACCGTCGGCATTATTTCCTCGTTCATGCAAAACGTCGGCGCAGCCGCCCTGTTTCTGCCGGTGGTGAGCCGAATCTCGGCGCGCTCGGGGCTGCCGATGTCGCGCCTGCTGATGCCGATGGGTTTTACCGCAATCCTCGGCGGCACCGTCACCATGGTGGGATCTTCGCCGCTAATCCTGTTGAACGACCTGATTCTGACCTCGAACCAGGCGCTGCCGATTTACCAGCAAATGAGGACTTATGACTTGTTCGCGGTAACGCCGGTGGGGCTGGCCTTAGTGGCGACCGGTGTCATCTACTTCGTCCTGGCGGGCCGATTCGTGCTGCCAAAGACGTCCGCCGAAGCCTCGACCGCCGCCGCCGGCAGCAGCAAGTACCTGGAAGAAGTCTACGGCATCGACTACATGACCTTCGAGGTCAACGTACCCGAGGGCAGCCCGCTGGTCGGGCAGGTGCTGCACGATATCGAATCGATCAACAAAATCCGCGTCATCGCGGTCAAGGCCGCAGATACCGGGGTGCGCGCCAGCTGCGGCGATTTATCGCGCGATGTCGATATCGGCCCCGCCTCGGCCCTCGGCATACTATGCTCGCCGGAACACCTGAAAGACTTCGTGGATAAGTACGGGCTGACGATCCAAAAGGGTTTGCGCGTCTTTTCCGAAGTGCTGTCGTCGGCGCAGACCGGGATCGCCGAAATCGTAATCCCCCCCGGCTCGACGCTAATCGGCAAGTCGGCGCAGGATGTCTGGATGCGCAAATCCTACGGCATCGCCATGGTGGGGCTGCATCGCGACGGCGAAACCATGGTGGAGGGCGAGCATATTCGCGAAATCCCGCTCGAAGCCGGCGATACGATACTCGCGCACACGACCTGGCGCGCCCTGGCGCACCTGGAGCGCGACCGTAATTTCGTGATCGTGACCTCGGAGTACCCGCGCGAGGAAACCCGTCCCCACAAGGTCGGCTGGGCGACCTTTTTCTTTTCGTTGGCGCTGTCCATGGTGCTGTTCACCGACCTGCGCTTATCGGTGGCCTTGATGTCCGGGGCGGTCGGCATGATTTTATCCGGCGTACTCAAGATCGAGGAGGCTTACGAGGCGGTCTCCTGGAGTACCGTATTCCTGCTCGCGAGCCTGATACCGCTCGGTCTCGCGGTCGAAACCAGCGGCACCGCGAAATGGATCGCCGAGCAAACCCTGCTGGTGGTCGGCGACATGCCGATCTGGGTAATTCAGGCAGCGGTTGCGCTGCTGGCGACTTTTTTCACGCTGGTGATGTCGAATGTCGGCGCCACCGTGCTGCTGGTGCCGCTGGCGGTGAATATCGCGATCGGCGCCGGCGCCAGCCCGGCGGTGTTTGCATTGACCGTGGCGCTTGCCACTTCCAACTCGTTTCTGATACCCACACACCAGGTGAACGCGCTGATTCAGGGTCCGGGCGGCTATCGCGTACCCGACTTCATGCGCGCCGGCGGCATCATGAGCATCCTGTTCATCATCGTTATGCTGGTGACGATGAACCTGGTGTTTTAGGGCCGGTTAACTGGCCTTGGCAAACAGCAAATCCCACACCCCGTGGCCCAGCCGGCGACCGCGCTGCTCGAAGCGGGTCGGCGGGCGATAGGACGGGCACTCGGCATAACCGTCGGCGTTACCCAGGTTGTCGAAGCGTTCGTCGGCCAGCAACTGTGCGCTAATCCACTCGGCATAATCCTGCCAGTCGGTAGCGACGTGGAGCACCGCAGCGGGTTTGAGCACCTTATACATGAGATCGCGAAACCCCTGATTGACGATACGCCGCTTGTGATGGCGTTTCTTGTGCCAGGGATCGGGGAAAAACAAGAATACCCGATCCAGCGATTCGGCGGCGATCATGCTGGTTAAGACCTCGATCGCATCGTGTTTGATCAGGCGGACGTTGTCCAGCCCACGCTGTTGAATTTGATTCAGACAACGCCCGATTCCAGGTTCGTGCACTTCGACCCCCAGGTAAAGACTGGACGGGTCGGCGGCGGCCATGCCGATCAGGGCATCGCCGTTGCCGATACCGATTTCCAGCTTAACGCGCGCGAACTGCGCGGGTAAAACGCAGCCTCGATCGACAAAATCGATGCCGTAACGCGGCCAGTAATTTTCGAGCGCATACTTTTGCGACGGCGTAATGCGACCGCTGCGGCGCACAAAGCTTTTAATGGAGCGGGTTCCGGGGTCGTTGGCGGGCATAATGTGACGGGGTTCGCGACTCGCAGGTTATTGATTTAAGCCGGTTCCGGCGCTCAGTACCGTTTATCGGTGCTTTTTTATATCCTATCTTCTTTCACAGGACTTTTTCCCCGATTGGATTAGGATACAAACATGAAAAAGAAAACAGGCTTTACATTACTCGAACTGGTCATCGTCCTGGCCCTGGTGGCCATAGTCGTAGCCTTCGCGATACCGGCGATGACGACTTTCGCCCAAAACGACCGGCTGACGACCAATATCAACATCCTCGTGGGGCATCTCTCCTATGCCCGCAGCGAAGCCGTCAAACGCAGCCGGCAAGTTAACGTATGCACCAGCACCAACGGCACCTCCTGTGGTGGTGGGGGTTGGCACGACGGCTGGATGATTTACGTCGACGCCAACAATAGTAGCTCCTTCGACAACGGCGAAGAAATCCTGCGCGTGCAGCAAGCCCTGGGCAACAATAACACGATTACCGCTCCCACCACACAGTTTGTGTATGACGATCGCGGATTCATTGCCGCCGGCGGCGGAGCAACGCTGGATTTGTGCGACGACCGCAGCGGCAATTTCGGCAAGCAACTCCAGTTTAACAATACCGGTCGCGTTAGCTTGAGGACAAATACGACATGTTAAGGCATACAACCTATCAACGGGGCTTGACCCTGGTCGAAGCAATGATCGCATTACTGGTCATTTCAGTAGGTCTGCTTGGCATCGCGTCGTTGCAACTCACCGCGATGAACCAGAACGCCAGCTCGCTCAATCACAGCCAGGCGGTCTGGTATGCCTATGAAATGTCCGATCGCATCCGGGCGAATATAACCTCCTTCAATACCTACGATGGTATCGACACCAATACCGGGTACTCAGGGGATTGCACTAGCAGCGCCTGTACTCCGGCGCAGATGGTCACTGCCGATGCCGCCGATTGGGCTACGATGCTCGGCAACCTGCCCGGCGGTCGCGGCACGGTCGCCCTCGCCAATGCCGCGGACGGACTGATTGTGACGGTAATGTGGGATGACGACGGCACCGGCGCCACCGGTACCGGCTGCGATCCCGCAAACACCAACGATTTAACCTGTTACAGAGTGGCGGTGACCCAATGAAGCGTTTAAGCAGACAAGCCGGTATATCGCTGGTTGAAATTCTCGTCGCGCTGGTGATCAGCCTGTTCCTGCTGGCCGGCATCGTGCAAGTCTACACCGGCAACCGGGCGACATTCGCCTTTACCAACGGCTTGGCGGAAATCCAGGAAAGCGGGCGTTTCGCGCTCGACCTGATGAGCCAGGATCTGCGCCTGTCCGGCGAATGGGGCTGCATCGGTTTCGACCCCAGCGACACCACCAATATCAACGATACGCTCGGCGGCGGAAACGTCAGCGGCTACACCGCCTGGTTCCACGATTTCGTCAATAATCCCCCGATTTCCGGTAGTAACAATACCGGCGGCCTCGGCAACAGCGACACGCTCGTGATTCGCGGCGGCAAGCCGGGCCAGGCCAACGTCGAAGCCGAATTGGCGAGCAGCACCTTCGCGACAGGCGCTCAACAGTATTTGCATACCAGCCGGATCACCAGCCTTGAAGCCGGCGACATCATCGTGGTCGCGCGCTGCGGCGCCAACGACCTGGCGCTCCCGGCCGAAGCCGATATCCTGCCGGTAACCAGTGTCGACAATACCACGGATCCCGCGCAGACGCGGATTAACCTGGGCTCCGTCAAGAGCCAGCAGTTCGAAAACGACGCCATGGTGATCGAATTGCAAACCGTCAGCTACTTCATCGCCAACAACGCCAATGGGCAGCCGGCGCTGTTTCGCGCTGAATTCAACGCGGCGCCGCAGGAATTGATCGAAGGCGTCGACGACATGCAAATTCTGTACGGAGTCGATAACGGTAGCGACCAGTTTCCGGATCAGTACTTAACCGCGAACAACGTGGCCGATTTCAATACCGTCGTCGCGATCAGGATCCAGCTGCTGCTGCGCTCGATCGACGATTTCATCACCGATGCCCCGCAAACCTATACCTTCAACGGCACGCAGGTCACTGCGGCCGATCGCAGGATTCGTCAGGTGTTCACAACCACCGTGACATTACGTAACCGGATTGGCTCATTATTATGATCAAACACAACTTTAATTCCCAACGCGGCGTCGCGCTGGTGATAAGCCTGATCATCCTGGTCAGCCTTACCATGCTCGGCCTGACTTCGATCCAGCGCACCACCACCGACTTGTCGATGGCGGGCAACCAGCGCGAGATCGGTCTGATGTTCCAGTCGGCCGAAGCCGGCCTGGTCGCGGCCGAGAACACTGTCCGCCAATCGAACAGCAACGGAGATTTCAACAACCCCAGCGTCGGCTTTTACGAAGTGCTGGCGGATAATCCCAGCTATTCCAGCCCGGATTATTTCCTCGAGAGCAACTGGGAAAACCAATCGACCGCGGCGGCATCTAGCTACAAAACAAAATTTGGAGTGGTCGCGGAACCGCGCTACATGATCGAGTACCTTGGCGATCGCGCGGAGAATCCGCTCGCCTTGATCAACATCGATGGCTATGGCCAACAGCAAACCGGAAAAATCGTCTCGATTTACCGGTCGACGGCACGCGGCGTGGGATTGACCGGAAATTCATCCCGCTTCGTCCAGTCGTACTTCGGCAAAGAAATCAAGCCATAAAATTATTTACTTAGGATAAGTGCTATGAAAACCAACCTGATTACCCAACGACTGTCGATATTCGTGGCAACCGCGATATTCAGCCTGTCGACCCTCCAGTCGGCTTATGCCGCCCCCGGGAACCTGGCGACCGCACCGCTGTTTCTGTCCAATATCGTCGAACCCAACTTGTTTTTCACGCTCGACGACTCCGGCAGCATGGACTATGAAATCGTAGTCGAAGACCCGATGCCCGGGTTTAACGTTACCAACGGCCTGCCCACGAACGTCGCACCCCCTGCCGCCGGCGGCTCGCGTATGGGATATTTTCACCCGACACAGACCGAGCTTTATAACACCCGGGGGCGCGTCCCGCCTTCGCATGAAGATTCCGGTAGTACCGCGTGGGACAGGTATTGGGTGCTACGCAACCATAACGGCAACAAGATTTATTACAATCCGGCGACCGTATATACCCCCTGGCCGGGCGCCAAGGCGAACGGCGACCCGATGTTTGAAGACGCGAACCCGACGGCCGCACCCGACGATCCGGTTAACCCGGATCATACAGTCGATTTGACCCTCCGTTATGAATTTGACGGTAGCGGAATAGACGTATATTTACCGACCTATTACATCTGGGACGATAACAACGGCAACGGTATCATCGAGCCGGGCGACAATAACACCCAGGTTGAAATCTCGGCCAGCGACACCGCAGCAATGCAGAACTTCGCCAACTGGTGGGTTTACTACCGCTCGCGCATGAATACCACCAAGGCGGCGATCGGCGCGGTGATCAACAACACCGACGGCACCCGCATGGGACTGGGCCTGTTCAACGGTCCGAACTCGTCAACGTCGAACATAGGTACTCCCAAGCAAACCGCTTTGGAGTCGATGAACGATGCCGCCAAGAAACGCGCCTTTCTGACAGCTTTTTACGGCGTCAAGGCACCCCGGGCCGGAACCCCGGGGCGCGAATCGATGCAAGAAACCGGTGAAATGTTTATCAATAGCGGTATTTTGCCAGCCAACCTCGGCGGCGAATGCCAGCAAAACTTCAATGTCTTCATGTCAGACGGTTACTGGAGCGAAAACACCAGTTTCACCAGCATTGGAAATACCGATAGAGACGGCACGGGCGAATTCGACGGCGGTATTTACGCGGATACCTATAGCAATACCCTCGCCGACGTCGCGATGAAATATTACGAAGAGGATTTGAAGGGGCTCGCGGATAAGGTGCCGACCATACCAGGGGTTGACGAGGCCGATCACCAGCACATGGTCAACTTTACCATTGCCTTCGGCGTCAACGGCTCTTTAAACCCCGAGACGGCCGTTCCGGGAACATTTGCCTGGCCGGAGCCTGTCCACGCCACCAACACGACGATAGATGACATGTGGCATGCCGCGCTTAACTCGCGCGGCGAATACCTCAACGCAGACAGCCCGGAAGAGCTCGAGAAATCCCTCGGCAGAGCGATTGCGGCCGTCGCCGAACGCACCGCGACCGCGGCGGCAGTATCGATCAACTCGGCCAAGCTGACTACCAACACGATCGTCTACCTGGCCGAATTCAATACCAACGGCTGGCAGGGAGACCTGAAAGCGTTCAAGATCAAGACCGACGCGCAGGGCAACCTGGATCCGGGCGGCGAACTGGAGGCGAACCCGACCTGGCGTGCGGCCACGGAACTCAACAACCGCAATATAAGTGCCGATCCGCGCGTTGTCATGACCCACAACGGCGGCAAGGGCGTGCCGTTCCAATGGGACAAGTTGAGCAGCGATCAACAACTGGATTTACGCACCAACCCGAGCGGCGGTCTCGACTCGGACGATGTCGGTAAGGCCCGCCTCAATTACCTGAAGGGCAGCCGGGTCGACGAAGGTACCGGGAACCGTTTCCGCGAACGCCTGTCGCTGTTGGCCGATCTGGTCAACTCGGGTCCGGTCTTCGTCGGTGCGCCCGACCTGCGCTGGCCCGACAAGACGCCGTTCCCCGACGCTCCCGGTAAGCGTTACTCGGAATACAAAAACGGCCCCAAGAAGACGCGCCAGGAAATTGTTTACGCCGGCGCCAATGGCGGTTTCATGCACGGTTTCGATGCGAATACCGGCAGGGAGGAATTCGCCTATGTCGCCAACAATCTGTTTTCGACCAATACCGCTGAAGGCTTGCATTACCTGACCGACCCGAACTATATACACAGGTATTACAACGACTTGACGCCGACCGTATCCGACGTGTTCGACGGCATCAATTGGCAAACCGTGCTGATCAGCGGCCAGCGTGGCGGCGGGCGCGGCATCTACGCGCTCGATGTTACCGACCCCAGCAAGTTCACCAATACCGAGGCGAACGCCGAAGACGTGGTGATGTGGGAATTCACCGACGCCGACGACCCCAACCTCGGCTTTACCTATAGCCGCCCGCAAATCGGGCTCGGCAATGACGGCAGCTGGGTTGCGATTTTCGGCAACGGTTACAACGGCACCGGCGACGGCAGGGGCAAGCTGTTCATCCTCAAGATCCACCAGGGGGCCAGTGGCTGGGTCGCCGGCACTGACTACGAAGTCATCAGCACTCCGCCCGGAGCTCTTTACGGCAGCCCCGGCAACAGGAACGGTCTGGGCTCGCCCGCGCTCGCCGATATCGACGGTAACGGCACGATCGACCGCGCCTATGCGGGCGACCTCTTCGGCAACATGTGGGTCTTCGATCTGAGCGACAGCGCCGACTCGGGCAACTGGGAACTGGCCTACAATACACCGCTGTTTACCACCATCGGTAACGAGCCGATCACGGCCCAGCCGACGCTGTCCAGACGCCCGACGATCTCTAACGACAGCAGTAACCAGCCCAATGTCATGGTATTTTTCGGATCGGGCCAGTACCTGGTCCCGGGCGACAAGACCAGCACCGACGACAACTATTTTTACGGCGTCTGGGACAAGGGCACCGCCAGTCGTAATCGCACCCACCTCGAGCGGCAAAACTTCAGAAGCGGCTTCGAGGATGCCGCCGGAAACCCGGTGCGCGTCCTGACCAAGAGGGTGGTCAACTATGCCGGCGGCGAGTTCGGCTGGTATTTTAAACTGCCCGACAACGGTGAACGTTCGGTTACGCGGCCGGTGGTGCGCGGCAATTTGGTCTTTTTCAATACCTTCGTGCCCGAAACCGCTCCCTGTAACGTCGGCGGCTATGGCTTCCGCATGGCGGTTGACATTGTCAACGGCGGCGCGCCGGATGACCCGACCTTCGATGTCGACGGTGACAACGATGTCGACGATAGCGACCAGGCCACAAAAGGCGGCCAGGTAGCGACGGTAGCCGGCCTGCGTCAGGAAGGTTTCCTGCCCGACCCGGTATTTATCGAAAATATTTCCTATACCGCGGATAAACCCGGTCTGGTGCCCGATCTCAAGAGTATTCCCGAAGGCCGCTTTTCGTGGCAGGAGTTAATCCCATGAAACAATTTAAAACACTTCTCGCCCAGTTACTGGTAATTTCCTCCCTGCTGCTGCCGTGGGCAACCGCGGCAGCACTGGAGGACTTCAGTGCCAATGGCGTCATCAGCAAGATTGGCATTTCCAGCTTCAGCCTCTACCATGGCGACGCCAAATACCGGGTTACGCCGACCGTCAAGATCGCTATCCCGGGCGTCCAGAACGCCAAACTGGGTAACCTGAAAGTCGGTGATGTGGTCTCGATCGAAGGGCATAAGATCGGCGGGAGAAACTATGTCGAGATAATAGTCTATTATAATGTAGATGATGAATAAGGCGCGTGAACTATGAAAAAAAATGAAGGCTTTACCCTGATCGAACTGGCGATCGTCGTGGCGATCATCGGCATTCTGTCAACCTTCGCTTTCGGATTCTTCGGCGAAAACGTCATTGCTTCGAACCGTACCGAGGGACGCGCGGCGCTGCAAACCGCGTCCGCGACGCTGGAAAAGTGCAAAAGCCTGTACGGCAGTTACAATAATGCCAACTGCGGCTATGCGGACTTTAACAGCGAAAGCAACTACTACGCCATCAGCGTCGCCCGCACGGCCACGACCTTCACGCTGACCGCGACCCCCGTTGCAGGCCAGCCCCAGGCCAATGATGCCGACTGCACTGCGATAACGCTCACCAATACTCATGTTAAAGGCGGTACCGGCACCGATCCTACCGAGTGTTGGTAATCTCGCGCAGGTAACAATCTGGGGAAGCTCTGAATAAATCAGAGTTTCCATAGCAATAACGGCGGAGTCGATGGTTCGACTCCGCCGGATACTGATATAATCCCCGTTTTAAACCGACCGCAGTCAAATGACCAGAAAAGCAGTCGCGCTGATCTCCGGCGGCCTCGATTCGTTGCTGGCGGCCAGGCTTGTCCAGCAGCAGGGAATCCAGGTAGAGGGCATCAACTTCTATACCGGCTTTTGCGTCGAAGGGCACACGCATGCCATCCGCAATCGGGACCGCGGCCGGGTTAAACGCAACAACGCTTTATGGGTCGCCGAGCAACTGGGCATCAAGTTGCATATCATCGACATCGTCGAAGAGTACAAAGATGTCGTCATCAATCCCAAACACGGTTATGGCGCCAATCTGAACCCCTGCCTCGATTGCAAGATCTTCATGGTGCGCAAGGCGCATGAATGGCTGCGCGCCAACGACTTCGATTTCATTATCACCGGCGAAGTAATCGGCCAGCGACCCAAATCGCAACGCAAGCGCTGCATGCCGGTGATCGCGCAGGAATCGGGCGCCGAAGACTTACTGCTGCGCCCGTTATGCGCCCAAAACCTGGCCCCGACCCTGCCCGAGCGCGAGGGTTGGATCGAGCGCGCGCAATTGCGCGATTTCAGCGGGCGTTCGCGTAAACCGCAAATGGCGCTAGCCGGGGAATTCGGCTTCGAAGACTATGCCCAGCCCGCCGGTGGCTGTTGTTTTCTGACCGACCAGACTTACTCGGTCAAACTGCAGGACTTGTGGGACAACCGCGGCCGCCGCGGGTATGAACTCGACGATATCATGCTGCTCAAGGTGGGCCGCCACATCCGTCCGAGCCGGGATTTTAAACTGATCATCGCGCGCGAGGAAGGCGAGACCAATTTCCTGAGCGGTTATCGGCATCAGTTTCAAACCATCAAGACGGTCAGTCACGCCGGACCGCTGGCGCTGGTCGAGGGTGAGCCGCTCGACGCCGAGCAACTCGAACTGGCCTGTGCGATTACCGCGCGCTTCAGCAAGGGGCGCGACGCCGACTCGGTGGAGCTGCGCTTCAGCGACCGCGAACAGGATTCGCGTAGCATTCACGTCAAACCCCTGGCCGCGGATCAGATCGAAGCGGACTGGATCGTCGCATGAACGAAATCATCGAGCTTGACGCGCGGCGCCTGTTTTGCCCGCTACCGGTGATCCGCCTGCAAAACTGTATCAACAAACAGGTAGCTGGAGCGCGCGTACGCATCGTCGCCACCGACCCCGGCAGCATGAACGATATTCCGACCTGGTGCCGCATCAATGGTCACCAGGTACTGCAGAGCGAGGAAAGAGATAAGGAATATATTTTTCTGGTGCAAAAAGGCGCGGATGACAGCTAGCCCGCATTTCACCGCGGCGCTCAGTCGTCGGGCTGGCGCTGCAATAAACCGGCAAATGCCGCGTTATCGGAACCGCGATGAAAGCTAAGCAACGCCATCGGATTACGCAACGCGTGACGCTGGTGGGCGCCGCGGTCAACTGCCTGCTCGCCGCCCTGCAGATTAGTTGCGGCCTGCTGGGCAAATCCCAGGCGCTGCTCGCCGACGGCCTGCATACCCTGTCCGATCTCAGTACCGATTTTATCGTGCTGTATGCCGCCAAACGCGCCGCCAAGGAAGCGGACGAAGACCATCCTTACGGCCATGGTCGTATCGAAACTCTGGCCTCCTTGTTGTTGGGTGGGATTCTGGCCGCAGTTGGCATCGGTATCGCCGTGCGCGGTCTCGACAGCATAGTCAATCCGCAGCTGGACAACCCCGAAGCCATCACCATTGCGTTTGCCTTTGTCGCCATCGTCGCCAAAGAGGGGCTGTATCGCTATACCTTGCGCGCCGCACGCGCCGTGCATTCGAACCTGCTCGAATCCAACGCCTGGCATCATCGCTCGGATGCATTGTCGTCGATCGTCGTGGTTATCGGTATCAGCGCGCAGGTGCTAGGCGTGCCTCACATGGACGCGCTGGCGGCGATCATCGTCGGCGCCATGATTATACTGATGGGGTTTCGCCTGTGTCGCAAAGCGCTTTACGAATTGATCGACACCGGGCTCGATTTCACGCTAGTCGACGCAGTGCATGCGGCGATGCAAGCCGACGCCAGCGTAGTCAGCATCCATAACCTGCGCACCCGCTCGATGGGCGGTCAGGGTTACATCGATGCGCACCTCGTGGTGGATTCGGACCTGACCGTTTCCGAGGCACACTACATCGCGCACAAGATAGAGGCCCGCGTTAAAAAGCAATTCCCGAAAATCATCGATGTGCAGATACACATCGATCCGCTCGACGATGCCATCAAGGATTCGGTGTTGGCGACATTGCCCGAACGCGACGTGATCGAAGCAGATCTGCGGCAAGCCTGGGAGGAAATCCCGGAGGCGTCCCGGGTCGACCGGATCAAGCTGCATTACCTCGACAAACTGCTCGAGATCGACCTGATTTTACCGGTATCGATGTGCGGCCCGGCGCAGGAAATCGGTATTGGCAAATTGCGCGCCAGCGCCGCTAGCCTCGATTATGTCGGCAAGGTCAATATTTTCTACGCCGACTAATACGCACTAAACTGGTGCAATTTTATTAAAAACCACTTGAAATCCGCATATTTGCACAATTAATTGGCATTTCCGCGTTAATCGGTACAATTCCCTCTGTTATTGAACCCCCGATTCTGGAGATTTATTCATGTCTGCTTCCGATGTGCTAAACAAAATTAACGAGTACGGCGTCAAGTTCGTCGACTTCCGCTTTACCGATACCAAGGGAAAGGAGCAGCATGTCTCGATCCCGGCAACCATGCTGGACGAGGAAACCTTTACCGAAGGCAAGATGTTCGACGGTTCCTCGGTCGCCGGCTGGAAAGGAATTAACGAGTCCGACATGATTCTGAAGCCCGACCCGGCAACCGCGGTCCTCGATCCGTTCACCGATGAACCCACCATCAACATTACCTGTAACGTGGTGGAACCCGCGACCGGCGAAGGTTACGAACGCGATCCGCGCTCGATCGCCGACCGCGCCGAGGCTTACCTGAAAGCGTCCGGCATCGCCGATACCGCCTACTTCGGTCCGGAAAACGAGTTCTTTGTGTTCGACGACGTCAAATGGTCCACCGAAATGGGCCATTGTTCCTACCAGATCGATTCCGAGGAAGCGGCCTGGAGTTCGATCAAGATTTACGAAGACGGCAACATCGGTCACCGTCCCGGCGTCAAGGGCGGTTACTTCCCGGTACCGCCGGTCGATTCACTGCATGACATCCGTTCGGCGATGTGCCTGGCGATGGAAGAAATGGGGCTCAAGGTTGAAGTGCACCACCACGAAGTCGCAACCGCCGGTCAATGCGAAATCGGGGTCGCGTTCAACACCCTGGTGCGCAAAGCCGACGAGGTTCAGGTATTGAAATACTGCGTGCATAACGTCGCCCACAGTTACGGCAAGACCGCGACCTTCATGCCAAAACCACTGGTCGGTGACAATGGCAACGGTATGCATGTCCACATGTCGCTAGTCAAGGATGGCGTCAACCTGTTTTCCGGCGAAGGCTACGGCGGCCTGTCCGACATGGCGCTTTATTACATCGGCGGCGTGATTAAGCACGCCCCGGCGATCAATGCCTTCGCCAACGCCGCCACCAACAGCTACAAGCGTCTGGTGCCCGGTTTCGAAGCCCCGGTGATGCTGGCTTATTCGGCGCGTAACCGCTCGGCCTCGATCCGTATCCCCTACGTTTCCAACCCGAAGGCGCGCCGGATCGAAGTACGCTTCCCGGATTCGACCGCGAATCCCTACCTCGCATTCAGCGCGCTGATGATGGCCGGCGTGGACGGCATCAAGAACCAGATTCACCCGGGTGAAGCGATGGACAAGGATCTTTATGATTTGCCGCCGGAAGAGGAAGCGGAGATCCCACAGGTTGCGTTTTCCCTGGACCAGGCGCTCGAAGCGCTGGATCAGGATCGCGAATTCCTGAAGGCCGGCGGAGTATTCACCGATGACGTTATCGATGGCTACATCGCACTCAAGACGGAAGAAGTCGAACGCCTGCGGCTGGCTACCAACCCGGTCGAGTTTGACCTCTATTACAGCGTTTAAGGGCGCGTCTGGAACGAAGGATTAAAAAGGCCCCCTGCGGGTCCTTTTTTGTCTGATCAAAAAACCCCAGGTTTGCCGGATTGATTGATTCAATAAATATTCTAGCTCCTGTCGCCCCACAGGAAAGGTCGTGCCGCGTAGGCTGTGCGGCGGGTCGGCGTTGCGGCGATCGATCAATGCTGACGCAAATACCCGGGAGTTGGTGAGACATGCATGCACGTGTTAGCCAGCTAGCAACACCCGATCGCGCTCAGCGCATTCTGGATACCTTGAAAACGGCCTTGCTGTGCCTCGACGGTGAACACCGCATCACCTACGTCAATGCCACCGCAGAGGCATTGTTCGATAACAGCGCCGGCAGCTTGATCGGACGCCCCTTCACCAGTCTGCTAAGCCAGGTCGAACCCTCGACAATTGCCGACAAGCTGGGATCGGATTCGATTGCACTGACCGAACACGAGGCCGTCATTACGCTCGCCACCGGCAAATCATTCGTCACCGACTACAGCATCGAACCTTGCGGCGCTTCCGCCGGCGACGGGGAAGTCCTGCTCGAGATCCGGGTCTCCGAACGCCAGGCGCAGTTTGCGCGCGAAGAATTGAATCAAATGCAGCAACGGGCGACCCAGCAGCTGGCGCGCGGCTTGGCGCATGAAATCAATAATCCGCTGGGGGGTATCCGCGGCGCGGCGCAATTGCTGCAAAGGGAATTGGACCGCCCCGACTGGTGCGAGTACACGGAAATCATCATCAGCGAGGTGGATCGGCTAAAAACGCTGATCAGCAACATGCTGGGGCCGATCAATCGACCGCAGCGCCGCTTGATCAATATCTACGAAGTGCTCGAACATATTTATAAAATAATCCATGCGGCGGAACCGGAGCGTATCGATTTTCAGCGCGACTACGATCCCAGCATCCCGTCCCTGATGGCGGATCGCGATCTACTGATCCAGGCCTTCCTCAACATAACGCGCAATGCGGTGCAGGCGATCGAAGACCGCGGTAAAATCATTTTCAAGACTCGGATCGGGCGTAATGTCAGCATCGGCCAGGTCACTTATCCGCTGACAGTGCAGGTTGATATTACCGATGACGGTCGCGGCGTGGCGCCCAATCTCAGCGAAACCATTTTTCTGCCGATGATTACCGACAAGGCCGAAGGCAGCGGACTCGGCCTGCCGATCGCGCAGGAAATTATTTCCCGTCACGGCGGCACAATTAACCTGCGGCGCCAAGCCAAAGGCACCACCTTCAGCATTATTCTTCCCCTGGAGCAATCATGAACCTGGCTCTGCAAAACCACCCATCCAGCGCGATCTGGATCATCGATGACGACCAGTCGATGCGCTGGGTGCTGGAAAAAACCCTGACCAATAACGGCTACCGGGTAACCGCCTTCGAATCGGGATCGGTGGCGCTGGCGAGCTTCAAGCGCGCGACGCGGGAGCAACGCCCGGACCTCGTTATCACCGATGTGCGTATGCCCGGGATCAACGGCTTCGAGTTGATGCGGCAGATCAAGAATATTTCGCCGCCAACGCCAATCATCGTGATGACGGCCTACACCGATCTAGATACCACGCAACAGACCTTCGAAGAGGGCGCCTTCGAATACCTGCCCAAGCCCTTCGATATCGACGATGCGCTGGCACTGGTGGCGCGCGCCTGCCTACTGTCTATCGATAGCGGTGAAACTTCGGCGCCGGCCGTCACCGAGAGCGGTGACTGGCAGGCTCCGCTACGTCGCTGGGCGCAGCAACAATTGGCAGGAGGCGAAACCGCCATTCTCAAAAACGCGGCCAAAACCTTCGAGAAAACCCTACTCGACTGCGCGCTCGAAGCGACAGGCGGGCGCAAACAGGACGCGGCACGACTCCTCGGTTGGGGCCGCAACACGCTGACCCGCAAGCTCAAGGAACTCGGCTAACTGGGGACAGACCACGTTTTTTCTGAGGAAAAAACGTGGTCTGTCCCCTATTCCTCTAGCGCGGGGATGACAGCCTTAAGGATGGCAGCCTGAAGTAAGTGCCATTCTTTCCTGACCCCTTGTCAGACGGAAATACACTCCATGTAGGCCTGCTCAAGCGAGCCGGCCCGGTAACGTTGCAGGCAATCCGCCGGGGTACCCTGATATTTCATTTCACCGGCGTGCAGGATACCGAAACGGTCGCACAAGTCTTCCGCGTCGGCGAGTAGGTGCGTACTGTATAAAACGGTGCGCCCGGATTTTTTTTCGGCGAGCATCAACTGCTTGAAATAATAGCGCGCGCGCGGATCGAGACCGCTCAGGGGTTCATCCAGAATGAGCAGCCGGCGCTCGAGCATGAAACAACTCAGCAGGCCCAGTTTCTGTACCATGCCCTTGGAATAGCCGGCGACGCGGGTATCGAGTCGATCGGGTGGAAAGTCAAGCCGTTCCGCAAGTTCCGAAATTTCGTTGCGGCTCAATTTTTGATGGTAGACCGCGGCGATAAAATCCAGGTACTGGCGGCCGCTGATGTTCTTTTTGACATCGAAATTCTCCGGCAGGTAGGCGAGTTGATCACGGCATTGCAAATCCCGGTTGTCGGCCCCGAAAATACGGATCGACGCGCCGGGCCGTGGCCGAATTAAATCGAGTATCAGCTTAATCAGGGTCGACTTGCCGGCGCCGTTGACCCCGGCGATGGCGTAATAATGATGCTCGCTGACTTCGAGACTCAGCGTTTTGAGGATGTCCAGTCCCGCGACCGAGTAGCTGAGACTGGAGACGGAAAGCGCCGCTTTCATAAAACGATAATGGCCGGCCGAAGCGGCCGGCCATAGTCGCAGATCAAAACCGGGGATTACAGGCGGAAAGCCATATTGTAGCGCTGGTTGCCGGCGTAAGTCGTCGCCGCAGTGCCAGTCGTGGCCATGCTGCCCGCCACGAGCGCCGACTGAATACGCCCCGAGTCACCATTGCCGTCGTCGAGCCGGGCCTCGATTATCTTGGCGATCGGGCCTTCGATCGCGCCAAAGATAGTCACGTGACCGGCGATACCCAGCGCGCCGTTCTGGATACCGATCTGGCCGCCGTAGGCATTGCTCGGCTTGGTGTCGTCGATCGCGCCGCCCGGAATCAGTCCGGCTGCCCGCAGGTGGCCGAAAAACTTGTTGGTTTCGACGGTAGTTCCAGTCGTAATGTCGGTAGTCGCAGTGACATTCCAAACGCCATCGATGGCGCCATCGCCATTACCATTAACCGCGGAAGCCGTGTAAACAGAAAAGCGATTCTGGGCCGCGTTGTCGTCACCGGGTAGCTGCAGGTAACGATCCTGGTAGGAAAACATCGCCGCGGCAATACCCGCGTTGTCGCTTTCCAGGCGTTTTAATTTAGCATTGGTAATCATTTCCTGGCCCTTGAGGACACCGCCGATCAGCAAGCCCACGATAACCAGAACTATCGCGATTTCTACCAATGTGAAACCTCTCTGTTTTGTAAACTGCATCGAATTCATCAACCTTATTGTGTAAGTGTATGTGTTTACTGCATTTACCATGCCACTTTTAGGAAAGTCTTATTTTTCTGTTATGTAGAGTATCTAATTGGCTTAATCGAGCCCCGATTGTCGAGATTCGAACAATTGTTGTTGGAATTCCAACAGTTTCTCGCGCAGAAATCGTTCTTCGTCCGGATCATCGATTGCATCAGTTTGCAGCAGCGCCTCGATGATTGCGATCGCCGCCTCGAGTTCGTTCAATTCGGCAAGCAGCAGGACGCGAAAGTCGCGCGCCCATTGCGGCATGTTCACGCTCGGCGGTTGCCGCGCCAGCCGCTCCGCGAGGCGCAGGGCCAACTCGAGGTCGCCGAGCTTATGCCTGGCCAGCAAGCAGGCTTCGGCCAGGCGGCGCCAGTGCCGCTGCGGGTCGTCCTCGAAGCGCCGTGCGATGAATTCCAGCAGTAGCCGCAACCGACTGTGATCGCCAGTCGAGCTGTAGACGCGCGCCGCCAGCAGCATCGGATACTCGGTGCCCGGACTGAGCTCGGTGATTCGGTCGAGCCAATCGATCAGGAGACCGTAATCGATTAGATCGTAGTTGAAATGTTGCCCGGCCTGGTTATCGTGCAACTGCAGTCGAATTGCAAGCAGGTAACCCAGCAACTGCTCCGAGCCCATCCCGATAGCGCGGTAACTGGCGCCACTCAAGGGACTGGAAAGATCGCGATAACTCGCATCCAGCTGCCGCTCGGCATGTCGATGATAGATTAGCTGCGCAGCCAGCAGAATGACAAAAGCCAGCAACAGCGACCGGGGTAGCTGCACTAGGGGCCGCTCGCCGCGCCGCATCAGAAATTAAACTCCTTGCGATAAAAATCGATCAGGCAGACCGCCAGCAAGAACGGCGCGTAAATCGCGACCGAAACCAGCTGGCTGGCGAGCACCGCGAGCAGGTCGATCGATTCGAAAAACACATTGTTTTGGGCAAAGGCTTGATTGCCGGGAACGACGTAGAGCAGCGCATCGAATATGTATTCGACCACGCGGCTGGGCAGGCCGCCCTCGGAAAGCCGGATCGATTCGTCCAGCATCAACCCGATCAGGCCGGATAACTTCGCCAACAGGTATACCGCGAGCGCAAAAAACACCGCCTGCGGTATTTTCTCCAGGCTCAGAATTGCCAGCAATCCGAGCACGCCAAGCAAAAACAATTCGAGCCAGAGGGCGGCGGCCCAGTAGAGCCCCAGGCCCGGATCGCTGAACAGCGCGATCAGAACCGCCGCCGGCAGTGCCAGCAGCAGGCACAGGCAGGCGATGACCAGCGCCTGGGCGGCAATGTACTGCCAACGCGCCAACGGCATCGTCAACAGGCGCTCGAACTGCCGCGAACCGTAATCTTCGGCGATGCCGGTGGCAATGATCAACAGCGCCAACAAACCCAGGCTATAGCGCAAAAAATCGGCGACGAAAGCGCTCACGATGGCGCCGCTGTTAATCATCGCCAACTCACCGACGAAGCCGCCGCCCAGGGCCGCAAGCAGCAGCAGCAGCGCGAGCGACAGGAACAATCGGCGGCTCATAATTCCCAGCATCAAATAACGAAACAGTGATATAGTTTGCGCGAACATTCGTTTTTGAACACCTTGATTAAAGCTAATTCACTACTGCAATTCGGTCAGCAAATTCTGGCCACCATCCTGCTGCTATACCATCTGTTGATCTGGGCGGTCGACGATCGACTGCTGCATTTTAGCCTGTCAATCGTATTGTATGGCCTATTCCTGCTGTGGCAACCTCTGTGGAGCAAGGAGGCGCGGGTCAGCATTGCGACGGTAGCCGCGATCGCACTGCTGTTTTTCTCGATCACCTATTTCTTTCCCAATGAATCGCTGGTATTCGTCGGCCTTATCCTATCCGGCCTGATCGGCAGCCGCCTGCTCGGCCAGAGCGCGTTCCGCTCCTTCGATTTGCTCGCCCTGCTCATTATTATCATCGAAATGGCGACCGGCCTGGTGCCCGATACCTTCGAGCAGATTCGGTTACCGGCGCTGTTTGCCGAGTATATGCAAAGCATTATCCTGGTGCCGGTGTTATTGTTTTTCTTTGCGCCCAACCCCGATCATCAAAAACAGGGCCGCAGCCAGGTCGACCTGATGCACGGCCTGCTGGCGGCGACGCTGCTGTTTATCGTGCTGCTCGGCGGCATTGTCATCAACCTGCTTTACGGGGTCGATTATATCGACGGCCTGTTATTGACCGTGTTCATCGTCGCCACCCTGACCATCGGCATTAGCTGGTTCTGGAACCCGGGCATCGGTTACTCGGGTATCGGAGTCTTATGGAATCGCTATGCGATGACGATCGGCGGCCCGTTTGAAACCTGGATCAACACGCTGACGACCTTGATCGAGGAACGCTTCCTGACGCCAAACGAATACCTCGAAGCGGCCTGCGAACATCTGGTCGATAACGACTGGCTGAACGCCATCGAATGGCAGTTTGAAAACTACCGCATCAGCGTAGGCGACAAGGACGGCCCCTGGCTCGAACACCCACTCGACCAAAAGCTGACCGTCTTGATCTATTTCAAGGCCGACCCCGGCACCGCGCTGGAGCAGCACACCATCCTGCTGATACGCATGGCTTACCAGTTCTACCTGGCCAAGCTCAACCAGCAAAAAATGCGCGCGCAGGAACATTTCGCCACCATCCATCATACCGGCGCGCGGCTAACCCACGACATCAAGAATATCCTGCAATCGATCAAGACTTCGCTCGAAATCCTCGAGATGGACAACGACAGCATGCAATCGCAACAATTGCTGCAAACCAACCTGCAGCAGATCGGCAGCCGGCTGGAAAGCACGCTCAACAAACTCAGGACGCCGAAACTAAATACCCAGATCAATCTGATCGATTGCCGCCAGTGGCTGGAGCGCTTCGGCAAACAACACAGCGCCAACAAACGTATCCACTGCCACGGCGATATAGAAAGCAACGTTGCGCTGCCGGCGGACCTGTTCGACAGCGTTGCCGAAAACCTGATCAACAACGGGCTGAAAAAATCAGCCTCGACCCAAGTCGAGGTTAGGTTGCTATCCGACCGCGACATTATCCTGTTATCGATTTGCGACGACGGCGACGCCATCGAATCGGAGATCGAAAACAATCTGTTTGTGCAACCGGTGTCGTCGGGCAGCGGCATGGGTATCGGACTCTACCAGGCGGCCATCATGGCGCATGCCTTCCAGTACGAACTCGAACTCAGCCAGAACGAACGCGGCCGCGTTTGCTTCAACCTGTTTCAGCACCAAGCCGAGTAGGATTGATTCGGAGATGCTCTCCGAGCGTTTGATTGGAATCAGATCGCTAGGGTAGCTGTTCCGCCTCGATCATCCTGGAGTAAAGCAGATTACGTGATATCCATCGCACCGAATCATCGTACTCCGAACCAGCCTGTTCACTGCGGGTTGAGGCAACATAGACCAGATCATTCACCCCATTGTGAAAATCATCCCGATTTTCATTCTGAATACTGGACCCGATCGATCCAGTATCTTTACCGCTGGAGACGATGACGGCCGCGGCATCGCTAACAATGGTATCCGCCGCGACCGGGCAGGCTATGTCGGCAGCCGATGGATTATTGCTAGCTCTGCAAATCACCAGATTGGGCGCCACATTGGCCAAGCCCTCCTGGCGTATGCCATTCGGCGTCACCAGATCAATCCCAAAAAACGTAGTCGCATCCGCATCGTTATCGGTCTCTACGCCGGCAACATGATAACGGTATGGCTGCCCCCAGGGATCGAGCAAGCGGCCATTGGCGTCGAGGTCACCATTCATTCCGAGGGTGCCCGCAGGAAGAAATCCCGAAAAAGCCTTACAGCTATCCACCAAACCGTCCGCACCGCCTAAGTCGGTATCGACGTTATCGTCCCGATCGTCAAAATCTTCCTGCCCGTCAATGACGCCGATGGTCGCGGTTGTATTGATGTCGCCATTGGTATCCGGGCAGGGAAGTCGGCCATTGACCTGCGCAAAGCCGATCAAGTGCTCGACGATATCATCCATTTCCTTTTCCAACTGGCGGTATTGCTTTAACTCCTGCTGCAGCGGGAACATCGCCACGCTATAGCCGAGCAGAATTGTCACGATCAGCAATACGATCGCAATTTCGACCAGCGTGAAACCTTGCTGCCGGCAGCTAAACTTCGGGTCAGTTTTCATCGATCAACAATATCGAATCGTCGCCATTGACCGGATTGGCATCGTAAATTGCGTTTAAGGCCGCGTTGCGATCTTCGTCCGGCGCGTTATTTTCCAGCTCGAAAATATTTTCCAGGTCCGCCGAATTCGCCGGCATGCTGCCGGCCGCGATCAACAGCGAAATATTGTCGTCGCTCTGGCCGTCGAAATTGTTACGCAGAGTTAAGCAACTGGTCGATCCCATACAGTCATTGTCACCGCCGGGTTTGTAATCGTCGGCATAAGCCAACATGACCGAATCGTTCCAGCGATTTTTGCGCACCCAGAGCGGCAGTTCGGGATAATAGTCCGCGTTCACGTCGAACTGCACCACGACCGGAGCCGCACTGAGACTGCGGCTGGCGGTGCAATCGAAGGTACTTCCGGCAGGCGGCAGATCAAAGCTGTTGACGACGTAATTATCCTGCTCGCAGGCTTCGACGACAATATTCATAAATTCGATATCAGCGTCGGCGGCCGCGGCCTCGTCGACTACCAGGTCCTGCAATCCCGGCAGCACGTTGGTCAACCGCCGCGCGCTGGTGGCGCCGTCGGGCGGGGTGATCGCGCCGGCAACGACGGCCGCGTAGTTCACGCCGAGTTCGAACTCGGCATCGAGGTTCAATCGCAACCTGACATAACGAATGCGGATATCGGCATGGTTAGACCAGCTGGTAAAAGCTTCGAAGTTAAAAGGAGAGACACCGCTTTTGGCACAATCCTGTGGGCTGGTAGCGCTGCCATCGCAGAGTTGCCAGCCGCTAGAAGGCATATCGCAGCTGCTGGCACATCCGTCCCAGAAGTAAAGCGTGCGGGTTACCGCGGCGCCGCCGTTGATCGCGGTATTGACGCCGTCATCGGCGACAATCATCGTGCCCAGATTGTCGCTCGTGTTGTTCGCAGTATCGTCGAATCTCTGCTTGATAAAAGACAGGTTCGCATCCTGGAGATCCAGTTGCTGCGCGCCAAACGCATCATCGAATGCATCCAGGTAGGCACCGCCGTCGGAACCTGTATCGGTCAGGTTAAAGTCGATGTCGTAATCGATGACGAGGTCGGTTACCACAGTGTGCGAATCGTGGTCCTGGTAATAGTGCAGGTAGGGTACCCGACCGGCGGTATCGGCGCCGGCCCCGGGAACGACATGATAAACCTCGAGATCGGTAACATCGTCGTAATCGTTGAGCCACGGATAACGGTAGTTCGCGGCCGTGGCGCCCCAGATGTTTTGCTGATATTCATCGATCTTTTCACGATAGGTTTGCAGCACCGCCCTTGCGGCCATCGCAGTGACTTCCTCAGCGGTGATCAAAACCATCTGGTCGTTAACAACAACATCGCCGCCGGCGGCGAATATCGGCCCGAGAATAAAACCATTGGCGCTAGCCGTGTTAATAAAATCGGCATTATCGTGGCCGCCGGATACATCCAGGTAATTGGTAATTCCAACTATCCCGGGATCGGTATCCGCGGTGGCATCATGCTTGTTATCGCCGTTAGCGATGCTGCGATTCTGCGCTACGCCCAGGCGATCGACGACCGCGCCGGGCGCTATGATAACCGCGGCAATACCTGCCAGAGAGTTATCATAAATCATGGTGCCGCCCTGGTCGTGAACGGTTATCGTACCGGTCGTATCCGAGTTGATGATGTCGGCGTTAGGCTGATTGGCGAAGTTCCTGGACACGGCATACCACAGCCTTTCACCGCTCGCATCGCGGATATCATAGAAATTCATCTCTGGGTCGGCCCACGGGAATCGCCCCACCAGCGGCACGCCATCGGTACAATCGAACGATGGATCCGGCAAGCCGTCATTATCGACATCCGGACAAGGCATCCTGCCTGGCCTGCGGCCGGGATTATTGGTCGGATAATTGTAGGCATACATCAGCAACGCCTGCTTGGCTTCCTCGAGCACACGCTGATTGCGCAAAAAACGTTGCTGATCGACTTCCAGTTTGACCTGCTGGGTAAATCCGGCGAGTACGAAGCCACCGATACTCATCAAACCCAGCACCGTTAAAATGAGCGCGTAACCGGCCTGCTGTCCGACCCGAGGCGCTCGCATGACTAGTTTTCGACGCTTACCAGGTAGCTGATTTCGAGGGTCTGGCCGGCGGTCGCGTAATACTGCTTGCCATCCGGCGCGGTGATTCTGACGCGCAGATCGTCTCCCGCCAGCACCTTGATCCGGCTGTTGTCCTCGAGCCGCTCGCCATCTTCGTAGGCGCTCGAATTAATCCACACCGAGTGCGGGCCGTCGCGCGAAATCGTGATGCCCGAAATCATGTACTGCCGCACTACCTCTTCCCGGACTAGCGGCTGGATCGGTAAATCGATGGCGTTTCCGTCCGGCTTCACCGTTTCGGCCGATTTGGGCCGATCGCCCCGGTAGCGGTTGGAATTGATGATCTGGCGTTCTTGCGGCGTGGTGAACAGAGTCGACAATTCCGCCGCCTGCAGCGGCGGATAAGGCGTGGCGGCCACGCCCAGCAACGGCAGCATCAACCAGCCGTATTTTGGTCTACATGGCATCGATCGTTACCCAGCGAATGGTGCAATTGGTGGTCAGATTGGCCCTTTTGGTGTCTAGCGAGCTACTCACCGGCGAGGGCCGGTTGATGCTGCAGCTTTCTACCGTAAACAGATTTCTGATCGACAGGCGCAAACCCTCGAGCAGGGCGAACAAATCCTCCTCGTGCAGCAATCCCATCGACAATTCCATCGGCGAACTGTTGACGGCTACCCCGAGCATGGTCTTGAATCCCGGGCGCAAAAACTTTTCCTGCGGGTTCAGATCATAGGTCAGGGTCGGCAAGCGCAACACTTCGTTGGTGGACTCGAGGCTTTCGATCCAACTCAAACGCCGCTCCTTGCCTACCAGCCCGGAGGATTTGTAGTCGCTATAGAGGCTGCGATACTGATCGAGCAAATCGATATCGTTGACCATGTTGCTGTAAATTTTATGGGTGGAACGCAGCGTGGACATCGCTTTCTGATGTTCTTCGTTTTTAATTTTTTCGTACTGGAAACCGGCAACTATCAGCAGCACGAAGACCAGGATCGAAACCATCAAGGTAATAAGGGGGCGCTTCAAATAAAACCAGTCGATCTTATTCACTCTTTTGCACCTCCCTGACGACCCGGAAAGCCACTTCCGCCGTCTCTTTCCGGGTGCCGCTCTTGTTGCTGGCGTCACCGCTCATGCGCTTGTCCGACTCGATGTCCAGCGGGCGCTTGGTAATTTCCACCGAAAAGTACTTACCCGATTCGTTCATCGTTTTTTCCAGATCGTCCACCGCGCTCAAGGCGTAGCGGTAGTTACCGTCGAAATTGAGAAACTCGCCCTCCACCTGGGCAATTTCAAAATAACCCGGTTGGGGTTTGGGACGGTTGCGATCCGAGTTCGCGGTGCTGGTGCGGCGGCGTTGCCTCGGCTTACCCCATTCCACGTCTGCGGCCGTTTCGACATCCGAAAAGTTGGCGACAAACCAGTCGAGTTTTTTGATGCGGATATCGGAAAAAATGCTGACGTCGCCGCTGATCGTCGCCAGCATGTCTTCCGGTCCCTGCAGATAATTATTGCGCAGCGTATCTACCGTCTGCACCACGTGCTGCATGTTCGTGGTCGAGGTCGTGGAGTCGATATAATTCTCGCTTAGCTGATTGTATTTGGACTTGTACTTTTGCTCGATCAGCTTGGTTTCGGCAATGGAGTTGCTGTAAAGCAGGCCCTTGACGGTGCTGGCCATCGCAATACTCAGCCCCAGGGCAACCAGCGCAATGCTGGCCGCACGCAGCACCAAGCCGGCCCGGTGATGCATAAAATAACGCCGCTCTTTGGCTTGGGCGTAGTGATTGACCGAAATCTTCTTGCTCGCGAGATAACAATAAAGCCCCGAGCTGAAATCCTGTTCATCGTTGACATCGATTTTTTCACGCGCCAGCAGATCGTTGATTTCGTGGATCGTAAAATCGAAGTAACTCTCTTTTTCGCAGCGCGTCAGCAATTTATCGAAATGGCGCTTATTGGTCAGGATATGCACCGCCACGGGTTCCGCGCGTTCGACGATGCGTTGGCTGATCAGATAACGCTGGGTCGATTCGATATCGCGCAACACGTCGGCGGCATAGTCTCCCTGGTAGAAACTCGCTATCGGAACCAGCCGGCTGAGAATCAACTTACCGTCGATGAATACCGACTGGCGCAAGTTGCTCGGTACTTGCTGGCTCACCAGGATGACCGCCCGATGTTCCGATTTGAGTTCCTTGATATAAGCTTCCGAAACCAGCGGCAAGCTGAGGATTCCGGACAGCGGCGTGCGCGTATCTTCGACGATATTGAGCCAGGGCTCGAGCAGGTACTGGTTGGTAAGCCCCATGATCAGCGCTTTTTCTTCCTTGCGGATTTTCTTTTCCACCGATTGCGAAATCGAAAACCGGTACTCCGAGGTGCGGAAATACTTGGCGTAATTGCGCTTCAGGATCGCCTGCCGATCGGAACCGCGCAGCAGCGGAATACTAATCTGGCGAAATTCTTCTTCGATTAAGTCTACTAGCAAACGCACCGGTTCGTTGCGAAACGAACGCAGGTAGGCGGCGAATAAATCCAGCCCCTGATCGTCAGGCTCGAAGTAAACGCTGCTCAACAGCTTATGGCCGGACCATTCCTGTGCGACCATTCTGTAACCGGTGAAATACAGAATTCTCTTCATGGTTCCGTCGCTAAAAATCGATCGTTGCGATGGTGTCGTAAATCGGGCCGAGTACCGACAGCGCCAGCCACATAACGATAAGACCGATAGTCGCCATTAGCGAGGTCTGCAATACAGGCTCCATTTTCTCGATACTGTCGTTGATGTCGCGGTCAAAAAAGTAACTCACGTTATTCAGTGATTTATCCATTTGACCACTGGATTCACCGACGCGCAGCATGCGCACGACCAACGGCGGGAATATGCCGATATTCTTGAAGGCTTCGCTGATACTGCTGCCTTCCGATATCTGCTGCCAGGCGCGCTCGATACCGTCTTCGAGCACGGTGTTACTGAGCACACCCTTGCTCAGGTTGATCGCGCCGAGCACCGTAATACCGGACGCGAACATGAGCGAAAAGTAACGCGTGAATCGCGAAATCTTGATCTTTTCGTTGACCGTGCCGATGATCGGCAATTTCAGTAAAATGCCGTCTAGTTTAAAATGCGCGCTGCTGCTGGTTCGGTAAAAATATTTGAGGATATAATAAATCGCGAACGGCGCCGCCAGGACCAGATACCAGAAATCGACGAGAAAATGCGAGGTCGCCATCAAGATACGGGTCTCGAGCGGAATCGCGCCCCCGAGACCCACTATGGCATCCATGATATCCGGCACCACAAAAATCATCATGAACATGACCACCGATAGAACCAGGGTCCCGATAACCGCCGGATAAGTCATGATCTTGCGCGCCTTGCCCAATAGTTCATCCTGCCATTTCAGGGTCTCGGTTATGTCGACCAGCACGTGGCTCATGCGGCCGCTGCGTTCACCGACGCGGATCAGGCTGATAAAGACGTCGTCGAAAATCTTGGGGTAGAGCGCGAGCGCCTGCGAAAACGAGTTACCCCCTTCGATCGCTTCGATCAAACCGGTGATCACGTCGCGGAAGGTCGGGTTATCCTCACCGTCTCTGAGGTCGGCCAGACCCTCTAGAATCGGCACGCCGGCGCGCGTCAACTGTTCCAGGTAAAAGGAGAAATTGATCAGGTCGCGCCGACCGATTTTGTTGCGGCCAAACAGATCGGAGCCCGGTTCCTTCTGCTTGAAGGTAACCAGGTCCAGATCCATTTTCTCGAGCCGTAATTCGAGGTCATTGGTATTGCCGGCATCGAGGCTGCCCGTGATGAACTTGCCGCTGGCATCGATGGCCTTGTACTGGAATAAGGGCACGGCTAGTCCATACGCTCGGTCAGGTCGGCGACGCGAGCGACTTCTTTGATCGAGGTAACCCCATCGATGATATGGCGCACGCCGTCATCGGCAAGGGTGAAAAAACCCTGTTTATAGGCTGCATCCTTGATTTCCTTGGTGGTGGCGCCATGTGCCAGCAAGTCGTCCAGGTCGGAATTCATCTTCAGAATTTCGAGCAAGGCCATGCGGCCCTTGTAACCGGTATTGTCGCAACTGGTGCAACCCTTGGCCTTGTAGATCTTTTTCGGCACCAGTCCGAGATCGTTGCCGAGCAGGCGCATCTCGTCCTCCTTCGGGACATAGGCGGTTTTACAGTATTTGCAGAGTTTGCGGATTAGCCGTTGCGCCACGACGCCAATGATATTGCCGGCCATGATTTCGGGAATAATGCCGATATCGCGCAACCGCGGCAGCGCCCCGATCGCCGAATTGGTATGCAGCGTCGAATAAACCTGGTGGCCGGTCATCGCGGCCCGAAAAGCCATTTCGGCAGTTTCCTCGTCGCGCACCTCGCCGACCAGAATGACGTCCGGATCCTGGCGCATCAGCGATTTGATGCCACTGGCGAAATCCATGCCCGCAGCTTCGTTGACCGATGTCTGTCGAATCAGGGGGAAAGGGTATTCGACCGGATCTTCCAGAGTCATGACGTTGATCTGCTCGCTGCTGAGATAGTTCAGTAACGAATAAAGCGTCGTGGTTTTACCGCTGCCGGTGGGGCCGGTCACCAGAATGATACCCTCCGGCCGCGACATCATGATCTTCAGGGTTCGCAGCGATTCAGCGGGCAGTTCCAGCTTTTCCAGCGGAATAACGCCCTTTTCGCGATCGAGTACCCGCAGCACGATATTTTCGCCATGGATGGTCGGCTGCGAGGCGACACGAAAATCGATCTGGCGGCCGACGATGGTGCGCGATATGCGGCCATCCTGCGGCGCGCGCGTTTCGGCGATGTTCATGCTCGCCATAACCTTGAGCCGCACCGCAATCGCCGACCAGTAAGTCTTGTGCAAGCTGCGAATCTGGCGCAACACGCCGTCGATGCGATAGCGAATCCGCAGGAAGCTCTCTTCCGGCTCGAAGTGTAAATCGGAAGCGCCGCGCTTGACCGCGTCGGACAGCATGACATCCACCAGGCGCACCAGGGGCTGGCTGTACTCTTCGATGTCGCCCTGGTAGTTGGTGTAATCGGCCTCGCCGGTCTCGATCTCGCGCAGGATGCCGTCGATCGATAGCTCGTAACCATAAAATTGATCGATCGCGTTGGATATTTCGGCTTCGCCGGCGAGCACCGGGACCAACTCGATATGCTGGCCGATCTGGATTCGGATTCTGTCCAGGGTAAACAGGTTGAAGGTGTCCGACATCGCAATCGTCAGGGAGCTGCGAATCGGATCGTAATTCAGCGGTATAATCTTGTGCTTGCGCGCGGTATCCGAGTTTATCATCTTGATCGCATCCGGATCGGGAACCACACGCGACAGGTCGACACTTTCCTGCTCCAGCGCTTCGCCCAGCGCCGAGCGCATGATCGCCTCGGTCGCGAAACCGAGGTTGACCAGTAGCTTGCCCAGCGGTTCATGAACCTTTTTCTGCTCGGTCAGGGCGATGTTCAACTGATCCTTGGTGATGACACCTTCGTCTATCAGGATTTCGCCTAAGCGTCTGGGTTTGCTTTCCGTGTTCATTGTTGTCCTAACAGCTCCAGTCGCTGGTTCACCGCGTCCCTGCTAAAGGTCGCGAGACCGATTCTAAAGTTATCCAGCGCGCGCCGGTAATATGAAACCGCGGACCGGGTCTGGCCGATATGCTCCAGACTGACGGCCAGGTTATAGGCATAATTCGGATCGCCGGGATTATTTTCCAGTGCCCTGAAGTAATGGCCTTGTGCTTCTCGCCAACGGTTTTGCGCGCCATAGGCATTGGCTAGTGCGAAGTGCAGATAGGGCGAATTGGGTTCGTCGCGAATCATCAGTTTCAGCTGCGTTTCAGTATCCCGCGGTGAATAGTTGGTTACCGCGATGAGCGATGTCAGCGCCAGCGAATCCTTGGGATTGGCGCGCAGCAATTGCCGGTAATCGCGAATCGCCGCGGGCCCGTTGCTATTTTGCACATGGATTGCAGCGCGCCCCAGCAGGGCATTACGATTTTGGGGTTCGACTTCGAGAACCCGGCGATAAAGATTTATCGCGAGTTCGTCATTACCCGCCTGATAAGCGGCATAGGCATCGCGTAACCAGACGTTTTTCTGCGCCACGCGCCGGCCTAAGGAAATTTCGAGCGTAGACGAAGCCGTCTCGGCCGCGCTGCTTGCAGCGGCTGACTGCGCCTGACTTGCGCCGGCGGTCGTTGCGGCCGTTGCAGTCGTGTTTTTCGATGCGGCCTCGAGCTCGGTAGGCGTCTCCGCGTCAGCCATGGCGGGCTCGGCGGCGGTTTCGGCAGCACCGTTGGCGGCGGTATCGGTTGGTATTTCAGGGTCGGCGACATCGACTGCCGACACTGCCTCGGACTGATTTTCGTCCGCGCTTACTTGCGTATCGGAGAGCGGCGTTTGATCCGCTTTTTCAATAATCTCGATGGCGCGTTCGTCGACTTCGAGTTCGGCGAACAAGCGATCGCCCGTCGCAGCTTTTTCGGGGCGGATAATACCGGGCATGGGATCCCGCTTGAGCGGGAGGAGATTGGTATCGATGAGCTCCGATTGATCCTGGTACTCGAACAGCGCATATATGACGATGGCCAACAGTATCGCGCACAAGATGCCGCCATAAAACTTGTAGTGCTGCATGCGCTGCGCCGACGATTTGCTGTGAAACATCTTTTTTGCATATTCCGGTGTCATCACGATGTCGGAATCGGATTTCATGCCGGCAAACAGTGACGATGCATCGTCACTCGGCAAGCGCATCAGGGTCCGATCGTAATTATCCGGCGCATAACTGCGTGTCGACGTGGCTTCGCTGCGGGTCGCGGCGCCCGTCCGCGGGTTTATCGCGACGCCGGTGGTGGCGCTAGCGTCGGTAGTGTCGGTAGTGCTGGTCTGTGTCGGGTCCGCCGCCGAAGCCACCCCGGGGGGAATCGGGTGGCGCGCGGTATCGATCAACTCGAGGCCGGCGGCGCCGCTATCGCCTTCGGGCGCGCCAACCTGGCTCAGGTCGGTTTCAGCTTCGGGCGCTCGCGGCGCGCGACTGACAAGCTCGGGCTCACCCATGAAATCCGCAACATCGTCTTCGGCGAAAATGATGGATTTATCTTCACCCGTCTGCATTTGCGCACTTAACGAAGTTGTCTCGGTTGCGCTGGTTTCCGGCCCCGTTTCGGAAACGTCCGTGGGTTCAACCCGAGGGTCATCCAAGCGCGCGTTGGGCTCGGAGATATCGATTTCGGTTTCATCCCGCAACACCCGCCGAGCTTGTCGCATATTGGTATCGGCGGTATCGTCGAAGTCAGAGCTATCCGTGGCATCGGGCCGGGTCAGGTTCGACGACCCGGCTTGCGAAACCTCTCGCTTGTTCTTTTCCGCCTTTTGCTCGGCGGCTTTTTTCAGCGCGTCTAGCAGTAAACTCATGCGTTATCTCTATTACTCGGAGAATATCTCGGGTTTCAGGAACTTTTTAAAGTCCTGCAAACTGGTATCGATACTGGCATTGTCGATAACCCGCAGTCGCAGGAATATCACCAGCTCGGTTTTGTCATACTTGCGGGACTTGGTGCCGAACAGCAGCCCGAACCCCTTGACATCATGCAAGCCCGGCGTACCGGATTTTTCCTCGGCGGCCGAATCCTGCAGATTCTGTTGAAAAACTCTCGATTATGACTCGGCCATGAGATAATCGAGTTCGGTATCCACTTCATTAGGAAGTCTCCCATGATGGGACAACTACCGGCGCAGCAGAACGCATTGTTTTACGAGTTT
>Ga0209150_1000021_pt1 | contig 99514 bp, 96 predicted proteins | sample WorMetTyACAVOLI3_FD_187424 | JGI IMG/M metagenome (GOLD analysis project Ga0209150, IMG submission 187424) | Marine gutless worms symbiont microbial communities from Max Planck institute for Marine Microbiology, Germany - Olavius algarvensis... ... | reverse complement strand
AAATCGACTCTATTCCAGCGACCCAGACTCGAATTCGAAGTACTTAAACGACGACGAAAATGGAAATCCGATTTCCAAATACATCAAGCACAGTTGGCATTATGATTTATTCCGGACAGCAGTGCGCTTGCGCGGGGATGACTCGGACAGTTGGGATGACTCCAAAAATGATTTCCTAAGATTTCACCTAGTTGCGCAGGAACATGAAGTCGCCGCCGGGCGCGGCACTGTGGCAGGCGATGCAACCTTTGGGCTTGCCCTTGGCCACCTTACCGGCGAGCATCATGCCCTTTGGATTGGTGTCGAGGCTGCCGTCGGCTTTGAACTTGGCCCAAAACCAGTCTTTGGTTTCCGGATCGTAGCCGGGGCGTTTCAGCATCACGGTTACCGCCTTGAGATATTTTGCCGGGTCGTTGGCGACATTCGCGATGCTGACGCCTTCTCCCCCGTAATTACGCTTGACGATAACTTGAAGACGTTTCCCGCCTACCTTTACTTTACCCTCGACAGTGTCGAGAATTGCGCCGTGCGGATGTTGCCCGGTGTAGGGTCGCGACATGCGGCTGTCTACGCCCACGTAACCGGCCTTGGTCATCGATTTCCAGAGCTTCTTGGCGTACTTGACGTCCTTCGCCCCGCCGAACGGGGCTTCCATGGCGCCGGCGCTACCGATAAAAAATGCTACGATTACAAAGCTGACTATTCTTAATGATTTCATAAAATCTCCCCCTGGTTTATTTGCAGATTGCCTTAGTTTCGACAAGCCTTATGCCGGGAGATTGCATTTGTTTTTGAAAATGGACGATGGTGCGGAAATCGGTCTGGATCGGAAGATTCCAGTTGCCCTGTATTTGCATGCGGCAGCCCGCGTCGTTTTTGGCGAGGTCTAACAGGATTAACTCACGGTCCCGGTCGCTGGCCAGCAAATACCCCGGCTGCGACGGATGCAGGATTAAATCCTGCGCCGTCAGCGATTTACGCCAGCGCAGATCGAGGCTGACGCGGTCGAAAGCGGCCAGCGTACCGTCGCGGTGGCTGCGATAAACCATGTCACGGTAATATTGCAGGTTGTTGGGTTGTAAGTTACCCGTGAAAGACCCGAGCACCTTGCCGCTACCGGCGGCGATCACCAGCGTGCTGCCGTCGAACAGGTTGAACGCTACCCGGCTGTTCCCGATATCCACCGGGCTGAAGACCGTTTCCTGGGTGGTCGGTATTTCGTGTCGCAGGCTGCCGTCGATTGCCGCTAAGCCATAGGCGCGATGCGCTTGCCCGCCGGTCCACAGCAGTGCGGAATTCGATGTGACGGCAGGCGAGTAAACCCATCCGGGGAATTGCCGGCGCCAGTTAACTCTGCCATGCGCTGGATCGATGGCGTATAGCTCACCGTGCACGCTACCGGCATAAGCCTGGTCGGATATCCCGGGGGTAAACAAGGTCCTGGATTTTTCGATGCGCCAGACGACGCGACCGTCCTCTGCCGCGAGGGCGTATAGACCCTGCGTGCTGCCGACCAGGATCAAATCCGCAAACGCGACGGGTTCGAAGGTTTCGACTCCGGCTAGACTGGACCACAGGGTTTTGCCGGATGTTAAATCGAAACGGTAAACGCCCTGTTGCGAAACGAAAATTGAATCGTCGACCAATAGCGGATTTGCGGGCACCGCCGCCGGCGCCGCAAGGGGTACCAGCCATAGGCAGTTAACTAGCAATAATCTCAGCATGAATCGGATCATGGCGGTGAGCCCTTTATTTGTTGCTGCGCGGCGGTAACTCATTGTGCTGCGGCAGTGCGCTCACTTCCTCTCGCCAGGGCGCGCGCGAGTCCCAATAAATGTTTTGCGTCGGTTTGATTTCGGGATCTTGATCGAGCGTACCGGCGGGAATGACCATTGCGGTACCGCTTTGTGACTGCCAGGGCAGGGATGACCCACATTGCTTGCAGAAACTGGTGGCGAAGTGTTTGGCCTGCAGTGGTTCGAAGCGTCCGACCATATCTTCTCCGCTAAGCCATTCGAAATTCTTCGGATCGATGATGATATTCGTCGCGTGGGCGCTGCCGGTGAATTTGCGGCAGCGTGAACAGTGGCAATACTGGAACAGGTGCGCGGGTCCGTGATACCGGTAAGTGACCGTCTGGCAAAGGCAGCTGCCGTTTATGGATTTGCTCATGCATCGACTCCGGCCAAAGCGGCAGTTTAGCCCAGGCCCTGTCAGCGCAGCAAATCGGGCGCTAGTTGCGTGATAATTTCCCGCAGGTTTTCATCGCCCAGGTTTTGCGCTAGGAGCGCTGCATCGATGACTTCAAAGCTGCCGGCACGAATCGCGAGGTATGCCGCAGCGGTATCGATGTCGACAAATTCGATCAGCTTTATTTTAGCGATACACTGGCGCAGGAAGCCGAGATTGTTTGCAACCGTCAATTCCCCGGCCGCAGCCGCCACCTGTTCCGGCGCGCCAGCGAGCACATTAATGCGCTGGTAGCGTTCGATATCGATAAACGGGCCGGGGCGATAAATCCGCATCGATCCCTGGGTGCCGCGGGCGATCAGTTCGGGGTAGGTTCCCTTGGGCACGCTATTGTCGAGGAATTCGAAAATGTAACGCGGGCTGCTGTTGGCGAGCCATTTGAACAGCAGTTTCGGCATCCCCGCATAGGCCTCGATACAATGACCCAAGAAATCCTCGACTGCTTTGTAACGGCCGCGCTGTTGACCTCGCTCCCAGCCGCGCTCGACGGTCGCCGCAGGCGGCGTTACGATAAAATACATATACATGGTATCGATATAACGCACATAGGTCTTATGCAGGACATTGGTGATTTTTTCACTGGCGAAGCTGTCGAAGCGGAAGCGATCGACCATCAAATGCGGGATCGAGTGCCGCCGTTCGGCCTTGGCGCGAATATAGTGGTCGAGCTTGGTATCGATGATATTGACTTCGTGGCTGGTGAAGCGGCCGGCATACTTATAGCCAGCGCCGAGCGCGTCGTAGTCGAGTAATAAGCGGCGCCAGATATCGGGACTAATCGTGCCGTAACCCTGATCCTCGATTCCCAGTTGCGCCATCATTTCGCGCAGCATCGGGCGCAGTGAGCTTTTGCCGGCGGCGGACGCGCCCTTGAGGCTGATCAGCACCGGTCTGTCGGCGTCGGGGATCAAGTCGTAACCTTCTCCCGCGATCGCTGCTTTTACCAGTTCGCCCACCTTGCGGCCGATGTCGCGACTGCCCAGGTAATTACAGGCGTGCCGCACGCAGATGCCGGTTAAGTACTCGGGGTCGTTGCCGATGAAACCGCGCGTGGTCGCGATCGCACCGAGCACCCGGTACAGGCTGCGATACACGGCCGCGGCGAGGGGATCGTCGGCCGCCAGACCGCTGGCTTTGTAAGCGTTGATTAATTCGAATTCGCGTTCCTGCCTGCTTTGGGCCGGGGCCGCCGGTTTCGGCCTGGCGCCGGTCAGGCGCGCCCATAACGACGGCCGCGCGGCCCGGGCCGGACGGTCTTGGCGCAGTGCCGCCGCGAGCTCGCGCTTAGTCATGTCTTCGATTTTGGTGCGCATGGTGTCGAAACCATGCTCGATCTGCATTAGCCCGGGAATCACGTATTTGCTGAAAATATTGCGCGCGATATTGCGGAAATTGATGCCCAGATCTTCTTCGTTTTCGCCTTCGAGTACGACGATATCGGCGTTGATTCGTACGATTAGCTCGTGCAGCACCAACCGATGCGGCCGGAAGCTGGTCAATTCCTCGGGGCTGAGGCCGGTTTCGGTGGCGAGTTCGTTGACCTCGGCGAGCGAGGTAAAGACATTGGCCGGGTCGTAGATTGTCTCGAGTTCGCGCAAAGCCGGCGGAATTTCCGACTCGATGCCCGGATTCCACGCCGAGTGGGACATGGATGCTGCGGGATCAGCCACGGAGACGACACATCAGATCGACCGGGCGGCGAAGACCGCCGCCCGGCGGCGGTCCTGCAGGCAGCCCCGGGATGTCCCGCGGCAACTTAGCGGGGCGCGCTGAAATGAAGCGATGGATCATCGATGTGTTTTAAAGTTATGTCTCGGGTTATTATCGGCCACTGTCGGCGCCGAAATCCGGGTAACAATAGAAAGAAATGAAGTCTGGAGTCAAGCTAGAACTGCTGAGCTGGATCGAGGCCGAGGCGTGTTTTGCCGTCGATCCGGTCGTCGTTATTCCGCTGGGCGCGGCCGCCAAGGAGCACGGTCCGCACTTGCCGCTCAACAACGATGCAATCATCGCGGGCTGGCTCGCCGATGAAATCATGCAACGATTGCCGGTCGTGGTGGCGCCGCTGGTCAATGTTTCCTTTTACCCCGCTTTTACCGAATACCCGGGCTCGATTAGTCTGCGCCTGGAAACCGCGCGCGATCTTATCGTCGATATCTGCGGCAGCCTGTCGGACCATGGCTTGTCGCGTTTTTACGTGCTCAATACGGGTCTGTCGACCCTGCGCCCGCTGGCCGAGGTCGGGCCATCGCTGCAAGCGGCCGTCCATTTCGACTATTTGAATCTCGAGGCTGCATTGCAAAGCCTGCCGCCGGATTTGCTGCAGCAACGTTACGGCTCGCATGCCGACGAACACGAAACTTCGCTGATGCTGCATATCGCGCCGCAGGTGGTCGATATGAGCCGCGCGGTCGACGATTGCGCCGACGGGGAGGGGCGTTTGAGCCGTAACCCGGGACAGGGCACCTGGTCGGCATCGGGGGTTTATGGGCAGGCGACGCTGGCGACCGCGGCCAAAGGCCGCGTCATCGCCGACACGCTGCTGTCTCATTGCCTCGACGCGATCGGCGATCTCAGTCGGCGTTAGCCCGGATATTTCACGAAGGCGGTACAAACTCTTGAGAAATGAAATGAATTTCAATAACTTGAACGGTTTTTTCAAGAATGTTAGCGGGTACAGTTTGTACCTGAACGAAATCAGGATAAATCTGGCTGCCAATCTCGGCCGACCTTGTTTGCCAGATTTCCCCTGATTTCGTTCCCTTCATGAAATATTCGGGTTAGCTGCGTTCGGCGATCTGCGACTGTATCTCGCGGTAAAGTACCCGCAGTAATTCGGCCGGGGCTTTGCTGCTGCGCTGAACCAGCACCACCTGGCGCTGCACCTGCGGCTCGCCAAACGGGAAAATTCTCAGGCTGCGGGCCGCTTCGGCGGACACGCGCCCCATCGGGACCACGCCGCTGCCGAGTCCCGCCAGTGTCATTTGCACCAACGAATCGGTGGAGTCGAGCTCCATGGCTTCATCGACTCGAACCCTGAAACGTTTAAGCGAATCGGCGATCAGGCTGCCCAAACCCGAGGCAGTATTAATTTTCAGGAAAGGATCTCGCTGCAGGACTTCGCGCCATGATCTCGCCTCGCTTGCCTGGTTTTCGATGACGACCAGCGGCTCACTGAAGAGCGGAAGTTTTTCCATCGAATCAGGCAAATTTTTGATATCGCTGATAATAGCCGCGTCGAGTTCGCGGCGTTTGACGCGGCGTGCCAATTGCCTTGACGACCCTTCTTCGATACGCACCCGAACTTCGGGATAGCGCCGCGTTAGCGAGCGCAGCGTTTCCGGCAGCAGGCTGGCGGTAATGCCGTTAACCGAACCGATCGATAGGCGACCTCGTAGCCGGCTTTCGAGGGCGCTGGTTTTGAAATCGTTGAACTGTTCGACCAACTCGCGCGCGCGGCCTACCAGGACCTCGGCTTGGGCGTTGAGCCTGGGTGGGCGCAGCGCCCGATCGAATAGCTGTATCCCGAGTTCCGCTTCAAGCTGCCGGATTTGCTGGCTGACGGCGGCCGGGGTAACAAACAATTGCTCAGCCGCGCTGGCAAAGGAATCCGCGTCCGCCACGGTCGCCAGGGTGCGTAAATGCCGTATCTCCATAGATTAAGTAAAATTTAATTAAAACTCAATAATATATCATTTGATTAAATCTATTGCAGGCCTAAAATCATTCGTAATTCACTTTTTGACATTCGGAGAAACCCATGCGAGAGCTAACCCCTTATATATTAATCATCACCGCGATTACGCTTTTCAATTTCCCGTTTTTACTAGTTTAAAATTCCACTGACACCCCGGGCGGGTAATTTTCCGCCTGATTGCCCGGCAAAATGGAGCCTGTAGTCAAGTTGTCGGGGCTTGCTTACTTTTTAATCGAGCAACTGATCGCAGGCCGCCAGGAATTTTTGGAAACGCTGGTGGGCATAGGGAATGAAGCGGATTTTTTGAATCGGGTTGAGGGCCAGCGGCAGCGCGGCCATCGCGTATTTGTAGTCGGCCATTATCAGCATGCGTTTGCTGGCGGACAGTAGCCGGTCAAATTCCTCCTTCCTTTGCTGCGGGTCCGCGAACGAATCGTTATCGAGGTAATAGTTGATCAGCAGGCTCAGTTCGCGCTCGCCGTATTCCGGTTCGGCAATGCGGAAATAGGGATATTCAGGTTGCCGATGGCGCATCACGGTTTCGGCGAACGGGCTGGCGAAATCGTAAGCCTTGTGGTTGAGGCAGGAAAATTCGAAATCGACCAGCTTGATGCGGCCGTCGTCGAGTTTCATGATATTGCCGTGATAAGTGTCGTTATGACAAAAGCATAATTCACCCTCGGGCAGGCACCGGCGGACTTTTTCGCGGACTTCGTCGCTATAGATTGCGCGCAGCGCGGCGCACAGCGCACGTTCGTTGGGTGGAAAGGCTTGCGTCTCCCGTTCGAGCACCTGCTTTGCCATAGATCCCCATTTGTCGCGTATCAATTCGAACAGACCTTGTTGCGGCAGGCCGGCGGGCTTGAGCCGGTGCAGACGGTGCAGCTGGCCGGCAATCTGGCGCAGGTTTTGCGGCTCGAACAAATCCCCGGCCTGTAGACTGCGCCCCTGATAAAATGCCTCGACGCGGCAGGTTTCGTCGTAATATTAACCCGGCGACAATATATGCCGTATTCAGGGTCCCAAGAAAGCGTCAGATCAAGGCGCGACTCGCCGCCAATGGTTATTCCATTGGCAAGAGTTGCAACGCGGAGCTGACGCTTTCTTGGGACCCCTAACTAATTGATATTAAACAAGATAGGCCATCGCGTGTCTGCCCACAGACGGCGTTATCAGAACTTGCTGCAGAATAACTGCAGCGGCGTTCTGATGCCTTGCTGTGAACAGACACGCGATGGCTGAATGCGACATATATTGTCGCCGGGTTAATAGTAGCAGTGGGCGGCGATATCGTTTGCGCCGAGGGTCAGAAATACTTCCTTTTCGGTGGCAAAATCGAGAATTGCATTGTCCTTGCCTGCTAGCCGGCGATATAAAATCGCATTCGGTTGCAGCGGCCGACGCGACCGAATTCCCATCGTGAACGAAGAAAAACCCTTGGGATCGTCAAACTCGAAATCCGCCATGGCAAGCCCGGCCCACTGCGGAAACAGGGATTGACACAGGCGCAATATTTGGTCTTTCACCGGAGATTGCATCATCGCTATTCAGTCGGGGATGCGGCAAAGTATAACCCGTCCCTCGTCGCGGCGAATCGCCGCGCGCGGATTTTTATTTTTCCGGTATTTCGCGGCTGCGACGGGCGATAAATTCCAGCAACGCTTCGTCGAGAGCGGCGTCGATCGGCGGCGCCTCGTACTTTTGCAGCCATTTTTTTGCCTTGAGAACGCCTACCGACTCGCTGTCGAGGCGGCCCTCGATATCCCATTGTTCGTAGGAATTGTTGTGCTGTGAACCGAAGATGAACAGGTTGCTATTGAGGGTGTGGGTTTCGCCGAGGAAGTGTCCGCCGGGACCGACGCGCCTGGTGGCCTCGAAGACTTCTTCGATGTCGTGAAAATCCGGTCCCTGCAGGAAGTGATAAAATGCGTCGAGCTGCTCGAAGTCGATCATGGTTTTGCCGTAGCCGACGGTGAGCGCGCCTTCCAGCATGCCGCCGCCCATGGTCAACCAGTCGGCGCCGGAAAGCATGCTCGGAAACAGACCCCACATCGAATCGTAGGCGGCCTGCATGTCGCCCGATTTTGAGGTCGCGACATTCAGGATCGCGCGGTGCGGCAGGCGGTAGTGACGCGCCATCGCGTTGGACAGGAATTGCACCATCGCCGAATCCGGCGAGCCGTGCACCGGCGCGCCGCTGTTGAGCGCTACTGTCATCGCCGGCACGCCGAACAGCATCGGCGCTCCGGGCCGGATGATTTGCGTCAGCGCCATCGCCATCAATGCCTCGGCCAGCACCACGCCGACCGTGCCGACGTTGCTCGCCGGAGTGCTCGCCGCCGCCATCGAAAACGGCGAACACATCACCGCCTGATTATTCAGCGCGTAAACCTTGAGCGAATCGAGCATGGTTTCGTCCCAGACCAGCGGCGAATTGGCATTGATCAACGACGTGGTCACGGTATTGTTGGCGGCGAAATCATCGCCGAACACGAGTTTGAGCATGGCGAGCGTGTCCTCCGCGCGCGCGCGCGCGGTCACGTTACCGATGATGGGTTTGTCGGAGTATTTGAGGCCGCTGTAGGCCATGTGCAAATGCCGGTGCGGCACCGGGACGTCGACCGGCTCGACGATGGTACCGCCGGCGATATGCACCGTCGATGCCATGTGATTGAGTTTTTGCAGATTGTCGAGATCTTCGAGCGTGGCGTAACGCCGCACGCCTTCCAGGTCGCGTACGAAGGGTGCCCCGTAAGACGGAGAGACCACGGCGTGCCCGTCGCCGACGCGCACCGTGCGCTCGGAGTTGCGCGCATGATGAACGTAAGAGGAGGGGATCTTGCCGATCAGGTCGAGTAACTCGTCGCGCCCGATACGAACGCGTTCGCCGTCGATTTCGGCGCCGGTCTGGCGCCAAAGGCTAAGCGATTCTTCGTCCTGAAAATCGCAACCGATTTGCTCGGCGACGCGCATCGCGAAGTCATGGATCAGCTCCACTCCCTCCTGATTGGTGACTTCCATCAGCGGGATGCCGCGTTTAATTTCGGGATGATGCACGATTTGGGCGCTTGCCAACGCGGCGCGGCGGGCGGCGCTGCCGCCCTGGCGTCTGCGCCGGCCGTTCATCGGTTGTTCACTCCAGTGCTCGGGTCAATTTGCGAGTTCATCTGTTAACGACTCCGTTTAAAGCGCCAGGCCGATCTTGCGGCCATCGTGAAACGCGTAGGGCGCTTGTCGCGGCGCGGCGGCATCGCCGACGACATGGAAGCGGATATCGCTCCCCGCCAGTGCCAGCTCGATACTGTTGTCGACGCGGTTGGTGGTGGCGGTGACGATCGCCGAGGCGTCGACACTCGTCAAGGTCCCATCCAGTAGTGAGCGGATCTCGGCCCGATCGCCGTGCCAGTGGGCGATTACCGCCTCGAGCATGAATCTAGCCCCGAGTTTCGCCAGGTTGGAGCGGATTCGAAAATCCGACGTGGTGCGCGTCAATTCCTTGCCGATCATCGCATCGGGGGTGACGATGATGACGTCGTGACCTTTGTCCGCCAGATACCAGGCGGTACCGGTGCCGCGCCAGTTGCCGCCTTCATCCAGTACGATGACCGCTGTGCCGAGTTCGGCCTGGCCGCGCAACACCTCTTCGCAGGCGAAGACCTTGCCGTTTTCCAGTCCGGGCAGTTCGGCCGCCTGCGGCAGCCAGCGCTGGCTAGCCCTGTCGTCGGGCATGGAGCCGGTGGCGAGCACGACCTCGTCGGCGCCGAACTCGACAATGTCCAGCTCGTCCATGGGCGAGAAATAACGCACTTCGACTCCAAGCTGTTCGAACTGGCGCAAATACCAGCCGATCAATTCGGTAATCTGGCCGCGCCGCGGCGCGAGACCGGCGAGGCGGAATTGACCGCCGAGATCGCCCAGCGCTTCCGCCAGCGTAACCCGGTGGCCGCGTTCGGCGGCGACACGCGCGGCTTCCATGCCGGCCGGTCCGCCCCCGACCACGAGCACATTTTTGATGGTCTCCGCGCGGCTGAAGCGATCGCCGCCCCACTCGAACTCGCGCCCGGCGGACGGATTGATCAGGCAGGATATCCAGTAATCGCGCGCGCGCCGCCCCCAGCACATCTGGTTGCAGGAAATGCAGCCGCGGATATCGTCGTGGCGGTTAGCGCGGGTTTTATTGACCCAATGCGGATCCGCGATTTGCCCGCGCACGATCGAAACCAGATCCGAATCGCCGCTTGTAACCGTATAGTCGGCGTTTTCAGGGGTGCGAATATGACACTCGGCGGTAATGCAGGCATGACTGACCACGGACTTCAGCGCAGCGGCCAGCGGTACCCCCTGCTTTTCACCGTAGACGAAGGTCGCCATGAGGCGATCGTAATCGATGTAATTACCGGCACCGCAGGAGACATAGTCGAGATTGCCCGAATTGTCGTGGGCGACGATGACTTCTTGCAGTTGCTCCAGCGTCATCACGTAAGCTGTTTCGTCGGAGTGGCTGATCGACATGCCGATGATGAAATCCTCGCCGCAGGCTGCGCGAATCGAGTTGATGATCGACAGCGACAGGCGGCAGCGATTCTCCAGCGATCCACCCCAGCGATCGTCGCGCCGGTTCGACCAAGGCGTCCAGAACTGGTCGAGCAGGGCGTTATAGGCGGCGAACAGATCGACGCCGTCGAAGCCCGCCGCCTGGCAGCGCTGTGCCGCGCGGGTAAAACATTCGATGACTTCGAGAATTTCGCTTTCGCGCATGGCGTGACTGCCGTCGGAATCATGGTAGGAGGCGAGCCCCGAGGGCGACCAGTGCGGCATGAACGACAAATCGGAGTCGCCATGCTGGCCGACGTGGTAGAGCTGCTGCACAATAGTGGTGCCGTGTGCATGCACGGTATCGGTAAGCTTGCGAAAAGAGGGGATGACTTCGTCGTCGCAATGGCGAAAGTTACCGCGCGTCAATACCGCGGTTGGGTGCACCGGCATCGGCTCGACCACTATCATCGCCGCGCCGCCGATAGCGCGTTCTTCGTAGTAAGCGCGATGGCGTTCTCCAGGTAGCCCCAGGTCGGACATATTCGCGGTGTGAGCGCCGAATACAACCCGGTTGTCGAGTCGACGATGGCGCAGATCCAACGGCTGGAACAAATTTTTGTACAGGGTCATGGTTAGCTTTGGGAAACGTCGGCGCAATGAATATACCGATTGAGTCTTTATGAACAAAACGATATATTTTCATGAACTCCATCGAATTTCGTCATAATGCCCGAGTTTGATATCGAAACCATGCGCGCGTTGACGGCCATCGCTGATATCGGCGGCATTACGCGTGCGGCTAAAAAGCTGAATCTGTCGCAATCGGCGATCAGTCACAAGATGAAACGCCTCGAAAACAGCCTCAAACGTAACCTGTTTTCCCGCATCGACGGCAAAATCAATTTCAGCCGCGATGGCGAAAAACTGCTCGACTATGCGCGCCGCATTGTGCGCCTGCACGATGAAGCCATGGCGAGTTTTCAGCAGAGCGACCTCGCCGGCGAGTTACACCTCGGGATTACCGAAGATGTAACCGCTTCCGATATGGCTCGGATTTTGTCCAATTTCTCCAACAATTTTCCCAACGTTGCGTTGACCTTGCGCGCGGCGCATACGCCCGAACTGGTCAGGCGGCTGGAACGGGGAGAAATTGATATGGCGCTAATCGAAGTATTCGAATCGCAACTGCTCAGCGAAGATCATCCGCTGGGGCGTCAGCAGGTCGTATGGTTGCAGGCGGAAGACTTCGTGCTCGAAGACGGACCGATTCCCTATGTCACCTACCACGACGAGTGTTTTTACATGGCCTGGGCCGAGCAGGCGCTGGCCGGTATCGATCGCAAGCTGCGCGTGGTGTTCGAATGCCCGAGCCTCGAGGGGATGGTCAACGCGGTGCGCAACGGTCTCGGCATTTGCCTGGTAAACTACAACGTATTCGAACAGCGCCAGGCGGGTCGCCGCGATAAAGGGCTGGGTTTGACCGTCGGGCGCACGGCCTTGCCTCAACCGCCGCCGATCCAGCAGGTAGCGCGATTTTCCTCGGGCATTCCGACTCAACAGATGGACAAGTTACTGGAATTGATCAAACAAGAGTTAATTCCGGTTTCGTAAGCTGGCGCTTTGCAGTAACTTAACGGGGATTCTCGAAGTCGGGTAGCAACATGATTCTGAAGGATATTAAAACCTGGGTTACGGTCCCTCCCAGCGGTCTCGGCGGCTCGTTCTGGGTGATCGTCAAGATTACCACCGACAACGGCATCGAGGGCATAGGCGAGTGTTATGGCATTCCGGTGTCGGGCGATATTGCCTGCGCGATGGTCGAAGATACCTTCGAACGATTTATCGCCGGTGAAGATCCGCATCATGTCGAAACCCTGTTTCGCCGGGTTTACTCGGCCGGATTCACGCAGCGCCCGGACATAAGCATGATGGCCGTGTTCAGCGGCATCGAAATCGCGCTCTGGGACATTCTCGGCAAGGCCCACGATGTGCCGGTTTATCAGCTGTTGGGCGGAGGCTTCCACGAACGCATCCGCACCTATACCTACCTATATCCCGAAGCGGTCAACGATGACGGCAACCCGGACGCTGGCGCGCCCGATGTCTATCACGACGGCGACGCCGCCGCCGCGCGCGCACTCGACTATGTCGACATGGGTTTCACCGCGATCAAGCAGGACCCCGCCGGGCCCTATGATTTTCAGGGCGGGCGCGAACTGTCGCTGACCGAGTTGTCGCGCTGCGAGGATAACCTGCGCAAAATTCGCGCGGCGGTAGGCGACCGCGCCGATATCCTGTTCGGCACCCACGGGCAAATGACAACCTCGTCCGCGATTCGGCTGGCGCGCCGACTCGAACCCTATGATCCGCTTTGGTTTGAAGAGCCTTGTCCGCCGGACCAGATGGATGCGATCGCCAGGGTCGCCGCCGCGACCTCGATCCCGGTGGCGGTCGGTGAGCGCCTGACCACGCGAGTCGAGTTTTATCAGGCGCTCAAGGCCGGCGTTTCGATTCTGCAACCCGATGTCGGGCGTAGCGGCGGGATCTGGGAAACCAAAAAAATCGTGCAACTGGCGGAACTGTTCAACGCCCAGCTCGCGCCGCATATTTACTGTGGCCCTATCGCGCACGCGGCGGCGGCACATGTCGCCTTCAGCTGTCCTAATTTTCTGATCCTGGAGACGATCCAAACCGAGTTTCACGATGCGGTTTTGCAAAAACCGTTGGCCTGGGAAGCCGGTTACATGCCGGCGCCCGGCGAACCCGGTCTCGGCATCGTGCTCAACGAAACCGTGGTCGAATCGCACCCCTACAGCAGCGGCGGGCGCCTGCACCTGGAAATGTGTCAGACTGTGCTCGACTCCAATAATCAAAAAACCATTACCGAGCTCGACGAGTGACCGATCGACCCGCCAGCCTGAATCTCGCCAACTGGCGTCAACCGCCGCACAATCGCTGGGCTTTCCAGCACGTGCGTGAAATTATTCCGACCTCGCCTATATATCGCGGTAACGATTGCGAGAGATTTACCTCGGCGCCGGGAGCCGCGATCGGTGAAATCATGTTCGCCGGTCTCGAAGCGGCGCAATGGTCGCTCGATCGCTGGCTCGCGGAGTCCAGCAGCGATGCGCTACTGGTCGCGCATCGCGGCCGGTTGGTGCACGAATGGTATGTCGACGATGCGGTCGAGCAGAATCCGCATATCGTCTTTTCGGTGAGTAAGTCGATCGCCGCGATCCTGGCCGGGGTGCTGGTCGATCAAGGCAAGCTCGATCCGTCGAAACCGGTGGTCGACTATATCCCGGAGCTTGCCGCTTCGGGCTATCGGGACGCGAGTCTGCAGCAGGTTCTCGATATGGCGGTCAGGATCGATTTCGACGAGGATTATCTCGCCACATCGGGTAAATTTATCGAGTATCGAACGGCCACCGCATGGCACCCCTGCGCGCGCGACGAGATCGACTGCAATCTGCAGGATTTTTTGTGCGGGTTGGAGCGCGCGGACGGCGCCCATGGCCAAGTCTGGCAGTACAAGTCACCCAACTCGGATCTGCTCGGCTGGGTACTGGAGCGGGTTGGCGGAGAGTCGTTGGCGCATACGATGAGCCACTATCTGTGGCAACCCATGGGCGCGGAAAAAAACGCCTATATCACCGTCGATCGCAAGGGCGCCGCGCGTACCGCCGGCGGGATATGCGTGATCCCGCGCGATCTGCTGCGTTTCGGCGAACTGGTACGCAACCGGGGCGTCGCGGGCGGCCGGCAAATCATCCCGGAGTGGTGGATCGACGATTGTAGTCAGGGCGGCGACCGCGCAGCCTGGCAACGCGGTGAGTCATCCAAAGACTTTCCGGACGGGCGCTATCGCAACAAGTGGTATCAGACCGGAAACGAGCATCAAGTTATGCTAGCCATCGGGATTCATAGTCAGTGGATTTACATCAACCCGGTAACCGAGGTAACTATTGTCAAGCTGTCGTCGCAGGATCAACCCTTGCGGCCTGAACTCGACGCTATCAACCTGCAGGCGTTTACTCGAATCAGCTCGGTGGTCGCGGCTTGATACCGTCGGCCGATCGGGCAACGGAGCCGATGCAGTCGAATCATAAAGACTTGGCGCCAAGCGTCGCCCTTGCCTTTGGCGCCGCCCTATGGGGCCTTTACTGGATCCCGGTACGGGGTATCGAGCAAGCCGGGGTGCATGCCTTCTGGACCGGTCCGGTTATCTTCGGCGCCAGCGCAATATTATTTATCCCGCTTATTTTGATCCGCTACCGCCAGTTTGCCGAACACTGGAAGCACACACTGATTCCCGGTCTGTTGGCGGGATTTGCGTTTTCTCTCTATATCGCCAGCCTCAATTTAACCGACGTGGTGCGCGCCATTCTGCTGTTTTACATGAGTCCGTTATGGAGCACTTTACTCGGGATTCTGATCCTAAAGGAGCGTTTGACGGCAAATCGATTGTTTGCACTGCTGCTGGCTTTCGGCGGGCTTTATATTGTGCTCGTGGTCGAGAGCGGGTTGCCGGTGCCGCGCAATACCGGCGACTGGTTTGCGCTGATTTCAGGGCTGTGCTGGTCGGTCGCATCGGTAAAGCTGTTTCAGGACGGCGCCAGATTCATTATAGAAAAGGTAACCATTTTCATCATCTTTGCATTATTGCTGTCACTGTTGCTAATCATCTGGCAGCAGGGGAATCTCGACGGCATGCCGCGGCCCGCCAGTTTGATAAATAGCTGGCACTGGGTATTGCTGATGGCCTTGTTGATGTTGCCGGTTACCTATGTGACCGTTTGGCCCGCCACCGTGTTAAGTCCCGGGCGGGTTGGCATGCTGTTGATGGTCGAGGTTCTGGTCGGCGTCGCTTCTGCCGCGATATTGATCGACGAGCCGTTCGGCCTGCGTGAGTTATTGGGCGCCGCCTTGATCGTTTCGGCGGGCATCGTCGAAGTGTTGCGGCCGCAAAAAATCAAAGCGGTCGATGCGGCGGATAGTCCGGCCCCATAATCGGTTTATGGAATTATAAGCCGGTGCTATAGTCAAAACCCTATTGCCAATGAAATTGATGTTTCGAATGAATCTGAAATTTTTGTCGTATGTCCTTGCTCCGGTCAGCGCGATTCTGCTGCTATCCGCCGCAACCGTTCATGCCGACTGCTATGACAGGCGCGCTCCCGGAATAGACTGGTCGGGTTGTAAAAAAACCAACAAAATGCTTGATGACAGCGATTTTAGCGGTTCCAACATGACTAAAACCGACATGACGCGCAGCAGCGCGACCTCCAGTAGTTTCCGCAATGCCGATCTGACCAAGGCGGTAGGTTATCGAGCCAATTTTGATCGCGTCGATTTGACCAACACGATTCTGACCAAGTCTGAGTTTTCGCGCGCCAGTTTCAAAAATGCAATAATCAAGAATGTGGATTGGTCCAAGGCTGAGCTGGGTCGCATCGACTTCAGCGGAGCGAAGCTCGACAACGTCAATTTCAGCTACACCAATCTCTCGCGCGCCGAATTCGATAATGCCGAGCTATCGGAGGTCGATTTCAAGGGCGCTTATACCTACCTGACGCATTTCGAGGGTGTCGACCTGCGCCGGGTGAAAAATCTTTCCCAGATGCAACTCGACCTCGCCTGCGGCAATAGCGAAACCCGGTTACTGCCGGCATTCTGGGTGCCGGACAGCTGGCCCTGCACCGAATAGGTCGCCGGCATATTAGTGTTACGGTGGGAGAAATTGGCCAGAGTCGAAGCGACCGGCTGCGTGCCGGTTTTTGCCAGGCTTCGCCCCGGTTGCCGGGAGTCGCCCCAAAATAGCCCGGAAATACCATCGCCCTGATCAATGCCGGCTCGACGATCGCGAGGCGGCGTCCGCAGCAGGAAATCGATGAGATATGCGGCTAGAGGGTGATCGGGAACCCCATTTTTTGCACCATGCGCACCCAGAGTTTGCGCCAGCCGCCTTTCTCGTCGAGGGTGTCTAGGGCGTACATCGTGACCTGCGCGCCGAGCCAGCGAAACGGCTCGGGCGGGATGTAGTTCGGCACGGTCAGGGCAAACTGCATTTTGGTCTCCGGGATATCGAGGCGATCGAGGATCGCGAGTCCGACGCGCGCGCCGAAGCGCGATGCCGTCACGCCGAAACCCGAGTAGCCTCCGGCAAATACCATATCGCCGTCGTGGTATTTCTGATAGTGCACCGCCATACGCGTGGTAAGCCCGATGGGTCCGCTCCAGGCGTGCGAGAATCCGATTTCCGCCGCGAGTTGCGGGAAGGTGCGATAAAACGACTGCACCAGTCGGATATAGGGTTGCGGCGTCTTGTCGCGTTGCGGATCGGTATCGTTGCCGAAGAAGTAGGCCAGCCGTCCGCCGAATAGAATTCGATTGTCGGCGGTCAGGCGCATATAGTTGAGCTGGGTACGGGTATCGTAGACCCCCTGGCGGTTGTGCCAACCGATCTGCTCCATTTGCTCCGGCGTCAGCGGTTCGGTAACGATAATACGGTCGCGAATCGCGGCCACGCGCCGGCTGATATGCCGGTGACCGGCCGCCCATGCGTTAGTAGCCAGCAATACTTTGTTTGCGGTTATGGCGCCTCCGGGGGTTTCCACCACGATACCGGCGGCGGTCTTTTGATTCTCCAGATGCGGCGTGTTTTCGAACAGGCGCACACCCAGCCCAAGCGCTGCCCGTTTCAGACCTCGTACCAGTTTTCCCGGATGTACGGTGCCGCTGCGCTGCCGTGACCAGGTGGCGCCATGAAATATCGGCGACTTGATTTCGGCCTGAAGGCCCGCCCGGTCGAGCCTGACCGCGTCGTGGCCATACTTGAGGTAGAGTTCGTGGTCTTCGTCGACGGTGGCGAGTCCGGCATCACCGATCGAAACCTTCATTTCGCCGCCCCATTCGATATCGCAGTCGATCCGGTAGCGCTCGACGGTTTGTTTGAACTCATCCATGTTTTCGCGGCCGAGGCGCTCCAGTTTGGCGACATCGTCGGGAAATATACGTTCGGTATTATCGATGCCATGCATTACCGAAGTTGACATGATCGCAGCCGGTCGCCCGCTGGCGCCGTTGGCGACACTGTTGGCTTCGATCAGTACGACATCGCGCGCCGGATCCCGTTCTTTCGCCTGAATTGCGGCCCACAACCCACAGAAACCGCCGCCGACGATCAGCAGGTCGCAGTCGATGTGCTGCTGCAGCGCAGCTTCGTCGTCTACCGCATCGAGGCTGTCGAGCCAATAGGTCGTGAAACGCGTATTCGCAAGTGCTCGCAGGGCTTGTCGGGAAGAGTCGTTCATGGATCGGGTTTTATTGTTGTGCCAGCGCGATACTAGCATTATTTGGCAGCGCAAACCCGGCGCTAAAGGGCGGAGTCGCCACGTTGATAGACTCGCAGCATGCCGTTTCAGCCGCTCGAATAGGCAGCCGCGCTAGCCCCGGGATCGCGCTCGCAACCATATCGCCGGCAGGTTCACGTTCAACTTGCCCCAAACTCGAACGGTCGTGGTCGCACTGCTTTTGCATAGCCTAGATCGGATTCCGAAATGACTACCCAGGCCAGTCTTCGCCGTCGGTATAGCGAGTGCCGCGATGCCCCTTTTTCGGTAGCGGGGTCGGCAGGCGCTCGCCAGGTGCCGCGACGACGATCAGTATTCTGGGTTTGCCCGAGGCGGGATTGGTGGCGCCGGTGATGAATTTGTTGATCTTGAGACGGCCATGCAGTTGATCGTTGAAAATCGTGTAGACATAGTCGCCGACTTTGAGCCGTTTGGGCTCGAGACCCGCCATGTGGAATTCGTATTCGCTGCGACTGCCGTCGTAGAGCGAGTCGAGCATCGCTACCCCGGCTTTGGCGGGTATCGTTTTGGTAATTCCGAAACTCATGGCGAGATTCTCCTCCAGGGAAAGGCTGAAATCCAGTGTATTTTTAAATGCAAATAAGAATCATTTACATTTAAAAATAAAAATGATCTAATTAAGCTCTCATCGCCGCAGAACATGGATTCTATCAATGAGCAACAAGACCGATACTGCTGTAAAACCAGTTATATCAAGGCAACCGATCATATTAGACACCGATAAAATCTTTGGAGAGAGCAAAAAAATACATATTCGTCACCACAACAAAATTTACCAACTAACGATTACGCGCCATAACAAGTTAATTCTGACGTGTTAATTGGAGCCGATAAAATCATCCATCAATAACTCAATCTACAAGCGAGCCACAGCTTTGCAGCCAGCGAAAATCAGGTACAGGAGCACAGAGTGGAGCTCAAAAAATTTTTAACCTCGCTAAACAAAGACAGTTGCAATGACATCGATGACCCCGGAATCGAAGAATCGATTCAACATATTGAGTGGCTGATGACCTGGTATTGCAATAAACCTTCCTTGCTCATCGCAAACATCATCGTATCTCGCCTCGAAGCCTTACGCCAGCTGGAACAGAACGGTGACCGGGCGGATCCCGAGTGGGCTTGTCAGCGCCTGCTGCGAAACTGGAAATACATTGCCTCGCACCAGCGTCCGAGGTTTGAACGATGACGCATCGCTATTGGTGTATGCACTTGTTGATTGTGTTTGCAGCCACCGCCTGGATGTTGGGAATTTTGTAACCGAGCCCTGCGGCAATAACCGGCAAGAGGCTTGATTTTTATCAATGAGTGACAGGCAAGGTGAAACTAGAATAATTACACAAAATTCTAAATACGAATGATTTACATTTGTATTCTCATTTAGAATTTGATATTTTGCCGTTCTCTATCGATTTTGCTACAGGAGTATTCGCAGATGTCTCGCAGTTTAACCGGCCCGAAATTGTATATTACGCTGACAGTTTGCCTGGCAATGATGTTTGCCCAGACCGTCGCATCTGCTCAGGAAGTCAACGTTTATTCAGCCCGCAAAGAAGCGCTGATATTGCCGTTGCTGGAAAAGTTCGAGGCGGCAACCGGAATCGGCTTCAACCTGATTACCGGCAAGGCGGACGCGCTATTGAAACGGCTGGAGTCGGAAGGGCGGTCGAGCCCGGCCGATGTATTCATTACCACCGACGCCGGTCGCCTGCAGCGTGCCAAGGAAGCCGGCGTGTTACGAGCGGTCGATAATCAAGTTTTAAACTCGTCGATTCCCGCAAACATGCGCGATCAGGAGAATTACTGGTTTGGTTTGTCGAAACGCGCGCGGGTCATCTTTTATGTCAAAGACAAAGTAAATCCCAGCGAGTTATCGTCTTATGAAGACTTGGCCGACCCCAAATGGAAACAAAAAATCTGCATCCGCTCATCGGGCAATATTTATAACCAGTCGTTGGTGGCGTCGATGATTGAGGCGCATGGCAACGCCGTAACCGAGGCCTGGGCCAAAGGTTTGGTGGCCAATTTGGCGCGTAAACCGGCCGGCGGCGATACCGACCAGCTGCGCGCCGCCGCCGCCGGGTTATGCGATATCGCGATCGCCAATACTTATTATTATGGCCGGCTGGTGAACAGCAGCAAGGCGCAAGACCGCGAAGTTGCCGCCAGCCTCGGCTTGTTTTGGGCCAACCAGGGCGAGCGCGGTGCGCATATCAACGTCAGCGGCGGGGCCGTCACCAAATACGCCGAACATCCCGCCGCCGCCGAACGCCTGCTGGAGTTCATGGTCAATGAAGATTCACAGTCCTGGTATGCCGAGGTCAACAATGAGTACCCGGTTGTCGCCGGCGCGAAAATTCCACCAACCTTGCAGGCATTTGGCGATTTCAAGGGCGACAGCCTGAACCTGACCCGGCTCGGCGAAAACAACCGTGAAGCGGTAATGTTGATGGATCGCGCCGGCTGGCGTTAAGCGACCGGGTTGCAATCAGGCTCCGTTAGGAGTGCCGGCGCTCCATCCATTACCCGTGTGAAGCTTGATATCTGCCGATTAAGACGTCAAACCAGATCCGTGAAGCATCGTTCGAGGATATCCAGGCCCTCATTCATCAACTCCGCACCGATATTCAACGCCGGCAGGAATCGAATGACATTGCCGCGCGCGCCGCAGCTGAGCAGCGCCAGGCCATTTTCATAGGCGCGTCCGATTAGCGCCTTGGTCAGCTCCGCGTCCGGCTGCCCGGCGTCGCCCTGTTTGACCAGTTCCATCGCCATCATCGCGCCGTGCTCGGTGCGCAGCTGACCGATATTGGCGGGAAATCTGGCCTGCAAGGCTTCGAGGCGCCGGCGAAAAACCGCGCCCACTTGAAGCGCGGCCGCGGTCAGGTTTTCTTGCTCGATCACGTCGAGCATCGCCAGCGCCGCGATACAGCCCAGCGGCGATCCGGCGTAGGTGCCGCCGAGACCGCCGGGAAGCGGCGCATCCATGATATCGGCCTTGCCGACCACCGCGGCGATCGGAAAGCCGTTGGCCATGCCCTTGGCGAGCGTCATCAGGTCGGCTTCGACGCCGGCGTATTCACTGCAAAACATTTTGCCGGTGCGCGCAAACCCGGTCTGGATTTCATCCACCACCAGCAGGATACCGTGGCTGTCGCACAGCGACCGCAGAGCCTGTAAAAATTCTACCGGCGCCGGGTAAAATCCGCCTTCACCCTGCACCGGCTCGACGATAATTGCGGCCACATCGCTGGGTGCGATATCCACCTGAAACAGGTTGTCCAGCGCCTGCAGCGAATCCGCCACGGAAATGCCGTGATATTCGATCGGGAAGGGTGCATGGTAAATCTCCGCCGGGAACGGGCCGAACAGGTTCTTATAAGGCGTGATCTTGCCGGTAAGACCCATCGCGAGCATGGTGCGGCCGTGAAAACCGCCGTTAAAGGCGATTACGCCGCGCCGTCCGCTGTGGGCGCGCGCAATTTTGACCGCGTTTTCGATCGCTTCGGCGCCGGTGGTGACGAAGATCGATTTTTTCTTGCTCGGTCCGGGCGCCAGCAGGTTCAATTGTTCCGCCAGGCGCACCGAACTGTCGTAAGGGGTCACCATGACGCAGGTATGGCTGAACTTATTCAATTGTTCGGCGACCGCCGCGGTGATTGCCGGATGACAATGACCGGCCGAGCAAACGGCGATACCGGTACCGAAATCGATGTAGCGCTTGCCTTCGACGTCCCACAGTTCGGAGCCGAGCGCGCGTTCGACATAAACCGGCGCGATATTTCCCTGACCGCGAGCGACCGCCTCTACTTTCCGCGCCTGCCAGTCCGCATTAGACAGCCCGGCGGAATCGGTCACCTTCAATTCCGCGTTACTCATTTGTCGATGCCTCCGACACACATGTACTTGATTTCAAGATAATCGTCGAGGCCGTATTTCGAACCCTCGCGACCCTGACCCGATTCCTTGACCCCGCCGAAGGGCGCCATTTCGTTCGAGATGATGCCTTCGTTAATCCCGACGATGCCGTACTCGAGCGCTTCGGCAACACGCCAGATACGCCCGATATCGCGCGAATAGAAATAACAGGCCAGCCCGAATTCGGTGTCGTTGGCCATCTGTACCGCTTCTTCCTCGGTGCTGAATTTGAACAAGGGCGCGATCGGGCCGAAAATCTCTTCGCGGAATACCCGCATTTCACCGCTGACATTGGTCAGGATGGTGGGTTCGAAAAATTGGCTGCCGAGGTCGGAACGATTACCGCCGACTACCTTGGTTGCGCCCTTGGCGACCGCATCTTCGACGAAGGCTTGCATGTCGTTGGCCGCTTGCTCGGTAATCAACGGGCCGACGTTGACCCCTTCTTCGGTGCCGTCACCCAGTTTGAGCCCTGCCACCGCCGCGGCCAGTTTTTCGGCGAAGGCGTCGTAACAGCCTTCCTGCACCAGGATGCGATTGGCGCAAACGCAGGTTTGCCCGGCGTTGCGGTACTTGCTGACCATGGCCCCGGCAACTGCGGCATCGAGGTCGGCATCGTCGAACACGATGAAAGGCGCATTGCCGCCGAGTTCCATCGAAGTGCGTTTTACGGTTTGCGCGCACTCGGCCATCAACTGTTTGCCGACCGGGGTGGATCCGGTGAAGGTGAGCTTGCGCACGATCGGGTTCGAGGTCATTTCCTTGCCGATGGCCGCCGTTTCGCCGGTGACCATATTGATTACTCCGGCCGGGATACCGGCGCGTTCCGCCAGTTCGACAAAGGCGTAAGCGGATAACGGGGTTGCGTTGGCGGGTTTGCAGACCACGGTGCAACCCGCGGCCAGCGCCGGCGCAATCTTGCGCGTTAACATCGCGTTGGGGAAGTTCCATGGGGTGATACAGGCCACCACGCCTACCGGTTGCTTGATGCAGACGATACGCTTGTCGTTCGATGGTTGCGGAATAGTGTCGCCGTAGATGCGCTTGCCTTCTTCGGCAAACCACTCGATGTAGTTGGCGCCGTATGCGATTTCTCCGCGTGCCTCGGCCAGCGGTTTGCCCTGTTCCAGGGTCATGATCAAGGCCAGGTCTTCCTGCGCCTCCATCATCAAATTGAACCACTTGCGCATGCAGGCGCCGCGTTCCTTGGCGGTGCGCTGACGCCATTCGAGCTGCGCGTCGGCCGCCGCTTCGATCGCGCGGCGCGTTTCTGCGGTGCTGCATTTGGCGACTTCGGCGATTACCTCGCCGTTGGCGGGATTGGTAACCGCAACCGTTGTGCCGCTATCGGCATCGACCCAACAACCGTTGATATATGCCTGTGTTTTGAGCAGTGCCGGATCGGAAAGTTGAATGGTCATATCGGTAGTCCCAGGTAGTTGCCGCAAAGGCGGGAAGCATAACGATTTAGATGGGTGGCGACAATGAATTTACCATTGCCGCGGAAAAGTTTAATCCCCCCCCCTGCAGTTTGGCTCTGTTAGAATAATGAAGGCTTGCAAACCCGGAATAAAAATGCCCGATAACGGCGCCATTGCCAAACGCATCCCCCGCACCAACCTGGACTTTTATCACAGTCCGACGCAACTGCGCTTCGATACCTGGAACCGGCTCGAGGAATACACCAGCCGACTCCGGGAAAAGCATATGCGCAAGGCGGATGTGCAGGCCCTGACTAAGAAAATCAAAAACGAGATATCGCTGCTGGAGACGATTGAAAACTATAGCGCGTTTCCATCACAGGAAGATTTTCAACTACTGTGGCAATTATTCGATCAACAGGATTTCGATTTGCTGGCGCGGATTGTCACCCGCATCGGGCGCGCGCTGACTGGCGGTACTTATCGTTCGCGTCATATCAATCTGCGGGTACCGACCGAACTCGAAGACAAGGATGAGGCCACCCAGTATTACGACGTGGAGCGCCAACAACAGCGGCCCTATTTCGAAGTGTTGTTCGTCGATGAGAACGGTCGGGAGGAGGTGAAGCAGCTACGCGAAAATCTGCACTCCCTGCGCCGCCCGGAAGATCAGTTCATCTACGATATCGTCGTGGTGCCCAGTTTCGAGGATGCGCTGATCGCCGTATTGTTCAATTACAATATCCAGGCCGCGGTGATCCGCTACGGATTTCCGCTGCGCTCGGTGAACCACCTCGAAATCCTGCAACGCTACCTCGCCCGCATCGACGAATCCGACTACGAAGACGCGTTGGATATCGAACGCGGTCCATTGCTCGGCAACTGGTTATCGGAACTGCGGCCCGAGCTCGATTTGTACCTGGTAACCGATGCCGCGGTCGAAGACATCGCCGGCAATGTGACGCAAAAGTTCGCACGCATATTTTACCAGCAGGAAGATTACCTGGACCTGCATCTGAACATCCTGCGCGGAATTCAGACCCGCTACCAGACGCCATTTTTCACCGCGCTGCGCAAGTATAGCCGGCAACCGACCGGCGTCTTTCACGCCATGCCGATTTCACGCGGCAAGTCGGTAACCAAGTCGCACTGGATCAAGGATATGGCGCAGTTTTACGGCATGAATATTTTCCTGGCGGAAACTTCGGCCACCTCCGGAGGACTCGATTCGCTACTGCAACCGCATGGGCCGATCAAGAAGGCGCAGGAACTGGCGGCACGGGCATTCGGCGCCAAGCGAACTTATTTTGTCACCAACGGTACTTCGACCGCGAACAAGATTGTGGTGCAGGCGCTGGTCCAGCCGGGCGATATCATTCTGGTCGACCGCGATTGTCACAAGTCGCACCACTACGGCATGGTGCTGGCCGGCGCATTGGTCGCTTATCTCGACTCTTATCCGCTCGACAACTATTCCATGTACGGCGCGGTGCCGCTCAAGGAAATCAAACGCAAGCTGCTCGAATATAAAACAGCGGGCTTGCTGCACAAGGTAAAAATGCTGCTGTTGACCAATTGCACCTTCGATGGCGTGGTCTACAATGTCGAGCGCGTTATGGAAGAATGCCTGGCGATCAAACCCGATCTGATTTTTCTATGGGATGAAGCCTGGTTTGCGTTCGCCGGGTTCACGCCGACCTACCGTCGCCGCACCGCGATGGCAACCGCGAAACGTCTGCAAGCGCGCTACCGCAGCGAAGCATATGCACTCGAGTACGCCGCCTACAAGAAACGAAGCGCCAAACTCGAGGATGGCGATCTGATTGGCGAGCGCATGCTGCCCGATCCCGAAAAGGTTCGAATTCGCAGTTATGCAACGCAATCGACCCACAAGTCGCTGACTTCGCTGCGCCAGGGATCGATGATCCACGTCTATGACCAGGATTTCAATCACAAGGTACAGGAACCATTTGTCGAGGCCTTCATGACGCATACCTCGACCTCACCCAATTACCAGATACTGGCCTCGCTCGATATCGGCCGGCGTCAGGTGGAGCTGGAAGGTTTCGAAATGGTGCAAAAGCAGATCGAATTGGCGATGGCGATCCGTGAGCGCGTCGCCTCGCATCCGCTGCTGAGCCGCTATTTTCAATTCTTATCCGCCAAGGACATGATTCCCGAAGAGTATCGCCCGTCGGGCATCGGCAGTTATTTCGATCCGGAGAAGGGCTGGCGCAATACGCGCATGGAAGAAGCCTGGGCCACCGACGACCTTGTTATCGACCTGTCACGCCTGACGCTGTATCTCGGGCTAACCGGTATCGACGGCGATACTTTCAAGAATGCTTATTTGATGGACAAGTACGGTATCCAGATCAATAAGACTTCGCGCAATACCGTATTGTTTATGACCAATATCGGCACCACCCGCAGCTCGGTCGCATTTTTAATCGAAGTGCTGGTGAAGATCGCCACCGAACTCGAGCAGGGACGCGAGGACGCCAGCCGGGTCGAACGCAGCTTAATCGATAAGCGTATCAAGTCGCTATCCGAGGAGTTGCCGCCGTTACCCGATTTCAGTCATTTTCATGAGGCTTTCTCGCCCGGCGCGAGGAACCAGATCGCAACCGGCGAGGGCGATATTCGCAGCGCGTTTTTCCTGGCTTATGACGACACGAACTGCGAGTACATGACCATCGACGAAGCGACCATCGGCGCCGCCATGAAATCCGGCCGCGAACTGGTTTCGGCGTCCTTTGTCACCCCGTATCCGCCGGGTTTTCCAGTGTTGGTGCCGGGGCAGGTGATCAGCGAGCAGATTCTCGCCTTTATCCGCGCGCTCGACGTCAAGGAGATACACGGCTACGAGCCGGAAATCGGTCTGCAGTTGTTCACCGAAGAAGCCCTGCAGAATCGGCAGGATTAAAACCCGCGCTCGGGACGCATTGCGGGATCGGCTATTCGACGTGATCGAACAGATACCGACCCGACTGAAACACAAAAACATTTCTTAAAATACCGGGCTGTTGCGCTCCGCCGCAACAGGCTGTTTGGCTAACGCCCCGAAACTAGGCGGTTCCGCGGCCGGCCACTGTTTTAACAAAAGCTGCGGGGACGGGTTCGGCCGGGTGATCAAGAATGGGCCGCAAGTGACGCTAGCCAAGGCGGGATATGACACGCGCCAGTCGGCAAGAATCGGGAAATTCCGGCACAAGCGCAGGAACTCGGGCGCGATACCCGTGCGTGCCATTGTCGATATCTGCGGATATACGGAAAACCGGTGTTTATGCAACTTAAGCCCTCAATCACCTTGTTGCGACTTATTTGCCAGAGAGGTGAAAATAAATACTATTAGTAATCAATGATGTACTACACTTTGTTGAGAGTCTATGTTAGGTTGCGCCGAGGGCTGTAGTATGGATCGGAACGGCGTGGCCAATTGTTTATTATTTTTAACCGGGAGTTAGCAGTTATGAGGAAAAATCTTACTATTGTTTTCCTGTCTTTAAGCTTTTTGATACCCACTGCGAGCCATGCGGCCAGGGACTATGGTATCAATCGGGCACAAGCGTTTTTTGGTCAGGTTTATCTGGGTCTTAAATACGGCAGATTGACAATTGCTGAAGATATCCCGGATGAGGATGGAACGGATATCAGGAATTTGGGGTTTGCCTTTGGTAGAGGCTTTAATGACCACATGGCAATGGAATTTTCGTATAACTTCACCGCCACCGAAGATGACACCGACTCGGGCGATCTATCGGCTGACTCCATCGGCTTGTTTCTTGTCGCTAAAACCACGGGTACTGTCTATGTCAAGGGCAGGCTGGGCTATACCCGGTTGACTCTGGAGCGAAATTTTGCCGGGAACAGCTTCGATCATAACGAATATGGAATAGCCTATGGACTCGGCCTGGGCGCGCGCGTAGGGCCGGGTGCGATCGAGCTTGAGTACACCGTATTGCCGGAGATCGAAGACGACGACTTTGTCGGCGCGCCCGTCGAAGTTGAAAGCGACTTCGTGTCCGTGGCCTACGTGTGGGGATTCGAGTAATAATCCAAGGCCCGTCGGACGTTCTGACTCAAGGTGCTCCATTTACCCATTGCCCACTGGAATGCATGTTTGTGGGCCATTGAAAATGACAATTATTACTATCGATGGGTTTGTCGGGCGACGACAACGGCTCCGAGAGAGAACGCAATCGAGTTAAAACTGTAACACGGGCAGAGGCTTGCTGGTGTAGATCTCGCTGTAAGCCTCGCAATTCTCGGGATATCCTTCCGGATCGATAAAAGCGATTTGATATTCGCGGTCGCTGAAGTTTTCGAAGTCAAACTCCCACAGATTGTGTGGCCAGAAGTATTCGCAGGCGCCGCGCCGCGGATAGAAAGCGGCGTTGTAGAGGGTGCCGAAACCACGCGCAAAGCGGTGATGATAAAGCGGAAATTGCAGGAATTCGCGGGCAAAGGACCAGGCAGTATGCGTATGGCCGGCGATTGCATTGTGGAGATGCCGAAAGCGTTCATGGGTAAACACTTTCTCTTCATACAATGGCCAGTTGCTGCCTGCCTGGTGATTGGTGGCGACACGATTGCCGGTGAAATGCGGCTCGCTGCCGGCGGCGATTTCAACCGTCTCGTGCCGGGCTTCGCGATCGAGTAGCATGATGTTGTAGGCGCCCTGAACCGGGACTCGCCGCAGCAACTCGCAGGCCTGGCCGACGTCGCCGGCGAACTCGAGCAGATAGCGCAATAGTATAGATACCCCGAAACCCCGACCGAACTCCTCGCGCCCACCGAAAGACATCGACACCGCCAACCCGTCATCGTTGATGCCGTCCAATACGCCCGACATGCAGTCGAGCATGGCGATCACCTGACGCCCGCCGAACCTGGAGCGCATCAGCAAGCCATCGAATACGTAAGGTGAATAATCGTAACCGCGCACCAGCACCGATTCCTCGGCGTCGTAGATCGCCTGCGAACAGCCGCGAAACAATGGCGGCGGGCAATACTGCGCCAGGAAACGCGCGGCGTGATCGCCGCCTCCGGCCAGATCGACCATGGCTTCGTAAATTGGTTCGAACTCGGGCATGTGACGCCGGAGCGCCTGTACGGACTCGTGATAAGTCGGCCGGTCCGCTTCGCCGAAACGCAGGAACCAGCGTTTATAAGCCGGCCACAACGATTTGAACTGTTGTTGCCAGGTCAGTCCGGGCGTCTCTTCCGTGAAAGCGCGAAAAGTGAAATCCATATGCGAGGGCAAAGCCATCAGAACGGCGAAAACGGCGGATCGACGAAGGCCGGTACCGGGGTTTCACTGATTTCCTCCTCTTCGGCAATCGCGTTGCCAATCGGTTCCAGATCGTTGCGGGTCCACCAGTACCAGAATCCCTGCTCGCGTAACCAGGCGGCGAGTTTGTCGATGCTGTTCCATTCCCGACCGGCACTGCGTGCGTTGTAAACGCGGCACAGTTGGTTGTCGACATACACCGCAACCGCCCAGGCCAGTGGATGTTTGTCCGAATCACCATAACCACCGCCCTGATGCATTCTTGCGACGCGGTAAACCACGGCAAATTCTCCCAGCCTGGCGCCGTCGCGTAACGGCGCCAGATCGGCTTGAGTGACCGATCCGGTTATACCCAATTCTACATCTTGACTCATGATGTTGACATTGATTGATTAGTTGACTACATTATGGTTCATGATGTCATTCATATCAAATGATCCTGACTGCATTCTTGAAATTGACAAACTGTGTTCATCTATTAACCCAGCCACACTATGGAGCATATTGTGAGTAAGAAAGTATCCCCGATTCCACGCGGTTACCGCACCGCGACCCCTTGCCTGACCGTTTTCGATATCGACAGCGCCGTCGCATTTTATCAGGCCGCTTTCGGCGCGGAGCTGTTGAGCCGGCAGGCCGGCGCCGATGAAGCAGTGGCGGTTCACGCCACTATTAAAATCGGTAACAGTATTATAGCGTTAAATCGCGAAGCCCCTGAATTGGGGATTCTGTCTCCGGCGAGCCTAGGCGCCAGCGTTAGCCAAGTCCATCTCTATGTCGATAACGTCGATACCAGCTGGGAGCGTGCGCTCGAAGCCGGCGCGGTGGTTCGAACCGAGTTATTCGACGCCTATTGGGGTGACCGCAGCGGAACAGTGATTGACGGTAACGGCCATCTTTGGGCGATCGCCAGCAAGATCGAAAATGTTTCCCAGGACGAGGTAGCCCGGCGCGCCAAAGCCTGGTACTCGACCGAAGTCGAAACTCCGGTTGCAGCTGAATTACCGGTTGAAATTGTAGTGCCGGAGGAAACGCTTGCAGACGATTACGCTGCTGTCTAAGCTACGGTCCTTGGTTTCAATCCTGACAGGGCCGGGACAGTTCCCGGCCCTTTACTAATCCGGCCATCGTATGCAAGAAATATCGCTGACCGCCTCCCTACAATTGGCCGCTCTCGACTCCGGTCAAATTAGCGCTGCCGAGCTACTCGAGCAAACCATTGCACGCGCCGAAGAACTCGGACCAATACTCAATCCAATCGCTCTGAAACTCTATGGTCGCGCCCGGCAGGCGGCGGAAGAGGCGGATCGAAAGCTTGCCGCCGGCAATGGCGGCCGCTTATGCGGGCTGCCCATTACGATCAAGGATTCTCAGTTTCTGGCGGGTTACCCCTGCGCTAACGGGTCACAACTGTTGAGCGATTTTATCCCGATCGAAACCTGTCGCGCGATCGAGCTACTGGAACAGCAGGGCGCTGTCATTTTTGCCAAAACCACTTGCCCCGAGTTCAGTCTTACCGGCGTGACCCACTCGGAAATGTATGGCTTGACCTCGAACCCCTGGAATCCCGAGCGCACCTGCGGTGGATCATCCGGTGGCGCCGCGGTCGCGGTTGCGTCCGGAATTGGCGCATTTTCACTGGGTGGGGATGGCGGAGGATCGATTCGCATACCCGCCGGGTTCTGCGGCATAGTCGGTTTCAAGCCCAGCTTCGGAGCGGTTCCCCGCGAGCCCTGTTTCCCCTCCTGGCAATCGATCGTAAGTTATGGGCCGATGACTCGAAGCGTCGCCGACGCGCGCCTGTTTTTCGATATCATCGGAGAAAATTTCCAGGGAAATACCAATCCGCGCTTAAACAAACACGGCATTATATTCTCCGAAGATCTTGGCTTTGCACCGGTCAATAGCGATGTGCGCGCGGCATTTCGCAGTGCATTGGAAAGAATGCGACAGGCGGGTTTTCAATTAATCGAGGATAATCCGGGCTTGACTTCGTCGGTCGAGACCTGGGCGATTACCGCCTGCTACGACGCGGCCGAAAACGCCCGCGGCAGCGCCTATAATATCGATTATCTCGGTGAGGTCGCGAAAGGATTTATCGATTTCGGCGAGCAGTTCAGTGCGGATGATTTCGAGCAGGCGCAGCACCAGCGCCAGGTTATCCGTGAACATTACGATCAAATGTTCGCGCGCCACGATGCGCGCATTCTGATCACTCCAACGCTGGGCTGCGAAGCCTTTCCGCACGGCACGATACATCCGCACAAGATCGACGATACCCATATTCAGCTGCCATGGCTGGACTGGGCCAGTTTCCTGTATGACGCCAATCTGACCGGCATGCCGGCCTGCACGATTCCCATGGGGTTGGGCGATGAGGGTTTGCCGCTGTCGCTGCAGATCCTGGGTCCGGTCGGCAGCGACTACGAAGTGTTACGAATAGCGCAGGAAATCGAGAAACTGTTGGCTTGGGACAATTCGATTGTTACTCCTTCCGGCGGCACACTCGAGCAAACCGCCTAGCCCGGATATTTCGTTCGGGAACAAACTGTACCCGTTAACATTCTTGAAAAAGCCGTTCAAGTTATTGAAATTCAATTTGTTTCTCAAGAGTTTGTGCCGCCTTTGTGAAATATTCGGGCTAGCGCCCTTCTCTCAGCTATTACCTCTGCGGGCGCCGTAACAGAGGCGCGCCCCGCCCGCGTGAGGTAAAACGGCGGGAATTGCGAGCTAGAACAATTTAGAGCGATAAGGGTCCTGGTAGATGTCCGGAATCGCGTCAGGTTCCTCACCATGAAACTCGGCATTGATGGCCGCAGTCCAGAGTTTGGCGCGTTCGCGCAGTTCGCGTTGCTCGGTTTGCATGCGCCCGCGCGAAACGATAATGCCCAGGTCGGCGCCTTTGTAGGTGTAGTCGCCTTCGCGATAAACCCGCAGGTAATAGGCTTCGTCGTTATCGATAACGTTGGTCCAGTCCAGATCGAGTCGATCGAAGTTAATGCCGCCATACTTGTCCATGCTCCAGACACCGCTGCGCGGGGCGTGGGTCAACCGTTTCACCCGATCCTCGGTTTGTTTTAGCGCCAACTGACTCCAGAAATCGTATTCATTCCATCGATTTTGCACCTTGCGCAGGTTGATTTCGTAATCGACATCGAGATACTCCAGCAGGTGAAACAGGAACAAGGGCACTCCGCCGTAGTGGGCGGTAATCAAATTGGTTAAAGGGCTGGCGCCGCTGATTCGCGGATTGACCTCGCCGAGATAAGGCGTACCGTCGTCCGTGTCGAGCAGGAAATCCATGCAAAACACGCCTTTGTAACCCTCCTTGAAAAGTCTGTCTCCGAGCGCCGACGCCATGTGGCGCAGTTCGCGTCGAATTTTGGCATTGAAAATTTTTGGCCAGACGTCGTTACCGCACCAGCCGCCTTTGTAAGGGGTAATTTCCTCGAAGCCGGTAATATCGGTTTGAATCGGACCCGACAAGCTGCCGTGCCGGGTAACGCAGACTTCCATGGTGCCGGGCATGTGATTGATGCGTTTCATGATCTTGAGTTGTTCGTCCTTCATGTCCTCGGCGTACTTGTTGTAGTCGGCCTCCGATTTGATGAAAAACGTAGTGCGTCCCGAATCCCCGTAAGGCGTTTGCACCACCAGATCCTTGCCCAGCCGCGCTTTGTCCGCCGCGGCCATCAGCTCGCTAAAACTGTTGGCTTGCTTTACCAGCACATTGGGTGCGCTGTCGATGCCGGCTTCGCTGGCGAGGCGCGTCAGTTCGATCTTGGAATCGAGACGCTTACGCATTTCCACCGGCGGCAGGGCGATTTTAACGCCCAGTTCATCGCAGATTTGTTCGGTCTTTTCGTCGAGCATTACAAACAGCAGGCGCGCCGGACCCTTGCCGGCCTTCTTGATGCGGTCGATGACCTCCTTGTGCATCAACATGTAATTGCATACGTCTTCCATCGATTCGAATTCGGCATGGCTCTTTTCGGTGGATACGAACACCCGCGGGTGGTTGCCATCGAAAGAATCGAAATAATTGATATGAAAGAATCGATTGACGAACTTCTCCAGACCCAGCAGGTTGAAAGCGGTCGGGGATACGAAAAATATCGGAGTCTCGTTGCGACGGAAATAAGTCAGGATGTCGGATAAACCGCGTATTTTGGCGCTGCTGGCCATACTGGAGCCCCCGGGACGTGAAATCATTGTTATCGATTATGCCCAATCGATCATATAAGATTCATTTGCCGAGTGCATCCAGTTAATTCGAACGCCTGGGGACGGATCTCTAGATCTGTCCCCTCCGAAGCCGTTTACAACAGTTTTTCTTCGAAGGGATATTTGATCAGGTTTTCGTAACCGTCCTCGGTGATCAATACCTGGTCTTCGAGTTTGACGCCTTCGCGGCCGCCTTTCTCGCCGAGGTAAACCTCGACGCAAATGACCATGCCGGGCTCGAATACGCCATCGTAGCCGTAGGCTTCGTAATCCTCGCGATAACGAATCGCCGGATACTCGTCGCACAGGCCGACCCCGTGCATGACTACGCCGTAGCGGTTGGGGATGCACAGATCGGGCAGGCGATGGGCCTTGGCGGTGATTTCGCTGAAACGAACCCCGGGTTTGAGCAAGGCCATGTTGGTCATGATGTGCTCATGGGCAATGCGGTATAGCCGTTTTTGCTCGGGGCTCGGCTCGACGTCGCCGCACAGCCAGGTGCGCGAAATATCGCAACACATGCCGTAGTTCCCGATCATGTCGGTATCGAGCGCCAGTAACTCTCCGTCGCCGATAATTCTCGGACCGGACTCTTGGAACCAGGGATTGGTGCGTGGTCCCGACGAAAATATACGTGTTTCCAGCCATTCGCCGCCGCGTTTGATATTGCCGGCATGCAGTACCGACCAGATTTCGTTTTCGCTCTTGCCGGCCGCGATCGAATCCTGCATCTCGTGCATCGCGGCTTCGCAGGCCGCTATCGCGCAGCGCATCGCCTTGATCTCATCCGGACCCTTGATCACGCGCGCGATTTCGGTGACGGCCTGGCCTTCGAACACTTGTAAGCCGGTTCTTTCGAGTGCGCGTAATCCGGCGATTTCGATCTTGTCCACCGCCAGGCGACGATTGTCGCCGGCGTGGTCGCGCATCAGTTCATCGATTTGTTCGGCGAATTTCGTCGCGTGCTCCCCGCCGCGCTCGCCCGACTCGAAGTAAAAGAATGATGCGCCGCCGCGCATCTCCTTGACCAGCGGCAGGTGGTCGGATAGATGATCGCAGCTGTGAAAATCGAACAATACGATATAACCGCCGGCCGAGACAAAACAGGCGCGCGCCGGGTTGTGCGTGATCCACAGCTGCATATTGGTGGAATCGGTGGCGTATCGGATGTTGAGCGGGTCGAATAATACGATACCGCCGTAATCCTTGCGTTGCAGTTCCTGCACCAGCCGCTGCAAACGGAATTCGCGCATGCTGGCCAGATGCGGCGCTTCCAGCCCTAGCGCCGCCCATTCCTCGAAGGCGAGTGCGGTCGGGCCGATTTCCACCCGATCGTTGTCGTCGGGGGTGCCATCCGGTTTCAGCGCGGCGGCCGGATTGCGCGAAGGATCGATCTTACGATTTTCGCTGTCGACTGAATAAGGGTTGGCGGCCATGTAATGAATCTCGTCGCTGTTAATGAAACATGTGCAAGAATACGGTATGACAGGTGTTAATATAAATCACTTTGTGACGAATTTTTCAGATCCCTGTAAACGAAAAACCCAATGACCGATAAAAGAGAAACCTCGATGCAAACCCGCCTGGCCCAGGCTTGTCATTACATCGACGAAGTGACCGGCGGCATTAGCCCGCCGCTGCAGATGTCGACTACCTATGCCAGGCGCGCCGATTACGAAACGGTCGGCCCCTATAGCTACAGCCGTTCCGGCAATCCTTCCTGGCAACAATTGGAAAAGGTTTGCGCCGACATTGACGGCGGCGTCGAAGCGAAGTGTTTCGCTTCCGGCATGGCTGCGATCTGCGCCGTGCTCGAAACCGTGAATTCCGGTGAACACGTAGTGGCGCCACGCATCATGTATCACGGGTCACAGGACTGGCTGCGGCGGATCTCGGAGCGGCGCTCGATCGGCTTGACCCTGTTCCCCGCCAACGATCTCGACGCGTTGCGCCAGGCGATTCAACCCGGCAAGACATCGCTGGTGTGGATCGAATCTCCGGTTAATCCCACCTGGGATATCATCGATATCGCCGCCGCCGCCGATATTGCCCATCAGGCCGGCGCCACCCTGGTGGTGGATGCGACGGTATCCTCCCCGGTCACGACGCGGGCGCTGGCCCACGGTGCCGACATCGTATTCCACTCGGCGACCAAATATCTGAATGGTCATAGCGACGTCGTCGGCGGCATTCTGGTAAGCGCGCGGCAGGACGAGCGTTGGGAAGATATCAAGTTGGTGCGCACGCTGACCGGCGGCGTTCTCGGGCCCTTCGAAGCCTGGCTGCTGTTGCGCGGCATGCGCACCCTGTTTTTGCGTTTCGAGAAGGCTTCGCAAAATGCGCTGCGTTTTGCGCGCCATTTTGAAAACGATCCGCGCCTGGAGCAAGTATTATATCCCGGCCTCGAGACTCACCCCGGCCACGAAATCGCGCGGCGGCAAATGACCAATGGTTTCGGCGGCATGTTATCATTACTGGTTCGTGGCGACGCGTCGACCGCGCGGCAAATTGCCGGTAATACGCGGTTGTTGGTACGCGCAACCTCGCTGGGCGGGGTCGAGAGCCTGATCGAGCATCGCGCCTCGATCGAAGGCCCGCACAGCGCGGTACCCCCGAATCTGCTGCGAATCTCGATGGGGATCGAAAACTGTGAAGAATTGATCGACGATCTTGAACAAAGCCTGGATCAGGTTTATCGCAATTAAGGAGTCGCTATGGCGTTATCAAAAACAGCTCAAAAAGCAGTTCATAAAATAGACGAAGCACTGGGCAGTTACGATTTATCGGATCAGGAAAAAGCCGAGATTTTAAAGATTATCGGTAAATCGCTGGTGCAAACCGTCGAGGAAACAACCGATAGTCATAAAGAGGCTGCGGTTATCTGTTGCGGGCCCGAGGCCGATCTCGCCCACAAGATCCAGGAAGAGGTCGAGCGCAAGAAGCTGGCCCTGATCGCCAACCTGATGGCGCTGCGCTAGCGCCGAATTAGCCGGCGGCGAATTCGGCGCAGGACTGCTCGATAGCGTGCGCGAAGGAACGCGCCATGCTGCGGGCGACGAACAAATCATAGGTCGGCACGGCGTCCACCTGGACGATGGTGGCGTTCATATGCGCCACCGAGGTCAGCGCGCAACGCCCCGGCCCGAAGGCACTCGGATGCAGGTCGATCGCGGTGTTCTTGGCCATTACCTGGCGCGCACGCGAGCCGCCGAGGCGCAGGCAGCAGCGGCCGTGACTTTGATCCACGACCGCGCCGAGTTCGCCGACCGCGGCTTGTAGGCTCTGCAGTAACTCGCCGGGTGCGCGCCCGGCGTCGGCGTCGCTACCCACGATCATCCAGCTGTTAGGACCATTCCAGCTAACCTGGGTATGGTCGTCGGAATTGCTGATTCCCGGTTGGGTCGGGCACTCGATGGCAAGCGCCTTGCCGATCGCGTCGGCAACCGCTTCATGCCGGCCTTTGAAGCTCAATACCTGGATCGCGGAGAGCGCTTTGCGCTCGACGAGGCGCAGGTTTTCGTAATCGACGATATGTTCGCCGCGGCGCGGTAATAGCGGCGAAACCCGTTGCGGCAAAGAGGCTTGATCAGGCACGGACGAGTTCTCCTGCGGGATCGATGAAAACGGGATGACATACTTCGACATTAAGCCTTTCGTCATCGAGCGGGAACACCGCTTCGAGCTTTTCGCCATGACGGGAACTGCCGTCGCGCAATAATCCCAGCGCTATTCCACATTCCAGCTGCGGGCTGTAAGTCGTCGCGGTAACGTGTCCCTGCGACTGGCTGACGCTGTCCAGCCGCGTTTTCGCATCGACCAGCTGGGCGCCGATGCGCAGGTTTCTGTTGGGCTCGAGGGATTTCAAGCCAACCACTTGCAGGCGCCCTTCGGCGACCAGCGCCGGACGCGCGGAGTTATGTTTGCCGATGAAATGTTTTTCGCGGTTGGCCATGCCCTCGAGGCCCAGGTCTTGGGCGGTGGTGCGGCCATCGAGCTCGGAGCCGGCGACATGACCCTTTTCGATCCGCATCGTACCCAGCGCTTCGGTACCGTAGACGCCGACTCCCATTTCCTTACCTGCTTCGAGCAACTCCAGCCAGGCCTGTTCGCCGTAGTCGGCCGGCACGTTGACTTCGTAAGCCAGCTCTCCGGAAAATGATATCCGGAACAGGCGCGCCGGGATGTCGTTCAGCCGGCACTCGCCCACCGCCATGAAGGGGAAGGCGTCGTTGGCGAGATCGATATCGATCACCTTCTCCAGCAGTTTGCGGCTATTGGGTCCCGCCACCGCGATGCCGGTCCAGTGCTCGGTCACCGAGCAAAACACGACGTCCAGCTCGGGCCACTCGGTCTGATGGTATTGCTCCATATGCGCCAGCACGTCGGCCGCATTGGCGGTGGTGGTCGTCATGAAGAAGTGATTTTCGGCAAGGCGCGAAGTCGTGCCGTCGTCATAAACCATACCGTCTTCACGCAGCATGACGCCGTAGCGCGCCCTGCCGATCGGCAATTTCAACCAATTGTTGATGTACAGGCGGTTGAGGAATTCGGGTGCGTCCGGACCCTGGATATCGATCTTACCGAGGCTGCTGACATCGACCAGTGCGACATTGCCGCGCGTCGCCTCGGTCTCCCTGATATAGCAGTCGTTTATCGTGTCACCTGGCTTTTGCGGGTAGTAGCGCGCGCGCAGCCACAGCCCGGCCTCGACGAACACCGCGCCCTGTTTTTCATTCCAGTCGTGGATTGCGGTGCGCCGCAGCGGCATGAAGTCCTGTCCCACGGTATGTCCGGCAAACACGCCCATCGCCACCGGCACATAGGGTGGGCGAAAAGTCGTAATCCCGACTTCCGGGATCGGTTCGCCGCGTTGACAGGCCAGGATTGCGAGCGCGTTGACGTTACTGGTCTTGCCCTGATCGGTGGCCATTCCCTGGGTGGTATAACGTTTCAATAATTCGACCGAATCGTAGCCTTCCTGCGATGCGAGTTCGACATCGCTGGCCTTGACGTCGTTTTGCTGATCGACGAACTGCTTGTAAGGCTTGTTATAAGGCGTCGGTGAAATCCACAAAGCTTCGAGCGCGTACAGGCCTTCATCGTCAGCCTTCGGGGCTTTGCCTTTGTCGGCTTTGAAGCCGGCCAGTTTGGCGGCCTCGTAACCGGCGGCATGACCCTGCTCGAGGCAGTCCTGCAGCGCGAAACTACCGGCGGCCGCACCCGCGGAAGTCTCCGCCTGACGCGACTCGCCGGGTACGAAGGAGAGAATCGATTCGTCGTATACCGGTTTGGCGCCCGATTGGCTGTGTAGATGCAGATTGGGATTCCAGCCGCCGGAGCAGGCGATCAAATCGCAGTCGATCGCTTCGGGATCGAGAGTATCGCCCAGCGTGCTGACGATTAACGCACGTTTAACCCGCTGTCCCCCTTCGGCAGCGCCGACGGTGCTGCCGGTCATCAGCCGGATCGACAACTTCCTCAGGTTGTCTGCAAGCGGGGCTTGCGGCTGCGCTCGCGAATCGACCACCGCGCTGACGAATACCCCGGCGCGGTGTAAATCAATCGCGCTGCGGTAAGCGTCGTTATTGTTGGTCGCGACGATGACCCGTTTGCCCGGTATAACGCCATAGGCATTGGCATAGCTGCGCGCCGCCGAGGCCAGCATGACGCCGGGTTTGTCATTGTTGCCGAACACCAGCGGTCGCTCGGTGGCGCCGGTTGCGAGCACGACCCGCTGCGGGTAGAACAGCCACATGCGTTGGCGCGGATGGCCTGTCGGCGGCACCGGCAGGTGATCGCTGACTTTTTCCACCGCGCCGATCACGTTGTGATCGTAGTATCCGAAAACCGTGCTGCGTTTGAAAATTTGCACATTGTCCATTTGTGCGAGTTCGGCGGCGATCGTTGCAGCCCATTCATGACCCGACGTGCCTTCGATGCCGAAGTTTTCGCTATTGAGCGATCCGCCCAGCGACGGATGCTCATCGACCAGCACGACGCGGGCCCCGGATCGGGCGGCGGCAAGCGCCGCGCACAACCCGGCGGGTCCGGCACCGACAACCAGGACGTCGCAGTGGGCATGGCATTGGTCGTAGTGATCCGGATCGGCCTCGGTGGGCGCCTTGCCGAGCCCGGCGGCCCGGCGGATGACGTGCTCGTAGACATGGGTCCAGAACGAGGCCGGCCACATAAAGGTCTTGTAGTAAAAACCCGCCGAAAGTAATGGCGATAACAGGTTATTGACCGCCATCACATCGAAGCTTAGCGAGGGCCAGCGGTTCTGGCTGTTGGCGACCAGTCCGTCGAACAGTTCGATCGTGGTGGCGCGCGTATTGGGTTCCCTGCGCGCTCCGCTGCGCAATTCGACGAGCGCGTTCGGTTCTTCGGAACCGGCGGTCTGAATCCCGCGCGGCCGATGATACTTGAAACTGCGACCCAGCAAGTGCACGCCGTTGGCGAGCAGCGCCGAAGCGAGCGTATCGCCTTCATAGCCCTGGTAGGATTTACCGTCGAAGGTGAAGCTGATCATGCGGCCACGATCGATGTGACCGCCGTTGGTGGTACGGAACTGTTGCGCCATATCGGTCAGTCCCCGCTATCGCCGACGGGCAGGTTGGGCGAGGCCGGCGCGCTGCTGAAAATTTCATGGCTGAGGGTATCGCGTTCGACCAGGATCCAGGCGCGGCAACCGTTTACATGATGCCAGTACTCGCGCTGCCGGCCGGCCGGGTTGGCGCGGGTGTAGACATAGTGGTACCAATCGTCCTGCGAGGCATCGTCGGCCGGTCGCTCGACACTGGCGTCGCCGCCGTAGGAAAATTCGTCTTCGTTACGCAGGCCGCACCAGGGGCAGTTAATTCTCAACATTTCATGTTCCTAGTGCGCTTTTGGCGAGGCGCCAACGCCTTTTTCATCGATCAGTTTGCCTTCGCGGAAGCGCTCCAGGGTAAACTCGGCATTCAGTCGGTGCGGTTTGTCCTTGGCGATGGTGTGGGCGAAGACCCAGCCCGATGCCGGCGTCGCCTTGAACCCGCCATAACACCAGCCGCCGTTTATATAGAGGTTGTCGATCGGCGTCTTGCCGATAATCGGGGTGCCATCCATCGACATATCCATCACACCGCCCCATTGGCGCAGAACGCGCAGCCGCGCCAGGCAGGGCATCATGGTAACGCCGCCGGCGACGACGTGGTTGAAAGTGGGCAGGTTGCCGCGTTGGGCGTAGGTATTCCAGCCGTCGATATCGCCGCCGAAAACCAGGCCGCCCTTATCCGACTGGCTGATGTAAAAATGACCCGCGCCGAAAGTGCAAACCGTATCCACCAGCGGTTTAATGCCCTCGGTTACAAAGGCCTGCAGTACATGCGATTCGATTGGCAGTTTCATACCGACCATGTCGAATACGCGGCTCGAGTTGCCCGCAACGGCCACGCCGACCTGACCGGCGCCGATGAAACCGCGCGAAGTCTCGACGCCGAGCAGCTTGTCACCGCTGCGTTTGATGGCGGTGACTTCGCATTTCTGGATGATATCGACTCCGAGGCGGTCGGCGCCGCGGGCGTAACCCCAGGCGACCGCGTCGTGGCGCGCGGTGCCGCCGCGCGGCTGTGCCAGCCCGCCCTGTACCGGGAAGCGCGTGTTGTTCGAAAAATCCAGGTGCGGCATCAGTTTTTTGACCCCGTCGAGGTCGTGCATGACGGCATCGACGCCGTTCAGGCGCATCGCGTTACCGCGTCGCGCGAAGGCGTCGCGCTGGGCATCGTTGTGAATCAAATTGAGCACGCCGCGTTGGCTGAACATGACGTTGTAGTTCAGATCCTGGCTTAGTCCTTCCCACAGTTTCATCGAGTGCTCGTAGAATTGTGAATTCGGATTAAGCATGTAGTTCGAGCGCACGATGGTGGTGTTGCGGCCGGTGTTGCCGCCGCCGACGTAGCCCTTTTCAAGCACCGCCACGTTGCTGATACCGTGCAGCTTGGCCAGATAATAGGCCGTCGCGAGGCCGTGTCCGCCGCCACCGATGATGACGACATCATACTGCTTTTTGGGCTCCGGATTACGCCAGGCCCGGGTCCAGCCGCGATTGCCGGTAAGCGCCTGTTTCACCAGGCTTAAAGCTGAATAATGCATATGCGCCGATTCGAATGGATCCGGGGAGGGCGGCAGCCGTTCCCGCAGATCGGGTTTTAGTTCGTAATTTGCAGCAAGTTTAAACAGAATGCGGCTAACGCAGTCAACCGGTAAACGACTTGCCAGGGTGCGTAAACGACATCGGGGTATTCACCTAAAGCGGATGGGTCGGTAAATATACATCGTATTATCGGGTCCTAGCGGGGTGGCCCTTCGATCGAATAGATGACGAAGCCGTCGGGGCCGCCGGTCAGTTTGTCATAGAGTCCGCGCGCCACTGAATTATGGTGCTGGGTTTGCCAGTAAACTTCGGCCCATTGCCGGCGCCCGGCCTCTTCGACGACGGCTTCGATCAGCATTTTACCGATGCCGCAACCGCGGGTGTCGGGCAACACGTACAGGTCGTTGATATAACATATCGGGTTGGCATACCAGGTATGGGCATGGGGGAAAAAATGAACCAGTCCGACCAGGTTACCACCCGGGGCCGCCGCCAGTAGGCACTGGATTTCATGCGCCGGATCGAGCAGTCGTTGCCACAGCAGATCGGTAACTTGCTGCGTCAGACTCGATTGATAAAATTCCAGGTAAGCCCGCCACAGGGGATCCCATTGCGCGCGATCTTTATTGCCGGCGGGCCTGATCGAGTAGTCTGTTGTCGTCATTTTTGCTGTCTCCCGCAGTTGGTAAGCGGGCTGAATTATAGCTTGCTTGAGATTCGGGTCGCCGCTAAAATCGCTGCCCGTTGACAGCGATGGCGTCGCTGTATGTAAAGCGGATAATTTTTATCCTGTACGCCCGGATTTCTACCCGGGTGATTCGTCACTCGGTATTTTCGGAGTGATTATCATGTCTCAAGTTCAACGTCCCGATTTTTTCGAACTACAGAATGGAGCCAAGGCCAGGCTGCCCTTCAGCGCGGCCGAATATGACAATCGGCTGGGCAAGCTGCGGGCCTTGATGGCGCAGGTCGGCGTCGATGCGCTGCTGCTTTCGTCGATGCATAACGTTGCCTACTATTCCGGTTTTCTCTATTGTTCCTTCGGTCGTCCCTACGCCTGTGTGGTCACCGCCGATCGCTGCGTCACCGTATCGGCCAACATCGACCTCGGCCAGCCCTGGCGGCGCAGCTACGGCGAAAATCTGATTTACACCGACTGGCAGCGCAACAACTATTGGCGTGCGGTCGCCTCGATCGTCCCGCAAGCCTCGCGTATCGGCATCGAGGGCGATCATATGACGCTCGCGGCGCGCGCACTGATGGCCGAATTCATCGGCGGCGCCGAGGCCTGCGATCTGAATCGCGAAATTATGGGCTTGCGCATGATCAAATCGGCGGAGGAGATCGAACTGATCAAGGGCGGCGCTCGCACCGCCGACATCGGTGGCGAAGCAATTCGTGATGCGATCCGCGTCGACCGGCGTGAAATCGATGTCGCCATGGCCGGCCGCGACGCGATGGAGCTGGAGATAGCGCGCGCTTATCCCGACAGCGAAATACGCGATTCCTGGGTTTGGTTTCAATCGGGTATTAACACCGACGGCGCGCATAACCCGGTCACCACGCGCCGGCTGACGGCTGGCGATATCCTCAGTCTTAATACCTTCCCGATGATTTCCGGTTACTACACCGCGCTCGAACGTACCCTGTTTATCGGCGAACCGGATGCCGCTTCACTGAAAATCTGGCAAGCCAATGTCGGCGCGCACGAGTTGGGATTGTCGTTGATCAAACCCGGCGCCAGCTGTTCCGGCATTTGCGCGGAAATCAATCGCTATTTTGCGGAGCTTGACCTGTTGCAATACCGGACCTTCGGTTACGGTCATTCTTTCGGCCTGCTGTCGCATTATTACGGACGCGAAGCCGGGCTCGAGTTGCGCGAAGACATCGATACCGTGCTGCAGCCGGGCATGGTGGTGTCGATGGAGCCGATGCTGACCATCCCTCAGGGCCTGCCGGGTGCCGGCGGTTACCGCGAACACGATATTCTGGTAGTAGGCGAGGACGGCGCCGAAAACATAACCGGCTTCCCCTACGGGCCCGAGCACAATATTATTGCGGCTTAGCGCTATCCCCGCGGCTGGGGATGACGAAACCAATTCCTGGATTGCGCCATGCCCGAAAATCGTTCACTACCGGAAGTCAGAGACGCGGTCGCACGCCTGTGTGCCGATTACCCCGATACGTATTGGCGTGACAAGGATCGCGACAAGGCTTATCCCGGCGAGTTTGTGCAGGCACTTACCGACGCCGGTTATCTTGCGGTATTGATTCCGGAGGAATACGGCGGCGCCGGCCTGGACCTGGCCGCGGCCTGCGCCGTGCTCGAGGAAATCCAGCGCAGTGGCGCCAATGGCGCCGCCTGCCACGCACAAATGTACATCATGGCTAGCTTGCTGCGTCACGGTAGTGCGGCGCAAAAACAGAAATACCTGCCCGATATTGCTGCGGGGGCATTGCGCTTGCAGGCCTTCGGCGTAACCGAGCCCGGCAGCGGCACCGATACCACGCGCATCACGACGCGCGCGCGGCGCGACGGCGACGAATACGTGATCAGCGGGCAAAAGGTTTTTATCTCGCGCGCCGAACATTCCGATCTGTTGCTACTGCTGGTGCGCACCACGCCGCGGGACGAAGTCGACAAGCCCACGCAAGGGATGTCCGTGTTGTTGGTTGATTTGCGAGACGCGGTGGGTAACGGATTAACCATAAGACCGCTAGCAACCATGCTTAACCATGCCACCACCGAGTTGTATTTCGATCAGTTGCGGGTGCCGGCGGAAAACCTGATCGGTGAGGAAGGTCAGGGCTTCGGATACATTCTCGATGGCATGAACGCCGAGCGTATCCTGATCGCCGCCGAATGTATCGGCGATGCACGCTGGTTTATCGAGCGCGCCAGCAACTATGCGCGTGAGCGCGAAGTTTTCGGTGCCGCGATCGGCAAGAACCAGGGCATACAATTCCCGCTGGCGCGCTCCCACGTGCAAACCGAGGCGGCCGCGCTGATGGTCGACAAGGCTTGCCGCATGTTCGATGCCGGCGCGGTCTGCGGCGCGCAAGCCAATATGGCGAAATTGCTGGCCGCCGACGCATCCTGGGCCGCGGCCGACATGTGCTTGCAAACCCACGGCGGTTACGGCTTTACCGTCGAGTACGATATCGAACGCAAGTTTCGCGAAACCCGGCTCTGCCAGGTGGCGCCGATATCCACCAATCTGATTCTGTCGAATATCGCAACCCATGTACTCGGGCTCCCCAAGTCATTCTAATGCTCGACCTGAATGACATCCTGGTGGTTTCACTCGAGCATGCGGTAGCCGCGCCTTTTTGCTCCAACCGGCTCGCGCATGCGGGCGCGCGCGTGATCAAGATCGAGCGCGAAGAAGGTGATTTTGCGCGCGCTTACGACAGCGTGGTGCAGGGTGAATCGGCTTATTTCGTTTGGCTCAATCAGGGTAAGGAATCGCTGGTTCTGGATATCGGCGATAGTGCCGACGCGGCCCTGCTGCAGCGTATGCTCGCCCGCGCCGACGTGTTTATTCAGAATCTGGCGCCGGGTGCGGCCGCGCGCGGGTTTGGGCAGCGAAGATCTACGGCAGCGCTATCCGCGCCTGATCTGTTGCGACATCACGGGTTACGGTGAGCGTGGTGAATACCGCAAAATGAAAGCTTACGACTTGCTGGTGCAGTGCGAATCCGGCGTGGCGTCGATTACCGGCACCCCGGACGCGCCCGGGCGTATCGGTGTCTCGGCCTGCGACATTAATTGCGGACAGCAGGCCTATGCCGCAATTCTCGAAGCCCTGATTGCCCGCGAGAAAAGCGGCCATGGCGCCATTGTCAAGGTTTCGCTGTTCGATGCCATGGCGGAGTGGCTGGCGGTGCCGTTGCTGCACTATGACTATGCCGGCAAGATCCAGGCGCGGGTAGGTATCAATCACGCAACCATCTCGCCCTACGGCGCTTACCGCTGCCGCGATGGACTCGACATCGTAATTGCGATTCAGAATGAGCGTGAATGGAAAAGTTTTTGCGGGCGCGTGTTAAACGACGCAACCCTGGCCACGGATGAAAAACTTGCAAGCAACCAGGCCCGGGTTGAAAATCGCGGTCATGTCGATGCGCTGATCCACGCGGTTTTTTGCCGGCTGGATCTGGAACAGGTGGTAGCGCGCTTACAGCAAGCAGGCATCGCCTATGGCCGTCTCAACGATATTGCCGGTCTGTCCACCCATCCGCAGTTACGCCGGGTGACTATCGCAACCCCGAGCGGCGCGGCCGAAGTGGTCGCGGTAGCGGCAATGCGTTCCGACGAGGCTGAAGTGTTACGCGCCGTGCCGCGCATCGGTGAGCACAGCAAGAAAATCCGTCGGGAATTTAGCCATTAGACCGGCGACATCTCTTGTCGCTGGTCAATTGAGGAAAAGTTATGGAAACAATCGAATGGGGCGACTTCGAAAAAGTCGAAATTCGTGTCGGCACTATCGTCGAAGCCGAAGATTTCCCCGAGGCGCGTAAGCCCGCCTACAAGTTGCGTATCGATTTCGGTCCGGAAATAGGTATGCGCAAGTCGAGCGCCCAGATAACCGACCTGTATTCACGGCAAGAGCTGGTCGGGCGGCAAATCGTCGCAGTCGTCAATTTCCCGCCTAAGCAAATTGGGCCGGTGCGTTCGGAATGCCTGGTTACCGGATTTCCACGCGAGGACGGCGCGGTGGTGCTGGTGAGTCCCGACAGTAATGTGACAAATGGCGCTAAACTCGCCTGAAATAGTTAAGCTATACTTGGCATGCGATTAAACCCCCAATTTCAATTGAGGAGATAACAATGACGATAAAACGACTTTGTAGTTGCCTGCTGATAGCGCTTGCGAGCTTGACGGTAAGCCTGCCCAGCCAGGCGGCGATGGTAGGAACCGCGCAAATCCAGGCGGGTCCGGCCATGATCGAACTGGGTGACGTGCTGCAGCAACGCGAATGGATCAGGCAGCAGCTGGTGCAGGGCGGCGTCAGCGCAACCGATGCCGTTAAACGCGTCGCGGCGATGACCGATATTCAAGTCGCGGAAATTCATCAGCGCATCGACGAAATGCCCGCCGGCGCCGGTGCGGAAGTGCTGATTATTATCGGATTGGTTCTGGTGATCACCGAATTAATGGGTTACACCGATATCTTCCCTAACTGGCCCGCCAAGTAATTGGGCTAGCCGACGTGCAGGCCGGTTGGCTTGCGCGTTGTTTTTATCCCTAATCCTCGCGGGCTGCGCAAGCTCGCCACAGACTCGCCTGCTGCTGGATAATCCCCCCGACATACCGCCGCGCGTCGAGCTCAGCGAAGTACCGTTTTATCCGCAACAAAAGTATCACTGTGGGCCTGCCGCGCTCGCCGGAATCATGAATTATCGCGGCGTCGATGTCTTGCCCGAACAAATTGTCGAGCTGGTTTACCTGCCGGAGTTAAAAGGCAGTCTGCAGGTCGAGGTAGGGGCCGCCACCCGGCAGTTCGATCTGCTGCCGGTGAAACTGGATGGCAGGCTTGAGTCGTTGCTGCGGGAAGTCGACGCCGGCAACCCGGTATTCGTGCTGCAAAACCTCGGTCTCGACCTGTATCCGGTGTGGCATTATGAAATCCTGATCGGATATGACTTTGACGAGCGGCAAATGATTTTGCGATCCGGTGTGCATCGCCGCATTACGCGGAGTTTCGCCCTGTTCGAGAAAACCTGGCAGCGGGCCGGACACTGGGCCCTGGCGGTTATCGCCAGCGATGAAATACCGGCCAGCGCCGGGCCCCGGGCCTTTCTCGACGCGGTGATCGGCATGGAGCAAGTTGGCCGGATCGAGACTGCGCATAGCGCCTATGACACGGCGCGCCGGCGCTGGCCCGATAATCTGTTGGCACACAGTGGTTTCGCTAACACGGCTTATGCGATGGGTCGTTTCGGCGCCGCGGAGTCGGCTTTCCGCGCGGCCCTGGAACTGGATCCGGGAAAGGGTGAAATCTGGAACAATCTCGCTTACACGCTGGCGCAACTGGGTCGCCACGAAGCTTCGATGGATGCCATCCGGCGCGCACTGGAGCTGGACCCCGACAATCCAAACTTCATCGAAAGCCGTGAAGAACTGGTCAATTGGAAGGGGACAGATCTATAGATCTGTCCCCTTCGAAACCAGGTTTAAAGCTTATAGTCCGGTTCTTCGCGATCCAGAATTTCGCGTATCTCGCGCAGATACACATCGCAAGCGCCGAAACTGTCCGAGTATTCTTCCCACTGGCGCGCGGTTTTTTCAGCAACGGCATCGCTGGCAACCCGCAGCGGTTGGCGCGTCATTAACGCAGTGATGTAGTTGCGGCAGGCGCGTTCGAAATAAAACAGTTCGTCGAAGGCCCGGGCAATGCTGTTGCCGACCGCTATCACGCCATGGTTGCCCAGGAGCAGGATGCGGTTTTCGTCTAGCTTCGAACTCAAACGTTCGGCTTCATTGCCGAGACCCATACCGTCGTAACCATCGTCGACCGCGACGCGGTTGAAGTAACGCATCGTATTCTGGTCGATCGGCGGTAATCCGGAATCCGCCAGCGATGCCAGCACCGTGGCGTATTTCGAATGCACGTGCATGACGCAGCGGGCATGCGGCGCGTTGCGATGCATGGCGCCGTGAATCGCCCAGGCGGTCGGATCGGCTTTTGCGGTGGCCTCGCCATTGGCATCGAGCAACAATAGTTCGCTGGCGCGAATACTCGAAAAATGGCGTCCGAATGGATTCACCAGCAACTGACTGCCGTCCTCCGAAACCGCGTAGCTGAAATGATTTGCGACCCCTTCGTCCATGTTGAGCCTGGCGGTCATGCGAAACGCCGCCGTCAGGTTCACGCGGTCTTCGTAATATAAATCCTTGGTATGCGATGCCTGCTTGGTATCGATGACTGAAATCGGCATTTTCAAGTCCCGGTAGTTGGTAGCCCGAGGAATATAAACCCAGCGGAGCGGCAGGGGCAAACCATTTTTCCCGATCGAGCTATTTGTTTTATAGTTAGGTCCATGAATCATTTCGCGCATCTGGTTTTGTCGCAGCCGACGCTGGAGTCGACCGTGGGCAACTTGCTCGGCGATTTTGCCCGCGGACTCGACCAGAACAGTTTGCCGCAGGCGGTCATGGATGGTTTACGCAATCATCGCGCGGTGGATCGTTTTACCGATACCCATCCAAGGGTCCAGGCGATGAAGTCGGCCTTTAGCGGTGAGCGCCGGCGCTTTGCCGGGATTGCACTCGATATTTATTTCGATCATCTACTAATCAATCATTGGCAGCAATTCGAGCAACGTCAACTCGAATCCCTGATCGGCGAGTTTTATCAACGCATGGCGCAAGGGCGGTCAATGATGCCGGACGCAAACATGCGCCGCGTCACGCGGCGCATGGTCGAATCCGACTGGTTCGGATCCTATCGAAATGTCGAAGCGGTCGCCGCAGCGCTCGATCGCGTTGCCGGACGCATCCGCTTCGCCAATCGGTTTGAAAATTCGATCGAGGATTTACTGGCGAATCACGCACAGATTTGTGACGGTTTTTTCGAGTTCTATCCGCAGTTACAACGACACGTGGCGCGGCTCGCCATCGAATCGGGCTAGCAATCGACGACCTTACCCGGATTCATGATGTTTTGTGGATCCAGCGCCTTTTTGACTGCCTGCATCGTTGCTATCGCGCCATCGCCATGCTCGTTGCGCATATGTTTGAGCTTGCCGAAGCCGATGCCGTGTTCACCGGTGCAGGTGCCGCCCATTGCAAGCGCGCGCTGCACCATGCGTTTGTCGATTTCCAGCGCCTGTTCGAGCATGGCCGCATCGTCGGGGTCGATGAACATAGTGGAATGAAAATTGCCGTCGCCGACATGACCCAGCACCGGCGCAAACAATCCGGATGCGGCGATATCCGTCTGGGTTTCGGTAATGCAGTCCGCGAGCCGCGATATCGGTACGCAGACGTCGGTGACATAGCCGCGATAGCCCGGGCGTGCCGCGAGGCCGGCGTAGTAGGCATCATGCCTTGCGCGCCATAGTCTGTTGCGATCCTCCTCTTTTTGCGCCCACTGAAATCCGGTGGCGCCGAATTCCTGCGAAATCTCATCGAAGATCTGCACCTGTTCGGCGACGCCCGCACTGGTGCCGTGAAATTCGAGAAACAGAGTGTCGAGTTCGGGATAGTCGGTTTTACTATAGGCATTAGTGGCCTTGATGTAGGCTTTATCGAGCAGTTCGATGCGCGCTATCGGAATCCCCATCTGGATCGTCATGATGGTCGTTTCCGCCGCCGCGCGTACATCGGGGAAGTTGACGATCGCGGCCGAGATCGATTCGCATAACCCGTGTAGCCGCAGACCGATCTCGGTAATAATGCCCAGCGTGCCTTCCGAACCGACGAATAGGCGCGTGAGATCGTAACCGGCGGCCGATTTGCGGGCCCGGGTGCCGGTTTTGATAACTTCGCCATTTGCCGTCACGACGGTTAAAGCCAGTACGTTTTCACGCATAGTGCCGTAACGCACGGCATTGGTGCCGGAGGCGCGGGTGGCGGTCATGCCGCCGAGCGAAGTATCGGCGCCCGGATCGATCGGAAAAAACAGGCCGGTATCGTGCAGGTAGTGATTTAATTCGCGACGTGTGACCCCGGCCTGCACGCGGCAGTCCATATCTTCGTTATTCACTTCGAGGATTTGATTCATCTGGCTTAAGTCGATGCAAATACCGCCGTTAACGGCTTGCACCTGGCCTTCCAGCGAAGTGCCGGTGCCAAACGCAATCACCGGTGTGGCGCTGGCGGCACAGAGTTTCACGACTGCGGCAACTTCGGCGGTACTGCGGACAAAACAAACCGCATCGGGAGCTTGTACCGGGTGCCAGGATTCACCGTGGCCATGCTGTTCGCGAACCGTTTTGACGCTGCTGAGGCGCTCACCCAACAGGTCGCGCAACTGTTCAATCAAGGCCGAGCGCTCGGGAATTTCGGCTGCTGGTCGACTCATTTTCGTTTGTTCCCGGTTAGTCGGTTGGGCGCCAATTATGCATTATTGACGGCCTATTTTCACGCCAATCTGCGATTTTCGAGCAGCATGGACAAAACCGGGATCGGGTATATACTCAGTTATTCCATAACGGTATTGGTCAATTACAGCAACGAAATCTATGCTGCTCTTATGATAATACTGGCGCTAGGATAGGACATGCACCGAGCGTGATAAATCCAAAACTGACCTTACCCACCGATTCCGCGCTGGCGGCCGAGTTGGCGAAATTTCGACAGCATCAGGCCTTGCTCGATAAAACCGAATTGATCGCGCACATCGGGCACTACGAATGGAGCTATGATCTCGATTGCCTGCTGTCCTGTTCCGAGGAATATGCCCGCATCCACGACATGACCGTAGCGCAGATACTGCTCGCTCAAGACAGTTGGCAAAAGCTGTTGCGGCAGGTCCACCCGGAAGATCGAAAAACCTTCACTGACTCGATACGGGTTTTGCGGCGCGACAAAGCGATCGAGATCGAGTTCAGAGTTCTGTTGAAAAGCGGTGAAGTCCGCCATATTCGCGAGTTTGCCATCGAGGTCACCGACGCCGGCGGGACCGCCATCGGTAGTTTCGGAATTGTGCAGGATGTCAGCGCGAGAATTAACTATGAGCGCGATCTCGAGTACCGTGACGAATTGGCGCGGCAAACCGAGGCGATTACCGATAGCGGGCATTTCATCTATGACGAAACCAACGAGCGTTACCTATACATGAGCGCTGGTTGCGGGCGAATCTACGGTATTTCGGTAGCAGAATGCATGGCAAAAACACGAACCATCGACGATGATTTCAAACATATCTTTGCCGAAGATCGTGAGCGGGTTGCCGCGGCTTATGCAAACTATTTGAACACCGGGCAGGAATGTGAAATCGAGTATCGTATCTTGCGCGCCGACGGCGCGGTCCGGTGGGTGCGCGAGTTGACAAGGGCGAAGCTTGAAAAAAAAGGCCGCGTGATGCAGTCGCTTGGCGTGATACAGGATATTACCGAGCGCGTGGCGCGCGAACAGGAATTACAATACAAAGATGCACTCGCCAATCAGGCGGAAGCCATCACCGATATCGGTCATTTCATCTACGATGAAATACGGCAAAAATATCTCTACGTGAGTCCGGGTTTGTCGCGGATTCACGGTATGAGCGAAAATGAACTGATCACCCGCATTGTGTCATGGGAAGGCGATCTGGATTTAATTCATCCGGAAGATCGGGCTACGGTGATGAAGGCTTACGATAAATTCCTGGCCGAAGGCGGCGACTGGCGGGTCGAGTATCGCCTGATGCGCGCCGACGGCGAGACGCGCTGGATTCGCGAACTGGGTGAGGCCTACGTCATTAACCACGGTATTCCGGAACAGACCCTCGGCGTATTACAGGACATTACTGCACAGAAACAGGCGGAACAGGAAATCATCAAGGCCAAGGAAACGCTTGAACAGCAAGTGGTCGCGCGCACTCGTGAACTTGCCAATACGGTCAAGCAGCTGCAGGAAGAAATTGAAGAGCGTGAAAAAATTGCCGCCGAACTCGATTTTCTTGCCAACCACGACGCGCTTACCGGTTTGCCCAGTTTGCGTTTGTGCAAGGACCGGCTGAATCAATCCCTGGCCGAAGCGCGACGCAATCGGCAGGCCTCCGCCGTGATGTTTCTGGATTTGGATGGATTCAAAGCCATCAACGATCGACACGGGCACGAGTTCGGCGACTTGGTGTTGAAGGTCGCGGCGGATCGTATCAAGGCTGAAATCCGGGAAACCGATACCGTTGCGCGTATCGGCGGGGATGAATTCGTTATTGTATTGTCGAGCCTGCCCGAAACCGAGATAGTGCGGCGTATCGCCACCAATCTGGTGGCGCAGCTTGCCAGGCCTATTTATATCGAAGAAGTAAAGATAGGAATTAGTGTCAGTATCGGCATTTCGATGTACCCTGAGAACGGTACCACTGCCGAACAGCTGATACGCTCAGCCGACCAGGTCATGTATAGAGTGAAACATGCCGGCAAGAATGATTTCGATTTTGTCGATTCGGTGGAATTCTAAAACGATGCCAGGAGAACTTTCGACCGTGAAACAGGAACCGTCCGCGCATGCCGGCTAGCAAGAAAAATAAATCGAAATCAGCCAAGCTCAAAGCCGAACTCGAGCGCTTGCGCCATCGCGAACTATTGCTCGATGCAACCGAGCAGATCGCGCACATCGGGCATTGCGAGTGGGATTTCGAAAACAAACGCATTAAATCCTGTTCCGATGGCTATGCCCGAATTTTCAATCGGACGGTTGACGATGTCATCGAATCGCATGCTAGTTGGGAGCAGGTGCTGAACCAACTGCATCCGGAAGACAGGGAACTTTACACACGCTCTTATTTGTCACAGCTTGAGTCGGGCTCGCATGAAGTCGAGTACCGCGTGGTGGGAAACAATGGCGCAATCCAGTTCATTTATGAAACCGGGGCGGTCGAGTTTGATGAAGATGGGAAGGTAATCGCTGCCTTTGGGCTGTTGCAGGATATCACCGAGCGTAAACTGCATCAGCAGGATCTCGAAAACCGAAATGCGCTAACCCAGCAAGTCGAGGACATTACCGACATCGGGCATTTTATTTTCGACTTGGTCAACGAGGCATATATATATTAGCCAGGGATTCGCCAGAATCCACGGCGTCAGCGTCGACGAGTATGTCAGCATGGCTCTTTCACGCGAAGACGATATCGAAGACGTGCATCCGGATGATTACGCCGAGCTGGCCCGGGTCTACGAACAGCACCGCATAACCGGTGAAGACTTTACTGCCGAGTATCGAATCTATCGCTCGGACGGAGAATTGCGATGGATACGCGAAAAAAGCACTGCGCTGCGCTCGGCCGGCGGCAAAGTCGCGCAGTCGGTCGGGGTATTGCAGGATATCACCGAGCAAACCAATACCGAACAAAGTTTGCGCGAAGCGCGCGACTCGCTCGAAGCGATGGTAAAAAGTCGAACCCGTAAGCTGGCCGCCACGGTAAAACGGCTGGAAGGCGAAATCAAAGAACGTGAAAAAATCGCCGCCGAGCTTGATTTTCTGGCCAACCATGATGCCCTGACCGGCTTGCCCAGCCTGCGTTTGTGCAAGGACCGGCTGGATCATTCACTGGCTGAAGCGCGGCGTAACCGGCAAATGTCGGCCGTCATGTTTCTCGATCTCGATGGATTCAAGGAAGTTAACGATGCTCACGGCCATGAATTTGGCGACCTGGTATTGAAGGCGACGGCGGACCGGATCACGGCGGAGATTCGCGAAACCGATACCGTGGCGCGCATCGGTGGCGACGAGTTTGTGATTATTTCGTCGAGTCTGCCGGAAGTGGGGATCGCCGAGCGTATTGCGGCCAGTCTTGTCCGGCAGATCGCGCAACCGATCCAGATCGGGAATGTCCGGGTTGAGGTCAGCTCCAGCATCGGAATTTCGGTGTATCCTGAAAACGGCACTACCGCCGAAGAATTGATTCGCGCCGCTGACAAGGCGATGTATCGCATTAAAAAACAGGGTAAAAACAGTTTTGGATTCGTGACCTCCGCGCAGCCGGACCAGCCCTGATGCAAGCGCTCCGCTGCGTATATAGCCCAGGTATTGCAGTCGAATATTGCACTTGTTGACATCGCCCGTCGAATTGTCAAATTCTGCTCAGGGCAGTGCCTGATTCTCCGCGCATCCGACCAGCGGCGATGTATCGGCCTCGGCGCCGTTTGAGTATACTGCGCGGGTACGGGCGACGATTCTCGGTCACCCCATGCGCCCTAAGCTGCTTGCAATCTAACCCTGGATCGGAACGGTTTTCGGCACCGATTGCCGGCGTTTTGTGATTCATAGCGAATCCTCGCAGCGCCGTGTTGACCCGGGAATTGAATTCGGCCGGCAAAATCTCGAGGAGTCAAAACTTATGAATTTCAATAGCGCAAGCAAAGCGATGCTACTCGCATTGATGTTGGTTCTGTCACCGGTGACGCAGGCCGGCGATGTCAAAAACAAGCTGGTTATCCAGGTCAGTACAGACGATCCGCGCACGCAAAAGATCGCGCTGAATAACGCGGTCAACCTGCAAAAGCTTTACGGCATCGATAATGTCGTTATCGAAATTGTCGCCTATGGCCCCGGCCTTGGTTTGCTGACCCAAAAAAGCGGACAGGCCAGCCGCGTCGAAAGTCTCGCTCTGCAAGATATCCACTTTAGCGCCTGCGGCAATACCATGAAAAACGTCGCCCAGAAGTCTGGCAAAATGCCCCGGTTGCTCGAAGGTGTCGACCAGGTTACCGCTGGCGTGGCGCGCATTATGGAGTTGCAGCAACAGGGATATGCCTATATCCGCCCCTGACATCCGCTGAGGCGCATACTATTCCGCGCGCGGCACGATGACAGTATCCGCCAATCCTCGCGGCGGGCATCTTCGCGCGGCGTGCCTGGACGCGGCACCGCGTCGGCGGCGATGTGGCGCCGGTGGATGTATCGTCATTGTTGCATAAACCCGGGCGATAGTGTTCCAATCGAAACCATGCCGCAACAATCAAATTTACAAGGCTGCATATGGATGCTGGCCGGAGGTCTGCTATTCGTCGCCGTCACCGTGCTGGTGCGCCATCTGGGCTCGGATATGCCGGCGATCGAAGCCGCATTCATCCGTTACCTGATCGGGGTCGGGCTGGTGCTGCCGTTAATCTGGCGTATGCGTTGGCGCGGCATCAGGCCGGGTAGTATCAAGCTGTTTTGCTGGCGCGGCCTGGTGCATGGCGTCGCCGTGATGTTGTGGTTTTTCGCGATGGCGCGAATTCCGCTAGCGGAAGTGACCGCGATCGGCTTTTCGACTCCGGTGTTCACCGCGCTCGGCGCTATTCTGTTTTTTCACGAGCAGGTCAAGGCGCGGCGCATGCTGGCAATTGCTGCCGGATTTGTCGGTACCCTGATTATATTAAGGCCGGGTTTTCAAACGATCGAGGCCGGATCCCTGGCGCAGTTGATCGCGGCTTTCCTTTTTGCCGGCTCTTTTTTACTGGCCAAAAAAATGACCCAGCGCGAGAGCTCGGGCGATATCCTGGTGATGTTGACCATTTTCTGTACCTTGGCGCTGCTGCCCGGCGCCATTTACTACTGGCGGCAACCGACAGTGGTCGAGGTCGGCTGGCTCGCGCTGGTCGCGATCTTTGCCACCACCGGGCATTATGCGATTACGCGCGCGATCTCGCATGCGCCGCTGACGGTGACGCAACCATTGTCGTTTCTGCAGCTGGTATGGGCCATTCTGTTCGGTTACTGGTTGTTCGATGAAGTTCCGGACAGCTGGGTCGTTATCGGCGCATCGATGATCGTGATCGCGGTCAGCTATCTGGCCCACCGCGAAGCGATGGCCGCCCGCCGCAGCAAGATCCAGGCTGCGGCTTCATCGCCGGTTTAGTACTAACCCGGACTTATCGATCGACGGCGGTCCGCCCGCCGGTCTATCCAAGTGCCGAATCCAGCGCCTGTAATATCCGGCCGACGTCATTCTGGCTGCCGTAGTGCACCAGCGACAGGCGTACCACGCCATCCTCCGGATCGATGCCGAGATCGGTAATGAGCCGATGTGCGTAAAAATTGCCATGCTCGGCGCCGATGCCCGCATCTTGCAGCTTGTGCGTCAGCGACTCCGCAGTTTGTTTGAGCACTTGGAAAGCGATCGTAGGGGCGCGATCATTGTCCCGGGCGTGGGACTTGCCAAGCAGGCGCACCCCCCGCATGTTGCTGCAAAAAATCCAGAATCGGCGCTACCAGTTCGTTTTCGTGCTGCAGGATCAATTGATAAATTTCTTCCAGTCGAGCTTGGCCCTTATTGCCGTTATCGCCGAAATGATGCTGGTGCAGCAGGTCGAAATAATCCATCACGCCGGCGCAAGCGGCGACCTGGGCATGCTGCGGGCCGGCGGGATTGAAATCCTTGGTCGGGTTTCCGCTGTTGAAATAATGCGCCTGCGATGTCAGATCACCATGGATGTCACCGTTGATATACATTAGGCCTTGATGCGGCCCGTACACCTTGTACAGGCTGAACGCATAGCCATCGACGCCTAAAGCCTTCAGGTCCGATATATGATGCGGCGCATAGGCAACCGCATCGACGAAGACCCTGGCGCCGCTGCCCGACTTGATGGTTTTGACGATTTCGGGAACCGGGTTTACGGTGCCGACGACGTTTGAACAATGCGAGAAAAATACCCAGCGGGTATTGTCGCGTAATAGCGGGAACAGGGATTCGATATCCAGTAATCCACTATCGCGCTCGACCTCCCACTGGCGAATAGTGACGCCCTTCTCGTGCGCTTTGCGCCGCCAGACACCGCTGTTGGCTTCGTGATCCTGGTTGGTGACGACGATTTCGTCGCCTGGCATCCACAGATCGCCTATGGCCTGGGCCATGACGTAGGTATTTATCGATGTCGAAGGTCCGATGGTCAGCTCGTTGCGATCGATGTTGAGAGCATCGGCCCAGCCCTGATACGCGCGATCCATGGCTTTACCCGCCTCGGCCGAGCTTTTGAAGCGCGAATAGGGTTGTACCCGCGTGTGTCGATTATAGTGTTCCAGTACTTCGTTGGCCTGATTACAGACATAGCTGCCGCCGGCATTGCTGGCGAACACGAATTCGGGGTCGTCATCCAACTGGGTAAACTGCGATCTGACAAAGTCGATGTCGAGTTTCATAAATTACTCCCTTCGATTGGTTTAATGGTAGTTGTTTTTTAACCCGGGATAAACCGATTCGATCACGTTTGGCTGGTTCTGGATTTCGATCGGGGCATGATAGCATCGACCTCATGATGCGCAATCACGCCCAACACTTCTTTAACCGCGGCTGGTGCCGGTTTGCCTTCGATCCGCAACTTTATGGCTGGGTTGAGGCCGCGCGTGCGGCCGCGCGCGCGACCCGTACCAATCCTCGACATGCGCAATGGTTGCGCTATCAGGGGACCTGGTTTGCCGGCGTCAATGTCTTGCCCAACGATGCCAGCGGCGCAGTCGGCGCTAGTGGGCCGTTGCGCGGGGCGGTGCTGGAGTTTATTGGCGATGAGCTCGGCTTGCGCGATTTTGCCTGGGATGCGGCGCAGGTTTCGACCTGTTACCCGGGATATCCGTTACCGATGGCGAACGAAAGTCAGGCTAAGGCGCGTTACCGGCGTGAGTTCGATGCCGCGCATGTCGATGGATTGTTGCCCGAAGGTGTGGATCGGCGGCGTCATCTGCGCGAATATCACGGTTTTATCCTCGGCATTCCAATGGTCGAATTCGATGCCGATGCCTCGCCTTTCGTGGTCTGGGAAGGTTCGCATGAAATCATGCGCAGCGCCTTTGCACGGCGATTAGAGGGACTGGCGCCCGAGCTGTGGGGGGAAGAGGATATCACCGACGCTTATCATGCTGCACGCCAGCAGGCTTTCGCCGAATGTGCACGGGTGGAGCTGCATGCCGGGCCCGGTGAAGCCTTCATCGCGCATCGTTTGGTGCTACACGGTACGGCGCCGTGGCGCGCTGCCGCGGCCGCCGGCGCCGATGGCCGCATGATATGTTACTTTCGGCCGGATCCGTTTGGTCCCTACGAGTGGCTGAATGATCCTTAAGTTGGGGACAGATCTTCAGATCTGTCCCCGATCTTCGCGGGTTCAAGTTAAGTTAATCAATCCGGTGGGGGTTTCGATTTCGGCTTCGAGGTAGGGTGACTGGTCATCCGCCAGGGTTTCGATTTGTACCAGATGGCCGGCGCCCATGGCGTCGAGTTGTTCGGCAACCCAGTGCGGGCGATTGTGGTAAATCGTCAGCGCGTGCAATATGCAGTCGAGGTTCGCCATATCGCGCGACGGGTGTGGCGTACTATGCCATTGAATGCAATGAGGCAGCATGCCGCCGCCAAGCAGGTGTCCGTCACCGGTTAAGGCAAATTCCCATTTCAGATTGTCGCGGCTGAGCCCGGTTGGGATGCCGATATCGAAGCCGGTGCCGGCGGCCAGTTGATGAATGTCGGATGTATTCATGACCCAGGTTATCAGTCGCGGTTGCTGTTTCAGTGTTGCCCGCATCGATGCATCGTCAAGCCCGAACCACCGCGGATGCCGCGGTGGGCTGGCTTGCGGATCGATTGCGATGAGTTCGAGGTAGGCGTCGTTGGCCAGTTGCATCAGATGATTGTGAGTCCCCATGGTTTGATGGAATCCGCCCGCGGGAATATCGACCCCCAGAGTGTGACGCAGGTATTCGACGCCCTGTTGTAACGAATCGGCGGCCATAACGATGTGATCGAGTTGATTCATGTCAGCATGTTAAATCACGGCGCTACCTGTTAACAGGTTTCCAGAGTAGAATTTCGCTATTTCAGGCAGCAGCGAGGTGACGGAGATGAATATTCTGACCAATCGCATCGAGTACGCGGTGGGTGACGCCAACCACCAGGGTTACCTGGCTTATGGCAATGAAAATAGCGAGGCGCGCCCCGGAATACTGATTGTGCACGAGTGGTGGGGGCTCAACGAATATATCGTGCGCCGCACCCACATGCTGGCCGAACTGGGGTACGTCGCGCTCGCGCTCGATATGTATGGCGATGGACGCATCGCTACCGCCCCCGATCAAGCCGGAGAACTGATGAGCGGTGTTTTAAGCGATATGGCGGCCGGTACCGAGGCACTGCGGGCGGGCTATGACCTGTTGCTCGATCAGGTCGGTGTGGATCGTACCCGCAGCGGCGCGATCGGTTACTGTTTTGGTGGCGCTATGGTGCTGCACATGGCGCGCATCGGCTTGCCGCTATCCGCGGTCGCCAGTTTTCACGGTGCCTTGGGATCGTTTCATAGCGCCGATCCCGGCAGCATTCAGGCCAAAATACTAGTCTGTCACGGCGCCGACGACTCGATGGTGAGCCTGGATGAACTCGACGGTTTCAAGCAGGAAATGGATACCGCGCAGGCCGACTATGAAGTGCTGCTGCTCGATGGAGCCAAGCATGGTTTTACCAATCCGCAGGCTGATGTCAACGCCGAAAAGTACGGTATTGATTTGGGCTACCAGCAAGCGGCCGACGAGAAATCGTGGGCCGCGATGCAGACTCTGTTTAACGAGGTATTCTGATGACGATTGAGATGGACTTGAGCGACGTGCGTCGCGACTACGAAGCGCATGGCATTTCCCGCAAAGACATGGACCCCGATCCCTTTCTGCAGTTTGGTCAGTGGCTGCAGCGTGCGCGCGACCTCGAACTGCTCGATGCCACCGCGATGACGTTGGCGACGGCGGATGCCGCGGGTCAGCCCTCGGCCCGCATCGTGCTGCTCAAGCATTTCGATGCCGAGGGATTTTGTTGGTACACCGACTCGCGCAGCCTCAAGGGTAGGGATCTCGAAATCAATCCGAATGCCGCCCTGTTGTTTCACTGGCGCGATCTCAGTCGCCAGGTGCGGGTGCACGGCCAGGCGCGGGCGATGCCCAGCGAAGACGCCGAAAAATACTTTTTGATGCGGCCCGAAGGCAGCCGTTTCAGCGCCGCGGCTTCCAACCAGTCGAGCGCAATCGAGAGTCGTTCGCTGCTGGAAGACGAGGTATTGCGCCTGCGCGCTGCCTATCCGGATGGCGATGTGCCGCGCCCCGAGGCGTGGATTGGTTATCGTCTGGTGCCCGAGTACTTCGAGTTCTGGCAGGGGCAGGACGATCGATTGCACGATCGTATCATCTATCAGGCGATCGAGAGCGGCTGGACAATGTCGCGCATCGCACCCTGATGCTAGCGCCGGCGCTGATTGCCTTCGGGCACTTTCTGGCATTTTTCGCACTGTCCGCCACGCTCGTGCTGGAACTAGCGCTGCTCACCGAATCCCTCAGCATGGAGACAGCGCGTCGAATCCAGCGCGCCGATCGGGTGCTGGGGATGGCGGCGGTGTTGCTACTGGTGTTCGGTTTTTTGCGGGTCATCTATTTCGAAAAAGGTAGCGCCTACTACTTCGACAATACTTTTTTCCAGCTCAAGCTTACCCTGTTTGTGATTGCCGGGGCCATTTCGCTGTACCCGAGCGCGGTGTACCGGCGCTGGAGCAGCGAATTGAAGCAGGGGATCGAACCCGAACTCGACAGCGCCATGTTGACGCGCTTGAAAAAGATTATTCATTGGGAGCTGGTTTTGATCGGCGCGATCCTGCTATGCGCGTCATTGATGGCCAAGGGATTCGGCAGTTGATTTCAATCCCGGGCGCATCGTGTTAACAGACCCTCAGGAGCAACCATGAATTTTACTTCACGCCTGCGGCAAAACGACTTGTTAATCGGCACCATGCTGACGATTCCCGCACCCGAGGTCGCGGAAATGATCGCCAAGTGCGGTTTCGACTGGTTATTCATGGATGGCGAGCATGGCGCGCTGTCGATTCTCGAGTGGCAGCGCATGATGCAGGCCGTCGGCGGCCGTTGCCCCAACGTGCTGCGCGTTCCCGGCTGCACCGAACAGGACATCAAGAAAGCGCTCGATATCGGTGCCGATGGCATCATCGTGCCGATGGTGAATGACGCCGGCCAAGCGCAACAAGCGGTCGACTGGAGTAAGTATCCACCCCGCGGCAGGCGCGGTATCGGCCTGGCTCGCGCACAGGGATACGGACTCGATTTCGGCGATTACATGGCCACGGCCGATGACGGGATCGCGCTGATTGTCCAGGCCGAACACATCGACGCGGTCGATAATATCGAAGCGATTACGCAGGTCGACGGCATCGATGCGGTTTTTATCGGGCCCTATGACTTATCGGCGAGCATGGGCAAAACCGGTGAAGTCGAAGACCCGGAGGTAGTTGCGGCGATCGACCGGGTTACTCTAGCCTGTCGGCAGAACAATATGGCGCTCGGATATTTCGGTGTCAGCGCCGCCAGCGTGCGGCCGTATATCGACCAGGGTTATAACCTGATTTGCGCCGGGGTAGACGCCGGTTTCGTTACCGCCGGCGCCAGCGCCGTGATCGAGACTTTCGAGGCTTGATCGGGAAACCGGTCGGGGATGGGCAAAAGAGTCGTCAACCCGGCCATCGAGCGGGTATTTTGGATTGGAGTTGCGTTGTAAGATCCCCGCTTGCGCGGGGATGACAATAAAAATCTAGGGATGACAATAAAAACGCGGGATGACAATAAAAATCCAGGGATGCCAATAAAAACGCGGGGATGACAAAAACGCGGGGATGACGGATAGAGGCGCGGGATGACAGATAAACAAGAGCCGATGAAAACGGAGGAACCGCTATGACCGACCAAACGCAAACCCTGACTCTGACCCAGGTAGAAGACTTGACGCGGCGCTCGCTCGCCGGATGTGGTGCCTATGGCCGACAACTGGAGCTGGCGGTGCAGTCGATCGTCGATGCCGAATGTGATGGTATTCGTACTGTCGGGCTGGGTTATTTGCCGCTTTACTGCGGTCATTTGCAGGTGGGTAAGATCAATCGCGATGCCTGCCCCCAACACGCCCAGATTGCACCCTCGGCCCTGCGTTCAATGGCGGATAGCGGTTTCGCGCACGCGGCTTTTGCCGAGGCCGAGCAGGCGTTTTACGTATTGGCCCGGCAACAGGGTATTGCGGCACTGTCGATCGTCGATTCCTACTCGGCCGGCGTCGTTGGCTGGTTCGTGCAACGCCTGGCGGCGGCTGGATTGATCGGAATCGGTTTCGCCAATTCGCCGTCGGCGGTGGCGCCGGCGCCGGGCGCGAGTCCTTTTTTTGGCACTAACCCGATGGCGTTTGCCATTCCGCGCGGCGAAAAACAGCCGATCATCGCCGATATGGCTACCAGCCAGGTAGCCCTGGTGACCATCAAAAAGGCCGCTGCCGAAGGCAGGCCGATACCGCTCGGATGGGGTTACGATGCGAACGGCGGGGATACCACCGACGCCGCCGCGGTGATCAACGGCGGCGCGCTGGCGCCTGCCGGCGGTTACAAGGGCATGCTGCTGGGATTGCTGGTCGATTTGTTGGCCGGAGTCCTAAGCGGGCCGAATTGCTCGTTCCAGGCGCCGGTGTTCAAGGATAATAGTGGCGGTGAGCCCAAGGTGGGACAGTTTTTCATCGCGCTTTCGCCGGGAGGTCTGGCCCCGGGTGGCGATCACGCTTATGCCGACCGGCTCGAAACCATGCTCGCCGCGCTCGCCGCCGAGCCGGGCGTGCGGCTGCCGGGCGCCCGGCGTCACGAGGCCAGGCTCAGGGCCGAAACACAGGGTGTCGAAGTCGCCTCGGAGTTGCTCGAGCGGCTCGAGGGCTTCGCCGCCGCAAGCTAGTCAAATCGAGCTTTCACGGGCGTAATCGATATAGATCTGGCGCAGTTGGCGGCTGAGTTTTCCGGGCTTGCCGCCGCTGATTTGCCGCTGGTCGATTTTCACCACGGGTAAAACATAGCTGGAGGCGGCGCTGATGAAGGCTTCGTCGGCGTTAAGCGCCTGCTCCAGCGTAAACTTGTGTTCCTGCAGGTCCAGGTCATGAATGGCGCACAGCGCAAGCACCGCGCGCCGCGTTACGCCGGGCAGGATATCGTTGCTCAGCGGCCGCGTCTGAATTGAATTGCCCGCGACGATAAAAAAGCTGGTGCTGCCGCATTCGGTCACATAACCGTCGGCATCGATCATCAGCGCTTCATCGGCGCCGGCCTCGGCGGCCGCCTTTTTCGCCAGCACCTGGGTCAGCAGGTTGACCGATTTGATATCGCGCCGCGCCCAGCGGATATCGGCGCTGCTGGCCAGGGTAACGCCGCGCTCGGCGGCCTGGTTCTCGATCGAGGACTTGGGCTGGGTAAACATGAAAACAGTGGGTTCGATCGCAACGGGCCATAGAAAATCACGCTCGGCAACGCCGCGGGTCACCTGCATGTAAACCAGGCCTTCATCGATTCGGTTGAGTTTGACCAGCTTGCGAAAAGCCTCGAGAATTTGCTGCTGTTCGAGTGGAGACTCGATCTCGATTTTTTCGAGTGAGTTGAAATAACGCTGCATATGATGCTCAAAATCGACCAGTTGGCCGTCGAGCACGCCGGCCACTTCGTAGATGGCGTCGCCGAAATTGACCGCGCGGTCGAAAATGGAAATTTTGGCTTGATCGGCCGGCAGGTAGTCGCCATTTAAAAATACAATACGGCTCATTCGTATAGGCAGCTTATTAATATTCGAACTAAATGTTAGCATACTTCGAATGTCAACAATCCGCCGCCAACAACTTGCCGGCCGCTTTCGGGAATTCCTGCCGGCCGCCAGCGTCATCGACCAGCCGACTTCGCTGGCCGCCTATGAGTGCGACGGCCTGAGCGCCTACTGCGAGCAACCGCTGCTGGTGCTGTTGCCGGACAATACCGAGCAGGTGCAGCAAATCATGCGCCTGTGCCATCAACTGCGCCTGCCGGTGGTCAGCCGCGGCGCCGGCACCAGCCTGTCCGGTGGCGCCTTGCCGCATGCCGAGGGCGTAGTGCTAAGCCTCGCCAAGATGAGCCGTATTTTGCAAATCGACGAGCTGGCGCGCAGTGCCGTGGTCGAACCGGGGGTCCGTAATCTGGCGATTTCCGAAGCCGTCCAGTCGATGGGTTTATACTATGCCCCGGACCCCTCATCCCAGATCGCCTGTTCGATCGGCGGCAACGTCGCCGAAAATGCCGGCGGGGTGCATTGCCTCAAATACGGCCTGACCCTGCACAATATTCTCGCGCTCAAGGTGGTCGGCGCCGACGGTGAGTTATTCGAAATCGATCAGCGCGCGCTGTACAGCGATGGTTACGATTTGCTGCCGCTGCTGGTGGGTTCCGAAGGCATGCTCGGGATCGTAGTCGAAGTCACCGTCAAACTATTGCCGATACCGCTGTGCGCGCGCGTGGTCATGGGGGTTTACGACTCGGTGGAAAAAGCGGGCGCCAGCGTCGCCTCGATTATCGCCGAGGGCATTATTCCTGCCGGTGTCGAAATGATGGATAACCCGGCGATACGCGCCGCCGAAGATTTTGTGCATGCCGGCTATCCGGTCGATGCCGCAGCGATTCTGATTTGCGAACTCGATGGCACCGAGCAGGAAGTGGCGGCGCAGATCGAGCTGGTCGAGCGGGTGCTGGTCGAGGGAGGTGCGGTGGAAACCCGCCTCGCCAGAGACGAGGCCGAGCGCCTGCTGTTCTGGTCCGGGCGCAAGGCCGCGTTTCCCGCGGTCGGCAGGATATCACCCGATTATTACTGCATCGACGGCACCATCCCGCGTAAGGCGCTGGCAGCGGTTCTCACCGGGGTGTCTGAACTCTCGCAACAATACGGCCTGCGGGTGGCCAATGTGTTTCACGCGGGCGACGGCAACCTGCACCCGCTGATTCTTTACGACTCCAATAACCCGGGCGAACTCGAAAAGACCGAAGAGCTGGGCGGCAAGATCCTGCAGTTGTGTATCCAGCATGGCGGTACGATTACCGGCGAGCATGGCGTCGGCGTCGAAAAACTCGGCGCGATGTGCGAACAGTTCAGCGAAGCGGAGCGTAATCAGTTTCACGCCTTGCGGGAATGTTTCGACCCGCTGAAAATTCTGAACCCGGGTAAGGCGATACCGACCCTGGCGCGTTGCGCCGAGCACAATGCGATGCATGTGCACGACGGTAAGCTGCCGTTTCCCGATCTGGAACGATTTTAATGCGCCGCGGAATGTCGAAGCGGCCGGCACTGGCAAAGCCCGGCAATCTGCGCAGGGCGATGGTGCGACGTGGCGGCTGAAATCGACAACCTCAGCGTCGAAGACGAACTCCGTACCCAGATCGCTGCCGTGGCCGCGGGCGGCGGCGAAATTGAAATTATCGGCGGTGGCAGCAAGCGTTTTTACGGTCGACCCATCGAGGCATTGTCGATCGATGTTTCCGGGCATAGCGGCGTCATCGACTACGATCCCGCGGAACTCGTCATTACCTTACGCGCCGGCTGCAAACTACGTGAGGTAGAGGCGCTGCTTGCGCAGAACCGCCAGATGTTTGGCTTCGAGCCGCCCTGTTTTGACGAAGCCGCAACCATCGGCGGCATGGTGGCGACCGGTTTGGCGGGTCCGCGCCGAGCCTATGCGGGCAGCATTCGGGATTTTGTACTCGGGCTGAAACTGCTCGACGGTCGCGGTGACGTGCTGCAATTCGGCGGCCGCGTGATCAAAAACGTGGCGGGTTTCGATGTTGCGCGCCTGATGGTCGGTGCGCTTGGTACGCTCGGCATAATTCTCGAGGTTTCGATTCGGGTGGTCCCGGTTTACGAAACCGAGTTGACGCTGGGTTACGAACACGCTAGTGCCGATGAGCATATCCGCTGGATTAACGAGCTCGGCTCCGAGCCCTACCCGATATCGGCCTCGTGCTGGCAGGCGGGGCGCAGTCGGCTGCGACTCTCGGGTAGCGAACAGGGTGTGGCGCATGCGGCGCAGCTGCTGGGCGGCGATTCGATGGAGCCGGACTGGCAGGATTTGAAGGAACAGCGGCTGGAATTTTTCGATCCCGAGCAACCGCTTAGCCGAATCTCGTTACCTCCGACGAGTCCGGATTTATTATCGGATAGGCCCCAGTTGATCGAATGGGGCGGTGCGCAACGTTGGTGTTGTGGCGATATCGACATTGTCGCCCTGCGGACCCGAGTCGCGGAGGCGGGTGGCAGCCTGTGCGCGTTCCGGCGGCATGCCGCCGAGCTGCCGATTTTTAACCCGCTACCGGCGGCGATGCTGAAACTGCAGCGCAATATCAAATCCAGCTTCGACCCCGCCGGGATTTTCAATCCCGGCAAGCTTTACTCCGGTTTATAAATGCAAACCCAGCTCGCGCCAAAAATTCAGCAGGGCGGCCATGCCGAAGCGGTGCTGTCGATCCTGCGCAAATGCGTGCACTGCGGCTTTTGCAATGCGACCTGTCCGACCTATCAATTGCTCGGTGACGAACTCGACGGCCCGCGCGGCCGCATTTACCAGATGAAGCAGTATTTCGAGGGCGAGCCCGCCAACCCCGAAATGCTCAAGCACCTCGATCGCTGCCTCACTTGCCGTTCTTGCGAAACCACCTGCCCGTCGGGCGTCAACTACAGCCATCTGCTCGAAATCGGCAAACAGGCGATCGAGCAGGAATTACCGCGTCCGGCATGGGACCGCTTGCGCCGTTGGGGCATAGTGCGTTTTATCAATTCCGGCTGGCTGTTCGCATTGGCGATTCGTGTCGGGCAAAGCTTTGCGCCGATACTACCGGCTAAGCTCAAGCAGTCGGTGCCGCCCCGACAACAGCCGATCATGCGCCGCGAGGCAAAACACGAGCGCAAGGTTTTAATGCTCGCGGGATGCGTGCAGCCGGCGCTGACGCCGAATACCAACAGCTATGCGGCCAACCTATTCGACCGTCTGGGAATCGAAGTCATCGAATTGCCGCAGCGACTCTGTTGTGGCGCCGCGGCAACGCATACCTCCGACGCCGAGTATGGGCTGCGGCAGGTAAAACAGTTGATCGACGCCTGGTGGCCGCATATCGAAGCCGGAGCCGAGGCAATTGTCGTGACCGCGACCGGCTGCGGCGCCAGCGTTAAGGATTACGGGCGCCTGTTGGCGGACGATTCAGGTTATGCCGACAAGGCGGCGCGCGTGAGCGACTTGTATTGCGATTTGATCGAAATTCTGGAATCCGAAATCGAAAGCGCCGCCCTGCCGCAAAAACCCGCCACCCGCGTCGCGGTGCATACCCCCTGCACCATGCAGCACGGCCTTGGTATCAACGGCCGCGTCGAGCGACTGCTGGCGAAGCTGGGCTACGTCATTTGCCGGGTCGAGGAGGCGCATCTGTGCTGCGGCTCGGCCGGAACCTATTCGATGCTGCAGCCGGCGCTGTCCACGCGGCTGCGCGACAACAAGATGCGGGCTCTCGGCGTGGATGCGCCCGAGGTGATCGCCACCGCCAATGTCGGCTGCCAGCTGCAGCTTGCCCAAGGTAATCGAATCCCGGTTGTGCACTGGATAGAGCTGCTCTAAAAAGGCAGTAGGCTCAACGAGTTACCTTCAGCTACGGGTCGCGAACGCGAGCCCCGCGAATTGTCACCGATTTGTAACATGGTCGCGACATAATCTCGGCACCGTCTTGTGGATTGCTTATTAACTTGATGTGGGTTAGTTTAAGCTGGTCGTCCGCGCGAAGCGGATGATCCAATACTAATAATTACGAGCACAAACCAATAATCTTATAGCTCTCGAGGACACTTCCAATGAAAAAATTACGATATTTACTCTGTATCGGTCTCCTGGCCATGACCGGCAGTGCGTTGGGTGCAAATTGCCCTGCCGTGACTGTCGCCGACATGAAAGGCGTCGGGGCAGGCAAGTTCCCGCAACAGTACGACAAGGCGGAGTTCGAAAAGCTCGCCAATTGTACGATGAAGTTTTCCGAAAACCCGAACATTGCCAAGCTGAACGGCAAAATTCGCGGCAATCCGTCGAAACTGCCGCCGGTCGAGCAACGCCTTTCTGACGAACCGCTGGTGGTAGCACCCTACGCTAGTATCGGTAAATATGGCGGTACCTTTGACGTCATGTCGAACGCGACCGAAGCCGGCACCTCCGATTTCCTCGCGGTTCGCCACGTCAACCTGGTGCGTTATTCGGACGACCTGCAAACCATCGTGCCGAATGTCGCCAGGGACTGGGAATGGAACGATGATTTTACCCAGTTGACTTTCTTCCTGCGCAAGGGCCACAAGTGGTCCGACGGCCATCCGTTTACCGCGGAAGACGTCAAGTACTGGTATGACAGACTGTCGTTGAACCCGAAGGTCTTCGAAAAGCCGAAAAACTACGTGCTGGTCGCCGACAAGCCGATGACGGTCGACGTCATCGATCCACAAACCGTGCGTTTCAACCTGCCGGCACCGAAACCCGGCCTGTTGGTGCATTTCGCCAACTCTTACGCGCAGGGCTTCCAGCCCAAGCACTTCCTCGGCCAGTGGGATCCCGACCTCAGCCCGGACGCCGACAAGAAGGCACAGGCGATGGGCTTCAAGGATGGTTACGAAGTGATCTCGAACTACTACGGCAACTCCGACTGGACCGATACGCCGACGCCGATGCTACGCAGCCCGGACAAGGTCGCAAAAATGCCCAAGGATACGATGCCGACGCTCGAGTCACACATCCTGATCTCGGAAAGCACCGAGGGCCGCCACCTGGTTGCTAACCCTTATTTCCATCAGGTGGACACCGCCGGCAACCAGCTGCCCTACATCAACGAGCAGGACGAAATTTTCGTCAACGAGGACGAGGTGCGTCTACTCAAGCTGGTCAACGCCGAAGTGGACTTCAAGGCACAATCGCTGCAGTTGTCTACCGCGCCGTTGCTGCTGGAAAACCAGGAGAAGGGTGACTACACCGTTCAACTGCGCCCCGAAGTCACGATCGCGGCCTTCGGCATCAACATGACCCACGAGGACTTGGAAAAACGCAAGGTCTTCGCTGATCTGCGCTTCCGCCAGGCGATGTCGGTGGCGATGAATCGCAACGAAATGAACGAGGTTGCCTTCTTCGGCATGGGCGAGCCCAAGCAATATACCGGTTTCACCGATTCGCCCCCGTTCGTCGAGGAAAAATGGAAGCAGTACTACGCCCAGTATGATCCAAAACTCGCCAACAAGCTGTTGGACGACATGGGTCTTAAGGATGTCGACGGCGATGGATTTCGTGAATTGCTTAATGGCGACAAGCTGGTGATCAACCTGCAGTTCTCTGTGCAGGGTGTACCAGCCGCGATGGTCGAACTGATCGGTCAGCACTGGGCCGCGGTCGGCATTCAGACCACGGTCAAGGAAGTCACGCCGGATGAGTACCGCTCAGCGCAATCGGCCAACAAGCTCGATGTCACCATGTGGCGCAACGGTCAGCCACTCGCAATCGTGCTCGGCACCAACCAGATCTGGGTACCGCCGTATCACGATTACTTCACCGTGCGCACCAACATGCTGTGGGCCGAATGGGTGGATTCGAACGGTGCCAGTGGCGTGGAACCGCCGGATTACGCGAAACAGATGATGAAAGACATCACCGCGTTTCAATCCGCCACTGCGGGTAGCGCGGAATCGAACAAGCTGGGTGCTCGCATGGTCAAGAACCTGGTCGAAAACCTGCTGTTTATCGGTACGGTCCAGGTACCGGCGCCGATTTTCCATCGCAACGCGCTGAAGAACATTGTCGAGTACACAACCCACTCGTTCGAATATTATCGTTCTTACCCTTACCGTCCAACCCAGTGGTGGCTGGACGAGTAAGATCGGGATAGTTGACAATAAAGATCGCTGCGGGCCAGGATAGCCCGCAGCCAGATAACGACACTTCCGGGCTGCAGCATGGTTACGGAAGGAAACCAGGGGGACGTTAGAGACAGCTATGTTTCACTTCCTACAGTTTGCCGCTACGCGCGCCGCGCTTGCCGTCATCACTCTGATAATGGTGTCTTTCATCGTTTTCAGCCTGATGGAACTGGTGCCGGGTGACTGTGCCGAACGCTACCTCGCCTTTAAAAACACCCAGGGCAGCCAGATCTCGGTTGCCGATATCGAAGCCGAGCGCATCCGTCTCGGGCTGGATAAACCCTATATCGTGCGCTGGGGAAAGTGGATTGTTAACGCCTTCCGGGGGGAATTTGGCGATAGCTGCATTCTGCGGCTCAACATCTCGCAACTCCTGGGAGAAAAGTTCTGGATCAGCCTGGTTATCTGTCTGACTTCGCTACTGGTAGCCTACCTGATTGCGATACCTGTCGGCATTATCTCGGCGACATCGAAAAGCCCGATCGTCAACAATAGCCTGCGCCTGGTCAGCTACCTTGGCCTGGCGATGCCGAATTTTCTGCTGGCGCTGATGATCATGTTGTTTTCGACAGTGGTTTTTGGCGATAGCCTGACCGGGTTGTTTTCCAAGGAATATCGCGATGCCGCCTGGTCTTACGAACGCGTCATGGATTTCCTGTCGCGCGCCTGGTTACCGGTATTTATACTCGGCTGGTCGGCTACCGCGTTTGCGATTCAGACGGTGCGCGCACTGATGTCCGACGAGGTGGGCAAGCTTTACGTGCTCGCCGCCTCTGCCCGCGGCGTTACCGGGCGTCGCTTACTGTGGCGCTATCCCGCGCGACACTCCCTGGGCCCGATCATCAACTCACTCGGTTTCGATCTGAACCGGATCTTCAACGAGTTGCCTATTGTTGCGTTGATACTAACCCTGACAGAAGCCGGGGCCCTGTTAATCGAGGCGCTGGCGCGCTCGAATGACCAGCAGATGGCGGGTGCGATCATATTCCTGCTCACCGCCAGTATCGTCGGTATTAATTTTGTCACCGATATCATCCTGGCGTTGACCGATCCGCGGGTTCGCCGCAGCATTCTGGGATAAGCGAGATGACCAATACGGCAACCATCGAAGAAACCGGCTCAAACGTAGACCAGAGTCGTAAAGAGGCCTATTTTACCGCCGGTCAGGGGCAGTTGATCTGGTCTCGATTCAAAAAACAGCGCGCCGCCATGATCGGTGCCGCGGTGTTGATTACATTGGTCCTGTCCGGATTTTTCGCGCCTTTCCTGACGCCTTATGATCCGACGATCGAGGGCCGCAATCCGGACTACCAGAACGGCGCGCCGAATATCCCGAAATTTTGGGACGAAAACGGCTTCTCGTTCCGGCCGTTTATTTACTCCTTTGAAAGAACGCGTTCGATCGAAACCAATTTTCGTTGGGCAACCAAGGTCAACCGCGACAAACGACGTTATATGACTTTCTTTCCGGAGGGTGACAAATATACCCTGCTGGGTTTGAATTTCAGCACGCATTTATTTGGCGTCGACGAGGGTAAGATCCACCTCTTCGGCACCGACGGCACGGGCAAGGACATCTTTTCCCGCACCTTCCATTCGATTAATACCTCGCTGGCGGTGGGCACCATCGGCGTTCTGATCGCCTTCGTGATGGCGTTAATCATCGGTGGCATTTCCGGCTATTATGGCGGTTGGATCGATTCGTTGTTGCAAATGATTACGGATGCCGTGCGAACCGTCCCCGCAATCCCGTTGTTTATGGCGATTGCGGCCTTCATCCCCGACACCGTGAGTTCCGAGGGACGGTTTTTCATCATTTCGCTAATCCTCGGTTTCATCGGCTGGCCAACGCTCGCGCGGCGGGTGCGCACGCATTTACTGACCGAGCGCAACCAGGAATACGTGCTTGCGGCGCAGCTATGCGGAGCCTCTCCCGGCCACATTATCGGGCGCCATCTGTTGCCGAGTTTTACCAGTTATATCATCGTCGATTTGATTATTTCGTTTCCTTACATGGTGCTCTCCGAAACCGCGCTAAGTTTCATCGGCCTGGGACTTAAGGAGCCGGTCAATTCGCTCGGCGTCATGTTGCAAAACGTGACCAAGGCGGACGTATTGCTCAACTACCAGTGGAATTTTATTCCGGTCATATTTTTTATCACGCTGGTGCTTGCCTTCGTCTTTGTCGGCGACGGCTTGCGTGACGCCGCCGATCCATACTCAGATACCAAGAAATGACGAGTCCGTTGATTTCCGTAAAAGATTTAACCCTGCGTTTCAAAACCGACGAGGGCCTGGTGACCGCGGTCAACAACGTATCCTTCGATATCGCACCGGGCGAGATTCTGGGGCTGGTGGGCGAGAGCGGTTCCGGCAAATCGGTGACCGCCAAGGCCTTGATGATGCTCAACGCCGAAAACTCGGTTTACGACGATGCGAGCCGAATAACGCTGCGGCTCGACGACGAGGAAATCGACGTACTGTCGCTGCGGCGCCCCAAAGACATGATGGTAGTGCGCGGCGGCGCGATCTCGATGATTTTCCAGGAACCGATGGCGAGTTTTGCGCCGGCCATCAGTATCGGCGACCAGATGATCGAACAGTTGATGATTCATTCGGATATGACCAAGGTGCAAGCTAAAGAGGTTTCGATCGAAATGTTGACGCGCGTCGGCATTCCGGAACCGGCGCAGCGCTTCAGTCAGTATGCCTTCGAGTTTTCCGGCGGGATGCGCCAGCGCGCGATGATCGCGATGGCGCTGTCGACCAAGCCGCGCCTGTTGATCGCCGATGAACCGACGACCGCGCTCGACGTGACCATCCAGGCGCAAGTCATCGAATTGATGAAAGACCTGGTGGACGAATTCCACATGTCGATCCTGTTCATCACCCACGATCTCGGGGTTATCGCGCAAACCGCGGACCGGGTGGCAGTGATGTATCTCGGCAACCTGGTCGAGACCGGGACCGTGCGCCAGGTGATCAACTCGCCGGCGCATCCTTATACCCGTGGTTTGTTAAACTCGCTGCCGAAGCTGGATGACCTCGAAGCGCCTTTGACCCCGGTGCCGGGCGATATTCCGTCGCCGCTGGATCGTCCCGGCGGTTGCGTATTCCACACGCGCTGCCAGGAATCCGGTAATCTGGCCGAAAAATGCAAGACGCAAATTCCGCAATACTCGACCGATAGCGCGAATCACCACGTCGCCTGTCATCTCGCAACCGAGGTGGATCAGGCATGAGCGACGATGTTCTGATCACGGCGCGTGACCTGTCGGTGCATTTTCCGCTGCGCGGATTCGTGTTGGGCGAACGCCCCGTGGTGCGTGCCTGCGAGGGAATCAACCTCGAAATCCGCAAGGGCAGTTTTTTTGGACTGGTCGGTGAATCGGGGTCCGGCAAAACCACGCTGGGTCGCGCGCTGCTGAAAGCAGCGCCGATCAGCCACGGTGAAGTCGTTTATTCAGACGGCGAGGTGACATACGATCTCGGCAGCCTGCAGGGAGCCGAACTCAAGGACTACCGTAAACGTGCGCAGTTGATCTTTCAAGATCCCTACGCGGCTTTAAGCCCGCGCATGACGGTGCGCGATATCATCGCCGAACCGCTGCAAGTCATGGGGATCACCAGCAGCCGCGAAGAAACCGACGACAGGGTACGCGGGATCGCGGCCAAGTGCCGGCTCAACCTGGAGCATTTACGGCGTTTCCCGCATGCGTTCTCCGGCGGCCAGCGCCAGCGTATTTCGATCGCCCGCGCGCTGGTATCGGATCCGCAATTTATCGTCGCCGACGAAAGCGTTGCGGCGCTCGACGTATCGATCCAGGCCGACGTACTGAACCTGCTGAACTCGATTCAGCAAGAGAGCGGCATCACCTTCCTGTTTATCAGCCATGATTTGAGCGTAATCGCGCATACCTGCGATTTTGTCGCCGTTATGTACCTCGGGCAGATCGTCGAGGCGGCGCCGACACGCAAGCTGTTTTCCGAAACCGCTCATCCCTATACCAAGGCGCTGCTGTCGGCGATTCCGTCGCTGGATCCGGACGATCGGCACCAGGCGCAAAAGCTGGAAGGCGAAATTCCAAGCCCAATCAATCCACCGCCGGGCTGTCGCTTCAATACCCGCTGCCCGTTTGCCCAGGAACGCTGCCGTAACGAAGTGCCCGAGTGGCGCGAAATGAGTAGCGGTCATCATGTCGCCTGCCATTTCTCCGAGGAACTTGCCTGAGGCGCCCGGGTTAATAGCGTCGGCAATGCAGTATGAACCTTGAACCGATTCATCCCGAGTTTGGCGCCCGGATTACGGGTCTCGATCTGTCGCAACCGCTGGCGGATCCCGACTTCGATCAAATCGATTTAGCGATCAATCGGTATTCGCTGCTGTTGTTTGAAAAACAGCAAATGACCGACGGGGCGCAGCTCGATTTCACCCGACGATTCGGACCGCTAGAGGAAGAGCGCGTCAGCTACTACAGTCGCGGAGAGGTAACCTATATCGGGCGGGTGGGCAATATCGATAGCGCAGGCAATAGGGTTTCGGCACGCCGTATCATGGCGTCTACCGGCAACGAGATGTGGCATTCGGATAGTTCGTTTCGCGAAACCCCGGCGCTGTATTCGATCCTGTGCGCCTACGAAGTACCGGAAGAGGCGGGAGAAACCGAGTTCGCCAGCGCACGCGCGGCCTATCGACGGCTGGATCGGGCAACCCGGGAACGCATCGATGACAGGGTCGGGATTCACGATTACATTTATTCGCGCACCAAGGTCGGCGCCGATGCGGTCACCCCGAACCAGCGCACTTACATGCACCCGGTACGCCAGCGTTTGGTGCGGCGGAATCCGGTAACCGGTGACAGAAACGTCTTTGTCGGTTCCCATGTCAAACAAATCGAAGGCATGCCCGAAGCCGAAGCCAGGCTTTTAATCGAACGCCTGATCAACGAGGTAACGCGCGCGGAATCCGTCTATCGTCACCGCTGGCGGGCGGGTGACGTGATGATCTGGGACAATCGCTGCGTGCTGCACCGCGGCTGCGGTTACGATGCCGAAAAATACCACCGGCGCATGCATCAGACGCGGGTGCGGGGCGCCGTTCCGTCAATTGCCGAAAACTTGGATAGCTGAGTAAACCTTGCCTCAGGAGCGGTTTTCCGGCACTTGCCGGGGGCGGCCGTCGACCCCCAGCGCGACAAATTTGAAGTTAGCCTGGGTGACCTTGACGGTGTTACGCGAACGATCGCGCTGTACCCAGGCTTCGACATGAATCTCGATCGAGGTGTTGCCGACCGCCTGGATCTCGGTGTAAACGCACAGGATATCGCCAATTTTGACCGGCCGGATAAAATGCATGCCGTCGAGCGCCACGGTCACGGTGCGGCACTGGGCGCGCTCGCTAGCGCAGATACCCGCGGCTATGTCCATTTGTGATAATACCCATCCGCCGAAGATATCTCCCGCCGGATTGGAATCGGCGGGCATCGCGATGGTGCGGGTGGTGAGATCGCCTTGCGGTTTTTCGGACATGGGCTGTTGCCGTTAATCGATTGCACAGGCCGGCAATCATAGAAAGACCGTGCATGACAGTCAAAGGGTATCAACCGATGTTATTGCGCCTGCGCTGGGCAGATCCCCGGCCCGCCGGTCGAACCCGAGATTAGTTTACTATTCTAAGCTTACGGCCGGTTTAGCCGAGGTCGCATAATCCGCTGCGATTTAAAGCTTCGGGCCAGAGTTCCTGCCAGGCGTTCCAGTTGTGACCGCCGGGACCGCTGACAATCTTTCCCGCGTCGAGCAGACCGGCGAGCCATCGATGCTGGCTGTTGAAATCATCGTTTTCTCCGAAGGCTAGCGTAATCGCCGGATCATCGGCCGAAGTGGTGCTTAGTGCGTCCCAAATTCCTACGTAGTCGGGGTTGCCGGATTCACGCGCCAGTTGCGGATTTTCCACATAGAGATCGAGTTCATCCCATTTGCCGAGAAAAGGCGCCATCAAGATGACGGCCTCGATATCGTCGGGATAACGTTGGCGGTATACCAGGCTGCCGAGGCCACCCATGGAAATGCCCATTATCCAGACCTGCCGGATGCCGTTGTCGCGGGCGGGTTTGATGATGTCGGTGCGCAAGCGCTCGGTGATGATGCGTTTGCGATAGTAGCCAAAATGGCTATCGACGCCCAGAATATTGGCCCCCGGCTGACAGGCCGCAATCTGTTCGACGGCGCCGTATTTGACAAAATTCGAGGCGGCTCCGCCGCAGCCGTGCAATAGCACTATCAGCGTCGAATTTGACGGCTGGTAGCGATAGTACTCACTGGCTATCGGCACGCTGGTCGGTTTGAGCAGGGCGCAACCCGCCGCCAGTGAAGCCTGCGCTGCGAGTATTATCGGCTTGAACATTTGTCTCTCCTGTATGACCCGGCGCCGGGTCTGTTATTGGCAATCGAACAAGGCCTTTCGCGCGGCGTCGATGGTCTCGCTGAAGTCGGCATGGTCGTGAATCCGGCGTCTGTTGTAGGCTAGTGAGTATGCGTTGACCGGTGCGGCACTTTCGATTCCGAGGTGCCGAAGATCCAGCCGAAGAAAATACCGACGGCAAAATAATCGGTGGTTTCGACCAGCGGGCTGTCATCGAATACCGCGTGATCGAGGTTATCGTAGCGGGCAAAAGCACCCAGCAGATACTTCTTGGTATTGCGGGCGACGGAAAAGGTTATGCGGCTGCCGCTATAGCCGCGATCGGCGTCGTAAGCAGGCCGTTGCGGCGTCACGAATTCGGGGCTTACTTCGTAAAAATACTCGTGGTAGCGACGGTCCGCATAAATCGGGCCGAAGCTGATGTTATAGCGCATCAGCGACTGCGCCCCACGCTGGTGAATCTTGTAGTTGATATAGGGCGATAGCGTCCAGCCCTGGTACTTCAGAATCGGGTCGCCGACGGAATAGACAAAGCGGAAAGGGAGCACGAACTGGAACTTTTGGTCGTCATCCTCGGAGCGCCACATGTTAATCGTCAATTCCGCCCCGGCCTCGACCAATGGATCCAGCCCCGGCATATCCGATCTTGCGCCTTCGTCGGTGTCGGGAACCGGGATGCTGCCGCTCAGGCTAAGGTCGAGATTAAGGTTCGGATTTTCGAACAACTTGCCGCGAATACCTTCTTCCCGGTCAACCCGCAGGAAATCGCCACGATAAATAATGTAAGGAAAGGGCAGGGCGACATCGACATTGGTTTCCGAGCCGCGATAGTGGGGAACATTCAATACGCCGAGACCCGCTCCGATTTCCCACAACGGCAAGTGAAAAGCCATTACGCTTTGCGTCAGCGATAGGCAGCTCGTCAAAATTAACGCACTTAGCGACCATGCCCTCGGATTAAGTCTGAGTTTATTGTTAGTTTTGTTCATGAACCTGTTACCGGATGGGCGTTAAAAAGCCATCGAAAATAGCGATAGTGCGTGCCGTCGCCTCGCCGTCGGGATTGTAAACGCTTCGAGCGAAAATTTATTTTCCGACCAAATGTCCGATCGAATCCTGCCGCCGCGACGTTTAGCGGCGGTTCGGGAAATTAACCTATAATTCAAGCCGAGGTTCCAGTCAGCCGGAATCCCGGGGCCCTAAAAGTGATAGTAATTTTGGTTGAGAAATCCGATAACATCGTCTACTTCATCATCAAACCAGGTTACTCCGAGATTGTCTTTACAGAACCGAACCTGAGTTCCCAGGTTGGGCAGGTTTTGTACTTTTCTGTCGGCGCGCGTGTAAATCGCCGAATCATGGCATCTGGTGCATGATTCCAGATGCAGCTCGCTGCCGTTGCCGATGTCGGCCGCGCTGGACGATGTCGAGAAAGTTATCGCACAAATCAACAAGCTAAACGTTTTCATAGGTATCTCCACTTTATCTGCCGGTAAAAACCGCGCCCGATCAAATAGCCGGATTGCGGTCTCGATACTGTCCGGCTGGCGCGACTCTTACCCGATTTGCGAGCTTCCCAATTACTCCGTCGGCAGGCCGGCATTTAGCAAACTAGCCTGCATATTGCATGAAGGGAACGACACTCAGGGGAAATCTGGCAAACAAGGTCGGACGATCACCCGCCGGGCCATAGCCGTAGCTATGGCTCAAGGGGGATCGTTCGAGATTGGCAGCCAGATTGGTCCTGAGTTCGTTCAGGTACAAACTGTAACCCGCTAGTTTCTGGAAAAATTGACTTAATACTTTGATAACTATGTTATTTCTCCGAAGTTTGTACCGCCTGCGTGCAATATGCAGGCTAAGGCAATCTGCCGCTTCCAGTCAAGGCTAGCATATATTTCCGCCGGGTTAATAGTAACAGCGTCTACCCGGCACTAGCGCCGCTGCAGGTACCAGTCCAGTGTTTCCGTCAGACCGTCGTTGAATAAATGGGTAGGCCGGTATCCCAGCCGGTCCGTCAGTTTCGATACATCGCCAACCGAATGTCTTATCTCGCCGGGCCTGAAGTCGCGGTGAACCGCATCGTGAATCGCTATTTCGAGGCCCTTATCCTCGAAATGCCGTTTGATCAACCGGTAAAGCGCCAGTATCGATATCTGTTCCCCGCCGCAGACGTTGAAAACCTGTCCGAAACATTCGCTGGAATCGGTTAAAGCCGACCGCAGATTGGCCTGAACCACATTCTCTATGTAGCAAAAGTCGCGGCTGGATTTGCCGTCGCCGTAGATCTGAACCGGCGCGTTATTCAAGATTTCGTTTATGAAGCAGGGGATGACTGCCGCGTAGGCGCCCTGCGCGGACTGCCGCGGCCCGAATATATTGAAATATCTCAGACCGATCGTGGGCAGCCGGTAGCAATCAAAGAAATTGCGTGCATAGAGCTCACAGGCATACTTACCGACCGCGTAGGGCGATAATTGACGACCGGTTTTATCTTCCCGATTTGGCAATGTCGTATTGTCGCCATAGACGGCGCTGCTGGACGCGTAGACGAATCTTTTGACCCGTGCCAACTGACTGGCGCGCATCAGATTCAAACTGCCGGTGACGTTCGATGCGTAGGAGTCGAGTGGATTTTCGACGGACAGGGGTACCGAGGAGAGGGCGGCGTGATGGAGCACGTAGTCGACATCCCGGCAGACGGTCTGGCAAGTCTCGAAATGGCGAATGCCGGCTTCGATGAAGCTGAAATGATGCGCGTAACATTCCGCGCCGACCTTGGTTTCGATCGCTACCAGGTTTTGTCGCGAGCCGCTCGAAAAGTTATCGATCCCAATGACCTTTTGATTCAAATGCAGCAAGGATTCGACCAGGTGCGAGCCGATAAAACCCGCCGCCCCCGTTACCAGCCAGGTCTTGCGATCGCTTGCCACCGCCTGCTTGAGATTTTCGAAACTCATGTCACGGCTGCTCCGACCGGGGTTTTGGAATCGGGGATATTATCATGCCGGACAGAAATCCATATAGCTCGGGCAAGCGTCGGCATTGTTTCTGCAGGCGGCGCAGTCCTGCCGATAATTTCAGGCGGGCTCGGGGTTGGCGGGCGGTACTCGAAGTTAGGCGAGACTAGGGTGAAAACCGGAAGTTATAGGCCACGCCGAAGTAACTGTTGCTGACATCGTAATCGAAGACGTCGTCCTCGCCATCCCATTCCGATACCCGATAACTGACGCTGATCGCGTGGTTTTCGGAAATCAGGATATCTGCGCCGATGCCCCAATAGACGCCTTCCCCGGAAATGGTATCGAACTCGTCGAACTCGACGCTATTTAGAGTTAAGTCGCCGGCGATATAGGGCTGAACCTGGCTTGAGCTAAAGGAATATTTGGCGCCGATCATCGCATAGGAGTAGAAAGCGAGTTCGTCGGCCCGGTTTTCGTCATGTCCCGAGCTGCCGAGCTGCAGGTCGAGCGAGATACTGCCATGTTGGAAAGCGCCGCTGAAAAAACGCCGAACCCCCTATCGACATCGTCGAGATCGTCGCCGAAGCCGACCGATTGGCCGCCGCCGCCGAGACGCCAGGCCCCGGCTTGCGCTGGTTGGGCAAATCCAAAAACCGCGCACAACAGCAGGCTAAAAACGATACGGAATTTCATGGGCCGTTCTCCTTGCTTAGGTTAGCGGACCAAGGGTATGTCTAACTTACCTTATTCTTTCTGATCGCAGTCAAGTGGGTTCGGGTTAGACAGGCCGCGCCAGGTGAGTTTAACCCGCCATATCCCGGGTTGCCAGCCGGCGGCGGCCGTGGCAAGAGAGGCCGCGACGATACAGTCGTATCCGGGACTATGTTGGTAGGTGCTCGAGTCGATATGCTGAGTCTGATTTCCCGGGCCTATTGCGTTCACCTATCCTCGCCATAGCGACTATTCATGCCTACTGAATGAATTTCAGGGAGTGTTTTTTTATCTTCTTATAAGGGGAATCCTGATTCACCCGAACCAGCAGGTCCCGATAATTACCGCTTTGGCCCAGGGCTTTGGCATACCAGGCGCCGGTATCCTGGGCCGCGCCATTTAGGCCCTCCCGCGCATGCATCGCCTTCAGTTTTTCGGCCACCATGCCGAGCAGGTCGGGATCCTTGCGTTTCTCGTGAAAAATGGCGCGCGCCGCGAGGCGTTGCACCAACACATCGTCGACGCCCAGCATTTTCATGTAGTTAGTCACTTCGGCGCTCTTGCCCTCGACCTTGACGTTGCTTGCGGCGATTTGCCGGTTCCAGCGACCGAACCTGTCGAGATCGAGCAGCGCCTTGGCGGCATGGCCGCGCATTTTTCTATTGGCGGCGTTTTGTTTGAGATTCGAAAGGCTAGCGCGATATTTTTCGTTGCCGCTGTAACCCAGCGTGCGAATTTTGTGCGTCGCCTCCTGCAAGGTCGGCTTGTCCAGTTTTTTGATATCGATAACGGCTAAGGGTGCCGCCTCGATCACATCGAACAAGCGCGGATCCGAAAGGCCCGACCATTGCAGCCGTTTTAACATCGCTATCTTAGCGCGCTGATCGGTGCCTTCCAAGATAACCAGATAGTGATCGATTTGGCCGTCAACGGTGTCAAACGCCGCCGTCGGCAGGCTGGCTACTGCCAGCAGCAAAACTGCGACCCAGCTGTGAAATCTCATTGCTATCAAACCTCCATTCAATTTCGATTCCAACGTTTAAAAGTCAGAGAGGTATTTATCCCTCCAAACGCGAAATTATTGCTCATTACATACTCGACTTCGATTTCCCTGCCCTGTTGCGTGATGTAATCAAGGTCCCCGCAATTCGGGTCGACCGCGTCGAGATTAGCGGTTGCATGAAACCAGTTGTTGTTCATCATTTCGATGGTGGTCCAGGCTTCCAGTGCGCCGCAGGCGCCGAGCGTGTGCCCGGTAAAACTCTTGAAGGAGCTGATCGGAACGCCGTCGCCGAAGACCCGGTAAGTCGCCTGGCTTTCGGCGATATCGCCGCGATCCGTGGCGGTGCCGTGCGCGCTGATGTAACCGACCGCCTCGGCGGAAACGGCGGCATCCTCGAGCGACATTCGAATCGCACGCTCCTGGGTTTCGGACGAGGGTTGCGTCACATGGCAACCGTCCGAGTTGGTGCCGAAACCGACCAGCTCGGCATGAATTCTGGCGCCCCTGGCGAGCGCATGTTCGAGTTCCTCGAGAATCAGGGTGCCGGAGCCTTCACCAATTACCAGGCCATCGCGATCCTTGTCGAAAGGCCGCCGCGAAAGATGGGGTTCTTCGTTACGCACGCTGGTGGCGTAAAGCGTGTCGAACACCGCGGCTTCGGTCGGGCACAGGGCTTCGCAACCGCCTGCTACCATGACCTCCTGTTGGCCATGCTTGATTGCTTCATAGGCGTAACCGATACCCATGCTGCCCGAAGTGCAGGCGCTCGAAGTGGTATAAACCCGGCCGCGCAGACCAAAATAAACCCCGATATTGACCGGGGAAGTATGCGCCATCATCTTGATATACGAATTGGCATTCAGGTTACTGGAGGCGCCGTAAATAAGCATATTGGCGAAACTGCGGGTCGCTTCGGTATCGCCGGTCGAAGAGCCGAAAGCGACGCCGGCCATGCCATTGTGCAAAGATTCGGCGCCCAGCAGACCGGCGTCATCAAGCGCGATTTCACTGGTGCGCACCGCCATTTGCGCGACCCGCCCCATGCTGCGTAAATCCTTGCGCCGATAGTGCGCCGGCATTTCGAAATCGGTTACCGGCGCGCCCAGCCGAGTATTCAATTCTTCGAATTGATCCCATTCATCCATGCGTACAATGCCGGTATCGGAGGCTTCCAGCCGGCCTCTGATCGATGGCCAGTCACTGCCGATAGGGGAAATCCCCGCCATTCCTGTTACCACCACTCGTTTCATTAATACATTCCACCGTTAACGGAAATAACCTGACGGGTTATATAGGCCGCATTTTCCGACATTAGAAAACTGACCGTTGCGGCGACTTCCTCTACGCGGCCGACGCGCTGCATCGGCACCATTTTCAAAGCTTCTTCCAGCGGCAAATCCTCAGTCATCTCGGTATCGATCAAACCCGGAGCGACGCAATTAACCGTGATCTTGCGTTTTGCCAGTTCGATCGCCAACGCTTTGCTGGCGCCGATTATACCAGCCTTGGCCGCGCTATAGTTGACCTGACCGCGATTACCCATCACCCCCGAAACCGAGGACAGGGTTACGATACGGCCAGGCTGGCGGCGTCGAATCATCGGCATGATCAGCGGATGCAGAACATTGTAGAATCCGTCCAGATTGGTTCTTAGCACCCGATCCCAGTCTTCCCCCGGTATCGCGGGAAATGCGTTATCGCGCGCAATACCGGCATTACAGACGACGCCGTAGTAGGCACCGTTAGCTTCGATATCCGCTTCGAGAATTTCCCGGCATTGCTCGCGCTCGGAAATATCGAATTGTAGTACCCGGGCTTGTTGCCCGAGTTCCTCAACTTGGGACGCGAGATCCTCGGCCAACTGGCGCTTGCTATGACAGTGAAAAACCAGGTCGTAACCGTCTCGGGCCAGTTGCATAGCAATGCCCGCGCCAATACCGCGACTCGAACCCGTTACCAACACGGTATTACTCACGCGAGCGCCTCCTCGAGAAATTTCTCGGCATCTTCCGGTTGAAATACATTGACCACGGCCGCCGCCCGGGTTTCGTTTCCGGTAATTTCACAGTTAAAAACATTGAGCCCGTTGGCCGCGACTATCTCCAGCTCTGCCTCGATCCGTAATGTCTGACCCTGGGCAAAATAGTCCACGCTGGAAGAATAGTTTCTGGAGCCCAGCAACAGCCCAATCTTGGGGACGCCTCCTTTGTTACGCTCCTGCAATCCGGCGTAGGCTGCAATTGTCTGCGCCATATACTCCATTCCTATCCAGGCCGGTACCCCGCGATCGTCGGCAAACATCGATTCGCCGGTAATATCCACTTCCGCCTGCAACCACCCCTCGCCATATCCCATGATCCGACTCAATAGGCTCATTTTGCCGGAATGCGGCACCAAATCTGTGACTTGGTAGGCGCTCTTCACTGAATGCGACCCAGCAGCAACGCAATATTATTACCGCCAAAAGCGAAGTTGTTGCTCAAAACCAGATTCGGCGGGTTGGTCGGAGTGTAATCCTGGCCGACCAGATGGATGTCCGGCAATTCGAGATCCCTGGCGCCATCCCAAAGGTGCATCGGCAGGAAGTTAGATTCGCCGGCTGCCACAGTCAACCAGCAAATGCCGGCTTCGACCGCACCGGCGGCACCCAAGGTATGACCGGTAAAAGGTTTGGTTGAACTGCAGGGGGTGTCGAGCCCGAATACCTGCGCAATCGCGCGCGATTCCATCTGATCGTTGAGCGGCGTTGCGGTTCCATGCAGGTTGACGTAATCCACCTCGCTGGCGTCTATCCCGGCATCTTGCAAGGCTTCGTCCATGACTTGAATCGCGCCGGTCCCCGTAGGCTCCGGCGCGGAAATGTGGTAGGCATCCGAACCCTCACCGATACCCAGCAGTTCCACGCCCGATCGGTACCCGCTTACCAGAAATAATGCGGCGCCTTCACCGATATTGATGCCGTCCCGGTGGCGGCTCATCGGATTAGAACGATTATCGCTGACCGCCTCCAGCGAAGAGAATCCCCGCACGGTGAGCTGGCATAGGGTATCGACGCCGCCGGCGATGACCGCGTCACAAATCCCGGCGCGAATTAGTCGCCTGGCCGAAGCGAGCGCTTTGGCGCCGGAGGAGCAGGCGGTAGAAATCCCGTAACAGGGGCCCGACAGCTCAAGTATGCTGGCGACGAACTGTGCCGGCGCTCCCATCTCCTGCACCGCGTAAGCGTAGCCGGCGGGAGTCGCCCCGGTCTGCAACCACTGCTTGAGCGCGGCTTCGCTTTCCGCGATACCCGAAGTGCTGGTGCCGATCACGACGCCGACCCGGTCCGCGCCATAGGTTTCAATGGCCTGGTCGACGTCGTCGCGGATCTGATTGAGCGCAGCCAGCGCGAATTGATTATTGCGGCTGTGCCATTGTCTATCCGGCAGCGGAATTTCTGGCAGTTCTCCCTGGTATAAGCCCAACGGTAAAGTCTTGTCCTCGGTGTATGCGTCACTGTCGGTCAGCCTGGCAACGCCGGATCGCAGATTCTGTTTGACCGCGTCGGCGCAGTCGCCTGAACTGCAAAGTATGCCCAGCGAATTGAGGTAACAGCCTGGTGAAGTCATAATTCACTTTTCTCTAGCGTTTGAATGATCACCCGATAATCATGCAGGCGGTTGTCAACTACCAGGGCCTCGGATTCACGCGCGATTTTAAGAAGCACTCCCGAAGCGGTCAATAGACTGCGATCCTGCCCGGCGACTGCGATTTGCCAACCGTTCTCCGGCGGGTAGTGCCGCGCCAGCGATATTTCAGGCCAAAGCGCGAATTGCATGCTGGCCAGTATTTCCTTGCCCGGTAACCTGAGTTTAGACTGGTTTTGCTGCAACAGTTGCAGGCCATCGTAGTCGAGCGTCAGTAACGGCTGCCCGGCCGGCAGGAGCAATACCAGTTTCAACCGGTCACGCCGAAATCTGGCGACGACCAAAAATTCCTGGCGGCGGCCGCCGGCCTCGAAACTGATTTTCTGTTTCAGCAAGAGTTCGTTCGAAATTTCCGCCGGCGGCAGCAACACCAGTTCGGTTGGCTCGAGCGGAACCGGTTCCGCTTGTCGGGTACTGCAGGCGGCCAGTATCGATAGCACCAGCAGGATCGATACTTTCAGTGCGCGCGGCATAGTTCGGCCAGGGTGTTCAGGCGTGCAGGTTTTTGTACATAGGGATTGTGCTCGTCCCAAGCATAACCGGCGAGCACCGAGCAGATCATTCGCCTGACATCTTCGCTTTTACCGCTACTGAAGATAATGTCCTGTAGGCGGCCGTCGTACCAGGCGGCGACAAATTCACGGAAGGTTTCTACGCCCTTTTTCAATGGCCGGGCGTATTCCAGTTCCCAATCGGGTTGCGACCCGGTGAGCTGGCGGGTTACGACTTCAGCTGCGAGGCTGGCGGATTTGAGCGCGATGGTTACGCCCGAGGAAAATACCGGATCGAGAAATTCACCGGCATTTCCCAAGAGCGCATAGTTGTCGCCGTAGAGGCGAGTGACGTTGCAGGCATAGCCCTCGATGCTCGCTACCGGAGAATCGTACTCGGCATTGGCCAGCAGCTCCGACTTGGCAGGGGTTTGCGCCAGCAGCCGGCGCAGCCGGGACAAGTCGTCCCCCGGCATATCGGCGAGCTGGGCGGAGGGTGCGATCACGCCTATCGAAGCGCGTCCGCCCGCAAACGGGATTAACCAGTACCAGATATCCCTTTGCGCCGGATCGACGTGCACCAGGATTTTATTACGATCGTACCAGGGCGCGTCGATATTGTCGGTTACGTGGGTAAAAATCGACGTGCGCGGGACAAAATCCGAAGCCTGTTCCAGGTCCAGCAGGCGCGCCAGAACGCGGCCGAAACCGCTCGCGTCGAGTACGAATCTCGCCCCCACCTGGTAAATTTCGCCGGCGGCATTTTCGACTCCCAGCCTGGCCTTACCCGCCGTGGAGTGGAACGAAGTGATGCTGTTGCGGTAACGGATTTCTACGCCTTGGGCGGCGGCCTCGTCGGCCAGAATCTGGTCGAAACGAGCGCGTTCGACCTGGAAGGTAGAATTCCAGCCGGTGCAAGATTTATCGCTGAAATCGAAGCTTTCGCTGTTCTCGCCGAGGCGGAAAGCGGCGCCATTCTTGAACTGAAATCCGGCAGCTTGTACCGCTGCGAGCATGTCGGCCTGGTCGAGAAAATCCATGCAATGGGGCAACAGGCTTTCGCCGATCGAAAACCGCGGGAACTGTTGTTTCTCCAGCACCAGGACTGACAAGGACCTGCGTTGCAGCAGTGCCGCGGCGACGGCTCCCGACGGCCCCGCGCCGACGATGACGACATCGAACATTTGCCGCTTGCTGCGGTTCAAAGCCGGCTTCCGGGTTCGACCCTGCGCACCATGGGTGCGAGCAGCCATACCAGGCTGAGTCCGATGGCCACCGTGATACCAAAATGATGCAGTACCGGTGTCGCGCTAAGCGCCAGCAAACCAAAAGCCAGCAGGCTGGTGTAGGCGGACAGCGACACCGCCAGCCAGGTATGGGGCGCTTCATTCGTTTCGGTCAAAAATATTCCCATATCGAGCCCAATCCCGAGCACCAGTATTAATGCCATCAAGTGGAACAGGTTAATCCCCTGCTCAAGCTGTACCAAAATTGCGAGCGTGAATATCGAAGCCAGCAGCGGCGGCAACACGACCCGCCAAAGATTCCTGCGGTAGCGTAACCCCAATACCGCCAGCACGATCAGGTAAGCGATTATTAACCATTTTCCAATCTGGACACGGTACTTTTTTAGTAGATCTGAAACATTTTGCACCTGATCGACAAAAGTTAAACCCGGCCTGGAGCCGGCCAGCTCGTTCAGCGCGGCTTTTGCCTTGTCATCGAGCAATCCGGTAAAGCGGATAACGGTGACTGCGGTCGGTCCCGAAGCTTCGATGATGAACCCCTGCCGGGTCTTGCTGGCGGCGAGTTGTTGCCAGTTTTCCGGAGTGAGCCGCAGTGAGGCGGCGCGCGCAAGTCGATCCTGCGCCTGATTGTAACGCTCCGGCGGCAGTTTGATGGTCTGGTAAAGGGATTCCAGATGATCCTGGTAAAGCTTTGTTACCAGGGCGTAGTTTTGCGTCTGGCGCTGCAGCGAAGGCAGGCTGCCGGACAGTGCCTGATATCCTTCGAACAGGCCGGCGGCCACCAGCGCATCCAGGGCGGGACGAACGGCCTCTTCCAGTTGCAGGCAGTGTTCCAGGGATGCGGCGCTAATCAACAGGTACTGCGAGCTACTGGCATTGCCCAGCGCCCGATGCACCGCCCGCTCCTGTTGCAGCAGTTCCGGCGGTGAAGTTTGCAGCAGGCGAATATCGTCGCGACCGCTACTGTTCCAGAGGCTCGCGAGCGCCAGCATCAGCGCCAGGGTCAGCGATAACTGTAGCCCGCGATTGTTATCGATGCGCGGAAAGCGGCCGCGTAAGCGCCCCAGTTTTTGCGCAAATTCGACTGGCCGTATTTTCTCGCGGCCAGTCAGGCGCGGAAACCAGAGGATTACCGTGAGCCAGGAGGCAAATAACCCCGCTATCGAAAACAACGCCATCTGACGCAAACCGGGAAAGGGGGTTAACACCATGACGGCATAAGCCATGACGCTGGAAAATAATCCCAGCAACAGCCCGGCGAAGATTTTGGGTAATACCGCGGCGGCGTCCGAATAGCGGCGCTCGCAGAGGAAATGCAGTGCGTAATCGATGGAAACTCCGACCAACCCGGCGCCAAAGGCGAGCGTGATCAAGTGTATTCTGCCGAAAACCAGCGAAGTTATCGCGCTCGCGAAGAGTACGCCGACGGCGACCGGCAACAACATCAACAGCAGTGGACGAGCGCGCCCGAAAACCAGCCAGACGGCGATTGCTATGCCCAACAGGGAACCCAGGCCGATAGTTGAAATCTCGGTCTGTGCCTGCTTTGCGCCGGCGGCGGCATGTATCAGCATGCCCGACAGGCGAATACTGCTACCCTTGGCAAGCCGCGCACGTTGCTGATCGATTTTGGTCAGCAGCATTTGCTGCAATGACGGGGAAAAAGGATCTCCATTCAATGAGACGGTGACCAGGTAGGTCGGTTGTTCGGCATTGCTGACCCGCAGTAGCGAATCCGCCAGTTCTAGATTCAGATTACCGCCGCCATTTTTTTGCAGCGCGAGATAGAGGCCGAATGGATCGTCGATAATGCTGTTGGCGCCGGCGGAAACCGGACCAAACAAATTCAGTAAGGCCTGGCGGGAGATTGTTTGATGCTGATCCGCCAGCAGCAACTGCCTGACACCGGCCTCGATAACGCTGAATCGATAAGCAAACAATTCGTTGCGCAAGTCTTCGATTGCGCTGCTCTCGATGCGCCAGGTCACGGTTTCGACGGCTGACAAGGCTGCCAGCTCGCTGGCCATCGCCGTAACTGCGGCGCGAGTGTCTGCATCGTCTTCGCCGCTAACCAGTATTAGCAGGCCTGCGGAAAACTCCGCGCTAATTTTATCGCCGGCGCGTTGCACCAAAGGTTGCTGTTCGGTCTCGGGCAGCAGGGCTAGAATGCTGGAGTCGAAAGCCAGACCTCGGTTCGCCGCCAGCAGGATGACGGCAACCACCACTAGCAGCCAGCCTGCCGCCAGGGTTGTTAACTCCGGAATTCGATAGGTCATTTAGGTTCGATGCAGTTATTCGAGAACAATCGTGGTGCGATCGCCGCCGCTTTCATGCAACACGATTTTCTCAAGCAGCCCGCTGCCGCTCAGCTCGACCCGCTTAAAAACCAAACCTGCGGTCTGGTCCAGCGGTTCCAGCACCGCATGCCAGTTTTCCCCATCGACGCTGCCGCTGAGTTCGACATGGGATTCGAGCATTTCCCAGTCGGCGGTTAACAATGCGAATAATATTTCACCCAAAGCGGCAGCGGCTGGGTTGGCGCCGGCATCCAGCTGCAGTAGTTGCTCGCCATTTCGTTGATCGCTAACCCCGTCCGGGGTCATCAAAAGCTCGCTGCGAATCGGCTCGAGTATTTCCCAGCGAATCGATTTACCGCGTTCGTAGTCGAACACGCCGCTTGATTCGAGACTGGCGTCCACGGCCTGCAGGTATTTTTGCTGCACGAAAGATCCGGCGTGCTTTTGCGGCATGCCGGTAATTTGAGCCAGCTGGCTGAAACTGATTTCGCCGCTGGCGTTGAACGAAAGCATCAGCAGGGCGGCGAGCAATAACCTGCGAATCACGGCTCGATCCCCAGCTTTTGGAATAAAATGTCGGGCGAGGCAAACAGCATTTCCCCGCTCGACATATCCATTGCGACCTGGACCGTGTGTGCCCGGGTCAAGCGTTTTCCGGTTTCGGTATCCCTGATTTCGTAACTGAACTTGAGGCGATTTTCCCATTCTTCGAGTATTGCCTTGACCCGAACTTTTTGTTGAAAATAAAGCGGTTGCGGATAACGAATGCGGACGTCTATGACCGGCCAGGCGTAACCCGAGTCCCGCATCTGCGGATAGTTGTAATCGATATTATCGAGTAGCGCGCAACGCGCGATTTCCAGGTACTTGACATAATGCCCGTGCCAGGCCACGCCCATGACGTCTACGTCATGAAACGGGATTTCGATTTCTACTTCGGCTTCTGTCATCTGCTTGCTCCTATACCAGCGGTCAAATACGGATATCCGGCTCCCCGGCGGGCAGGGGGTTATCGCCCGGCTGTGACGGGCCATCCCAGTAAGGGAAGAAATTAAACCATTGTAACGGCGCCTTGAGACAGTAGAACTCCAAACGTTGCGCGAATTTCTGTACCGCAAGATCGAGCGCTTCCTGTCGCTTTTTGCGATTGCCATATTCCAGTTGGCGCGCAAACAACTCCACATAAATATGGTAGCGCTCCTGTTGTTTAAGGCAAAACATCAGGTACACCGGGCATTTCAGCAGGCCGGCGAGGACAAAGGCGCCCTGGGGCATGGGCGCGTCCCGCCCCAGAAACCGGACCCGCGACACTCGTTTTTGCCCGGTAACCGGCGTCCGGTCACCGGCGATGACGACGTATCCGCCGGCGGCGATGCGTTCCGATAACTGCATTGCCGTAATCGGGGATATGTCGGTAACCTGCATGATTTCGACATCGGTACTGCCATTGACCCGTTTCATCAATTGGTTGAATTTTTGAGCATGCCGGGTGTAGATCAGAATGGTCAACTTCAGATCCGGCACTTCGTTGGCGAGCGCGCTACAGACTTCGAAATTACCCAGGTGCGATACGATAATAATGCCGCCCTTGCGCTCGGTCTCGATTTCCCGGATGGTGTCCGGCGTTTCGAATTCGACGTCGTCTCTGAGAATTTTGCCCATCCATGCCAACAGCTTGTCCATCAGAATTTCGCCGAACATGACAAAATGCCGGTAAGAAGATAAGCCGCCGCGCTCGGATTCAGGCAGGTAAGCGCTGATTTGCCGCAAATACTGCTGCGACGCGGCGCGGGCCTCGGTTCTCGACAGGTAGTAATAAACCATCACCGGATAAAGGCACAGGCGAAAACCGGTGCGCCCGAAAAAACGAAACATCAACAACAGGAATTTCATTCCCAATACGGTTCCGGATTCGCCTATCCTCGACCAGTGGGTATTGGAATCAGCCATTGAGTCTGCGCCATAAAATCGACGGCAAGCGATACAACATGCCAAAAAAGAGCCTCGTATGCATCCAGGTAATCAACAGGTTATCCTGCCACAGATTAAAATGCGACACGCCGTCCAGCGGGTAACGCACCCGAATCGGCAAATTGATAACCCGCCCGCCGCGCCAGCTCCAGCGCACCATGACTTCGGGATCGAATTCCATGCGGTCGCCGCAGGGTTCCCGTGCCAGCAACGCGCTAACCGCTGCCAGCGGATAGACGCGGAACCCGCACATGCTGTCCTTGATTGCAAAGGAAAGCGTGTTAACCCATACCCACACATGGGTGAGATAGCGCGAGTAGAAACGTATCAGCGGGACATTATTATATTGCGGGAATCCGCTAACCAGACTGTCGGGGTCGGCTTTGCTGGCCGCGAGGAATCGGGGTAGATCCGAAATCTCATGTTGTCCATCGGCGTCCAGTTGGATTGCATGGCTGAAACCTTGCGCCGCCAGCGCCTTCAGCCCCGCCTTCACCGCCGCGCCCTTACCGCCGTTTTTCTCCAGACGCAGCAGGCTGACTTGTCTCGCATTGTCATTGCTGAGTTCGACTAGTCGCGCGCGGCAGGGCTCGCCGCTGCCGTCATCGACCAGTAAAACCGGGCAAGCGTGCCGTAACACCTGGTTTAACGTATCACCGATCGCGTCTTCGTGATCGTATACCGGGATTAGCACCGCGGCGCGATAGGGGCAGTTAGCGGCTGAAGCAGATGCGGCCACTGGAGTGAACCCCCCTGTCGGACTCGAAACGAAAGCTCAGTTTGCCGTTTTTATCGTTGTAAGTCAGCGTTATCGTAATCGGGTATTCAGGCAGGATTACCTGCATGAACTTGACCACTTCGAGGCGCTCAAAATGACCGTGGATCGGGAATAATTCGAGGCCATAGTGTGCCGCCCAATGCACGTGAGCAATACCCGGCACAATCGGTCGCTCCGGCATGTGACCATCGAAGTAGATCAGTTGCGGTGGAATCAGGCATCGCAGGATGACTTGGTTCTCGTCGACTTCCCGCTCGAGTACTTGCGGCCAGAGCGCTTCCGTTTTGGCGAACAGTGCGCGTAGATTCTCCAGCGGCAATTTACCCTGGCGGTTATACGGCATTTCCTCGACGAAGCGCCAGCGGCGCGGTACCACGACGGCTTCGAAATTTTGCAGCAGTTGCTTGCGGAAATCATCGATCAGCACCCGCCGGCCAAGCATTTGCAGACACTCTTGTCCGACCGGGCTGAGTTGCATCACGCAAGCCGTTTCGACGCGCGCCCGCTCGACCGTCAAGGCCTTGACCTGTTTGACCCGATCGCTGGTTATCAAGATGTTTTCGATCGCGGCGAGCGAAACCCGTTTACCTTCGACCTTGGCGATATTGTCGGCGCGTCCCAACAGGCTGAAGCCGCCGTCCGGATCGAATTCAACCCGATCCGGCAATTCGTAACTTTCGACATCGCCCAGGTAGGGAGATCTCAATAACGGCCTATCGCCGGCGCCGAGTTCGAGGCTGACCCCGGGTAAGGTATGCCAGCCGGCATCGGGTTGGTCGGGCTGCTGCAGGCGCCAGGCGATGGCGCCGGTCTCCGAACTGCCGTAAATCTCGCGCACCGGTGCGGCCAGCAGGCGCCCGACTTCAAGGCTGTCTGCACGCGCTAGCGGCGCCGCCGACGAAACCACGTAGTCGCAGCGGCCTTCGATACCGGCCCAATCGATCGAGCTGCTAAATCTGCCCAGATGCGAAGGACTCGAGACCAGCGCGAAGCGCGGATAATGTACCGCCTTGAAACGAATGTCTTCGTTAAACTCGCAACAGCGGGTTTCGAAAGCTCGTCCGGAGCTGAATGGCCAGAACAAGCCAAAGGTCATGCCGAAAATATGCTGATGCGACACCGTCGCCAGAATGACGGAATCGGCCTGGCTCGGCCACAGCGACTCGATCACGGCGGATTCGCATTCCAGCTGACTGATGGTTTTGTGAATCGATTTGGGTGTCCCGGTCGAACCCGAAGTGTAAATTTCAAGCGCGATCGATTCCGCCTGCGGCACAATCCAATCTCGCTCCCGGGAAACGCAGTCTTCCCGTGGCGCGGTTACGGTTTTCGCATCCTCAAATTCTCCCACCAGGCCATCGAGTTCGTGGCGTAGCCGGTCGATGGTTGCGGGGCGATTATCGCTGGGTATGCAGGCGGTGCGCTCCATTTGCCACAGCGCCAGCAAGATGCAGAGAAATTCGAAACTGTCGCTGTGATGCACCGCCCAACGATTACCCGGATGCATTTGCAGGGCGGCGATCCAGCCGAGCACCCGCAGTTCGAGGCTGCGTTGATCGATTGCGCTTCCCAGGTCCGTCGCAACTCGATGGTCTGGCGGCCTTTGTTGCCAGCGGGACAGGACAATTAGCTCGGACATATCAATGGTTGATAAAGCGACGCCGCAGCAGCCACTCGCTACCGGCCAGGATTCCGATCAGCAGGTAGGCGATGAAGCCGTTATACAAAACCCAGATTTCATCCGATCCCCAGATCGCGGTCAGACTAGCGATGCCGCCGTTGACGATAAAAAAAATGATCCAGACCCAGGTCACCTTGTAGGTATAGGCTACCCCCCGGGGAGACAGATCGGGTTCCCGGATGCGAGCCATACGCTCAACAATAGGAGGCGGATAAATAAGACTGCCCGCAAACAGACCTAGAAATCCGAGATTGACCATTACCGGGTAAAATTTCAAACCCAGCTGCTGTCCCCATACCAATACAATGACGATCAGCGCTCCGATGATGGCTATCACGATAGAGCGCTCGAATGACTGGCCGCCGACCACCCAGCGCAGCCCCAATAGCAAAAAAAGCAGAGGTAACAGCTTGCCGGCCGGGTAATGCTGTAATCCCCAGTAGACTAAAAACGGATAGGCGATCGACAGAATTAAAACGGCAAGCTTGAGCGGCTGCTTCATCAACCATCATTGAGGAGTTTTACGACCGCATCGACCACGTCCTGTACCGTGCGCACTGACTTGAAGTCATCCGGCTTGATTTTTTTACCGGTGATTTTTTTTAGTTCTACCACCAGATCGACCGCGTCGATACTGTCGATATCGAGGTCGGTGTAGAGATGCGACTCGAGGCTTACCTGTTGAGGATCGATTTCGAACAAATCCTCCAGGACCGAGGTTATTTTTTGATAGATTTCTTCCTGATTCTGCATTGGCGTCACTTATTTGCTGCGCTGCGTTTCGACCAGGGCGACGAGCGCATTAATACTGGTAAAATGCTGGCGGGTTTCTTCGGAATCGGCTTTCAGATTGATGCCGTAGGTTACCTGCAGCATCAAGCCGATTTCTAGTGCATCGATTGAATCGAGGCCCAGACCTTCTACGAACAGGGGTTCGCCATCGATAATATCCGCGGGCTCGATGTCTTCGAGCTCGAGAGCGTCGATTATCTTTTGTTTCAATTCGTGGTGCAGGTCACCCATGTGCCCTTAGCTCCTGTTCGAAATATTCGGTTAGATCTCTGGTTAATTTTCGAGCGCCTTTCGACGGATTCATCGTGGTCGAGTATTGCTCAATCGGAATTTGGTTTCTCACCAGGATTCGGTAGTGCATGCGTTTCGGGGGGATCTGGTACCACCGTTCGTTCTTGGTCAGAGTCGTCGGATCGCAATATATCAAAACTGGGGTAATATCGGAACCGGTTCTAATCGCCACGTTGGCGGCACCCCGCTTGAGTTTGAGCGCTTCCGACGGGGTCGTGCGGGTGCCCTCGGGAAATATAATCAGGCATTGTTTGTTGCTGAAGGCTCGTTCGGCATCCGCAATCGCGTCTTCGGCCGTTTCATTGACGATATAACCGGCAGCCTTGACCGGTCCGCGCACGAAAATGTTTCGCGTCAGGTGGCCCTTGACGATGCAGTTTGCATTGGGCAGGAGCGAGATCAGGAAGACGACATCGAGCAGTGAAGGGTGATTCGCCAGTACCAGTCGTGCATTCTTGAGTTTTTCGGCGTTTTTGATTTCGTAGCTGAGTACGCCCAGAAATCGCATCATGTTGATATAAAGCTGGAATAGACGGTGGAATAGACGCTGGGTTCGTCGCGCCCGCGATAGTTCATCCTCCGGCAGGCACCTGAGTATGGGTACCGCGACAACCGTAACCGCGATACCGCCCAGACCGAACAGCACGAAACTCCAGGCAGTGCCGCACAGACGCCAGGCGAAATTGATGCGCGCCCACATCAAACGGATACTCGCGCCATTCTCCAGGCGCCGGCATTTTGCCGTAACCGGGTTTCACCGGTCAGGCCGGACAGTAGGCTCAGTAGCCGCATGGGTTCGCTGTCGCCCGGACCCGGTCCTGCCGGCGCGGCCGGTGCATCTGCTTCGAGGACATATGCCTCGCCGTCGACGCGGCTTAGAATCATTGCTATCGCATAGGGGAATCGGTTTTCCGTGTCGTCGCTGTGCTGGCGATAGTAGTCGGGCAGCGGGATGTCGTAGATCACGCATAAAACCCTTTCCGATTGCTGCAACTGGCCGATTGCCTCGAGCAGAGCTTGTAGCACGAGACCTTCCATTGCGGCAATCGCGGTTACCGCGCTGGTATCCTTGCGCGCGATGCTGAACAGGCCGGCTACCGCATTATGTACCGCGAGACTGAAACTGGTGGGTGACATGGGTTCGTTTTGCCCGATGCTGTGCAGCAGCGAATAAGAGGTTTCGGTGTCACCGTGACGCGATGCAAAAATACTCGGGATGGCTTCGATCTCTTGCACCAACGGCAGGGCGGCCGCCATGGCGCATTTGCCCAGGGTGTTGAATCGGCGGCGCAACATGGCCGGGATGCCCGGCAGCGAAACCTGGCCCAGGGCGGCGTTAATCTCGACCGGATTCCGCAGCCACTGTTGCCAGTCTGCTTTCGATTCCAGGCCCGGGGCCATGGCTCCCCAGGACTCGAGGCGAAATTCCATCACCCGCTGTCGACTCCAAACAGAAAAAATAACTTTAGCATGAGTTAAGCCTATTGCCAGCCAATATCAAGCGCCTGCCGGGGCAAATTCACTATTAGTTACAACCCGGGTAATATGCAGTGGAACCAGTTCGCTACGAGATTATTTCGACTAAACCAGTGGCAGATACGAAACCAAAGACAAAACCGGCCGCCGCGACCCACGAGATTCTTCGCCTCTGGTTTGCAAAGATCTCCGCCGCGACACGGGACGCCGAAAATGCCCTGCCGCCGCTGTTGTCGGCTTCCGAGCATAAGCGGCTGAGTTCGATCCGCAGTCAATCCAGGCGGCGCGAATACCTGTTGAGCCGGGCGACAATACGGCATGCCTTGAGCGATTGTTTTCAGCGCCAGCCGCATGAATGGATGATTCTAGACAGGCTCGGAGCGACGCCTGTGATTAGCAATCTGCCCGCCGGCTTCCACGTCGGTCTGAGCCACAGTAAGGGATTCATTTGTTTTGCGATTTCGACTTGCCCTCTGGGTATAGATCTCGAGGCCGCTTATCGGGAAAAAAACTATACCGCCCTGGCGCAAGCGTTCATGAATGAAGCGGAACAGGCTTGCCTGGCGGCCATAGAGTCCGGGCAGGCGGACTATTTTTACCGGGTCTGGTCTGCCAAGGAAGCTTATTACAAATGGTTACCTCCAGCGCAGCAATCAGACCTGTTGTTTAGCCAGATTTGCTACTCGGATATGCATGGCAAAGATGCCCGAGGATATCTATACGAAGGAAGTATCGGTGGACATGTGGTTGCTGCGATGATGGCGGCGAAACCGAATAGCATCAGCAGCAACTACTTTCTGATGGACGCAGAGAAACTGCGGCACAAATAATTCGCAATCATAATCCGGCGCTATTAAAAGTACCCGATCGATGTAGTACTTTTAATAAGAGTTGCCGCCGCTTGATACCAAAGAAAACCCCGAGTTCTCCGGCGGTCGTTGGTCGCAGTTTTGCCGGGATATCCGCGGCGTATCGGCAAAAAACCGGTTACGACCCGCAGCCGGCAGCAGAACTCGATTGCAGCTAGCCTGCATATTGCACGAAGGCGGAACAAATTTCGGAGAAATCACATAGATATCAAAGCATTAAGTCAGTTTTTCCAGAAAATGGTCGGTTACAGTTTGCACCTGAACGAAATCAGGAAAAATCTGGCTGCCAATCTCGAACGACCCCCCTTGAGCCATAGCTATGGCTATGACTCGGCGGGCGATCGTCCGACCTTGGTTGCCAGATTTCCCCTGAGTTTCGTTCCCTTCATGCAATATGCAGGCTAGCCTGCGCAGATTTGCGCGCCGCGCTTCAATCCTCGGTCAGGATCGAAAGATCATGCGCGGCTTCGCGCAGCAAGGGGATATACTTTTCGCTGTTATCCACCGATATCCGTGACACCGGCGCCTGGATCGCGAGCGAACTGTAAAACCGACCCTTCTTGTCCTTGATGGGCACCGCGATGGCAATCACATCGTCGTACAGTTCTTCGTGGTCGATCGAAACCTGCAGCTGTTCGACCTTGTCGAGTTCGGTGAGCAGAATATCCGGGTTGGTAATCGTGTTCTTAGCGCGCCGCGTCAGTTTGAGCTTGTTGACCACGGCCTTGCGCCTGGGCTTCGGCAGGGTGCTCAGATATAGCTTGCCGCTAGCGGTGCAGTACAGCGGCACGCGCATGCCGATTGGAAATTGCAGCCGCAGCGGCGCCGAGGTTTCGACGCGGTCGGAATAAGCCATGTAGAGACCGTCGGGATAGGCGATATTGCAAGTTTCGCCAACCTCCTCGGACAGTGCTGTCAATATTGCATGCCGGGTGGCGCCGAAGCGTGAACTGGCGAGTACCCCGACGGCGATATCGAATAACCGATTGCCGGGCTGGTAGCTTTTGCCGTCGATTCGCTTTAACAGATATCCCTGCGCTTCGAGTTCGGCGCAGAGACGGTGCGCGGTGGCCTTGGGTAGATTCAACTCGCTGTTGATATCGGTAGCGCTTAGCGGTTTGGGCGATGCCGCCACGGTATCGAGAATATCGAGCACGCGTTGAATGGTCGAGCCGCGTTCGCGCTTCATCGCGGGAATTCTCGCAAATTAAAAAGGTATAAAATCACTACCAGGACTCCTGTATTCGCCGACTAATTGTTAAAATGAGAATAATTAATCCATTTTAACAATTAGTCGTATAAATTATCAATGTTTCGTGCTGGACAAAGATATCGTGGATGAATTTGACTATATCGTAGCCGGCGCCGGATTAGCCGGTTGCGTGCTCGCTCATCGCCTCTCGGCCGATCCGTCGAACAAGGTACTATTGCTTGAAGCAGGCGGCAAGGATTTGAATCCCTGGCTGCATATTCCGGTCGGTTATTTCAAGACCATGCACAACCCGGCCTACGATTTGTGTTACCAGACCGAACCCGATCCGGGTACCGCCGAACGCCGCCTGTAGTGGCCGCGGGGCAAGATACTCGGCGGATCGAGCGCAGTCAACGGCCTGATTTACCTGCGCGGTCAGCCGGCGGATTACGATCGCTGGGTCGAACTCGGTAACCCGGGCTGGAGCTATGACGAAGTCTTGCCGTTTTTCAAAAAATCCGAAGACAACTCGCTAAGGTTAGGCCAGGGTTAATACGATATATATTGTCGACGGGTTAATAATTTATCCACCAGACATGACTTTGGGTAGCCAAAGCACCAGTTGCGGGAAGCTAAACAGCAGGATGAGACCGACGAGTTGAATCATCATGAACTGCATCATGCCGAGGTAAATGTCCTTGAGATCCCAATCCGGCACGACCCCCTTTAGAAAGTAGGCTGACAAGGCCACAGGTGGGGATAGCCATGCTGTCTGCAGGTTCACCGCGACCAGAATGCCAAACCAGACCATCAGGTCGTAGCGATCCAGCCCGTGGATATCCAGCCCCGCGACCGTCGGCAGCAAAATTGGCACAACGATCAGGACAATAGGCACCCACTCCAGTGGCCATCCCAGCAGGAAGATCAGTGCCATTACCAGGATCAGAATGAGGTAAGGCGACATTTCGAGGCCAAGTAGCAGCTCGGTCATCATCCTTGGCGTGCCCAGGGCACTGAATTGAGCGCCGAAGAAGTTCGATGCGGCAACCAGGAACATGATCAAAACCGTGATCTCCAGGGCTTTAACCAGACTGTCAAAGAAACTGGGAAAGGTGAACTTGCCGTAACCAAGAGATAACAAGATGGCACCAAAGGCGCCCATCGCCGCGGCTTCAGCAGGTGTTGCGAAGCCAAGGAGAATCGACCCCAAAGCAAAAGAGATCAGGATCGTGGGCGGCATGAGTCCCTTAAAGAACTCATCCCAGAGATCCGAAAAACGGAACTCACTTGCAGCCACAGCGCTATAAATCGGCCGTCCCAAATACGCCAGCAGCACGGTAAATGCGCCAAAGGTGATCGACCAGGTCGGTAGGCCGCCATCCTCGCCCATATTCGCAGCAATCATATAGAGGTGGAAGATAACCGCGATTGGAAGAACGATCCTGAGTACATTCAAACGACGGTATGCGGCATAGGCTACGGCACAGGTAATGGCAAAAACGATCAGGCCGGCAAATGGAATCACACCGCCAAAGGCACCGGCCATGGCAAGGCCGAATATTCGACAAACGGTCAAAACGCCGAGGCAGATCAACGCCACCTCAGCACCATAAAACGCGGAGGTTTGGGGTTGGTCCTCTTCAGATAAAATGGGCCCGAGGTCCGGATTCAGCCAGCAGCGCCCAAGCGTGTAGATCAGGTAAAGGGATGCCAGCACGGCGCCGGGAATAAAGGCTGCACGGAAGAGGTCGAGGGTTGAGACTTCCAGGACAGGTCCCATTACGATCAGCATAATCGAGGGCGGGATCAGAATGCCCAGGGTGCCGCCGGCGGTGATGGTTCCTGCCGCAAGCTGGACATTATAGCCGGAGCGGCTCATGGTCGCGCCAGCCATGATCCCAAGCAGGGTTACTGAAGCACCCACGATGCCAGTGGCCGCTGCAAAAATCGTGGATACGATCAGTACGGCGATGAACAGCGCCCCACGGACGCGCGACATGATCATCTGGATCGACGCAAACAGCCGGTCCATCAAGCCCGCCGCTTCCATGACGATCCCCATCAGGACGAAGAGCGGCACCGCCATGAGCTGATCGTTCAACATGGTGGAGTTTGTGTTCAGCGTCATCAACAGCGTGGTCAGCTTGAAGTTGGCGCCCCAAATACCGAAGACTGAATCGCCCCGGGTTTGTCGGAGGCTCAATTTCTTGAGAGGATTGGGTAATGAAGACAAACAAAAGATATTCCCCGGAAGTCCGGGAACGGGCGGTTCGTATGGTTTTCGAGCATCAACATGAGCACGAGTCCCAGTGGTCAACCATTGAATCGATATCATCGAAAATAGGATGTACAGCAGAAACGCTACGCCGCTGGGTGAGACAGTCAGAGATTGAC